>Ga0208079_1000999_pt1 | contig 15295 bp, 18 predicted proteins | sample NGESurdeep092012_5_FD_184474 | JGI IMG/M metagenome (GOLD analysis project Ga0208079, IMG submission 184474) | Arctic peat soil microbial communities from Barrow, Alaska - NGEE Surface sample 210-2 deep-092012 (SPAdes) | ecosystem: Environmental > Terrestrial > Soil > Wetlands > Peat ... | reverse complement strand
GCTGGTCCGCAACGCGACGCTCGTCGGCGGCAACGCGGTGATCTCCATGCGCTTCGACAGCTCGGAGATCGCGAACACGATGTCGGAGATCGTCGCCTACGGGACCGCGGTCCTTGTCGAAGCGGACCCGGCGGTGACTGCGCCGACGACGCCGGTCGAGTAGCGATGGGCGCTGCTCGCGGCGCGCCGCAGCCGGGCCAGCCGAACGCAGCTCGGGCGTGAGCGCGGGCCTCGCCATCGTGCGCGTGCTCCTGGCATTCGTCGGTGTGCTGATGCTCCTGGGTGGGCTCGCGTTGATCGTCAGCGGTGGCCCCGGGGCGTTCGGCGGGCTGTGGCTCATCATCACCGGCGGGATCTTCCTGATTGCTGTCGCGCTGGAACGGCTCCGCTACCGGAGCGAGCAGGCGGATCGCGTCGGCGCGCGGCCCGGGCCCGGTGGAGGCGAGACTCTCGACGCGCCCATGGAGCAGCGGTTCCGGCGCACGGACGAGTTCTTCGAGGACCCGACCAGCCGGCGGCGGATGCGCGTCTGGCTGGATCCGACGACCGGCGAGCGGCGGTACCGCGCCGAGGGATAGGGCCGTGCCCAGATAGGTCCGGGCCCACGCGGGGCCGTGCTACGATTTCTGGCCCGTGACGATCGCCCCTGGAGCCAACCCGCCCGCATGACGACGCTTCGCGTTCGCTCCCCGCGCGCCGGAGGTCGCCGGCGCCCGGCCGCGCTTCCGTACATCAACCGCGAGCTCTCGTGGCTCGACTTCAACGCCCGCGTCCTCCACGAGGCTCGCGACGAGCGCACCCCGCTGCTCGAGCGCGCGAAGTTCCTGGCGATCTTCGCCTCGAACCTCGATGAGTTCTTCCAGGTCCGCGTCTCGGGCCTGATGGAACAGGTCGCCTCGGCGGGTGGCAAGCGGTCACCGGACGGCCGCACCGCGGGTGAACAGCTGGCCGCGATCCGCGCCCGCGTCCACGGGCTGGGTCTCGAGCATGCCCGACTCGTGGCCATGGTGCGCGCGGCGCTGGCCGCCGAGGGGGTGGCGGTCGTCGACCACGCGGCAATCCCCGAGCATCACGCCCGGCTTCGCGAGCGATATCTCGAGGAGATCTTCCCGGTCCTCACGCCGCTCGCGGTGGCGCCCGGTCACCCGTTCCCGTACATCAGCACGCTCAGCCTGTCGCTGGCCGTCGTGGTCCGCGACCCCGACGGCGGGGAGGAGCGCTTCGCCCGTGTCAAGGTTCCCCAGATCCTCCCGCGCCTCGTGGCCGTGGACGCCCACGCCTACGTCCCGCTGGAGCAGGTGATCGCCGCGAACCTGGACGTCCTCTTCCCCGGCCTGGAGATCGTGGAGTCGCATCCGTTCCGGGTCACCCGGGATGCCGACTTCGACATCGAGGAGGACGAGGCCGGGGACCTCGTGTCGGCGATCGAGCAGGAGCTGCGCCGACGGCGCTTTGGCTCGGCCGTTCGGCTGGAAGTCGAGGACGGGATGCCGGATGGCGTCCGTGGCTTCATCCTCGACGGGATCGGCCTGGGACCGGACGACCTGTATGCGGTCCCCGGGATCCTCGACGCCACCTGCTTCTGGCAGCTCGCGACCCTGGACCTGCCCGAGCTGCGTGACCCGCCGTGGACACCGGTCGTCCCTGCGCGCCTGACCCCACACGACGAGGGCGAGGCGGCGGACGTCTTCGCCGCGATCCGGCAGGGCGACATCCTGGTCCACCATCCGTACGATTCGTTCGGCGCGTCGGTGGAACGGTTCATCGCCCAGGCCGCGGACGACCCGGACGTGCTGACCATCAAGATGACGCTCTACCGAACCTCGGGCGACTCGCCGATCGTTCGAGACCTGATCCGGGCGGCGGAGCAGGGCAAGCAGGTGGTCGTCCTCGTGGAGATCAAGGCCCGCTTCGACGAAGAGGCGAACATCGTCTGGGCGCGCAAGCTGGAGCAGGCGGGCGCCCACGTGGTCTACGGCCTGGTGGGCCTCAAGACCCACAGCAAGATCTCGCTGGTGGTCCGTCGCGAGGGCTCCGGCCTGCGCCGGTACGTCCACCTGGGGACCGGCAACTACAACCCGAAGACCGCCCGCATCTACATCGACCTGGGGTTGCTGACCTGTCGCCAGGAGCTGGGCGCCGATGCGACGGACCTCTTCAACTACCTGACCGGCCTGTCGCGCCAGCACCATTTCCGCCGGCTCCTGGTGGCCCCGGTCTCGCTCCGTCCACGCCTGCGCGAGCTGATCGAGCGCGAGGCCGAGCATGCCCGCGCTGGCGGCGCGGCCCGGATCGTCGTGAAGTGCAACGCGGTCGTGGATCCCGAGCTGATGGAGGCGCTCTACCGGGCGGGCCAGGCCGGCGTCGAGATCGAGTGCATCATCCGCGGCATCTGTTCGCTCCATCCCGGCATTCCAGGCGTGAGCGACCGGATCCGGGTTCGCTCCATCGTCGGCGAGTTCCTGGAGCACAGCCGGATCTACGGCTTCCTCAACGGCGGCCGGCAGGAGTGGTACACCGGCTCGGCCGACCTGATGGAGCGCAACCTGGATCGCCGGATCGAGGCCGTCTTCCCGATCGAGGATCTCGAGGCGAAGGCCCGACTTGCGGAGATCGTCGAGGTCATGCTCGCCGACGACCGGCGCTCATGGCAGCTCGGGGCCGATGCAACCTGGCGCCGCACCGAGGAGATCAACGCCGCGGCTGGGACGATCGATACTTTCGCCACGCTCAAGGAGCGGGCGGAGCGCGCACTCGTCGTCGCCAAGGAGCCACGCCGAACGACCTCGCCGGTCGGCTCGCTGGATCCGCGCGCCTGACCGCGCCAAGGAGCAACTGGACGTGACGAACACCCGGCAGGGTATCGAGGTGGAGCTCAAGTACCGCCTGCGCGATGCGGAAGCGGCCGCGCGGCTCGGCGCGCTCCGGACCCTCGGCGGCCTGCGGGTCGCCGGCCGGCCGCGACAGGTCCAGGTAGAGGACCGCTACCTGGACACGGCCGACGGTGCACTGTCACGGGCCGGCTACGCGGTCCGCCTTCGGCGTGGCCCGCGGATGACGATCCTCTCCGTCAAGGCGTCAAACGAGGCGGCATCGGCGCTCCATCGGCGGGAGGAGCTCGAAGGGCCGGCCGACCTCTCGCTCGACCCGCACGCCTGGCCCCCGTCAGCCGCCCGTTCGCTCGTCCTGGAGCACGCCGGCGACTCCCCGCTCATCGAGATCGTCACGATCCGCCAGCTGCGGCGCGCGCGCGCCTTCACCGGCGATGCGCTCGAAGTCGAGCTGAGCGTCGACGACGTGGAGGTCGTTGCCGGCGGGCGGATGATCGACCGGTTCCTGGAGCTCGAAGTGGAGCTGAAGGCGGGGGACGAGGCCGGCCTCGTCGATCTCGCGGTGATCCTCGGGGCAGACGCCGCGCTCGAGCCCGTCACGACCTCGAAGCTGGAGCGCGCACTCGCGGCCCTCGCGCGGGACGGGCGGCCGGCGCGGGCGCGCTCGCGCTCCGCATCCACGGCCGCGTCGTCTGCTCCGCCGACGCGACCGACGAACCCCGCAGGGTCGTCGACGACGACATCAGGGTTGGACGCCGCGCCGGGGACGTTCGTCCCGGCGTCGCCGGCCCCCGTGCCCACGCCGGAGCCCCGGGTCGAGGTGCCGGCCGAGCCGGCGATCGAGGTTCCGGCCGAGGGCGCCGCCCCGCGACCGACGCTCGTGGTCGGCAAGACCCCGGGCGTCACGCGCGACGACCTGCTCGCCGAGGCCGGCCGCAAGGTTCTCCGGTTTCACCTCGCCAGGATGCTGGCCCGCGAGGAGGGGACCCGAACGGGGCTCCGCATCGAGGACCTCCACGGGATGCGCGTCGCCACGCGCCGCATGCGAGCCGCATGGCGCGTCTTCGGCGATGGATTCCGGCTCGACCGGACGCGCCGCATGCGCCGGCGACTCCGCGAAGTGGCCGCCCGGCTCGGCGCGGTGCGCGACCTCGACGTCCTGATCCAGGCCGCCGAAGCACACCGGGCCACGCTGTCGGAGGGCGAGGCGACGGCCTTCACACCGCTGGTCCACGCGTGGTCCGACGACCGCGAGGTCGCCCGGCTGCTCCTGATGCGTGAACTCGATTCGAGCGCATATTCCCGCCTGGTCGAGGAGTATCGGATCTTCGTCACGGCCGAGGGCGCGGCCGTCCTCGCGCCCTCGAGCCCGGTCGCGCCGCACCGCGTCCGGGACACCGCCGGGTCGCGGATCTGGCTGGCGTACGAACAGGTCCGCGGGTACGAAAGCGTCCTCCGCTGGGCCGATATCGAGACGATCCACCAGCTCCGGATCGCCGGGAAGTGGCTGCGCTACACGCTGGAGTTCTTCCGCGAGGCGCTGGGCCCGGAGGTGGGTCAGCTCATCCCGCGCGTCGTGGCGCTGCAGGACCACCTCGGCTGGCTCCACGACGCGGACGTCACGATCGCGATGACTCGCCAGTTCCTGGTCTCGAATGCCGGACGCCTGGGCCCGGCCGAGACCGAGGTGATCGCGGCCTACCTGCAGGGCCGGGAGCGCGAGCTGGAGCGCCTCCGCCGCACGATCGGCGCCCCGTGGCGCGGCGTCAATGGGGTGGCATTCCGGCGCCTCCTCGGGCGGGCGGTCAGCGGCCTCTGACGGATCAGCGCGGCCGGCCGGCAGGTCAGGGCTCGGCGGCCTTCCCTTCCGCCCCGTCGGCGCCCCAGCCGTGAGCGAGCGCTTCCAGGCGGTCCCGCCACGCGGATCCGGCACGCGCGAGGGCCAGCACCGTCCCTTCCCGGATCCCCTTCTCCGACGCGGTCGCCCGCGGCACGCCGTAGCGCGCCAGGATCGCCTCGAGGAGGGCCGCGCCCGCGGCGAGGATTCGGGCGCGCTGTGGCCGGATGGCAAATCGGGCCGCGACGTCGGCGGCCGGTGCCTCGCCGAGCACCTCGAACGCGGCGGCGAGCCGCTCCGGCGTCAGGACGCGGTCGTGCAGGGCCCCGGGGACGATCTTCACGAGGTTCGAAGCCGTCCCGCCGACGGCCACGATCTCCGTCGGCGCGGCGTATGGCACCGCCCGGAGGGCCTCGGAGGCGGCCGCCCGGAGGGCCGCGATCTCGCTTCGCGTCGGCGGATCATGGGTCACGTGCGCCTGGGTGAGACGCGCGCCGCCCACGCGGAGCCCGGTCGCGCTCGCCCGGAGGGCCGGGCCCACGACCACCAGCTGCGTGCTCCCGCCGCCAACATCCACCACGAGAAGATCGGCCTCGACCGCCCGACCGGACGTCGCGCCGAGCAGCGTGAGCAGCCCTTCTTCGCGATGGTCGACGACGTGGAGCGGGACACCGGTCGCGTCCTCGACTGCGACGACCACGGCCCGGCCGTCCGCGGCGCGCCGCAGCGGCTCCGTTCCCACGAACGCGATCCGCTCCGCGCCGAGCCCGCGGGCCGCGGCAGCGTATCCAGCGAGCGTCGCGATCAGCGGTCCGCGGGCGTCGGCGGGGATCAGCCCTCGGGCGTCGACGAGCGTTCCGAGCCCGAGCAACGCCGATTCGTCGAGGAGCGGCACGACGCGATGTCCGTCCACGCTGCCCACGAGCAGGTGCGCCGAGTTCGCACCAACGTCGACGGCGGCGCAGATCGGGCCGCTGGCGAGCCGCGCCTCGTCAGCCGTTGTCCGGTCCCGTCGGGGGCGGGGTCGTCGCACGAGTCCGCCGCCGACGCGGGGTAGCCGGCTTCGCGGGGGCAGGAGGTCGTGACGCGGCCGGCGCGGCAGGTGCGGCAGGTGCGGCGGCGCCGGCCCTCGCGGGCGCCTTGGCGGGCGACTTCGCGGGCTTCCTGGCGGGCGTCGAGGTCGCGGCCGGCTTCGCGCGCACGGGTGCAGTGGCGGCGGTCGGCCTCGCCCGGACCGCCCGTTGGGCTGCTCCGACGACCGATCCCGCCGCATCGAGGACCGCGCCGGCTGCGTCCTGGGCCACTCCCAGGACCGTCTCGCCGGCGGGGGAGGCCGCGTGGACGACCGACCCGGCAGCGTGCATGACGCCACCCGCCGCGTCAGCGACCGCGTCGGCGGCGTCTTCAAACAAATCGCCCGCCGCGCGACCGATCTTCCTCGCACCGCCGACCGCGGGCTCCGATGCGTGGCGGACGAGCCCGGCGATCTCGCCTCGAATCCGGTCGGCCTCCGCGGACGCGGCGGCGAGGCGCGAGCGCCGCCGCTCCTCAGTCTTGCGCACCGCCGTCAGGTCCTTCTCGAGCTTCGCGAGACGGCGCCTGGTTGCCCGCTTCAGCTGCTCCGCGTCCTCGCGCGCGGCGGCCGAGACATCCGCGACGCGCTTTCGCGTTGCGCGCTTCCCGCTTCCCTTGCCCATGTCGATCCCCTCCTTGCCGGTTCGGTGGCCGTCGCGGTCGCCGGCCGGTCCCCGACAGTCTGACACCCGCGGCAGGCGAGGCGCGGACCGACACGCGACCCGAGAACCGCGAATTTCGAACGCCGGGCGGCGCTCGCCAGGCGGGCGGCGCTATTCGCCCAGCCAGACCGCGATGTCGGCCGCCGACGGGATCCGCCCGGCGCTGACCACTCGGCCGTCGATCACGAGGCCCGGCGTCGACAGGACTCCGCGGGCCGCGATCTCTCGATAGTCGGTGACGTGGAGGATCTCCGCCTCCACGCCGGCGATGGCCAGCGCCTCTCGGGCATTCGCCTCGACACGACGACAGTTTGCGCAACCCGGCCCCAGCACTTCGACGACCTTCATGGTGTGAACCTCCTCAGATTCCAAGCGCGTTGAACAGGAAGCCGACGGCGAGGATGCCGGCGACGACGACGCTGCCGAAGACGGCGATCAGGCGGAGCTGCATGACCCGGCGGAGGATCACGAACTCGGGCAGGCTGATCGCGACGATCGCCATCATGAAGGCGAGGGTGGTCCCCAGCGGCATGCCCTTGCCCAGGAGCGCCTCGACGATCGGGATCGTGCCCGCGGCATTCGAGTAGAGCGGGATCGCGATCGCCACGACGATCGGGACCGCGAACGGGTTCTCGCGCCCGCCGATCTGGGCAACGAGCTCGGTCGGGACGAAGCCGTGGATGAGTGCGCCGATGCCGATCCCGATGATCACGTAGAGCAGGACCCGCCGGACGAGGTCCTTCGTGGACGTCCAGGCGTCGCGCATGCGCTGCTCCACCGAGAGCCGAATGTCGAGCGACGTGGCGCCGCCCCCGGCCCGGACCGCGAGGACCCACGGCTCGATCCACTTCTCGAGGGGCAGGCGCCCGAGCACCAGCCCGCCGACCACCGCCACGGTGAGCCCGGCCGCCATGTAGAGGATCGCGATCCCCGGTCCGAAGAGGCCCCAGAGCAGGACGAGGGCAACCTCGTTGACCATCGGGCTGCTGATCAGGAACGCGAAGGTGACGCCAAGCGGGATCCCGGCCTCGACGAAGCCGATGAAGAGCGGCACCGCGGAGCACGAGCAGAACGGCGTGACAACCCCGAACGCGGCCGCCCCGAGCGTCGCCGGGACCGTGCCGCGACCGGCCAGCGCGGCGCGCATCCGCTCGGGCGGGAAGTAGCTCCGCAGGAACGAGACCACGGTCATGATCCCCAGGAGCAGGAGCAGGACCTTCGGAACATCGAGGAAGAAGAACGCGATTGCGTCGCCGAGGTGCGATCCCCGCTCGAACCCCAGCAGGTCGTAGGCCGCCCAGTTCGCCAGCGGCTGGTTCGCGAACCACGCCGCGAGCCACGCGACGACCACGACCGGCGCGACGACGCGGAACGGGACGTGCACGCGTCGCACCGTGAGGGTGGTCATGCGAGGATCTCCGCAAGGGTGGCGACGACGGCGGCACACGCCGTCTCATCCCGTTCGTAGTAGGCGCGGCGCCCGTCGGCGGGCGCTCGGCTGACCCGCACGAGCCCCGCGTCGCGCAGCCGCGCAAGGTGGTTGCTGACGTTGTTCTGGCGCTCGCCAAGGGCGGCGGCCATCTCGCAGACGCAGTGCGGTCCCTCGCGGAGCATGGCCAGGATGCCCGCGCGCGTGGGATCGGCGATCAGCGCCGCGGTCGCCACCCCTTCCCGGACGTCGGGAGGACGAAGGTCCATGCGCAGGTCCTGCAGGACCGGCAGCTCAATCGGCACGGGGCACCTCCTCCGGGGCGTACACGGCGTCGACCGGGGCCGCCCCGTGCCTGTGCTGCACGATCCTTGCGTCCTTGGCGCTCATCCGGCCACCAGAATCCAGGCCCGCTGCGCAGCGAGCACGACGAGCGCGATCGCGAAGATGCGGGAGAGGGTCGCGCTCTTTACCCGGCCCGCCGTGAAGCGGGCGCCCAACCAGGCGCCGATGACGGACGCGATGGAGGTCACGATCACCATCGGCCAGTCGAACGTGGCGGTCCCGAGATGGCTCGCGAAGGCCGAGAACGAGGGCACCGTGACCGCGACGGAGTTGGTCGCGGCGGCGAGCCTGGCGGAGTACCCGACGAGGGTGAGGGTCGGCATCAGCAGGAACCCGGGCCCGACGCCCAGGAACCCCGCGAAGACGCTGATCGGCACCGCGGCGACGCCGGCCCGCACGCGGGCGCCGTCGGTGATCTCCGCCACGTCCTCGGTGGAGCGGGGCTTCGGCAGGAGCATCCGCACGGCCAGGAAGAGCAGCACGCCCACGTACAGCCACCAGATGAGGGTCGTGGACGCGAACTGGAGCAGCCACACGCCGAGGGGCGCCCCGATCGTCGTGATCACCACGAGGAGCAGTGCGCCGCGCTTGTCGACCATCCCCGCCCGCCAGAAGGCGATCGCACCGCTGATCGCGGTGAGCCCATTGAGCAGCAACGCCCAGGGCTGGATGACGTCCTTGAGGTCGAACCCGAAGAGGCCGAGCACCGGAATCGCGATGAAGGCGACGCCGAGGCCCAGCATCCCCGAGAGGAAGCTGAGGCCGAAGAGGAGGGGCGTCAGGATCAGGACCAGTGGCATCTCACCGAGGACTGTATCAGTACAGGATGAGACTGTATTCCCGCCGGACGGCCCCAAGCTACGATCCGTTCGGCCCCCCAGATCCTGCAGAAATGCTCCAGCCGGGCGTCACGATCCGCCGTTGCGGGATGGCGGAACCACTTCCGGCGAGGGCGTGAAGGCGGCGCTGTCGCCGGATGGAAGCGGCATGAGCTCGCCCGCGATGGCGAGGAAACGCTCCACCACTCCGGGTTCGAGCGAGTAGTACACCCGAGACGCCCGTCGTTCGGTTCGAACCCAGCCCGCGTCGCGCAGAACCTTGAGGTGGTGCGAGACCGTCGGTTGGCCCACGTTGCAGCAGCGGAAGTCGCACGCGGCGATCGACCCCTCACATCGCAGCCGGCGAAGGATCGCGAGCCGGTTCGGGTGCGCCGCTCCCCGCAGGAGTCGGACGTCTGGATCGACGTCGCGGTCCACGGTGGAGTTCCGTGGACCGTGCCGGGACGTCAGCAGCTGGTCGGAGCGACGAGGCTGGCATAGTCGGCGCCCAGCGCCGCGCTGACCTCGCGAGCGACGGACGGCAGGTACACCTTCACCTCGTTCGTCGCCCGCAGGTGGGCCATGATCGCCTCATTCCCGCGGACGGCCGCCTGGCACAACCGCATCCTGTCGATCTGCTCCCGGCCCGGAGTCAGCCCGGCCCGCTGCGTGCGCGCCAGGTTCCCCTGGTGCTCGCGCAGGTCAGCCAGCAACCCCTGGGCGACGGGATCCGCCTCGAGCGCCTCGGCGGCGATGCGGTAGATGGCGACAGCGGGCGCCCCACGGAGCGCCCGGCCGAACTCGAGGGCTGCCTCGTTGATCTCGGTGCTGAGCATCGCTGTCTTCCCTTCAGCCGCAGCAGCCGCCGGAGCGGCAGTTGGCGGCGAAATCGATCCCGATCTGGGCACTGACGACGACCGCCGTCTCGCGGCAGACGGCCCCGAACGCCTCCGTCGCGGCCACGTACGACGCCACCGTCGGGATGGCGTACATCGCCTTCTGCAGGCGCTCCAGCTCGGCGCGCTGGGCGGCGGTGAGGATCCCCATCATCGCTTCGGTTCGAAGCTCCGCCTGGCGATCCCCGAAGGCCTCGATGGCCGCGGTCGCCTTGGCGTCCGCGGTGAGCGCATCGTTGGCTGCAAGGAGGGCGGCGAACTCGGGGCTTGCCCGAAGGGCCGCCCCGAACCTCCCGGCCGCCGTGAGCGCCTCCGCCTCGGCGGCGCGCTGCCCAACCGCGAGTTCGGCCGAGTCCTGGGTCGATAGATCGAGCATCGTGGTCGAGCCTCCAGTCAGGCGACGAGAGCGGTGGGAGCCAGGGTCCGGTCGAGCAGCTCGCCGAGCCGTTCGAGGCCGATGACCTCGCCGTCGAGGAGCGGGACCTCGAGGACCGGGACCGCAAAGCGCGCTTCGATGTCGGCAAGGTAGGTCTGCTGCATCTGGCGGCGCGCGCGGGCGTACGGCGTCCGGCACGCCTCGTCGGGCAGGACCATGTTGGCGACGACGAGCCCCAGCGGGATCCCGAGCGTCTTGAGCTCGGCGATCGCGCGGGCGGCCTCGACGATCGGCGTCGACTCCGGGTACATGACGAAGGCGAAGGTGCTCTGCGCGGGGTCGCGCATCATCTCGATGACCCGGCCGAAGCGGGCCTTCGCGACGTCGTCGGCGGCCGCCGTGTCGACCGAGGCGAACACCTTGACGTCGATCTGGCGGCTCCAGTCGATGGGGAGCTCGAGCAGGCGCATCGTGTGGCCGGTCGGCGCGGTGTCGAAGACCGTGACGTTGAACGTGTCGCGACTGGCGAGGTCGATGAACTGGTCGAACGCTGCCATCTCCTCGGTGCACGGCGAGTCGAGCTCCTCGCGCATCGCGGCGACCGCCTGGGGGCTGCGTCCACGGGCCACCGCGTCGGCGATGATCCGGTCGGTGTACGCGATGGCCGCCGCCTTGGCGTCGACGCGGGCGGCCCATAGGCCGTCAACGCCGGCCACCGGCCCGGGCTCGGTGCCGACGGCTGCGCCGAGGACCTGACCGATGTGCGCGGCGGGATCGGTCGTCACGAGCAGCGTGCGATGGCCCTGGCGCGCCGACCAGACGGCGGTGGCGCACGAGGCGACCGTCTTGCCCACGCCGCCCTTGCCGGCGAAGAAGATGGTCCGCGGGCCCGTGTCCGGCAGGAGGGCCTTCCTCACGGCCGCCTCGTCGTCAACGGCGGTTCGAGCCGACAGCGACTCGGCGTGGCCGAAGGCCGGCCGCTCGGCATCCTCGTCGGCGAGGAGCGGAACGAGGGCGCGCAGACGGGCGACCCCGCGGATCTCGCCGTCGAGGAGCGGAACGCGTCGGGTGGGCATCGGCAACTGCCGGGCGATCTCGGCGAGGTACCGCTCTTGCATGGCGATCCGGGCGGCGAAGAATGGCGTGGAGCCTTCCTCGGCCGGCAGGATGCCGTTCACGATGAGCTCGGTCGTGACGATCCCCAGGCGGGCCAACTCGGCCCCGGCACGTCGCGTCTCGGCGATCGCGGTCGCCTCGGGATGGAGCACGAAGGCGAACCTCGTCAGGGACTGGTCGCGAAGCGCGGCGAGCGCCCGTTCGTACTTGACCTTTGCGTCGGCGATCGCCGACGCCGGGCCGATGCACGTCTGGCCCGAGCCCGCCGCGGATTCGGCGATGCTCCTGGACCAGGCCTCGGGCAGCTCGAGCAGCCGCACGGTGTGACCGGTGGGGGCCGTGTCGAAGATCACGAGGTCGAACGCATCACCGCCTCCGGGCGGTGCGGCCGGGGCCGTCGGATCGAGGAAGTCGGCGAAGCGGTCGAACGCGGCGACCTCCGCGGTGCACGGCCCGGCGAGCTGCTCCTCCATGACCCGCACGATCTCGGGCGGGAAGATCTCGCGGATCGGCGCCAGCGTCCGGTCGGTGTACTCGGCGGTCGCACGGTCGGGGTCGATCTCCATCGCCCACAGGTTCGGCACGCCCGCGATCGGCGTGATCGCGTGGCCGATCGGCTGCTCGAACACGTCGGCCAGGTTCGAGGCCGGGTCCGTCGTCACGATCAGAACGCGCTTGCCGGCATCGGCGTCGGCCACGGCCGTCGTGCAGGCCATCGTGGTCTTGCCCACGCCGCCCTTGCCGGAGAAGAAGAGGAACTGGGTCACGGGTGCGTCCTTTCGCTGACGGCCCGTTGGAGCGGGCAGTCAGCACTGGCCGAGTGAACGGATTGCCTCGTCGGGATTGGCGGGCTCATTGCAGGCACCCGAACGGCCCCGTGCACCACAGGCACGCCGCGCAGGGCACCGCGCTGCGGTTGCAGTCCTGCTCGAACTCGCCCTCCGCGACGTCGTCGCACATCGCGAGGTTGCAGTCGTAGCAGAAGGGGAAGTCGAAGCGGGTCACGTCGTCCTGGAACGTGCGCCACTCGGCCGCGTTCCGTCGGGATCCGGCCGGTGCTCACGACCTTGCCGTCGATGACGAGGCCGGGCGTCGACAGGATTGCGTTGGCGATGATCTCGCGCGCATCGGCAACGTGGCGGATCTCCGTCTCGACGCGGGCGATCACGATTGCCTCGCGGGCATGGGACTCGACTCCCCTTCGCCGTAGGCCCTCGCCAGGATCTCCATCGGATGGAAGACGGGATACTGGAGCGCGTGGTTGAACTGCAGCCGGCAACTCAGGCAGTCGGTCACGATGGCGTCGGGGGCGAGCTTCTCGAGGCTCTCGAACAGGGGGCGCCCGATTTCGAGCGACGCCTCGTGAACGTCCGCCTTGAACCCGACGCTGCCACCCATCCCGCAACAGGCGTCCTCGCCGACGACCTGGACCGACAACTCAGGGATCAGCTTGAGCAGGTCGGCGTAGGGACGCGCCCTCTCCTGCGTCCGCTGGTGGCACGGTGGGAAGTACGCGATCCGCTCGGCGATCGGTGCGAACCGCGTGTCCAATTGCCCCTGGGCGAGTAGGAGGGCCAGGTAGTCCCCGGTGTCGAGCACGTTGTCGGCAACCTCGATGCGCGCAAGGGCCGGGATGGACGCGAAGGCGCCGTCGTCCTCAGAGGCACCTCGGTAGGCCATGGTCAAGGTGCCCTGGGAGCCCAGTCCACCCCCCGCATTCGGAATCCTGTCGTCGTCTCCTGCGTGGACGGACCGCTGATACTCGTCGGAGTAGATCGCGTTCTCCTTGAGGAGGACCTTCAGGAAGAAGCCGCACGTCGGGCAGGAGCTGACGATCTCGTCGCCCGCGCGACGCGCCTCGAGCAGCCGCTGGACGTTGGACTCGGCCTTGGCCAGGGCGTGGGGCTGGTCGCCCTCGACGAGAAACGGCATCCCGCAGCACTCCTGCGGCGGGACGTAGACCGGCACGCCATTCCGTTCGAGGACGGCGACGACGGCCCGTCCAACCTCGGGGAACAGGTATCCGACCGTGCAGCCCGCGAAGTACGCCGCGTGACGGCGGCCATCCTCGCGTTCCGTGCGCCCTGTCCTCGCGGCCCACTTGAAGAAACTCTCCTTCGCGAAGCGCGGGAACGTCCGATCGGGATGGACGCGGCTGACCTTCCGCAGGAGCGGCTGCACCGGCTTGCTGGACTGCAGGGCGTCATACACGCGCGGGAACGTGCCGCAGAGGCGGGCCAGGCGTGGGACGTCGGTGAGCAGCCGCACGGACAGAGGCAGCCCTTCCTCCGCGACGTAGGCGCTCTTCCCCTCCGTGAGCCTGGCGGGGATCTCGGGGCACGGGCAGAGCCCGCAGTAGGTACAAGAGTCGGCGAGCTTGCGAACCGCCGCCTCGGAGATCGGCTCCTGACCTCGTATCCACTCGAGCGGGAAGAGCTCAGCGAAGAACCGGCACTCCCCCTCCATGAGGTCCATGCAGCTCGTGCAGTCGGCGCAGTACTCCACGGCGGCGCGCATCGCCTCCCGCCCTGTCCGGCGGCGGCTCTTGGCCGATGCCACACTCATGCTGCGATCACTCCTCTCGGCTTTCGATCGCGTCTCTATCGCACCAGCCTGGCGTGGTCTCGATCATGGGCGTCATCTCCCGGCGTCCATCAGAGCCCGAGGCCGCGCGAACGCCGCATGGTCACGTTGCCGATACGGGCGCCGACTGGGTCTCGAGGGCGACGCGCATCTCGTCGAGGCTGGGGTAGGCGTCGGTCTTGACGACCCGTCCCCGGACGACCGTGATCGGCAGCACAGAGAGCTGGCGCTGCCGGATCAGCTCGTACACGTCGCGGTTGCGCATGAACGCCTGGGGCTCGGCGGTCATCATGTGGCGGACCACGGTCCGTCCCTCGCCCTGGAGGGAGATGATGGCCTCGCCGAGGTCGATGAGCGTGGTGTCGAGGACCGGGCCGCACAGGCCCGTCGGGCAGCACAGGGGCGGGTCGAAGATCTCGACGTCGAGGGCCGTCAGGCCAGTCACCGGATCAGTCATGGGACGCAACCTCGTGTTGGCGAGCTGTGCCGGGTGGGACCGACGGACCGGCTGACCGGACGTGGTCGGGGATCGGGTCCGAAGGGACTTCGACGGCCTGGGTCGCGGTCCCCCGGCCGGCGAGCAGGCGAATTCGCTTGAAGACCAGCTCGACGAGCGACGTCTCGAAGATCGGACCGCACACCCCGCCGGGGCAGCAGGCGGCCTCGGCGACGAGATCGACCTCGGACAGTTGCGGATCGGCCGTCAGGTCACGCATGGACGACATCCGGGACGAGCCGTTCGGCGACCGCGCGCTCGATGGCCGAGACGTTGAGCTTTCCACCGGCGAAGCGACGGACCCCGCCGATGACCACGATCGGCGGGACGGCCTCGCCGGCCGCGATCTCCGCCTCGACGTCCGGGTGTCGGGCCATGTCCGGGCCGAACAGCTCGGCGTACTCGAAGACGACCGCCGGCCCGAACCGCTCGGCCAGGCGCTGCGCCACGAACGCGGCAGCCGCCCTCCACGTCTTCGTCGAGGCGCAGCCTGCCGGCGAGGGCATCCCGACGATGAGCACCGAGCAGGTCACGGCGCGAACTCGGCGAGGAGCGGCAGGCGGCGCAGGGGCGCGGGCTGCGGCATGGCGGTCCTGCTTGGGCCGCAGTCCGAGCACAGGCAGGCGGTGGCTGCAGCCTCGGTGGGCGTGAGCAGGTCGGCGACGGCGGCGCGGAGCGACGCGAGACGGTCGAGGTCGAGCGAGTAGTACACCCAGCGCCCGCTCCTGCGCTCACGGAGGAGCCCGCTGGTGCGCAGGGCCCGCAGGTGGTGCGAGACGAGGGCCGGGCTCAGCCCGAGCATCTCCCCGACGTCGCAGACGCAGTGCTCGCC
>Ga0208079_1000997_pt1 | contig 15304 bp, 14 predicted proteins | sample NGESurdeep092012_5_FD_184474 | JGI IMG/M metagenome (GOLD analysis project Ga0208079, IMG submission 184474) | Arctic peat soil microbial communities from Barrow, Alaska - NGEE Surface sample 210-2 deep-092012 (SPAdes) | ecosystem: Environmental > Terrestrial > Soil > Wetlands > Peat ... | reverse complement strand
GATGCGACGCTCACCGCCGAAGGGTTCAGGATCCACCGCAACGATCTCATCGCCCAGGTCAACGCCGACGCCCCGTTCCTGAGCGCGCTGAGGGCGATCAAGTTCCCAGCCCAAGCGCAGGTAACTGCACAGAATCTCATCACCACGATTCAGACCTACGATGCCCTTCTCAGGACGACATACGCCCACATCGGCTACCTTTCGAACACCGGCTACATTGCGAAGTGGAATAGCGAGACCCAAACTCTTAACGATGCCCGAGCTCAACAGTCTGCACTGCTACGCGACCTGCTGTCCCTGCCACCTTCGACTTGCGCTCTTCACCGTCCTTAAGGACCGGCAGATCGGCGCCTGGCTCACCGCCAAGCGCTGCATCACGAGAATTCCAGTTGCCCCTTCCCACCGAGGGAACAACCGGATCTGCAAAGAGTGCGTCTTACCGCCGCCAAGGACCGCACCTTCAAGACCGTCCGTCCGAATCAGGAACCGCCACGGGGACTATTCCGATCCGCAGACGGCCGTCGTTGTGAATCACCAGGACCGTCCCGGCTGACGATCCGCACATGGGACGGCTCAGGCAGAGACCGGTCGCGCCCGAGGGCTGGCGCGGGCTGCCCTACTTGGCCGCCCGTCATGGGCGGGACGCTCTCACTGATGCGCTTGAGCAGGTGAGCAATGCCAGCGCCGAGAATTCTGCTACTCCACCCCCGCGATGAGTTCCCGAAGGACGGCGACGTGCGCGCTCAACGCCTTGCGCCCCTTGGCTGTCAGGGAGATCCACGTCGTCCGATGACCCAGGTGGACGCCCTTGCGGCTTTTGACATAGGCGACCGTCACGAGTGCGGCCACGTGTTTGGACAGCACCGAGTCGCTGACGTTAAGGCTGTCGCGCAGGGTCGAGAACTCCGCCTCAGATACGGCGGTGAGCATCGTCATGAGCTTGAGGCGGGCGGGGGCCTGGATGCCGGGATCGAGACCGGTCATCAGCGCTCTAACACCAGGAGCACGAGCCCCGCGATCGCAACCGCGCCGAGAATCGCTATCCACCCAGCAGATTCGCCGCGGCTGTGCGACGCAGGATCGCCCTGATACCTGCGCCACCAACGCCGACCGCTCAAGGCGTATGCCGCGCCGCCCGCGACCGCGCAGACGGCAGCGAGCCACCACATCCGGTTGAACCCCGCCCAGGCCGAGGCACCGAAGGCAAAGGCGTAGGAGATGGAAGCCGCCGTCGCGGTCCCGAGGACGACGCGACTGGCCAGCCCGCCAAGCCGTACTCCGTTCAGCTGCCGGAACCGGACCAGTTGGATGGACGCCACCAGAACAAAGAGCGCCACCCCTCCTAGCCGTATGGGAGCCCACACTCGATCGTCCGTGATGCTGAACGCGCTTGTGGCGATCTGTACGGCGACGGCGGCGCCGATCGCAGCGTAGAAGAAGGACGGCAGAGCAAGGGTGCCCGCCAAATGCGTCCGCGACGCCTCAGCCTCGACCAAGGCAGCCGCGGCATCTTCGGGAGTCGGATCGGGCTCTGTATTTTCCATGTTGGAAAGTATGACTTATACTTTCCAACATGGCAAGTATACCGTAGCCCGCTGATTACGGGTGTCGTGCCCACATCGCGCGATCATCACGAGTGACGCACAGACCCGCTCCCACCGTGGCTCCACAGTTCGTCAGGGCGAGCGGAGGAGGCAGCTCACCACCGCCTCTGGTCGTCCCGGTTACCGATCGGCCACCGAACAGCTCTCGCACCCATCGATGATGCGAATGACTTCCATGGCACCGGGTTCGAAGAACTTCCACCGCCCCCCAGATCATCGGTGGATCCAGGACAAGGGGGCACCTTGCCGAGGTCGGCAGTCAGAGCGGGTCTGACGAACGGTCTCAGGTCGTCGGATCGCGCATCGACGTCTGACCGTAAGGATCGAGACGAGCCCGCCCGGCGTCGGTTTCAGCGGATTCGGCGCGCACCGGCCTGGCGGCTGTGGTCGAGGAGCCGGCGAATGGTCTCGGCGACGAGCTCGGGTTGTTCGGCCTGGATGAAGTGGCTGGAGTCGACCGGCTCGAAGCGACCGTTGGGCAGCGATTCGACCCAGCGGCGCTGGTGTGCGCCGAGGGTCTTTGGGTCGCTGCCGCGCCGCAGCGGGCGGGTGGCCGATAGGACGACCGTCGGGCAGTCCGGTGCCGTCGGCGGTGCGGCGCGGAACTGATGGATCGCTGCGGCGACGGCTTTGAATTCCTTGCGGGTCTGCCCGATGCCGGCTGGTGTGAAGTCTTCGCCCAGCATGGTCGCGTAGGTGTCGCGTGGGTACACGCGGCGGATGTTGCCGGTGGACAACCACGCAAGGGGGCGGAACCACATCAGCGGCTGGCCGATTGCCAGTGAGAGGTCGACCTGTTTGGCTGTCCGGTCGAACCTGTCGTAGACCGGTGCGGTCTCGGGTGTCGGATCAAGCAGGAGCAGCCCACCCAACCGTGCGCCGAGGCGCTCGGCGGCGCGGCGGGCAATCAGCCCACCCATGCTGTGCCCGACGAGCACCAGAAGCGCCCCGTTTGGGACGGTCGCGTGAATCAGTGCGACGAGGTCGGCGGCCATGTCGTCGATTCTCAACTGCTCCTTTCTGCGGCCGCTGCGGCCGAACCCGACCCGGTCGTACGTGACGAGGCGCGCCTGATCGGCCAACAGCGGAACGACCAGGTCCCAGCTCGTACGGCCCTGTCCGGACCCGGATTCGAATACGACGCAGCCGTCCCCGGCCCCGCGCTCCTCGACGTAGACCGACCGCCCGTTGACGGGCACCGCTCGCCCGATCGCCTGCCTCATGACCCACCCTCGTCGTACTACCGATTTCATTTAAGAGAAAGGTAGCACATGTGAAATAGTAGGATCCGTGAACATCACGGAACTCGTCCTGCACCCGGTCCGGCTCCGGATCATCCGCGCGCTGTCCGGCGGGCGCGAGCTCACCACTGGCGAGCTGTGCGAACGGACGCCGGATGTCTCGAAGGTGACCGTGTACCGGCACGTCGCCGTCTTGCTCGACGCCGGTTACCTGGAAGTCGCCAGCGAGCAGCGCGTCCGTGGCGCGGTCGAGCGCCGGTACCGGCTCGCGCAGAACCGGCCCGCGGTCGACGCCGAGGCAGCCGCAGCCATGTCCCTAGATGATCACCGCCGCGGATTCGCCACCGCCATGATCGGCCTGATCTCCGAATTCAACGCCTACCTCGATCGCGACGGCGCCAACCCGACCGCCGACTCGGTCTCCTACCGCCAAGGCACCCTCTGGGCCAGTCCGGAGGAGCTGAACCAGCTCCTCCGCCAAATGCTCACCGCGATGCAGCCCCTCCTGACCAATACACCGGGACTAGGCCGCTCGCCCTACCTCCTGAGCCCGATCCTGTTCCCAGCCGAGCCACCCGCCAGGTAGCTCCAAGGTCATCCGGACCAGCGGGCATCAGCCTCGCCCACACCGGCGCCGCCCATTCCGCAACCTGTGGGGCATGGACGTGGCGGGTGGGTTTCTTTTCCGCGCCGGGTAGGCCGCACGTTCGATTGGCCAGCCGAGCTCAGCACGGCTTTCACGGTGCGCCACCCACCGCAGTCTGCGCTGGATCTCCCCGTTCGACAGACCTGCCCCAGCATCATCGCGTAACGCCGCGTGGTGCTCGATATGCATTCGAGCGGCACTCACGGCGGCAACGGCACGCGGACGCCACCAAGCCATCTCACGCCGGGCAGCAACCTGGAGACGATCACCGTTCGCGGATCCTCTACGGCACGGCCACTTCCGGCTGGGAGCAGCCCGCCACGATGTCTCGTTCGTCGTCGGTCGACGGGCGAATCCTGGTCCAGAGGTCCGCGCGGCTGAAGACAGGTCAGCCGATCCGCTCGGCCAGGGACACGATGATCCCCTCCGGACCGCGCACGTAGGCCATGCGCCAGATGTGCTCGTACTGGCCGATGTCGCCGACCAGCCCGTAGCCGTCCGCGGCCAGCCCGTCGACGGCCGCCTGGAGGTCGTCGACCTCGAAGGCCACGTTGCGCAGCCCTAGCTCGTTGGCCATCGCGGCAGGCGACCCGGGCTGCTGGGCGGGCCGGACGAAGCTCGAGAGCTCTAGCCGGGTACCTCCGTCGGGCGGCCGAAGCATGACGATCTCAGTGCGGGAGTCGGGGATGCCGATGACCGTGTCCAGGAACTCGCCCTCCACGAACATCCGCGTGCCCTCGACCTCGAAACCTAGCCCGACGAAGAACGCCGTCACCGTGTTGAGGTCCGCAACGGTGATACCGACATGGTCGAAACGTCGTACATGTGACATGGGCTCCATCCTCCGTTGTTCATCTTGTCGATCCACCCGAAGGGACGGAGCCAACGGGGGATCTCGACATGATCATCGGCGAACTCTCTCAGACCCGCCCTGACCGTGCGAACCGGTTGTAGTCGTGATGTCCCGTTGTCGGGGGGGTGCCACCTGGGTGGGTGTCCCGCCCTACGGCTTACGGTGAAAGCTCGCGGGCTGGAAGTCGGCGATCGGAGCAGACCCGCTCGCGGGAGACAGCAGTTCCAGCAGTGGGAACGCGAAGGTGCTCCACGGTACCGGCGACGGGGCACCCGAGACCGGTTCGCCCGCCGATGACTTGGCTGTCTGCTGACCGTCTGTACTGTGGCGAGCACAGTCACAAGGAAGCAGGCAAAAGGAGAACTCAGTGTCGAGATTGCTGGTTCGTAACTTCTCGATCTCGCTCGATGGTTACGCCGCCGGGCCCCACCAGGATCTCGACAATCCGCTCGGGGTTGGGGGCACCCAGCTCCACGAATGGTTGTTCGCCACCCGCAGCGGCAGTCAGATGATCGGCAGAGAAGGCGGTAGTGAGGGGCTTGACGACGACTTCTTCTCGGAGCGGGAATCTGGTGTGGGTGCCACCATCATGGGTCGGAACATGTTCGGCCCAATACGTGGCCCATGGGGCGAGAGCGATTGGACCGGCTGGTGGGGAGAGGATCCTCCCTTTCATCACCCGGTTTTCGTGCTCACTCACCATCCGCACCCTCCCATCGAAATGCAGGGGGGAACAACTTTCTATTTCGTCGATGGCGGGATCGAAGCAGCTCGCAGCGCAGCCTTCGAAGCAGCCGGTGACCGTGATGTTCTTGTCGGAGGCGGCGCAGCCACCATCAGGGAGTACCTGCGTGCTTCGCTAATGGATGAAATGCATCTCGCGATTGTGCCTGTCTTGCTCGGCAGCGGCGAACGACTCTTCGAGGATCTCGGCCCCAGCACTGATGACTACCAGTGCGTCGAACACGTATGCTCGCCAGCCGTCACCCACGTCCGCATCTTACGGACCGGTCGTGTTGTCGTCGACGGGCTCCATCGATGACGGAAACAACACCTTCAACGATTCGGCCCAGATGGTCCTGACCTCCGTCGCCCATGTGCCGGAGTGGGCGGGTTAGCGCGGGGTAAGCAGTTGGACCCGCCACGCCAACTCTCAGTGTCCCGTAGGGGATCCGCGTGCGGGCGCTCAACTGCGCGCCTCTCACGGCAGCCGTGGAACTGCGCCCCACGTCCGGGATGCACCGATCACACCCTGGCGCGAGCGGCGACGTCGCGGTGCTAGGACATGGTGCTAGGAGATGCAGTCGGTTACTCAGGGTCGTCCTCGGGTTGGCCGTAGCGTTGTTGTGCGCCTTGGCGAGTCACGCCCAATAGGTCGCCAATCTCCTGCCACGTCTTTCCGCGCAGACGCAGCGAAGCCACGATCGCGAGGGAAGCTAGCCGAGACTGCTGACCAACCTGCTCCAGATCAGTGACCATGGCTGCGAGGTCATACTCGCCGATGTCCTCCGGGCCGGGCAGGCTCTTGCTGATCGCGGCCGTGCGGCGAGACACTTCCTGCGTCAACACGGCGGCGGTGAGTAGGCGCATTTCAGGGGTGTCAGGTTCCATCGAGTCAACATTTCAGGGCACGCCTCGTCTGTCAACAAGTCGTTGACAGACGAGGCTCGATGCGAATCTGAAAGGCTCGTCGACAGACTGGTCACGACGCCAAGACACAGGCCTTGCGGCATCGCCAACGTGCCGATGGCACACCACGGTGGCGCGCCCGCAGAAGGATCCTTCTGCGGACATCCGTGGACCGGGGTGGGCCCGATTTCCCAATCTGCCCGGCGGGCCGGCAGTCTGTGTCACGCGCGCGACCCCCACCGAATTCCGGCGTGCATAACCATGCATAGACGCAGCCCGGCCAAACTACCGGGTGTCTGCCGCGATCCGCCCACTCGCGAGGTGAGTCTTACCGCCGCGTCTGGGCCCGATGGCTGTGCTTCGATCGGGACGTGCCGCCCGTCACTTGTTGCTGGCTGCTTCCCACTGCCGGTGTGCGGAAAGGACCGTGTCCCATAGCTTGTCGCGTGTCCCGGGTGGGCTCGCGTCGAAGTGCAGGCCGAATACGCTGGCGAGCAAGTCGAACCATTCCTGCTTGCTCGTGAGCGGCTCGGCGGTGAAGGCGTTTGTGCCGATGCGCGCTAGGACTAGGCCGCGGATGACGTCGACTCCGGTTGCGTCGCGGCGCTCGGCCATCGCGACCTTCACGAACCCCGACTCGGGCGACGTCGAGAGCCAGGCGTGCCTTTCCTCGAAGTCAGCCTGCCGAGCAGGGGCGGTCGTCCAGCTCATGCCGGAGAACCCGCCCGCGGGGTCGTGGGTCAGGTGCCACTCGGTGCCACCGACGCGCTCCAGTCCCATCCGGAACTGGCCTTGCACGTACATCCCGGAAGCAAGTGGGAGCGGTTCGTGGAGCGCGTCTCCCAAGCCTGTGTCGACGTACCAGGCGCCCGAGGGATTCGAGGCGGTCGGCAGTCCGGTCACCGTCAAGACGAGATGGTTGCCGACCGCGTTTGGGTCCGGTCCGTCGGAGATATGGACGCCCCCGATGTGGCCGTGCACCTCGTACCCGAGGGAGTGCAGCAACAGGCCCAGTGCGCCGTTGAGGTGATAGCAGTAGCCGCCCCGACCCGCGAAGGCTACCCGCCGAGCCGACTCGCCCGGGTCGATCCCCCACAGCTCGCCGGAGTGGATCCATATCGTCTCGTACGGCACTCGCTCGGCGTGCCGCCGCACGAGCGTGAACATCCACTCAACCGAAGGCGATCCCGCCTCGACGCCGAGCCGGGCCAGGTACGCAGCACGCACCTCGTTGTCGAGGGGTGGCAACAACGCGAACATCCTTGGCTCCTCCGCTCGGTCGACATGTCGAGTCGACATGTCGAACAGGCTGGACCACAGCGTGCCACCAGGACCGCAGAACCGCGAGTGGCTGCGCAGTGGCTTGGACCGCATCTACGTCGCTGCGCCGAACCACTCCGGACGAGGAACTGTTGGCTCCAAGATCTCGGGCCCGTGGGCCCAGGCATGACCACTGCACGACGGTTGGCGTCTCACGTCCGACGTCCGACGGCGGACGGCGGCACCTGGCGCCGGGTGGATGCGCTGCGGCCGTCAGTCATGGCCACAAGGGCAGGCGCAAACGTGCGTCATTCCGTGAGTCATCCATCGAGGTGGTGCGTCCGTCAGTGCGCCGCTACCAGGTGAAGTGAACTCGACGCGAGCGGGTGGCGCGATCTCCGTGCCGGCTACTGGTTGCTGATCCCGAGGACGTTGCCGTCAGGGTCCTTGACCCATGCGCCGACTTGGTCGCCGATCCGGGCGAGCCCCTTTTCGTCGGTGGCGAAAGGACCGTCACCGAACTGCTCGAAGGTGACCCCATTCGCGGCGAGTTCGTCGACCGTGCCCTCGACGTCCTCGACGACCCACCCCGCAGCGGTGGCTCCCGAAGCCTGGGCGAGCGGTGACGGGAAAACGTGGAGGATAGTGCCGCCGCCGCACTCGTAGGTGCGGCCCCCGTCGGGGTCGTCACCGCCGCTGCGCAACCCGAGCTTGCCCTCGTAGAACTCGACCGCCCGAGCCATGTCCGCAACCGCGATCGCGGCCCCGACCTTGCCGTCATTCAGACTCATGACTCCTCCAATCGGATGCGGTGGCGGTGCCCCGTCGGCACCGCTCAACGTTCCGAACGCTACTCGCCCAGCGCTCGCCGTACCAGCCGCAGAACCTCACGGCAACGGACACGGTTGGGGCAGGTGACGCGTCGGAACGAGGCCGAGGAAATGTCGGCCGGGACTTCACCCAGAGCCGCGACCCGACAACCCCCTGGCGGACCCGGCCCAACAGCGCAGATTGGTACTCGTTCGCCGCCGCGTCTGGGGTTGCGTCATACCGCCGCCTGCGGCCGCGGCCACGACGAGCGGACGGGACTGGCCTCGATCCGGCGTGCCCGTTCAACCCTGGGGTTGACTCGTGAATCCACCTGCGTTCAACCCGGGCTCCGACGACAGGATGGCGCTGCGCAGCGAGTGTTGAGGCATGGCTTTCACCGACTACCTCATCAACGCGATCTTCCTCGTCGTCGTACTGCGCCAGGCCCGTGAGCGGCGCCTGGACATCCGCAGCATCGTTGCGCCGATGGCCCTGGTGGTCTTCGTCGCCACCCACTACGTCCACACCATCCCGACCGGCGGCTCCGACATAGCCCTGGCCCTGGCCCTGACGTTGGTTGGCCTGAGCCTGGGTGTCCTGTGCGGCTACGCCACACACGTGCGTGTCGACGCGGACGGCACGCGGTTCGCCCGCGTCGGTCCCGTCGCGGCCATCCTGCTCCTGGCAGGCATCAGCGCCCGCCTGGTGTTCGTCTTCGCCCTGGAGCATGGAGCCGGACCGGCCATCCGCGACTTCAGCATCGTCCACCACATCAGCGCCGCCGCGTGGCCGCTGGCCCTGGTCTCGATGGCGCTGTGCGAGGTCACCGCCCGCCTGGTCATCGTGCAGGTGCGCGGCCAGCAACTGGCCCCGCGCACCCCGGCCACCGTCACCTTGTCCAGCTCCCATGCCTGACGCCGCCAGGCTGAACCCCTGAACCCAGGTCCTTCCTCAGGCTCGCGTTGCACGTGCCCGAGGAGGTTCCATGGAGTCTTGGACATCCACTCCAGGACCACCACGGCCCCGGCCAGCGAGGTGATGGGCATGACGACGAGCGCGGGAAGCCCCAGCAGCAGGACCGTGCAGGCCCGCGCCGCCGCGCATCAGCGGCTGCGCCACCAGCGTGAGCTGCTCAGGCCACTGGGTTGGGCGGTCATTGCGGTGGTCGCCGCCACGGCGCTGACGACCCCGCCCACGCCAGGGCTGCGCGGCACGTCCGGCGGCGTGACCCTGGCGCTGGCCGCCTATGCCGCGGCGACCGCGGTTGCCATCAGCGACCGGTTCGTCGACCGCCCCACTGCGGTCCAGGTTGCCGTCATCGCGGTCATGGGGGTGGCGGGGGTCGCCTTGGTCGCGCTCCAGCCGCGCGGTGCGACGGGGCTGGCCGTCGGTGCTGCAGTGTGGATGGCCATGACCCGGCTGCGACTGGAGTGGGGCGTGGCCCTGAGCGTGGCGCTCACCGCGGGCCAGGACGTCGCGGCGCTGCTCGGTGGCTCGACGGCCGCAGCGGTGCTGGCCGCCACGCTCTTCAATGCCCTGCTGGGGCTGGTCGCCTATGTCGTGCGCGCCTCGCGCGCCGCCCAGGACCGCACGGAGCTGTTGCTCGCCGAGCTCGCTGAGGCCCGGGACGAGCAGATCCGCGCGGCCGCCCTGGCCGAACGCAGCCGGATCGCCTCCGAGCTGCACGACGTGCTGGCCCATTGCCTGTCCGGCGCGGCGATCCAGTTGCAGGGTGCCCGGGTCCTGTCGGCGCGCGAGCCCGCCGGGGCGCAGGTGCAGGAGGCAGTCCAGCGGGCCAGTGAGCTCGTGAACGACGGCCTGGCCAACGCCCGCGCGGCGGTCGGGGCGCTGCGCGGAGAACCACTGCCCGGCATCGCCGACCTCCAGACCCTCGTCGCAGGCTTCCGGCGCGACCTGCTCGTGCCGGCCGAGCTGAGCGTTGGCGGCCAGGCCCGGCCGCTGGCCGCCGAGACCGGGCTGCTGCTCTATCGCGGAGCCCAAGAGGCCCTGACCAACGTGGCACGGTATGCGCCGGGCGCCGCCACCACGGTGATGCTGCGGTACGAGAGCGCGCGAATCTGTCTGTCCGTGGAGAACCGACGGGCTAATCCTGGCCCGGCCGAAGGCGGGCTGCCTGGGTCGCCCGGACTCTCCGGTGTCGGCGGTGGCCAAGGACTCGTCGGGCTGCGCGAGCGCTTCGAACGGGCCGGCGGCACCCTGCACGCCGGGCCACACCTGGATGGCTGGCGGGTTGTCATGGAGGTCCCGGCATGACGACGGCGCCGTTGCGGGTGGTTATCGCCGACGACCAGCGGGTAGTCCGTGAGGGACTGGCCATGCTCATCGGCCTCCTCGACGGGATCCAGGTCGTCGCCATGGCCGCCGACGGTGTTGACGCCGTGGACCAAGCCCTGCTCCATCGGCCAGACGTCGTCGTCATGGACCTAAGGATGCCCAACCTGGACGTCGCTCAGGCAACGGCCCGGATCCGTGCCGAACTGCCGCAGACCCAGGTGCTCGTCCTGACGACGTATGCCGACGACGACGCCCTGTTCCCAGCACTCCAGGCCGGCGCGCGCGGCTACCTCACCAAGAACGCCAGCGCTGAGGAGATCGAGCAAGCCCTGTCCGCCCTGGGGCGCGGGCAGACCCACCTCGCCCCCGAGGTCCAGCAACGCCTCGTGGCTGCCAGCCTGGACGCGCGCGCGGCCGGCCCGCGGCCCACGGCTCCGCCCGATGGCCTGTCCGCGCGCGAGGTCGAGGTGCTGACCCTTATCGCCGCAGGCCTGTCCAACACCGACATTGCCCGCGAGCTCGTCCTCAGCAACGCCACGATCAAAAGCCACATCAACCACATCTTCGCCAAGATCGGCGCCCGCGACCGCGCCCAAGCCGTCCACTACGCGTATGACCACGGACTGACCTGACAATGGCCCGACCTGGCCCGTGCACGCCCCAGGCGTCTTGTCGAGGCGATCCTGCAGATGCTCAGACCCCTAAAGCTGTCAGTCAGATAAGACCGGCCGCCCCTTGATGCGCAAGACGAGACTGCCCCGAACCCATGGCCCAGGCTGCGTCATACCGCCGCCTGCTGGGCACGACCGAGGCGGAGGCAAGTCCGGCCCGCGGACGCCAGACCGCGTGGTTCGAAGCCGCTTCGCTGGCAGATGGCCCGATTTGGTAGCGGCAGTCCGCGTTCTGGGAAGCAGTGTTCTGCCCAGCTGGTAGCGCTGGCTCAGCAGGGTTCGCCATGTCACGCCTGACGCAACTTCGGTCTAGTTCGAGATGCTGGGGTTGAGGCCCACCGGATATGTGAGCGAGGGATCGTGCGGCCGGGTGCCCAGTTCGCCCTGCAGCCGCGACAGGTTTGCGATCCAGTCGGCCATGACAGAGGCGGCCTGGGCATCCAACGCCAACTTCGGGACGTCGGCGGTCAGCAGCATGTTGTAGGGCTTCCACGTCCCGATGAGCGTTGCCAATAGGTCGAACGAGCGGCGCTGATCCATCGGCTCGCCGGACAAGGGAACGACCGTCGGCGTGACCCAGCCGAGGGTGGTGTAGTCCCACACGACGTTGTTGAGGATGTCGTGCTCGACCGTTGACACATGGATGAGCGTCGCGCATACCCGGCCGAGCAAGTCTCGGGTGAGTTCATCGCCGACGCCGTTGGGCATCAGCCGGTTGAGCTCGTCGACCCAGCGCATGAGTTCGGCGTCGGACGCGACGGCAGTGTCGCCGTCGTAGTAGAGCGCCAGATAGCGGTCCACATAGTCGCGGGTCATGTCCCAGAAGCTCATGACGTTCTTGCGATAGGGGTACGCGAACGGTGTCGATGTCGTACCGCGGCGGGCGAACTGCGTGGGCGGTTCGTAGTCCCAGAAGTCGAAATGTGCGAGGTGGTCCTCGACCATCGTCAGGAGCACGTCGGCTTGATGGGAGAACGTGTTCGCGAGAAATCCTCGCGGCCCCGACAGCTGGGCGTTGGCGAGTTCGAGGTTCCCGATGAGCACGGTGTCGAAGCAGTGATGCAGTAGGCGCCGCACCGGATGCGCCGCGCTGAGCCGATTGTTCGACGCCAACGCAAACGGCGTCAGCATCGACAGATGCACGTCGACGTTGTGGCGGAAGATGGTCAGCTCTTCGTTCACGCCGGCGATCAGCGTCGCCCGGGCTTGGCCAGCCCGGCCGGCCTCGCCGTCGTTCGTCGGGAGCGATGCCACGGTCTGCGTGACCAGTCTTCCCTCGCGTACGACGAGTGAGGCGACCCCGCCCGGTTGAGCGAGGCCGGGCGCCGCCGGGTAGCCGCTGACCCAATCGGAACCGAACTCGTACCGGTCATCCTCGACGCGGCGTAGTCCGCTCGCGAACGGGCCCCGAGTGGCGAGTTCGGCGATCAGGTCGTCGGTGTTCGCCAGTGCTGCTGGCAGTTTCGGCGCAGTCGGCCACGCCTTCCGGAAGAACCATGGATAGACGGTGCGAAGGAAACGCCTCTCGTCCGTCGGGACTGGTCTCGTGTGCTTGGGCGCGACCCACCTGAGGAACCTGATCAGCTTGCCTTCTCGCCGGATGCGCCCGAGCCGCTTCGATGCTCGGTCCGTCGGCGGGAAGGTCGTCGGAAGGTAGAGGCCCTTGATCGGCATGTCGGGGCAGATCTCGGCATAGGGCCGGAACTCGACCGTGCCATCCACGGGCAGGTCGAGGGGGTACACCTTCTGCAACCGGAACGACAGCAGCGTGAAGAACGCGAGGATGTTCCGGTAGAGCCAGAAGCGGAGTCTGCTCACGTGCCCTGTCGCTCCCAGATCGCGAACGCGTTGGTCGTCGCACCCACGAAGGGATCGAGCTCGGGGAAGTGACGGGTCAACACGGTGACCATGGTGTTGTTCTCGATCCACTTGATGCCCTCGGGCGTGTACACCTCGTCGGTGAAGTGTGTGGTGAAGAAGCGGTCGCTGTTGAGTCGTCGAGACGCCATCAGGATGAAGATGCGGAATGCCGTGTCGCTGAAGGCGAATCCGTCCGGGCGGTCTTCGGCGAACATCCCGGGGATGAGATCGAGACTGTCGATGTCGCCGTTGTAGACGTCGTGCATCTCGGCAGCCCATTGCTTGTTGCTCGTGACGTCGGCGAAGGTCTTGGGCACGGGCAGATGCATGAGCTTGCGGAACGCGGTGTAGCGCGGCACGCCCAGCTCGCGGCAGCGCACGATGTCAGTCGCGGACAGATCCATCAGCGTCCCGGTGTCAGGCCGGCGGAAGGTCTGTAGATGCTTCGGGAAGTTGTGCAGGCACACCAGACCGGGGTTCATGGTGCCGAAGGTGTACAGGAGGTCAACGAGCCGGTTGGTGCGCAGCACCTCGGCGCCGGCCGGACCGGCGAGCTGGTCGAACCCAGTAGGGCCCAGCGTGGGCTCGTCGGTGTCGACCGAGCGGAAGTCGAAGTCGTCCGGAATCAGCGGGTGCATCCGGTACACGGCGACGAACTCCTCGGTGAAGGCGAACGGAACACCGTAGTCATCCGTCTCGCCGCCGACGATGCCCGAGACGATCTCGCTGCTGCTCAGCCGTCCGAAGGCGTTGTGCAGCCTTTCGCCCTGCAGACCCCACCAGTTGGCACGCAGGCCCGCCACGGCGGTCGGGTGTGCGGTGACTGCGGGCGTCCACTCGACGGTGTGGATCTTCGCCAGCAGCGCACACAGAATCAGCCGCCCGCGCTGGAACAGCGTTTCGTCGTCGAAGCGCGGGTACTTCGCCGCGAGCATGTCGCAGACCGCGTTGTGCTCCATCACAAAGAGCGTCTGCATCATGCCCATGCCGACCCAGAAACCGGGCAGGTACACCGGGTTCAGTGCGCGATCCCCCGGCACCGGAGGCAGCCCGTCGACCAGCCTCAGCTTGCCGCCGGTGTGGGCGCGCAGGAAGGTCTGCGACGCAAGGTCATTGCCATAGATCTGCGACCCGTCCCACCAATGGGTGTTGACATTGAGGTGGGTCGGTGGCAGATCCGAGTCCGGCGGTGACGTGGGATCGTCCGGCGTGCGCATGACCTGTAGCGGCGGTTCGGGCCAGTCGTCGCCCGGCAGGAGAGGGATGACCCACGGGTCGTCCTTCGGGCTTGCGCCGTGTTTGACCCAGTCGTGAAGCATGAACTGCAGCCACGATGCGATCAGCGCGTTGCCGGCCGACGCAGGGATGAGCCCGTGGTCCCGGGTCATGAGCCGACGGCTGATCTCGCGCGGACTCGGGTCGAGCATGCGGGGGCGGTCGGGCCACGTGTCCTCGAGGGGGACGTTGCGCCCGAACCTGGTGCCGGCCATCCCCATCTCGCCGTGCACGAGGTCGTTCCAGCTGCCGTCCGGCGTTCGCTCGGACTCGAAACGTTCCTCGAACGGCGGCGGCTGCGCGGGGTCGATAGCCGGCAACCGAGACGTGTCCTTCAGGTTCTCCTGACGCAGCGTGTTCCGAATGCCGATCAGCTCGGTCAGGCCGAGAGGTTCGGGGAGCTCGTACCACGGATGCTCCTGGTCGATCTTCTCGACCGCGGAGTCGAATGCCCGCCCGAAGATGCCCGCCTTGGGCTTCTCGTCGGAGGTGCTCGTCGCCGGCTTGTCGATTTCTGCCATGTGCGTCTCCCAGCATGATGTGATGAGTCGCGGGCGCGTCAGTCACATCCTGCCCGGATCTGGTCGACTGCGATAGGCCTGCGCTGACACTCGATACCCATCACCAGAAGCAGCCTGAACGCCCACCGCCGGTGTCGCATACCCAAAGATTGGGTTGGCCCACATCCCCGATGATCAAGAGGCACCTATCCGAACCGGTCAGGGCGCCGCCAGAGTTGCCGGCTGTGTCGCGGAGCGCATCCCGGCAGGGCACCGTGTGGCGAGAGTGCGTCCTTCCGCCGCGAAAGGGATAGAGGGCGCTGTTCGCCTCCCGGGCGAGGGCGAGGAACCTACTGGCTGATGTTCAAGGACCCTGCACTCTGGATTTGCGCTTGGGCGGGGAGGTACCGCGATGACGAAGCACCGTCGAGAGGTCATGTAGCAAATTGTGTAGCGACGGCGCAGATTTCGCTGACGTTCGTGAGTGTTCACCAGTGTCCAAATCGTTGGTAGCGCTCAGGATTCGGTCATTGGCGAACGGTGGTGAACATGCGGCCGGGAACTGGGGGTCAAGGGGCCGCAGGTTCAAATCCTGTCATCCCGACGGAAAACAGCAGGTCAGAGGCCGTTTCGGACAAAATCCGAGGCGGCCTCTTTGCT
>Ga0208079_1000996_pt1 | contig 15305 bp, 24 predicted proteins | sample NGESurdeep092012_5_FD_184474 | JGI IMG/M metagenome (GOLD analysis project Ga0208079, IMG submission 184474) | Arctic peat soil microbial communities from Barrow, Alaska - NGEE Surface sample 210-2 deep-092012 (SPAdes) | ecosystem: Environmental > Terrestrial > Soil > Wetlands > Peat ... | reverse complement strand
GAACGCCATCGAGAACCGCCTCACCGGAACCCTCCTCCACGCGAAAGAACTGGTCGAGCTTGTGGACTTCCGCCCCGATCTCTTCCTTGGGCTTTAGCGACATGACGACGAGCTGGCAGTGTTTTGCCGTGTAAAGCACCCGACGAAAATCGTCATTCTTGATGGCGAGACTCTCGATATCTTGCACAAATCCTTTCTGTTCTATTTGAGCATCCCCCGATTTTTCGTCCATATCCTTCATCCCCTTCATCATCGGGCACTGCGACATGGATTCCTTGCCCATCTGCATGTGCTGCATCATGTGCTTCATCATCTCCTCCTCCATCTTTGCCTTTCGCGCATCCATGGTGATCCGCTGCTCCACCATGTGCGTGATGACAGCGGCCATCAGGCCCATCTTCTTGTTCTCCGGCGCGCGGTTCATCTTGGTGAGCTGCTCGGTGAGTTGAGCGTCTTGAGCCTTCATGTCTTCCATCATTTTCTGTTTCTGTTCCTTCATTTCCTGGCAGCGTTCCATCATTTTGGCCTCCGTCATGTTTTTCCCCTCCGCAGGCTCGGCGGATCGCGCTTGGACTGGAGACCAAATGGCCAGGGCCAGGGCCAATGCGAGGCTTGAACGGATAACGAGGTTCGTATTCATTTGGTTTTTCATGTTCTACTGCTTTCTTTTTTGTTTTTGTTCGGTGTTGGCGTCCGGCTGACAGCGTGTTTGAGAAATCGGTTGCACCGCGACCTGCACGGGTGCCGACACTCAGATTGTGCCGGCGGGGGGGGCTTCGCTATGGGGTAAAACCCTACCGTGGATTATGGGGGGACACCGCCCGCCGAAAACGGATCCAGCCGGGAGATGTATTTCGTCGCATGGTCGGAATTCCTTTTTTCAATGGCCATGCCAGGTCCGAGTGCGCGGCACACCGAGCGCGCAATCATCAGTTCTGCATGTCCGCTGAACGCTTACTCGTTATCGGGTAACCCTCTTCTCATGCGCGAAGCCTGCCGGGCACCGCGAGCGCGCCGAGTCTTTGGGTCAGGCGCAGGTTCTCCGAAGCATCCACCGGACAATCAATGATCGTAAGTTTATTTGAGCTTAACGCGGTGCGCAGCACGGACGCCAGTTCGTCCGCCGATTCGATGCGACAGCCGTTCGCGCCGAAGCTCTCCGCGTATTTCACGAAATCCGGGTTGTTGAAGTCCACGAAGGCCGGCCGGTCGAACTGTTGCATCTGCTTCCAGCGAATCAGGCCGTAACTGCGGTCGTTGAACACGAGCACCACAAAGGGCGTTTCCAGGCGCGCGGCGGTCTCCAATTCCTGCGAGTTCATCAGGAAACCGCCGTCACCCGTGACCGCCACCACGCGGCGGTTCGGGTGCACCAGTTTTGCCGCCACGGCGCCGGGCACGGCCATGCCCATCGCGGCAAAACCGTTCGAGATGATGCAGGTGTTGGGTTGAAGGCACGGGAAGAGGCGCGCCAGCCACAATTTGTGCGCGCCCACATCCGAGATGACGATGTCGTCGTCGGCCAGCGCGGAGCGGAGGTCGGCGAGGATTCGTTGCGGCTTGAGCGGGAAGAAGTTGTCGTGACGGCCCTCCTCCAGTTCGTCACGCAGCATTTGTCGGAAGTGCGCGCCGTGCGAAGCGAAGTGGGGCGTCGCCGTCTGCGCCAGCGCGTCGAGCGACGAGGCGATGTCGCCCACAACGCTGACGTTGACGATATAAGCAGCGTCCACTTCGGCGGGCGCCATATCCACATGCACAATCTTTTTGTCACGTTTCGGGTTCCACGAACGCGGCGCGTATTCCACGACGTCGTAGCCGACCGCAATGAGGACGTCGGCCTCCGCGAAACCGAAGTTCGCGTAGTCGGGCGTTTGCAGTCCGATGGCGCCGAGCGCAAGCGGATGCGTGTCGGGGATGACGCCTTTGGCCATGAAGGTCGTGGCGACCGGGAGGTTCAGCTTTTCGGCGAACCGCACCAGCGCGGCGGAAGCGTGTCCGCGAATGACGCCGTTGCCCGCCAGCACGACCGGGTGCGCTGCTTCCGAAATAATGCGCGCGGCCTTCTCGATTTGTTCCGGCGCGGCTCCGCCGGGGTGGAGCCATTGCACGAGCAGCGGCTGGCCGTCGGTTTTCATACGGGCCACGTCTTCGGGGATTTCGATGTGTGTGGCGCCAGGCTTTTCGGATTGGGCCAGCTTGAAGGCTTTGCGGAAGGCTTCAGGAATGATGTCGGGTATGGGCAGGCTGGTGTTCCACTTTGTCACCGGGCGAAACAGCGTGACGATGTCAAGATGCTGGTGCGACTCCTTGTGCATCCGGTCGTGGCTGGCCTGGGCGGTGAGCGCCACCAGCGGCGCGCGGTCCATGTTGGCATCGGCCACGCCGGTGATGAGATTCGTCGCGCCCGGCCCCAGCGTGGCGAGGCACACACCCGCTTTGCCGGTCAGCCGGCCATACACGTCCGCCATGAACGCCGCGCCTTGCTCATGGCGCGTCATGACGAAGCGAATGGATGAGCCGAGCAAGGCGTCGAGCAGATCCATGTTCTCCTCGCCCGGCACGCCGAAGATGTAATCGACACCTTCGTTCTCCAGGCATTTCACGATGAGTTCGGATGCCTTCATGGGCGTGTTTCATTCACGTGGCTTTTCCGCGCCCGTCAATGCCTGGATTACCCGCGCCCCGGAGCGCGGCCAACAGCTGCAACCGGGAGCGTTTGGCCGATGGCTTCTTTGGAGTGCTCCGTGAGGCCTCGGCCGGATAAGTGATCGTGGTGCCCCGGACTTTGGCGAAGGGAGCAAGCGTATGAAGTTGGCGGCGAGTTGGACTCATGATGTCCTCGGTGCGAATTCCACGAACCAGCAGGGCATCGGCGATGAGCGAACGATGACAGCGCCACGGCACCGCTTCAGCGCACATCAATACGATTCGCTCCCGGTTCGCCAGGCGGATCAATTCTTCGAGGCTCTGCGCAAACTCGGGCGTTTGCATGTAATCGGCATAACCTCGAAAGGAGGCATTGCGCCAGCCCAGATTGACCGAATCGCGCCGAGCATGACGCAGGCCGCCGAGTCCCGGCATGTGAACATATCCCAATCCGGCTTTCTTTAACGATCGGGGCAAGGAAGCCTTGTTGAACTGCGGGTTGTGCCGGGACCGCGGCACTGTGCGCACATCCACGACGCACGTTGCCCCGTGTGCCTGAAGCAGGCGGATGAATTCCTCGAGCGTGCGCGTAGAATGACCAATCGTCATTACCAGCGGTGAAGGTTCTTCCTTTGGCCTGCTTTTTTCACGCAATCGGCAGTTTTTTATTCTCAGCGCGCTCATGGTTTGCTTTTGAGTTTCTTGAGCGCCGATCCCTTGTGCATGGCCAGATGGTCGGTCGTGTCGCTTTTGATCAAATACTGCGGCTCATCCTTCGTGGCGCGGACCGTGTAGCCCTTGAACGTGATGGCCGAGGTGATCTTTTTCTTGATCGTCCCCCGGACGTGGCCGGCTTCCGAGTTCCACCCCACATGATCTCCAACTTTAAAGTCCTTCTTCATCGGTATGATCTCTTATGATTCAGGTTCAGGATCGAATCATCGTGAGAATCATCTTGAACCGCTTCAGCGCCTTGAGGGCGTGCGGCTGCTGCGCGGGCATGAGAATCATCTCGCCGCAATGCAAGCGATGCGGCTTGCCAGCGATGCTGATTTCCGCCCCGCCTTCGAGCACATGCACGAGCGCATCGAACGGGGCCGTGTGTTCACTCAAGCCTTGTCCTTCGTCGAACGCGAAGATTGTCACGTTACCAGCTGGCTTCCTGACAATTTCGCGGCTGACAATGGAGCCGTCCTGGTAGTTCACCAACTCGGCAGCCTTCGCGACTTCGGCGACGGGGAGTCCTTTGGGTTTGGATGGGGTTTCCGGTTTCATGGTTGCTTGTTGACGCTGGCACGGTATTGACAGATGCACAACCGACCGAATAGGCGAAAACGTTTAGCGGAAGACCAAATGTCTAAGCAAACTCGGAACAAACTATGGATTGACCCCTTTACGCTGTTTTGGACAGCAGTGACTTTATTCAGCGATATGTTGCACTAGTTTATAGAATTCTGGCGGCGTCTGGAAACGTTCATTTCCATTTTTATCGCGAATCTCGATGCAGCCCTTGCAGACAAACGTCTCGACGCTGCCCGTCTTTTTAATAAAGGTTACTTGCCACGCCATATCACAGACGAGTCGCTCACTTTTTACCAAGTGGAGAAGATCCACCAATTGTTTGATCTTACCCGGATCGTTTATGACGATTTGGTTCTTTTGGGGTTCACCCTTTTTCAAAAAAACAATTTGCCGAACATCTAAAAATATGTCCTTAGATTGATCGGCAGTGGTCGCGATCGCGTCGCCGGGCTTGAGGGATTCGGCTTCCGCTCGGGACTTGATTTCGGTGAGCATCTGCCGGACTTTTGGCGAAGCCGCGAGGCCATCATCGCCGACAGCGTTGTATTGGGCTTGCACCGGGCTGGCGAACGAGAACAAGGCAATGCCTGCCAGTGCCGCGATCAGGGTTTTGTTTGTTGTTTTCATAATTGTTTTCCTTTCGTTCGTTTTACGGGTCTTGTTGTTTGTTTCGGAACAAACCCACGACTTGGCTTTCGTTCAGCCATCGTCACGGGTTCAATGGATTTCATCAATCAACCTGACGCCGCTTCCTTCATAATTTTAACAATCGTGTCCTCCACTTCCTGCGCCACCCCTTCCAGTTGCGGCGTGTGGAACATCGCCAGCAGAGTGGTTGGCTTCAATGTAGCCAGAATGGTTTTACCGCCCTCCTCGTAAATGGAGATCCGGCAGGGCAGTGCGGTGGAGACGCTCATGTTTTGATCGAGCACCTTCTTCGCTTGTTGCGGCTGACAGACCTCGAAGATCAGGCATTCGCGGGCGAACTCCACGCCCTTCTTCGTCATGGTCTCTTTGAGGTTGTGAACCTGCATGACGCCAAAGTGATTGGCCTGGACGGCAGCCTGCAAGGCAGCCGCAGCTTCACTCACGGTTTTCTCAGTAGGTAATTTAATCAGCATAGGTTTGCTTTCTTGGTTAAGAGTTCACTTCACAGGCGGGTCGTGAACGCACGATTATTTCTTGGACAGCTTGTTAATCGCGACGACCAGCAGGACCACCACCAGTACGCCGATCACCGTCCAAATCCACATCCCTCCACCCATCCATCCGTCTGTATGGTTCATCATGTTCTATTGCTATCTTTTTGTTTTTTGTTCACTATTGGCGTCCGGCTGACCGCGTGTTTGAGAAATCGGTTTCACCGCGATCGGCACAGGTGCCAACACTTATATTGCGCCGGCGGGGGCGGCTTCGCTATGGGGTACAACCCTACCGTGGATTATGGGGGGACACCCCCGCCGAAAGAATGGCCATCGGGAGAAAGAACGGAATGGCGACCATCCCTTTTCGAAGGCCGCTGGTTATTTTTTTAGGTAGGGCGGGCAGTCCTCTGCCCGCCGGTTGCGTGTGATATTTGTGACGACGGCGCGCACGGAGTGACGCGCCCTACCATTACGGATTAGGTGGCGTGGGCGTGGGCGGAGTCGGCATTTTCATTTCCCGTTGCGGAGCGTCCCGCCTTGGCGGGATGGCTGGCGCTTTGCCACGCGCGAAGTTTCTCCGGCTGACGCGTGTATTTGTTATACATGATGGCGTCCAGTTCGGTGACTTCGTCGTTCGCCTGTGCGGCGCGAACAAGAGAGTTCAGATCAGGACCCAAGGGTTCATTTCCTTGATATGTTGCCGGGGCATGCACTGAGGTCCGCGCTAATCTGGCTGAGTCCTGATCGAGTTCGTCGCCGATGTTTTTGTTTTCGACAGCAACAGCACGAACACTTCGTGGTAGAGGTTCTCCATATCCTCACTCACGCCTGCCAGCGCACGGGCACGTTCGGGTTGAGGCTCGTTTTCGCCGGTGACTTTCGCCAGATGCCAGGCATAACTCAGCGCCTCGGTCTGGGTCAAAAGCAAGGTCAGCTCAAATTCGTCGCCGGTCTGACTCAATAATTCTTTCTGTTTGGTGGACGCAATCGCATCGCGCGTGCTTACCTCCCCGAGTGGAAGCCGGATGTCGTCCAGCTTGATCGAAGGATCGTGCCTGGCAAATTCCTCCAGCAGTTTCGCTCCGGCTGCGGAATTGGCGGCAATTTTCTTGATCAGGTTCTTAACATCGGAATGTTCCCGCTTGATGAAGCGCAGCATGCTGACATCCTTTTGCTCGTCCAGGAGTTGATGGAGCAAACTGTAGCCATTGTTTCGCGTCGAAGCACTGCTCCCGGACGGAGACCTGGCCTTTGGCGATTGACAGCCGGTCAGAACGGCAAGCGACCGATAACATCGCCGCCAGCAACGGAAGGATGATCTTCGCAATCACAAAATAGACGTCCTGACTGCCAGTGGCACCATGAGAACAGAATTGAAGCCGCCATAAGGATTGGCCACGCGTTGAGATGCCCCGGGATCCTCGCTCCACCGGCCATCCACGACGAAGCGATATTCATACTGGCCGGACCTGAGCATCAAGCGGACAATCCATTCTCCGGCGCCCGTGTTTTTCAGCGGCGTGGCATCCGGGCGCCAGCTGTTGAAATTACCGGCCACATTCACTTCCCTGACTTCCGGAGCGGAAAACGTGAGAATAATTTCCTGTTCCTCCAACGCGGGAAACCGCTCCGAAACCGGCTGAATCGGCGGTTGTGGCTTGACCTTCCCGGCAGCGTTCTCCGGTGTCTCTTTGGGTTTGAGCGGGGCTTCGACAGTTTCAAGGCCAACCCGCCCAAAACCCGTCGTGGAAATTCTGTTTTCCCGACTCACGCGTGAATTTTTCATTTTAAATCCTTTCCTTAATATTATTAGTGGCAGCGCCTGCCCGGTTATAGGCCACTGAATCGGTCTCCTCCAGCCCTTGCCTCAATATGAAAACGGATCATTTGAGTTGTAATGTGAAACTATTCCTGGCGGCCGAAGGTGGTATCCAGTGACTTCAGGTTACGGGCGTTTTGGAGCGCCTTCGGGTCCAACCGTGGGCGTCGCAAAATCCAGCGAGGGGCGACCGCCCGTTCTTCCTCCGGACGGTTCATGATCAAAGCGGCGCAAAGTATTTGCTTTTTAAGCCACCAGACGCTGAGCTGCTTTTGATTCATATTGCCGCGATAAACGACCTGGTCGTGGCCATCCGCATCGCCCCAAAATTCATAAGAGAGGTCAAAAACATCCGAGAAGAAATAAGGAACGTGAATAAACGGCTGAAATTTTCCCATCAGGTTGCGCATCGCCACCCGCCCTTGCTCCACGGCGTTATCCCAGTGCTCCACTCGCATGCGGCGATGGAAAATTTGATCGGGGTAGTTGGCGATATCACCAGCAGCCCATACGCCCGGCACACTGGTCTCAAGGAATTTATTGACCTTGATGCCGTCGCTTGTGTCCAGCGCTGTCCGTTGAAACAGTTCCACGGTCGGGGTCACTCCAATTCCCGCCACGACAAAGTCTGTGGGCACTTGCTTTCCCGATTCCAACACCACCTGGCACTCATGATTCTTATGCGTCAAGGCAGCCACCTTTTCGCTTTTCATAAAGGTGATGCCATGTCCGGCAAACTGACGCTCAAAGAAAGTTGAAACCGGAGGTGTGAACAGCCGTTTCCAAACACGATCGTCGGGAAAGATCATGGTCGTACGCACTCCGTGACTTGCCAGAACGGAGGCAACCTCCATTCCAATAAAGCCTGATCCGATCACCACGGCCCGCCTTCCTCGTTTGATCTGCGCCTGGATGGCCTGCGAATCCTTCATCTGCCGCAGATAAAAGACCTCGGACCGGTTGGTTCCCGGCACTTTTAACCGTCGAATCGACGAACCCGTGGCAATGAGCAATTGATCAAAGCCAATGACTTTGCCTGAAGTGCTCTGGAGACGGCGGCCTCGAAAGTCCACTTTCCCCACCGGGAAGTTGCGGTAAACAGCGATGCCATGTTTGCGATAAAAAGCGGCATCAGAAATCTGAATGTCGCTGGCTTCTTCCTTGCCGGCTAGAAAACCCTTCGACAAAGGCGGACGCTCATAGGGAAGCACATTTTCTGCCGTTACGATTGCCAGTCCCCCTTTTTTGCCGCTCTGAGCGACGAACTCCTTTGCCGCGTATCCAGCAACCACGCCCCCGCCCAGGATGACGATCGGAAAGGATTTCATGGCTTTGGAGCGAAGCTGCGTTTCACTTTGTTAATCAGTTATCTGCCGGAAGCACTGACCAGCGCTACTACTTCGCAATTTGCAAGCCTTGCTCCTTCCAAGACTCGAAGCCGCCGTCCATTTCCATGACGGGATAACCCTTCGCGGCGAACTGCATCGCGGCATTGGCACCCATATGACAGTTTTGGGCATAGCAGTATACGATGTTCATAGTATCCCGGCGCAGACCGGCCAGGGTGCTCCATTTTTCCTGGGGAAGACTGATCGCCCCGGGGACATGGCCCTTCTTGAAATCTTTAGACTCCCGCACGTCGATGATGGCCACATCCTCTCCTTTCTCAATCTGGTGGTTTATTTCGACGGGTCCCGTCGTGAAAGCCATTTTGTCCGCGAAGAATTGCTTCGCTTTGGCCGCGTTGCTCTTGATTGCTTTAGTCATAACGATTTCCTCTTTCTACAGTTTGGTTTCAGTGTTCATGTTGTGGTCCTCGCTTTCGGGCGGGACGCCAAGGGTTCAGTTCGCCACGCCGCTTCGCTTTTTTTCTCATAATCGTCGAAGGCTTTGACCAAGCCGATGAGCACTTCCGCCGAAGTCTCGAATAGCGCCTGGGCCTTCGGCTCTGTGACTTTTCCAACGTCTTCGCGCAGATGATCGATGAGCTGACGCACCTGAGCTTTGATTTTCTGCAACTGCCAACTTGGCCGTAGCCACTCCGTCGCGGCGAAGGCCCGCTGTTCCATTTCAATCCGGCGCCTTGACTTTCAATCAAATCAGTCAAACCACAGAGACCATCAACTATTGATTGGTGCTTGCGGGCATATTTGTGTTCATATCCGGCAGACTGTTGGTTGCCGGCATATTCGTGTTCATATCCGGCAGACTGTTGGTTGCCAGCATATTCGTATTCATATCCGGCACACTGTTGATTGCTGGCATATTGGTGACTCCGCCGATCGTGCCGCTGGCGCCGCTCATGCTTGAATTGGTGGATGGCGTATCGGTTGAATTGCCGGGAGTGTTTTGATTGCAGCCCACCAGCGCCAAAGCGGCCAGAACTGGAATTGCTGACAGTGGAATAATTGATTTCATAAGTTTATTGTCTATTGTTCATGTTTATTGCCGCCAGCGTTGCTCTCGTTTCTCCCGTCCCGGCGGCGTGGCGGTCGCAACACAAGACGTGATTTAGACCGCTATTTCTTCATGGCCGTGATGCGCTTCAAATGCCCGTCCACAACCGGAATGGATTTATCCACGAAGCTCTTGATATCCGCGTCTTTCGTTTCGGCAGATTCGGCTTTGAATTCCTTGGCATCCATTTTGTGGTCTTTTATCATGCCACCGATATAGGCATCGTCGAATTCCGAACCCGTCAGGGCCGCCATTTTATCCACCATCCTCTGATGCTTTGCATCCAGGCTGTCGGGTAAAGTCACGTCCTTTTGCGCGGCCAACGCTTTCAGGTCACCATTGATGGCCGCATGGTCCTTCACCATCATCTGGCCGAACGCCTTGACATCGTCGCGCATCCCTTTCTGGGCAGCCAGTTCGCCCAGTTTCACCTCAGTCATGCCACCTTGGGCAGCCGCGAGAATGAAGTCTTTGTCCGCCGTGGAGAGCTTCGTTTCCGCCTTGGCGCATGGAACTGCGATGAGGAGTCCCACCGCCACCAGAGTCATGCCCAGTGTGGCTGATGCTGAGTTGGAAATGAGTTTCAAAAACCGCGTCTTGTCTTGTTCCACCGCGTGCTTTGATTCTGTATTGGTATTCATAAGTGATTGCTAGGTTAATGTGGTTTGGTTTTGGTTTTGGCTTGGAATCTGCGTCGATCACGACATAAAAAACTTGGAGAGGACCTCATCACATTGCCGGGCAAGGGAGAAATCTTTTTCGGTGATTCCTCCTTCGTCATGCGTGGTAAGCGTCAACGTTACCTGGTTAAAACGAATATCAATATCCGGATGATGATTGACCTTTTGAGCTTTCCTGGCGATCCGGTTGACAAAAGCGATGCTCTTTAAGAATCCCTCAAACTTAAATGTCCGAAGAATTGTTTGAGCGCGTTTCGACCAGTTCGGGACGGCTTTTAAGTGAAGACTGACTTGTTTGGTGGTTAAGGCTGGCATGGTAATAAATCATTTCTTGTTCCTGCCGGACCCGCTCTTTTTGCCGCCGCCGGTGAGTTTGTTGACGGTGGCCCAAGCCCGTGCTTCCGCGGTTTTTGTGCCGACACCTTTTTTCTCGTAGCCGGCTTCGATGTGTTCCGCCTGACGTTTCTGTTTGTCAGTGTAGCTGGATTTATCGCCTTGAGGCATGGGTGGTTCTTTTTTTCAGGCGGGACGCCAGGGGTTCAGTTCGCCACGCCTGTTCACTTTTTTTCTCATAATCGTCGAAGGCTTTGACCAAGCCGGTGAGCACTTCCGCCGAAGTCTCGAATAGCGCCCGGGCCTTCGGCTCCGTGACTTTTCCAACGTCTTCGCGCAGATGTTCGATGAGCTGACGCATCTGAGCTTTGATTTTCTGCGTGTGGTGAATAGGGTTATTCTCGGAAGAGGGTTTCATACAAGTGGCGCATTCCTTGAGGCATGGTTGTTCTTCACTTGTCCGACCATTTTTTGTCTGCAGGCTTTTTTGCGGGAGGCACGTTGATGTCCAGCGCAGCGCTCAAATCAATTTCATGCTCCTGCTCCTGCACGATGATCGCGCGCAAGGTCTCGCTTAACGCAAATTCGCCCATCGCCTCGGCCTGGCGGATGCGTTCGCGATAACGCCCCACCGTTTCCCGTTCGTTCTCCAGATCCGCGCGCAGCATTGCGACCGGGTCATTTGAAGTTTTAACCGGCTTGGACGTCACGCCCGGCATGCCGCCCAGATAATCAATCTGTTTGGCAATTTTTATGGCATGCGCCAGTTCTTCCCCGGCATGCGCTTCCAACTCCCGCGCAATGTCTGTGTACGCGGCACCCTTCAGCACCTGGCTGTACACGATGTAGGCAATGATCGCCTGGTATTCCCCCGCCAGATCCTCGTTCAGCAGTTGGATCATCCGTTCGCGAGTGATATTCATTCCTGTGGTGATGTTTTCTTTAGTCATAATATATTTTAAGTTGGCAGCCGGCTTTCACACCCGGCTGCGTCTGGTTGTGTCCCTGCGAGCCAATGGCCCGCCCGCGCTCAGGCTTCCACGGTGAAGCCGACTTTGATGGTCACCTGCCAGTGATCCACCTTTCCCTTGTTGATATTGCCGCGCGTTTCGACCACCTGGAACCAGCACAGGTTCTTGATGGTTTTGTGCGCCCGCTTAATGGCCTTATCAACGGCATCCTCAATGGAAGTGGTGGAAGTGCCGGTGAGTTCGATGAGTTTATAGACGTGGTCTTTCATGTTCGGTTTTTCGAGTGTTGAAAAAGGACGATAGAGAATTAAGCCATATGGATTAGTGAACACCTGGCGGACGGTTCGTGAACACGGGCGGATGATTGATTCCGGATGACCCGGGTTCTCCCGGCTGAACAGGCGCGGGCATTACCGGCACAGGTCTCGTCGGCGTGGGTTGTGACGGGGCAGGTTGTATCGGTTGCATGGTAGGCGGTCCCGGTTTAAGAGTTTGTCCCGGAACATTCAAAACGACGATCATACTCATAATCATCAGAGACAGCAGCGTCCACACATTTTTACTTTTCATAAATTTCTCCGCTTTGTTGTTTGTGTTTAGTTGCCGCCAACGTGTTCTGGCGTTTAGCATTTCAGTTCAAATTACGGGCCGGGCCGATCATTTACCATGGGGTATAACCCTACCGTGGATTATGGGCGCCACCGCCCTCCGAAAACGGATCCAGCGAAAGATGTGTTTTATCGCGTCGCCGGAGTTTGTTTCAAGTGGCCGTGGCGAGTCCAAGCACGCGGCACACCCAGCGCACAATCATCAGTTCGGTGTGTTTCATGCCGTGAACCACCCGGTGTCCTACGCTTTTACCGCCAGCTCAACCGCACGCTTTTCCGGTATTCGCGCACTGCAGCCTCGGAATGTCCGCTTATTTGCAGCCGCAGGTGGAGCAGGATTCCTTGATCGCTTTTTCGACCGCTTCGCGGGTTTCGCCCGTGCGCTTCTGAATCCGGCCAACCAGTTCTTCCTGCTTGCCTTCGGCGTATTGGAGATCGTCATCCGTGAGCTTGGCCCACTTCTGTTTCAACTTGCCCTTGGTGATGTTCCAGTCGCCTTTGATTTCGAGTGTAGTCATAATATAATAGTTCGTGATTTGTTATTTTTCGTTTTGATTCGCCGCCAACGTGACGGCAAAAGTGTTCCCGCGCCCTCGTGCTGGCTCTGCCGGCTAATCCACCATCAGCTTGACGGAGGTGTCGCCACGCAGGGCTTTGGAATACGGGCAGGTTTTGTGCGCTTCGTCCATGATGCGTTGAGCCTGGGCGTGATCAATTCCAGGGAGTTGCGCATGCAGCTCCACCGCCAGGCGGTAGCCGCCCTGGTCATCCTCAATCAGGCTCACCAGCGCCCGCACCGTGGAATCCTTGACCGGTGTGCCGAGCTTTTTGGCCGCGTTGCTCAAGGCGCCGTGGTAACAGGCGGAATACGCGCCCGCAAACAACAGCTCGGGATTGGGACCGCGTTTCTCGATGCCTTTCTCCAACGGATTTCCCAACGTGACATTCAGCAACCGATCCGGTGTCTGAATGGTTCCCGAACGTCCGCCCTTGGAAATTGCTTCTGCTGTGAATAAGGTTTTCATAATGGTATTGAGTGCTCCGTCGCGTGGCTTGGTGAAGTCTTCGGCGGAACGGCTCAGCGGTTAGCGGCGAAGCAATATAACCACAACGATGATGACGAGAAGGAGGCCGACCGAGCCACCGCCGATGTACAGCGCACTGGCAAGAACCGGCGAGAATAATAGATGCATAGCGTGTCTTTCGTTTTTGATGGCAATGTGTTCACCATCACTTTTCGGGGTACGCTACGCGATGGGCCGGTCTTTAGCTATGGGGTGTAACCCTACCATGCATCATTGGAGGTGCTCACCCGAAAGCTGATCCAGCCGTCCGCCGCGCTCGTTGCCGCGGGGTGGTCAGCACACGAGCAAACTGGATGTTCCGGAGGCGCTGTCCAAGTTCCCGCACCCCGTCCTCGCCGCGCGCGGTCAACGGAATGTCCGTGCGACCGCTGTGCCGGCTGGAGAGCGACCACTCGGTTTCGCCGTGTCGAATGAGGTAAATGCGCGCGAGCCTGTTCTGCCTGTCGATTACTTGTTTGCGCCCCATTTCCAATTCCGAATCTCCGTCAGGTCCTGGCCGTTGTCGGCTATGAATTGTTTGTGCTCGATAATCCGCGGCGTCTCGGTGTCGAGAAATGATCACTCCGGGTCGGGAAATCGGGTCTCGGCTTGAAGAAATGGCGTCTCGGTGTCGAGAAACCGAGTCTCGGCTTCAAGAAACCGGCGCTGACCGCCTTGCGGAAGGCCCTGACTGTCGAATTTTGAACACTGACCGCCTCGCGGACGACGCTGACCGAGTTGCGGAAGGCGCTGTCCGGGTCAGTTGCGGGATACTTGTTGTCATGCTCATGTTCTTTCCATCGCGGCATTGTATTCGCCACGGCGCGCAGCCCGGTTGCACCTGGCTCGATGATACAGGGCTTGCTGTGCCGCCAGCACGTGGGCCTCCTTGCCTTGCCAAATCTCCAAAGCCGGTTGCTGGATGGCGCGGGCAAACGAAAACGCCAGCGCCCAAGGCCGTCGCGACTTGAATCTAACATTCATGGCATTCAAACGGGCCGAAGCCAGTTCGCCGGATTGGCCGCCCGACAAGAACGCAATCCCCGGAACGGCAGCGGGGACGGCTCGCAAGAGACACCTCACCGTGGCGTCGGCCACCTCGTCCACCGCTGCTTGCCTGGGGCAGGTCAATCCCGGAAGCACCATGTTGGGCTTCAGGATCATACCCTCCAGCGTCACTCGTTGGGTGTAAAGCTGGTTGAAAACTGTTCGCAGGACTTCCTCCGTTACCTCGCAGCACCGCTCCAGGGTATGCCCGCCGTCCATGAGCACTTCCGGCTCGACGACGGGGACCAGTCCGGCTTCCTGGCACAACGCCGCATAGCGAGCCAACGCCTGCGCGTTGGCCTCGATGCAACCCCGGCTGGGAATGCCATCGCCCACGGCAATCATCGCGCGCCACTTGGCAAAACGCGCGCCCATTTGAAAATATTCAGCCAGGCGGTCGCGCAATCCGTCCAGACCTTCGGTTATTTTCTCTCCGGGATGACCTGCCATGTCCTTTGCACCGGTGTCAACTTTGATGCCGGGAATGATTCCCGCATCGGTGATGACCTTAATAAAGAGCGTGCCATCTTTCTTCTGCTGGCGGATCGTCTCATCGAAGAGGATTGCGCCACTGATGCTCTCACCAAGACCGGGCGTGGTCACAATCAACTCCCGATAGGCGCGCCGGGCCTCCTCAGTCTGAGGAATCCCAACTTTTTTAAAACGCTTGTTACAGGTGGGGGTACTTTCATCCATCGCCAGCAGGCCCTTGTCGCCGGCGACCAGCGCCCTCGCGGTGTCTATAAGCTCTTGTGCATTCATTTGGGGTTGCTCCATTTCCAGTTCCGGATTTCCGGCATGTCTTCGCCGTATTTGTCGATGTATTGCTTGTGCTCGATCAGCTTGTCCTTGAGCTGCTGCTTCAGGTAGATGCCCTTCTCGCCGGTCTGCGGCAGGCGATTGATGGTGTCCATCACGAGGTGGAAGCGGTCCAGATCGTTCAGCACCGTCATGTCGAAGGGCGTGGTGATGGTGCCCTCTTCCTTGTAGCCCCGGACGTGGATGTTGTCGTGGTTGGTGCGGCGGTAGGTCAGCCGGTGGATCAACCACGGGTAGGCGTGGAAGGCGAAGATGATCGGCTTGTCTTTGGTGAAAAGCTCGTCGAAATCCCTGTCGCTCAACCCGTGCGGGTGCTCGGTTGGCGGCTCCAGCTTCATGAGGTCAACAACGTTGACCACCCGGATTTTCAGGTCGGGCAGATGCTCGCGCATGATGGAGACGGCGGCGAGCGTC
>Ga0208079_1000995_pt1 | contig 15313 bp, 12 predicted proteins | sample NGESurdeep092012_5_FD_184474 | JGI IMG/M metagenome (GOLD analysis project Ga0208079, IMG submission 184474) | Arctic peat soil microbial communities from Barrow, Alaska - NGEE Surface sample 210-2 deep-092012 (SPAdes) | ecosystem: Environmental > Terrestrial > Soil > Wetlands > Peat ... | reverse complement strand
CAATACGCCACTCGAAACGGTGAGCATCGGCGCGGATCCTGCTCACCGCCTGTTCGATGCGCAGCACACCATTGATCAGGTCCACGTCGCGGCGGCGCAGCCCGCGCACCTCGCCGGAGCGCAGCCCGCACCAGGCAGCCGTCATGAGCCCAAGCCGTGAACGCTCGGGCACGGCCTCCAGGTAGGCAAGGACCTCATCGACGGTCAGGGCTTCCCCCTCGTGGCTCGGTCTCGGCTTCCCTGCCCCGCGAACCCGGCAAGGGTTGCGAGGGATCAGCTCATCATCGACGGCCTCGGCCATGACCGACTTCAACAGCTCGTACGCCCGCCCGTTCTGCGTCCGCGTCGAGGTGTCGAGGCCGTCCCACCAGTCGGCGACAGTGGCGGGGGAGAGGGCAGCGAGCAGTACCCCGCCCAACCCGTCGGCAATCCTCAGCCGAAAGTCCTTGCGGTACAGGTCGGCGGTTGTAGGGGCCAGGGGCTGGCGTGTGCGCGTCGCGCGGCGTTCGATCACTTTGGTCACATACTCACCGACGGTCAGCCCCTTGGGCTTGGCCAGTCGCGCCTCCGGTGGCGTCCAGATGTCGCGCGAGATCAGGTCCTGCTCGCCGACCAGCCAGCGCTCAGCGTGCGGCTTGTCCACGAAGGTGTGCGGAGCCGCGTGCGTCCTCAAGTCGGGACCGACGTAGCGGGCCTGGAAGTTCCTGGACGGCAGTTTACGGATACTGCCGAAGCCCCGACGCCCCATGACTGTCTCCTCGCTGGTCTGGCACGCCCGTGCCAGACACGTGCCACAAGTATGCCCATATCTGCACTCTGGTGCCCACGCCTGCGACATCGAGCGGGCATGGGAAAGGCCCCCTGACTAGGTGATATACCTTGCCAGAGGGCCTTGCCAAAATGTGTCCGAGAGAGGACTTGAACCTCCATGCCCTTTACGGGCACTAGCACCTCAAGCTAGCGCGTCTACCTATTCCGCCACCCGGACGAGTGCTCTGGTGTCTCCACCAGCCCGGATGACTATAGCAACCTCGTCACGCGGATGCGATTCACCCCACCACCCGCCGGGCCGTCTCCTCGAGCCGCTCGACGTACGCCCTCCACCAGTCGGCATCATGGTCGGGGAGATTGCTGCGCTCCGCACTCGTACCGACGCTGCCATCGATCAGCTCGCGGACGATGTCGGCATGGCCCGCGTGACGCGACAGGTCGTGCTGCAGGTGCACGAGCACGTACTCCAGGGTCACCGGGTTGCGCTCCGCCGGCCACCAGGGCACATGTCCCTCCGCGTCGATGGGCAGCGCCGCGATCGTCGCGTCGGCGTGGGCACAGGAGCGCGCCCACAACGCCTCGATGTCGGCGCGGGTCTCGTCCGGCAGCGCCCACATGTCGTCGTTGTCCTCGGCGTCCGGACCGAAGCACTTCGGCGGGTCGGGGAACGGACGGCCCATGCAGTCGCCGAGGTAGCCCGCCTGCACGGTCGCCGCATGCTTCAGCAAGCCCAGCAGGTTCGTGCCTGTCGATGTCATGGGGCGTCGCACGTCGTAGTCGCTCAGTCCCTCCAGCTTCCATGCGAGGGCCTCGCGGGCAGCGCTCAGGTAGCGAGCGAGGAGATCCTTGGTCTCAGGCATGGCCCGAGCCTGCCATGCACCTCGGACATTTCCGAGCCCTTTATGCGGTGCCCGTTTCGCCACGCCCGTAGTGCGGGCCACCGGACACATCGTCCAGGGCCTGGGCGATGGGAAGCGGGAGCTCGGTGTCCTCGACGTCGAGGTACGGCTGGAGCTGACCAGCCGTACGCGCACCCAGCAGGGGAGCGGTGACACCCGGGGCATCGCGTACCCACAGCAGCGCCACCTGCGCCGGGGTCAGATCGAGCCCTTCGGCGGCCTTGGTCACCGCCTCCACGACCCCGGCCGCGCGCGGCTCGAGGTACGGCTCGACGAACCAGCCGAGATGGTCAGAGGCGCCACGGGAGTTGCGCGGCGTGCCGGTGCGGTAGGCGCCCGTGAGCACCCCGCGACCGAGCGGCGACCACGCGAAGAAGCCCAGCCCGAGCGCACGTACAGCCGGCAGGATCTCCACCTCGGCCCGCCTGGCGAGCAGGCTGTACTCGACCTGGGTCGAGGTCAGCGGCACTCGTCCCGGGACGGCTCTCTGCCACGTCACCGCCTGCGCCGTCTGCCAGCCGACGAAGTTGGACACCCCTGCGTATCGCACCATGCCTGCGCTGACCGCATGGTCGATGGCCGACAGCGTCTCCTCGATCGGCGCCTCGCCCCACGCGTGGATCTGCCACAGGTCGACCGAGTCCGTACGGAGTCGCTTCAGGGAGGCCGTGAGATCGTCGAGAAGCGTCCGCCGCGAAGTGTCGACGACCCTCGCCCCGTCACGCGCGACGAAGCCCGCCTTGGTGGCCAGCACGATGTCGTCGCGGCAGCCGGCCTTGGCGACGATCGCGCCGAGCAGCCGCTCGACCTCACCGTGCCCGTACGCAGCCGCGGTGTCCACGAAGTTCCCGCCAGCCGCACGGAAGGCGCCGAACAGAGCATCCGCGTCGCGTGCCGACGTGTCGCGTCCCCACGTCATCGTGCCGAGGCCGAGTCGGGACACGCGCAGTCCCGACGTACCGACCTGGCGCGTATGCATGACTCGACCCTATCGAGGGCCTACCTCGCGGTCACGACACCGGCGACGAGCAGGCCCACGACGGCGAGGCCGGCCAGGACGCGGTAGATGACGAACGCGGTGAACCGGTTGTGCGCCACGAAGCGGAGCAGCCAGGCGATCGACGCGTACGCCACGACGAAGGCCACGACCGTACCGATCGCTGTCGCCCCCCAGCCCACGGTCTCGTGGATGCTCTTGGACGCCTTCACCGCCTGGAACCCACCCGCGGCGAGCAGTGCGGGGATGCCGAGGAAGAAGCTCCAGCGTGTCGCCGTGACACGATCGATGCCCCGGAACAGGCCGCCGGAGATCGTCGCGCCGGAACGGGACACGCCCGGGATGAGCGCGACGCACTGCCACACGCCGAGGATCAGAGCGTCCATCACCGTCATCGACTCCTCGCCCCGGGGGGTGCCGCGGGGGGCGGACTGGACGGACGCGCGGTCGGCGAACCAGAGCACGACCGACCACAGAATCAAAGCAGCAGCGACGACCCAGAGGTTGCGCAGGGGGCCCTCGATGACCTTCTGCAACGTGAGGCCGACGATCGCGATCGGGATGCTGCCGACGATCACGCCCCAGCCGAGCCGGTAGTCGACATCTCTTCGCGCCTCTTTCGAGAACAACCCCCGGAACCACCCCACCGCGAGCCGGACGATGTCGCGTCGGAAGTACAGGACGGCTGCCAGGATCGCCCCGACCTGGATGATGGCCGTGAAGGCCGTGATCCCGGCGTCGTCGATGGGGTACTTGAACAGTTTCTCGACGACCGTCAAGTGACCGGTGCTGGAGATCGGCAGGAACTCTGACAGCCCCTCGACGATGCCCAGAAGGATCGCTTGCCACCACTGAATCATCTTTGGTTTCCTCTCGGTAAGCCCGCGCCAGGCTATCCGTTCGACTCAGAGCGGGATGTTGGTGTGCGCACCGCGGTAGCCGTGGTCGTTGTCACGGATGACCTTCGCCAGCCGGGAGCGGGTCACATCCGGGGTGATGATCTCGTCGACGACACCGATCTGTACGGCCTTGTCCACTCCGCCGGCGATCCGCTCGTGCTCAGTCGCCAGCTCGGCCTCGACGGTGGCCAGCAGGTCGCTGGGCACCTCGGCGAGCTTGCGGCGGTGCAGGATCCGTACGGCCGCCACGGCGCCCATGACGGCGACCTCAGCGCCCGGCCAGGCGAACACCGTGGTCGCGCCGAGAGAGCGCGAGTTCATCGCGATGTACGCGCCGCCGTACGCCTTGCGCGTGACGAGCGTGACGCGCGGTACGACGCACTCGGCGAAGGCGTGGAGGAGCTTCGCGCCTCGCCGTACGACGCCGTCCCACTCCTGGCCGACACCGGGCAGGTACCCGGGCACATCCACGACGACGACAAGCGGGACGCCGAACGCGTCGCACATCCGTACGAACCGCGCCGCCTTCTCCGCGCTGAACGAGTCGAGGCACCCACCCAGACGCAGCGGGTTGTTCGCGACGACTCCGACGGTACGACCGCCGAGGCGGCCGAGACCCACGACGAGGTTGGGCGCCCATTTGGCGTGGAGCTCCACGATCGAGCCCTCGTCGAGGAGCCCGGTGATGAGCGGGTGGACGTCGTACGCGCGCTTCTTCGAATCGGGGAGGAAGTCGTTGAGGTCGATGTCGGGGACATGAGCCTCGACTTCGCCCTGGTCGGCGAACAACCACACGAGCTTGCGGCCACGATCGATCGCGTCCGCCTCGCTGTCGGCAGCGATGTGTACGACGCCGGAGCGACGGCCGTGCACGTCAGGCCCACCGAGCCGGAGCTGGTCGACGTCCTCGCCCGTGACCGATCTCACGACGTCCGGGCCGGTGACGAAGATGCGGCCCTCCGGCGCCAGGATGACGATGTCCGTGAGCGCCGGCCCGTACGCGGCACCACCAGCGGCGGCGCCCAGGACGATGGAGATCTGCGGGATCTTGCCGGACGCCTTCGTCATCGCGTTGAAGACCAGGCCCACGGCGTGCAGCGAGAGCACGCCTTCGGCGAGTCGCGCGCCGCCCGAATGCCAGATCCCGACGATCGGAAGGCTGTTCTTCATCGCCGTCGCGTACGCACGCACGATCGCATCGCAACCGGTGACGCCCATCGCGCCACCCATGACGGTGGGGTCCGAGCAGAAGGCGACGGTACGGGCACCGTGGATGAGGCCGACCGCGGCCAGGATGCCGGAGTCGTCGTCAGGCCCGAGCAGATGCATCTGGCCGTCGTCGAACAGCGCCGCCAAGCGGGTGTTCGGGTTGCGCGGGTCGAGCTCGCGGGGGAGCTTCTCCTTGGTCGGGGTCATGTGGCGCTCCCGGCAGTGACGTTCTCGTTGGAGACGACGACGGACACGTTGTGGCCGCCGAAGCCGAAGGAGTTGTTGATGGCGGCCAGGTCTCCGGCCGGCAGGGGCCGAGAGACGTTGGCCGCGATGTCGATCCCCAGGTCAGGCTCGGGGTTGTCGAGGTTGATCGTGGGCGGTACGACGTGGTGGTAGAGCGCCTTGACGGTCGCGATCGTCTCCAGCGCACCCGCCGCACCGAGCAGGTGGCCGGTCATGGACTTCGTCGAGGTGACGACGCATCCGTTGACGGCGTCGCCGAGCAGCTCACGGATCGATGACGCTTCGACAGGGTCACCGGTGGGTGTCGACGTGCCGTGAGCGTTGATGTGCGCGATGTCCGCCGGGCTGAGGTGCGCCTCGTAGAGGGCCTTGCGCATCGCGATCACCTGGCCGCGGGCATCGGGGCTGACCATGTCGCGGGCGTCCGATGTCGTACCGGCGCCGACGAGCGTGCCGTAGATGCGCGCGCCGCGGGCCTTAGCGTGATCGAGGGTCTCGATGACCATGCACGCACCGCCTTCGCCGAGTACGAATCCGTCGTGATCCACATCGAAAGGACGCGAGGCCTTTTCTGGCTCGTCATTGCGACGCGACAGCGCCTGCATCTGCCCGAAAGCTGCCATCGGCAGCGGGTGGATCACGGCTTCTGTCCCGCCCACGAGGGCGATATCCGCCCGCTCGAGGCGGATGAGGTCGAACGCGAGAGCGATTGCCTCGTTGGACGAGGCGCACGCGGAGACGGGGGCATGCACACCGGCTCGTGCACCGATGCGCAGGCTGACGTTGGCCGCGGGAGCGTTGGCCATGAGCATGGGGATAGTGAGCGGGGAGACCCGACGCGCGCCCTTCTCCTTCTGGACGTCCCAGTTGCCCAGCAGCGAGTGAAGACCGCCGATGCCGGTGCCGAGCGAGACGAGCAGACGGTCGGGATCGACGGTGGACTCGTCGTCCAGCCCGAGTCCTGCGTCTGCCCAGGCCTCGAGCGCCGCGACCATGGCGAACTGCGACGAGCGGTCGAGCTTGCGGGCCGCGACGCGGTCCATCACCGAGGCGGGGTCGACGGCGGCCTGCGCGGCGATCCGCGTGGACAGTTCCTGGGCCCAGTCGGCCTCGATGACGCTGACACCGCTGGTGCCGGCGAGGAGCGCCGACCACGTGGTGGGCAGGTCACCGCCGAGGGGAGTGCTTGCTCCAAGGCCGGTGATGACGACGGTGCGCATGAATGGTCCTTCGCAGGGGTCGATCGGGTGAGACGGGGTCGAGGGCTGCGGTGGCGACCGCAAAAGGCCGCCACCGCAGGATCAGGACTTCAGGCCTGAGCGCGCTCGATGTAGGCGACGGCGTCGCCGACGGTACGGAGGTTCTTCGCGTCGTCATCGGGGATCGAGACGCTGAACTTGTCCTCGCAGGCGTAGATGATCTCGACCATCGACAGCGAGTCGACGTCGAGGTCCTCGGTGAACGACTTGTCGAGCTGCACGTCCTCGACCGCGACACCCGCGACGTCGTTGACGATCTCAGCGAGCTGCTCGCGGATCTCTTCGGTGGTGGCCATGTTTATTCTCCTTGGTTGGGTCTTCTGTGAAGCAGAACTGGTGGGCTACGGAAGGACGACGACCTGGCCCGCGTACACGAGCCCCGCGCCGAATCCGATGATGAGCGCTGTCTGTCCTGAGTGGACCTCGCCGCTTCTGAGCAGCTCGTCCATCGCGATGGGGATGGACGAGGCCGACGTGTTGCCGAAGTACTTGATGGAGCGGGCCACGACGACGTGCTCGGGCAGCTTGAGGTGGCGAAGCATCGAGTCGGTGATGCGGTTGTTCGCCTGGTGGGGGATGAACACGTCCAGCTGTTCCGGCTCGATGCCGGTCTGCTTGAGGATGTCACGCGCCGCGTCGGCGATGAACGTCGTGGCCCAGCGGAACACCGGCTTGCCGTCCATGTACACGGTCGGCATGCGGCCGGCAGGCACCGCGTCGCGGAAATCCTCGGTCTGGGTGATGACGTCCGCCTGTGTGCCGTCCGACCCCCAGACAACCGGCCCGACACCGGGCGTGTCGCTGCCCACGACGACCGCAGCGCCCGCGCCATCGGCGAACAGGAACGCGGTGGAGCGGTCACTCTTGTCGGTGAGGTCGCTCAGCCGCTCGGCGCCGACGATGAGGACGTTCGTCGCCGAACCAGTACGGATGAGAGCGTCGGCCTGGGCGAGCGCGTAGCAGAAGCCGGCGCAGGCGGCGGAGATGTCGTAAGCGGCCGGATCCTTGAGCCCGAGCTCCGCGGCGAGGATGGGCGCGAGTGCCGGGGTGGACTTGAGGTGTGTCACCGACGCCAAGATCACCGCGTCGATGTCGTCCGTCGACACCTTCGAGTGCTCGATGGCACGGCGGGAGGCCTCAGCGACCATGTACGAGAGGGGCTCGTCGTCGCTGGCCCAGCGCCGCTCGACGATGCCGGTGCGCTGCTGGATCCACTCGTCGCTCGAGTCGATCATCGTGCACATCTCTTCGTTGGTCACGATGCGGTGCGGCAGGTAGGAGCCGACACCGGCGATCCGCGACCCGGCGCGTCCGGTCCGGATGGTGAGGGGAGCGGTCACGCGAGGTCCTCCTGGACAGTGGTTGAGGACGGGTGCAGACGAAGCAGCGGCTGGCCGGGAGACACGGGGTCATCGTCCTCGACGAGCCACTCCAGGACAACGCCGCCGTACTGCGCCGCGACCGGGATCTCGTCGCGGAGGTTCTTGACCGCGCCGATGGTGGTGTGCGCGGAGAGCGTGTCGTCCACGCTGATCGAGGCGTTACGGGAGAAGCGGCCCTTACCGGGGGACACGACGAGCCGCCAGCTGGGGGTCGTCGACAGGTCGTAGTGGGAGGCATCGGCGTGACGGTCGACGAAGTCACGGGCCTCGTCGAGCTGGTCGGGCGTGTTGAGGCTGAACAGCTCGACGCCCTTGAGGTTGCGCTTGGCGATGCCGGTCAGGGTTCCCGCCGGCGGCAGCTCGAGCAGACCGGTGACTCCGAGCTCGGCCATCGTGGCCATGCAGAGGTCCCAGCGGACGGGGGTCGCGATCTGACGAACGATCCGCTGGAGGTACTCCGCGCCGCTCTGGACCACCTGGCCGTCGGCGTTCGAGAGCAGCCGGGTGCGCGGGTCCTTGGTGGAGACTGCCTTGACCAGCGACTGCATCTGCGAGACGGCCGGCTCCATGTGGACGGTATGGAAGGCGCCGGCGACGCTCAACGGCACGATGCGCGTCCTGTGCGGCGGGTTGGCTGCGAGCTCGGCCAGCTGTTCGGCGGTGCCGCCCGCGACGACCTGGCCGGAGCCGTTGTCGTTGGCCACGGTGAGACCGTACTTCTCGATGGCGGCCATGACCTCGTCCCGATCTCCGCCGATGATGGCCGACATCGAGGTGGGCCACGCCGCGCTGGCGGCGGCCATCGCCTTGCCGCGCTCCCGAACCAGCACCATGGCGGCCTCGACGCTGATGACGTTGGTGCCCGCAGCGGCGGTGATCTCGCCGACGCTGTGTCCGGCGACGACACCGACCTTCCGGAACGCCTCGGACGGTGACGGCAGGAGCTCGAGGACGGCGGTGAGCCCGGCGGCCACGAGCAGCGGCTGGGCCACCGCGGTGTCGCGGATCGTCTCCGCGTCGGCCTCGGTGCCGTAATGGGCCAGGTCGAGTCCGGACACTGCGGACAGCCAGGCGAGACGGGTGGCGAACGTGGGCAGTTCAAGCCACGGAGCGAGGAATCCGGGGGTCTGGGCGCCTTGGCCCGGGGCGACTATTGCGAGCACGGCATCATCGTTTCGTGAATATGCAGCAAACTGAGTACCGGACACGACGAACTTCTTCGGCGCGTCGTTGTAGGAATACTACAAACGCGGCCCTTTCGACGCTTCAGGATGCGAAGAGCCTGCCGACCGTGACCGCGAGCCGCAGGACATAGGCGTCCCGTGGCGCCGTGGGGTTGTACCCACTGACCTCCTGGATCCGACGGAGGCGGTAGCGGACGGTGTTGGGGTGCACGTACAGCGCTCGAGCTGACGCTTCGATGGAACCACCATGGTCGAGGAAGGCGACGAGCGTGGTGAGCAGCTCGCCGCCGGACTGCTCGAGAGGCTGGTAGATGTCGTGCGCGAGGGCGCGGCGCGCGTGGCCGTCGCCGGCCAGCGCACGTTCCGGCAGCAGGTCGATCGCGGAGACCGGACGTGGCGCCTCGGGCCACGCGGCGGCGCTCCGGATGCCCGAGAACGCCGCTCGCGCCGAGAGTCCCGCGTCTACCAGCTTCTCGACCACGGGGCCAACAACGATGGGTGCGTCCCCGAAGAAGCTCTGCAGGAGCCCGACAACGGCCACCGGGCCCTCGCCTTCGACGAGAGCCGCGCCACCCAGGACGACGACGAGGCGTTCGCCCTGCGTGGCGACGAGGGCGTCGAGTCCTGCGCGGGTGGCGGCCTTGCGTAGCTGTTCGACCGCCGACTCGGACCCGGCGGGGGCCAGACCGACGGCAACGACGACCGCATCCGGCGAGTGCCAGCCGAGCGTCGAGGCGCGCGACACGAGATTCTCGTCGGCCTCGCCGCGTACCACCGCGTCGACGACGAGACTCTCGAGCCGTGCGTCCCAGGCGCCGCGGGTCTCCGCCGCCGTCGCGTACAGCTCTGCCGCAGCGAAGGCGACCTCTCGGCTGAAGAACACGATCGCCGCCGACAGCACCGCGCGGTCACCGCGAGGCATCTGGGCCACGGTCTGCTCGACGACCTCGACGGTCGTACGGACCAGCTCGACGGTCTGCTTGAGGGAGATCCGGCGCATCACCGAGCGGGGAGCGGCATCGAAGAGCCCTGATGGCGCGACGGGCTCTTCGCCCTCGTCGGCGAGCCAGTCGACGAACAGGTCGATGCCGGCGCGCGCGACGATGCCGATCCACGAGCGGTGCTCGGCCTCCATCTCGCCGAACCAGGAGTGCCGGGCGTCCATCTCGGCGAGTACGGCGGTGGTCATCACCGCGGACTGTGCCGACAGGCGGCGCACGATGGCGGTTCGGGAACGAGACGAAGGGATGAGCGTCCGTCCGCTCACCCGTGCCGGTCCTGTCGGAGCCGCCTTCGCCATGGGCGACAGCGTAGGGTGAAAACCGTGTCGAGTGATCGTGTCCCAGCCTCGCCTGCAGCGGCGCTCCGCGAGATCTCGTACTGGCTCGACCGATCGCGAAGCGACTCGCGCCGGTCCATGGCCTTCCGTACGGCCGCACGCATCCTCGACGACATGCCTGCTGAGGAGTACGCCTCACGCGGCGAGGACACACGCTGGGCCGACGTGCCCGGCATCGGGCCCAGCTCCGCCGGGGTCATCCAGGCGACCCTGGCTGGTCGCGTCCCCGACTACCTCAAGAAGGTACGGGCTGCGGCCCGGCCCCTCACGACGTCCGGGCGCGAACTGCGTAGTCAGCTGCGCGGGGATCTCCACTGCCACACCGACGAGTCGGACGGCAGCGCACCGTTGGAGGAGATGGTCGCCACGGCGGCGATGCTCGGCCACGAGTACCTGCTCATCACCGACCACTCACCGCGGCTCACCGTGGCGCACGGGTTGTCTGCGGAACGGCTCGCCGATCAGGGAGTGCGGATCGACGCGGTGAACGAGGCCTCTCCCGTACATGTCCTGAAGGGCATCGAGGTCGACATCCTGGACACCGGCGCGCTCGACCAGTCGCCGGCCGCGCTGTCCGGACTCGACCTTGTGGTGGCGAGCGTGCACTCCAAGCTCAGCCAGGACGCCGAGTCGATGACCCACCGGATGATCGCCGCGATCGCGAATCCCCGTACCAACGTGCTCGGGCACTGCACCGGACGGCTTGTCGAGGGGGAGCGCGGCCTGCGTAACGAATCCAGGTTCGATGCCGAGGTCGTGTTCGAGGCGTGTAGGCAGTTCGGCGTCGCCGTCGAGATCAACTCCCGTCCCGAGCGCCGGGACCCTCCCAGCCGACTCCTGGAGCTGGCCAGGAATATCGGCTGCCTGTTCAGTATTGATACGGACGCGCATGCCCCAGGCCAGCTCGAGTTCCTCGACTACGGATGCGAGCGGGCACAAACCAGGGGGATCCCGGCCGAACGCATCGTGAACACCTGGCCGCTGGAGAAGCTGATGGCATGGACGGAGACGTGATGAGCGTCGTCCGGCTTGCCGTCACGGGCTACGGCTCAGGCGCAGGACATGACAAGATTGCCCACAGCGACAGTGCAACGAAAGGTTTCTGGTGATCCCACGCGACGAGGGCGGCCCCGTACTCAACGGGTTGCCCACGAACCTTCCGGACACGGACCCCGACGAGACGGGCGAGTGGATCGAGAGCCTGGACGGCCTGATCGAGAAGGGCGGCCGCAACCGGGCACGCTACGTGATGCTGCGCCTCCTGGACCGCGCTCGCGAGAAGCAGATCGGCGTGCCGTCCCTGACCGCGACCGACTACGTCAACACGATCCCGAAGTCGATCGAGCCCGCGTACCCCGGCGACGAGGGTCTTGAGCGCGGCTACCGCCGGCTTCTGCGCTGGAACTCGGCGATGATGGTGCACCGCGCACAGCGTCCGGGCGTCGGTGTCGGCGGACACATCTCCACGTACGCCTCCTCGGCATCTCTGTACGAGGTCGGCTTCAACCACTTCTTCCGCGGCAAGGACCACCCCGGAGGTGGCGACCAGGTCTTCTTCCAGGGTCATGCCTCGCCCGGCATGTACGCGAGGGCCTTCCTCGAGGGCCGTCTCACCGAGGACCAGCTGGACGGTTTCCGTCAGGAACACAGCCACGTCGTGAACGGCAAGGTCGAGGCCCTGCCGAGCTACCCGCACCCGCGGCAGATGCCGTCGTTCTGGGAGTTCCCGACCGTATCCATGGGCATCGGCCCCATGAACGCGATCTACCAGGCGTCGTTCAACCGCTACCTCCATAACCGCGGCCTCAAGGACACCTCCGACCAGCACGTGTGGGCGTTCCTCGGCGACGGTGAGATGGACGAGCCGGAGTCGCGCGGATTCCTGCAGTGGGCGGCGTACGAGGCTCTCGACAACCTCACGTTCGTCGTCAACTGCAACCTGCAGCGCCTCGACGGCCCGGTACGTGGCAACGGCAAGATCATCCAGGAGCTCGAGGCGTTCTTCCGCGGCGCGGGCTGGAACGTCATCAAGGTCGTCTGGGGTTCCAACTGGGACCGCCTCCTCGAGGACGACGACGAGGGCGCCCTGGTCAACCTCATGAACACGACGGTCGACGGCGACTACCAGACGTTCAAGGCGAACGACGGCAAGTACGTCCGCGACAACTTCTTCGGCCGCGACCCGCGCACCGCGAAGATGGTGGCCGACTGGAGCGACGACGAGATCTGGGCGCTGCGCCGCGGCGGCCACGACTACCGGAAGGTCTACGCAGCGTACAAGTCGGCGACCACGTTCAGCGGTGCGCCCACGGTCATCCTGGCCCACACCATCAAGGGCTACTTCCTTGGCAGCCACTTCGCGGGGCGCAACGCGACCCACCAGATGAAGAAGATGGCGATCGACGACCTGCTCACCTTCCGCGATCGGCTCCAGATCCCGATCAGCTCGGAGGTGCTGGAGGAGAACCCGTACCTGCCGCCGTACTTCAACCCGGGTCCCGACGACGAGCGGATCAAGTACGCCAACGAGCGCCGCAAGGTACTCGGCGGCAGCCTTCCTGAGCGTCGCAACACGCCGAAGAAGTTGTCGTTGCCCGGCAAGGATGCGTACGAAGGGGTCAAGAAGGGCTCCGGCCAGCAGCCGATCGCGACGACCATGGCTTTCGTACGGATGCTCAAGGACCTGATCCGCGACAAGGAGTTCGGCGCCCATGTGGTGCCGATCATCCCCGACGAGGCTCGAACGTTCGGCATGGACTCGTTCTTCCCGACGCTCAAGATCTACAACCCGCACGGCCAGAACTACACGCCGGTCGACGACGAGCTCATGCTCGCCTACCGGGAGTCCACCGCCGGGCAGATCTACCACACGGGCATCAACGAGGCCGGTTCGGTCGCTGCGTTCGCGGCCGCGGGCAGCTCGTATGCCACGCACGGCGTGCCGATGGTCCCCGTGTACGTCTTCTACTCGATGTTCGGGTTCCAGCGGACGGGTGACTTCCTCTGGGCAGCCGCCGACCAGCTGGCGCGGGGGTTCCTCATCGGAGCCACGGCGGGCAAGACGACGCTGACCGGCGAGGGTACGCAGCACATGGACGGGCACTCGCCGCTGCTGGCGCTGAGCAACCCGGCGGTGTGCCACTACGACCCGGCCTACGCGTACGAGATCGCGCACATCATGGAGTACGGCCTCGAGCGCATGTACGGGGAGAACCCCGAGAACGTCATCTTCTACCTGACCGTCTACAACGAGCCGAGGCCTCAGCCCGCGGAGCCGGAGAACGTCGATGTCGAGGGCATCCGCAAGGGGATGTACTTGCTGAAGGAAGGCTCGGCGGAGGGCGTCGGCGCCAACGCGCCGCGTGCGCAGCTGATGGCGTCCGGCGTCGGTGTGCCGTGGGTCCTGGAGGCGCAGGAGCTGCTGCTCAAGGACTTCGGGATCGTGGCAGACGTGTGGAGCGTGACGAGCTGGAACGAGCTCGGGCGTGACGCCATCGCGACCGAGAAGGCGAACTACGTCGACGGTGGTGACCGGGTCCCGTTCGTGACGGCGAAGCTCACCGGCAAGCCTGGTGTGGTCGTTGCCGTGTCCGACTACATGACCGAGGTCCAGAACCAGATCGCCAACTATGTGCCGGGCTCGTTCCGTGCGCTCGGAGCGGACGGCTTCGGCTTCTCCGACACCCGCGCCGCGGCGCGCCGCTTCCTCAAGATCGACGGACCGTCGATCGTGGTAGCCGTCCTGCGGGAGCTGGCGGAGGTCGGCGACGTACCGCGGGAGCTCGCGAACGAGGCGTACGCCAAGTACCAGATCAACAACGTGACCGCCGGCAGCTCCGGCTCGGTCGGCGGCGACGCCTAAATACGCTCATGGTCACGGAAAACACTTCAGTGGGTGGAATGCTCGGTTTGGCTCCTGGACTCATCGTCCAGGAGCTCGGTTGGGACTCCGACGTTGACGAGAGCTTCCGCAGCGAAGTGATGGACACCGTCGACGGTGATCTGGTCGAGGAGACCGACGAGGCCGTCGACGTGGTCCTGTTGTGGTGGCGCTCGGACGACGGTGATGTGGTCGACGGACTGTTCGACGCCTTGCGCGACCTGTCGAACGGTGGCGTGCTGTGGCTGCTGACCCCGAAGGTCGGTCGGCCCGGTCACGTCAGCTCGGCCGATCTGCAGGAGGGCGCTGTGACCGCTGGTCTCGCGCTCACCACATCCGTGTCGGTCTCGAAGTCGTGGTCCTGCCACAAGTTCGTACGCCCCAAGGGCGTCGTCCGCCGCTGACTCGGGCTCTGGGGGCTCGAGTCCCGCGTTGCGGAGGTTATGAAGGCCCTCGCCCCGGCCGATGCGCGCGACTTCCGTGTTCTGGAGGTTACGAGCGCCCACAGCGAGCTGACAACCTCTGGAACACGGAAGTGGAACTGGCCAGCCATCCTCCCTGTCCTCATAACGACCCGAACGCGGGACTGGAGCATTGAATGCTCCAAGCGAGCCGCCCTGGTCACACCCCGCACGGCGGTCTGGCAGAATTGGCCGGACGCCGAGAGGCGCACGCACGGGCGCATAGCTCAGTTGGTTAGAGCACTTCCCTTACAAGGAAGGGGTCGAGGGTTCGAGTCCCCCTGCGCCCACAAGAAATAACCAGCGTTCGGCTAGGGCATTCAGGTACGCCAGGAGTGTTGCGGGCTGTATCCGAGCACACGGCGAGCTTTGTCGATCGACAGCAACGTGTCATGCTCACCGAGGTCGCGGGTGACCGGCACATCGGGAAAGACCTCAGCCGCCAGATCTGCATTGGACCGTGACATGACTGTGTCCGCGGCGGCGATGATGAAACGGTCGAAACCCGTGGTGTCCAGCTCGAGGGCCTTGAGTACGGCCTGCGCGCCATCGCGGCCGTCGATGTAGCCCCAGAGGTTCCACTTGCGCAGGTTCGCATCCGCGTCGAACACGGGGAACTCTGCGTAGTCCTCGGGATCCATCACGTTGGAGAAGCGCAGCGCGATGATCTTGAGCGTCGGATCCCAACGCACCAGCTCGATGGCCATCTGCTCCTCGAGATGCTTCACCAGCGAGTACACGCTCTCTGGGCGGGCGGGGTACTCCTCGTCGACCGGGATGTACGGCG
>Ga0208079_1000992_pt1 | contig 15347 bp, 18 predicted proteins | sample NGESurdeep092012_5_FD_184474 | JGI IMG/M metagenome (GOLD analysis project Ga0208079, IMG submission 184474) | Arctic peat soil microbial communities from Barrow, Alaska - NGEE Surface sample 210-2 deep-092012 (SPAdes) | ecosystem: Environmental > Terrestrial > Soil > Wetlands > Peat ... | reverse complement strand
CAGCCGGTGCCGAGGTCGAGCGCACGTGCGACAGGGCGGCGGATCGTGAGCTGAGCCAGCGTCGTCGACGCGGGCGAGACACCGAGGACATGGTCGGGACGGGGCGCACCCCTCGCGGTGTCGAGCGTCGCGGCGTGATCACTGACCAGCCACCCGTCGGCGCCGTCGTCAGGCGAGCCGTACGGGCGGATGTCGACGGCGGCACGCCACGTGTCCCCGTCTCGTTCGAGGATGCCGGACTCGAGGAGGGCTTCGACCGGCAGAGCCCTGCGTACGAGGCGCTCGGGAACCGCCTGCTGAAGAACGAACAGCCTTGTGAGCGTGGCGAGGGGGTCGTCGCGCGTGCCAAGTTTCCGCTCGGCCGCGACCGAGTGGTTCCGGCCGAGCGACGCCTGACCTTCGTCTCCGATGGCCTCGACCACGGCATCGACCGTGTAGCTCTCCAGGGCGTCCCGCACCCGTACGAGGTCGTCGTCGGACAGGCTGAAGTCGTCTGCTGGCACCGCACCACTGTGTCATGGAGCATTCGCGCGATGTCGGACGTTAGGGACTGTCAGAGCCCCGACTTACAGTGGCGCTGTGCTTCCGCCGTGGCTCTCCACTGATTCACGCGTGGTGCACTCCGAAAGGCTCCCCGGCGTCGTCGGCGATCCGGTTCCGTGGCCCTCGTGGGTGCCCGGCGACCTGGTGCACCGAGCCCAGGGACTGGGCATCGCGCAGCCCTGGCGCCATCAGGTGGAGGCCGCCGAGGCGTTCCGGTCAGGTCGTCACGTGGCGCTCTCGACCGGGACATCATCCGGAAAGTCCCTTGCCTACCTCCTGCCCATCATCGAGGCGACGGGAGACGCTGCCCCACTGTCGGCTCCGCACGTGATGCCCACAGACATCGACTGCGGGCATCCACGACTGCCCGGTCTCGGCGAAGGAGACCCTTCGGAGAGTGACGACCTCGACGACCTAGCCGCACAGCTCCTCGACGCCGAGCGGCTCGATGCCGCGCGACCCGAGCTGGCTGACCTCGCCGCGGCCGCGCGTTTCCGCCGGACCACGGCGCTGTATCTCGCCCCGACGAAGGCCCTCGCGCACGACCAGCTGCGCAACTCCTGGCCGCTGGGTCCGCACGGCTGGCGGGTCACGACCCTGGACGGCGACTCCGAACGCGATGAGCGCCGCTTCGCCCGCGACTACGCGACGATGGTGCTGACGAATCCGGACATGCTCCATGCGTCCGTCCTGCCGAACCACACCGCGTGGTCGTCCTTCCTGGGTGGCTTGCGGTACGTCGTCGTCGACGAAGCGCACCGCTACCGTGGAGTCTTCGGCGCACACGTCGCGCTCGTCCTTCGGCGGCTCCGCCGGCTGTGTGCTCGGTATGGGGCGACGCCCACGTTCATCTGCTCCTCGGCAACATCCGTCGATGCCGCCGAGATGATGGGCCGACTGATCGGAGAGCCGAGCCAGCACATCGTGACGATCGCCACCGACGGGTCGCCCCGCGGGGCTCGCGACATCGTCTTCTGGCAGCCGTCCGAGTCGACCGACGCCGACGTCGCAATGCTCCTTGGCCGCTTCGTGGCCGAAGGACAGCAGACGCTCGCGTTCGTCGCTTCCCGCCGAGCCGCGGAACACGTGGCTCGTCAGGCCCGCGCGACGAGTCTCACCGGCACCGGCGGCGAGACCATCACCTCGTACCGCGGCGGCTACCTCCCGCGCGAGCGGCGGGCAATCGAAGCCGCGCTCCAGACCGGCGCACTGCGTGGGGTCGCCACCACGAACGCCCTGGAGCTGGGCGTCGACATCGCGGGCGTCGACGCGGTCGTCATCGGGGGCTACCCGGGAAGCGTGGCGTCGCTGTGGCAACAGGCGGGCCGGGCAGGTCGACGTGGTGCGGATTCGACCGTGGTGTTCGTGGCCCGCAACGACCCGCTCGACGCGTACCTGCTCGATCACCCCGAGCACGTGCTGCACGCACCCGTCGAGCCGACAGTCCTCCACCCCGACAACCCAGCGATCCTCGGCCCACACCTCGGGGCGGCAGCGCAGGAGCTCCCTCTCACAGATGACGACGAGCGGTGGTTCGGCCCCACCCTGTCCCCCCTCCTGGAACGCCTGACCGCCCACGGGACTCTTCGCCGGCGACGCGCCGGTTGGTACTGGCCCCACCTCGGTCGCGCCGTCGACGAGATCAGCGTCCGCTCGACCGGGGGGCAGCCCATCGAGATCATCGAGGAGGCCACCGGTCGCATCATCGGCACGGTCGACCCCGCCTCCGCAGACCGCGTGGCGCACCCTGGCGCCGTCTACCTCCATCAGGGCGAGCATTGGCTGGTCACCGAGCTGGATCACGAGACTCATGAGGCCTTCGCCGACGCGGCATCGCTCGACTACGACACGCTCCCCCTGACTGAGTCGGAGGTCTCCGTGCGCTCCGATCGCGACTGGCGCCCGTTCGGTCGCGGTGAGGTGCACCGGGGCACCGTCGACGTCAGCACCCGCGTCGTCGCCTACCTCCGGCGCCACCTCGACACGGGGCGGATCATCGAGCGGGTCCCGCTCGACCTGCCATCTCGGACTCTCCAGACCCACGCCATGTGGTTCACGTTGCCGGCATCGGCCTGTCCTTCCCGACGACTTCGGGGCGGCGCGCACGGATCCGAGCACGTCCTCCTGTCGCTCTTGGCGTCCGTCGCCGGCTCTGACCGGAATGATGTTGCCGGGGCCTTCTCAGCCAGGCATCCGGACACCGACGCGGTCACCGTCTTCGTGTACGACACCGCGCCAGGCGGGGCCGGTTTCGCAGCTGCTGGTTTCGACCGCGCCGACACGTGGCTCGCGAACGCCCTCGATCGAGTGACGCAATGCGCCTGCGAGACCGGGTGTCCCCGGTGCTGCATCGTCTCGGGCTGCCCGATCGCCAACGACGACGTGGACAAGGCGGCCACGATCGCCATCCTCCGTGCGTGGGCCTCGGCCCAGTCCGGAGAAGTCAACGAACTCAGCCAGCTCGACGGACCGAAGCTCCCATCCCCCATGGCGCGTCCCTCTCATCGGAAGAAGAACGGCGCGACCGTTTCGTAGATCCGCTCGATGATCGCGAAGATCACGCGGAACACGGGATCCCGCAACGGATCGCTCAGGAATCGGATACCCGCCCAGGCGAAGACGATGACGAGCAGCGTGAGGATCGCCTTCTCTGCCGTCACCGCCCCTCGCTCATCAGACGGGTAGGCCTTGCTACGCCGGATCATGCCTGACTCCTTTCTCCAGTCGGGCGGGCTCACCCCACCGCGTTGCCGGCGTGCGCCTCGGCGCTCACCTGCATCGGCAACGGGGTACTCAGCCCTGTGGGGACGGTGACGCTCACCATGACGACGAACGACGCAGTGGTGCCGGTCAGCACGCAGCTCGTGAGGTCTGCGCCGTTCGTCCGGGCGCTGGCCCGAGCGGCAGTACAGACATTGCTTCCGCCGACCTCCGCGGTCGCGGCGGCGAGAGCTGCAAGGTCGGCGGCAGCTCTTGCCCGATGACTCGCCAGGATCACCGCCACGACAAGCACCGCAACCGTGGCAGCCGTGACCAGCACGAGGGCGATGGATGCTGCGAAGACCGTGGCTGACCCACGGTCGGGCGCGCCCCGGACCGTCACGGAGAGGCCCCCGGTTCGAGCACGGCGGTCGACTCAGCGGCCAGGTGGGCGGTGATGCGGATCCCTGGAACTATCACCGCTTCGGCTTCCACCCTCACTGTCACAGTCGTGGCGGTGGTGCGCACCACGACCTGACCTCCCTTGGGCACGTGGCTCTTGGCCTCGGCAACCCCGCTCCCGTCACCGCGCGCCGCCTGCCGCGCGATAGCCGCAGCGGAGTCGACGCACTGGACCTGGACGAGCACCACGCCGATCGCGGCGACCAGCACCGCGAGCAGTGCCACCAGACCCAATGACGCGAAGGCTGCTTCAACAGTCACTGCTCCGCGTTCGCCGCCCTTGACCGGCCGCATGATCACTCCCTCCGCTGCGGCAGGCCGGCGGCCGCCTAGACCGCCGACCCATCGCATCCGGGTCATCCCGCGAAGGCGCCGAAGTTGCTGAGGAGGAACTTGATGATGGCGAGGATGATCTGCAGGATCTGGTTGCGCATCGCCTCGTCGGTGATGATCTTGAGCAGGACGCCGCCGAACGTGATGGTGCCGACCGTGAGCAGCGCGTACTCGGCCGAGACCGCGCCGCGGTCGATCAGTCGCCGACGCAAGAACCGGGGGGCGGGGTGGGTGTCCACGAGATCGGACATGTGGTTGTTCCTTTCTTCTGCGGCGCCGGGTCGCGCCTTCACCAAGGACCATGTGCAGCTCTGCGAACTTTCGTCATCGATCGCTGAACCTGTGGAAAGTCCGCGCGCCATCGCGTGCTTGTGGACAGATCAGGGGAGCAGCGACGCCAACACGCCGGCGATCACCGGTACGACGCCGAGCAGGAAGAACGCCGGTAGGTAGCAGACGGAGACCGGAATGATCGTCTGTACGCCCACGGCCTTCGCGCGCGCCAAGGCCGCCGCATGAGCCGCCGAGCGCGCCGCTTCCGCGTGACGCGCCAGCAGAGCACCGGTCGCTGTCCCGGCGTCCGCCGCGCGTGCCAGGTCGCGCGCCACCGAGCCGAGAATCTCGTCGCCACGAAGCGAGCCCCAGGCGTCGCCATCGCCGAACCCTGCGGCCGTACGCGACACGACCGAACTGAGCTGCTCTCCCAATCGGCCGCCCACGGCCGATGCCACAGCTGACGTCGCGCTGCGCAGCGGCATGCCTGACGCGACGCAGGCTGCGAGTAGGTCGAGGCCCGTCGGCAGCTCCGAGACGAGCTCCGCACGCCTCGCGGCCGCACCCCCTGTCTCCAGTCGCCCCAGCACCCAGAACACGACACCGCCCAGCGCGATCCCCAGAGCAAGTGAGGCGGGTAGCGGGACCTCGAGGACCAGCGTCGAGGTCAGGGCAGCCCCAGCAGCGGCGATTCCGCGTGTCCGAGCGGGAAGGGCCGACGCCTTGGGCCTCAACCACGCCGGCCACTCCATCGTCGGCACCATCGCGAGTCTTCGGAGCGGGTCCCGTGGCCACCACAGGTGGACGACGAGGGCCGCCCCCACCGCTGCCGCAGCCACCAGCGAGGTCGTCATCAGAGAACCCCGCGCCGTCGGCGCGCTCGAGCTCTCTGTGCGCTGGGCGTCGCCCGAGCCACAAGGACCTCCGTCCACACGACGCCGGTACAGGCCAGCGCCGTACCGACGACCAGGCAGAGGGGTCCTACGACTCCGCTCAGGAAGAATCGCACCGGCTCTCCGCCCAGGGCGAAGCCGGCGGCCAACCCAAGGATGGGCAGGACGCCGAGCACCTGACCACTGGCCCGCGGCCCTGCCAGTTCCGCGACCACGACCTGCTCGACGTCCCGTTCGCGCCGGACAGCCTCGGCGACAGCAGCCAGCGCTTGGCCCATCGGCGCGCCGGTACGTTCACCCACCTCCCAGGCCTGCGCCAGTCGCACCAGCCCTCCCCTGCCCGCGGGCGCGCCGGCAGCCCGCAGGGCGGCTGGCACCTCGGCGCCGACCCTGTGAGCAGCGGCGACCGGCTCCAGAACCGGACAGTCCTCCGCCGCCAGCAGGAGGGCCGCGGCAGGGATGTTGCCGATCGCCACCAGCGACCCGATGAGGTCGCACGCACGCGCGACCTCTGCCGCACCCCGGCTCGCCGCGCGGGCAGCGAGCGAGGACCGTACGGCCGCCGCCACCGTCGCTGCGACGAGGCCACCCGAGGTCGCCACCGCCCCGGGGCCCGCACCCCAACCGAGAAGCGTCACCAACCCCGTGACGCCGACTACCAAGCCAGCGAGCGTCGCATCCCCCACGAGGCGCCGCGACGCCGACGCACGCTCATCCAACCGCAGCCTCAGTCGCCGAGGCCCAGGATGCGTGACAAGGATCGAGACCAGCGCGGCCATCGCGACCGCGGCCACCACCGTCATGTCGCACCCAGTACGGTCTCGAGCTCGACGGCTCCGTCATGCCGCAGCAACCGACCGCCGGCTGTCACCTCCAGCGCTCGTCGGGTTTCGACCAGCCCGCCGGATCCCCGAGTCAAAACAGCGACCTCGCCGACTCGACGGCGGCCACCGTCGCGTGCCACATGAACCACCGCCCGTACAGCCGCGGCTATCTGGCTGTGGGCGGCCTCGCGGCCGAGCCCACCCAGCGCCGCGAGGGCCTCGAGACGCGCGGGAACCGTCTCGGCGGTGTTCGCGTGCACCGTGCCGCACCCGCCCTCGTGACCGGTGTTGAGCGCGATCAGGAGGTCGACCAGCTCGGCACCGCGCACCTCTCCAACGACGATCCGGTCGGGACGCATCCGCAACGCCTGCCTCACCAGCTGCGTCATCGTCACCGCTCCCGCACCCTCGGCGTTGGCCACGCGACCCTCCAGCCGTACGCAATGCGGATGACCCGGGTCCAGCTCCCGAGAGTCCTCGACCACCAGGATGCGGTCACCCGGCGGGACGAGTGCGAGCAACGACCCCAGCAGCGTGGTCTTGCCACTGCCGGTGCCACCAGACACGAGGAATGCCACCTTCGCGGCGACCATGCGCCGCAGCACGTCGGCAACCTCCGGATGGCACGTACCGGACGCCACCCAGTCGTCGAGCGTCAGCCGGGACCGAGCTGGTACGCGCAGCGACAGACATGTCCCGGCGTCGGCGAGGCTGCCGAGGATCGCATGGACGCGGGTCCCGTCGGCCATTCTCGCGTCGACGAACGGGCTGGCGTCGTCGAGACGCCGCCCCACGCAGGCGGCCAGACGCACGGCGAGGCGCCGCACGTCCTCGTCCGACCCGAAGTGGACGGGAACGGTACGAAGCCCGTCGCCGGTGTCCACGTACACGTCGCGCGGCCCGTTGACGATGACGTCGGTGACGCCCGGCAACGCCAGCAGCGGCTCGAGCGGCCCGGCGCCCACGGTGTCCCTGTGCAGCGCCTGCGCCACCGCGAGGACGCTGGCGTCGGACACGACGTGCCCGCACCACCGCAGCGCGTCGGCGATGTCGGTCGCGTCGGGGTCCCGGCCGAGCGCCGCAATCCGGGTACGTACGGCCTCCCACTCTTCGGCGTTCATGCCCGGTCCTTTCCGGCACCGAGCTCGGCCAACACGGCCGCACACGCCCTCAACCAGCCACGACCCGCCGCGCTGTCGGGCGGCACGCCTCGCTCCGCAGCAGGCGCCAGGGCAGCGTCGTGCGGGATCGTGCCCAGCAGGGGCAACCCGAGCGCCGTCGCGACTTCGCCGGCCCGGATCGCACCCCCGCGGCGCATCCGCACCACGACTGCCGCACCTGTCGCCTCAGCAGCGGCCAGCGTCATGCGTGCCGCCGCCACCCCCCGTACATCCTGAGCGCACAGCACGACGACCCTGTCGGACGTTCGGAGCGCCTCGCGGGCCCCCGCATCGAGGGACCTGCCGACGTCCATCACGACGAGCTCACTGGAGCGCGACAGCGACGCCAGCACAGCCGCGACCGCGTCACGCGTCAGAGCGGTCGCACCGTCACGGCCCATCGAGACCAGCGTCACCCCCGCGACCTCCGGCACCTCGCGTCTCAGCTCCCCGATCTGACCGCGCGCCGCACGGAGCCTGTCCCAGCGCCAACCCGGTACGCGCTCGGCACCGAGCAGGAGGTCGACGCCGCCGCCAAGTGGATCGAGATCCACGAGGGCCGTCGCGCCCAGCGACGTGCCAGCGGAGGCCAGCCCCACCGCCAAGGTCGACGCGCCAACGCCGCCCGAGCCGCCCAGCACGGCGATACGCGACGTGCGCTGCGATGACCCCGTACGTCCCGCCAGTACGTCCGCGAGCCACGTCCCGCCCTCCGGCAGCACGATCGTGGCCGCCCCCAGTGGCACCGAGGCCGACAACGCCGCCGGGGACGCCGAGGCGTCCGCCAGCACGTACACCCCCTGTCTCGACGGCAACCCCCACCGTGCGGCGAGCACGGCGAGATCGGCGCCGACGAGCACCACACGCGCCTCGCGCCAGCGGCCGATCAGCGCCTCGGCCTCGCTCACGCGCACCACCGGACGCTGCACGGCTGCCCCCGCCGCAGACACGGCCGCCGCGATCGCGTCGTCGGCCGTGCACAGCAGCGTCTCGATAGTCATCGACTGCTCCACACCAAGACCATGTACACAGATGGGCGATTCCCGTCACCCAATTCGACAGCTGTGGAAAACCCCTGTCCCACAGCTGTCCACAACTCCCCCGCGTAGGTCCCTGCGCACAAGGCACCGCGTGGTTAGCATTCGATCATGGCCCGACCCTTCCTTCCTGAGTCCGCGGTGACGTGGCTCGTGGGCTCGGAGCCCAAGCGCGTGCTGGTGCTGGGCGCAGCCGGGCCGTACGCCATGGCCATCCGCGAGCAGGGCCACGCCGTGCTCGTCCTGGACCGTGAACCCGCCGCTCTTGGACGACTCATCGACCACCGCCCCGACCTCGGCGGCGTCGTGGCGCAGGCCGAGTCGATGCCGTTCGACTCGCAGCAGTTCGACCGCGTCGTCTGTCCGCAGAACCTCCACACGTTCGCGCCGGGGCTCGTCCTCGCGGAGATCGCCCGCGTGCTCTCGCCCGGCGGGCGGCTGTGCGTCACCTACCTGACCCGCGACGACTCCGTACCGTGGGTGAAACGCCTTGTCGCAGCCGTCCGCACGTGCCTGCCGCAGGCGATGACCGGCGCGTACGGGGAGGAGTCGGTCACCACCGTCGAGCAGTCCGACTACTTCCCGGCGGTGGAAACGCACACCAACCGGGTCTGGATCCCCTGCTCACGCGCCAACCTGCTCGACATGGCGCTCGGCGCGACCGGGGCCGACGCCCTCGACGACTCGGCACGTAGAGATCTGGCAGCGGCAGTGGGAGCGGTGTACGACGCCTCCGCGCGGCCGCCCGAACCGCTCCAGCTCCCGTACCGCCTCGTCTGCTGGCGCGCGACCGTCGACCACTCCGAGCTGTCGAAGCCGCTGCCGGAGACCGACGACGCCCTCCACATCTCGCTCAGCGCGCCGACGAACTGAGACAGGGCCCGCCGCGGCGCAGCGGCGAGCTCAGAAGATGAACGAGAGCAACGCGAGAACGACGAGCAGCACGATCACGGCCATCATCAGCCGGTTGCCGATGCGCGCGAACGTGGGCCGAAACTGCGAGTCCATCTCGGTGATGAGCCGCTGCTTCCAGGCGAGCGCCTCGCCCTCGGTGAGCTGACCGGACGTCCGTCTCCGCTCGACCTCGTCGAGAGCATCCGCGTACTCCTGCTGCCAGTTCGAGGCCATGCCCTCTCCTTTCGATCGCGCGTACGGCCCGCGATCCAGACCAACCTGCATCCGCCGCGGACGTCGCCTCAGGGTAGGTCATCGCCGGGCTCCCCACGCGGCCCCGTACCGCCGACTAGGCTCATACCGAGCAGACCGTAAGGAGCCGACGTGAGCCAGACGCAGGATCTGAAGAGCCAAGTCTCGACCCTCGTGGACGCCGTGAAGGCGCTCGCGATGGGCTGGAAGGACAAGGCCATCGCCCAGGCCAAGCCCAAGGCGAAGAGCGCCGGCATCCTGGGCGGGGCGTTCGGTGGGGCGGCTTACTTGGCGGTCAAGGCGTTCTGGCTGCTTCTCCTGGCGGGATCGGCCGCCTTCGGCGCCCTGTACAGCCGCTTGATGGGCCCCTGGGCCGCGACCGCGCTCGGCCTGGTGACGATGGCCGTGATCCTGCTCCTCCTCGCCGCGATCCTCGCCCTCGTGGGCAGGTCGCAGATCCCCGAGCTGAAGAAGAAGGTCGACATCAGCGAAGACGTCAAGATCGGTGCCGAGACCGTCAAGTCAGGCATCGAGAAGGGCAAGGCCGACGTGGCGGCCGAGCTCGAGAGTGTTCCCACCCCGGAGCTCGACCTGCGCTGAGCAGCGCTCAGGACAGCCGCACCACGCGTGACTCCCACGGCGCGAGTACGTCGACGTCGTCGATCTCATGCGTCGCGACCAGCACCTCGCACGCGCCGTGGTCGGGCAGACCAACCGGCAGCCGTACAGGCTCGCTCGTGACGTTCGCCAGCACCAGCAGCTGCTCGTCGCCGAGCGTCCGCGTGTACACGACCACCCTCTCGTCGTCGGGCAGCAGCATGTCGAACTCGCCGATCTGAATGACCGGCTCGTCATGGCGCAGCTGGATCAACCGCCGGTAGTGGTGGAACACCGAGTCCGGATCCTTGATCTGATCGACCGCATTGATCTGGGGCGCATTCGGGTTCACCGCGAGCCACGGACCGGTCTCCGAGAAGCCGGCGTTGACGCCGCCGTCCCACTGCATCGGCGTACGGCCGTTATCGCGGGACCCCCTCGCAAGCCCTGGCAGTACGGCCTCGGCCGGCGCCCCCAGACGTACGGCCTGGTGGAGGTAGTTCAGCGTCTCGATGTCGCGGAAGTCGCCCTCGGCCTCGAACGGGTAGTTCGTCATGCCGAGCTCTTCGCCCTGGTAGATGTACGGCGTCCCGCGCTGCATGTGCAGGATCGTGCCCAGTGTCTTCGCGGATGCCTCGCGGAATCGCGGCGAGTCGTCGCCCATGCGGGACACGCTGCGCGGCTGGTCGTGGTTCTCGAAGTACAGCGAGTTCCAGCCCTTGCCGATCCCGTCCTGCCAGCGGACGACGTTCTTCTTGTACTCCACCCACGGCCAGTCGAACACGTCGAAGCGGCCGTTCGGGCCGTGGTCGAGATCGACGTGCTCGAACTGGAACACCATGGACAGCTCGCCCGTGGTCGGGTCCGTGTACGAGGCGGCCTTCTCCAGCGTGGTGCCCGGCATCTCGCCGACAGAGACCAAGTTCTTGCCCTTCAGCACCGAGTCGTACATCTCCCCGAGGAAGTCGTGCATCCTCCTTCCGTCGGCGAGGAGGCTCAGGTCGTAGCAAAGACCGGTACCGGGCGTCTCCGGCCCGTCCGCGACCTCGGGCTTGGAGATGAGGTTGATGACGTCCATCCGGAAGCCGTCGACGCCCCGCTCGAGCCACCAGTTCATCATGTCGAAGACGGCCCGCCGGACTTCCGGGTTCTCCCAGTTGAGGTCGGGCTGCTTGCGGCTGAAGATGTGGAGGAAGTACTCCCGCCTCGCCGCGTCGTACTGCCAGGCAGGGCCGGAGAAGGCCGATCCCCAGTTCGTCGGCTCCGCCCCCGGGGTGCCGGGCTCGTGGCCCTCGCGGGCTGGGCGCCACCAGTACCAGTCGCGCTTCGGGCTCTCCGGGTCGCGCGAGCTCTCGAACCAGGCGTGCTCGTCGGAGGTGTGGTTGACGACGAGGTCCATGACCAGCTTGATGCCGCGATCGTGGAGCTCCTCGATGAGCTTGTCGATGTCGCCGAGCGTGCCGAACAGCGGGTCGATGTCCTGGTAGTCCGAGATGTCGTACCCGTTGTCGTCCTGCGGCGACTTGTACACCGGCGACAGCCAGACCACGTCGACGCCGAGCATCGACAGGTAGTCGAGATGGCCAAGGATCCCCTTGACGTCGCCGATCCCGTCGCCGTTCGCATCAGCGAACGAGCGGGGATAGATCTGATAGACGACGGCACTCCGCCACCACTCGTCGGGGCGGGCGTCACGGGCACTTTGAACGATCGATGTCACGGGAGGAATTCTTTCGTCCCCAACGACCGGTCGCAACGTTTCCGTACGATTCGTGCCTGCGCGGTTGGCTCGAGGCGAGAAGAAATCCGCTCGAGGAGAGGAGATATGCGCTCGGGGAGAGGAGATATCCCGCCGACACGAGAACAAGTCCTCTCCCCAAGCAGTACAGGTCCTCTCTTCGAGCGAATACTTCCTCTCCCCGAGCGGATACTTCCTCTCCTCGAACGGAGTACGTCAGGGGCGGATGTCGGGGAGGAACCTGGCGGGGATCTGCACGTACCGCTCCATGTCCCACTCCAGCGTCCAGCCGCCAGCCTCCAGGACGGCGTCGAGAACATACGCGGTGAAGCCCCACACGTACAGGGTCGCTCCGTCAGGGTCGGGCACCTCGAAGCCCGGTCCGGTACGGCCCGAGGCGTGGCGCCAGGACGAGCGGTTCTGTGGCGCGACAAGGGAAGACACCCGTACGCGGAGCACCTGGGCCACCTCGCCCGGTTGCGGCACGAGCTCACCGACCCCCGACCAGTACGCGGCCACAGCATGCACGTGGAACCTCGACACCGGGATCCGGGCCGCCGGAAGCTGGCCCAGCACGGTCACCGACGACGGCTCCAGCGCGATCTCCTCCCAAGCCTCCCGCAGTGCCCCCTCCTCAGCAGACTCCCCCGCCTCCACCGCGCCCCCGGGGAACGCGATCTGACCGGCGTGCTTGCGCAGCCCGGCCGCACGCTCGATCAGCACCACCTCGGGGTCCGGCGCGTCGGTGAGCAGCACGAGCACCGCCGCCTCACGACTCGTCGAGATCTCCTCCGGACCGAACTGCCGCGTACGGAATGCCTCGGACAGTACGAGGTCCTCGCCGAGCCCTGCCGCGAGCGTCCGCAACGACTCGGGGACCGTCACACGGTCACCTTGAGGTACTGCGCTGTGAGCTGGCGCATCTGGTCGACCGAGCCGAAGGCGCCCACGTAGTGGTAGACGACGACGCCGTTCGCGTCGATGAACAGCGAGTGCGGCAACGAGTTGAGCCCGAGCGGCGCCATGGACTTTTTGTCCGGGTCGTACAGCTGCACGTACGTCCAGCCCTCGATCGAGGCGAACTCCATCGCGTAGTCCTCGCGGGGATCGTTGCCGTCGATCCCGATCATGGTGACCTTGCCCTTGGCCAGCTGGTTGAAGTCGCGGATGTCCGGCGCCTCCGATCGGCACGGGGGGCACCATTGCGCCCAGAAGTTCACGATCATCGGGCCACGGAGCCCACCCAGCCGCAGGGTCGACCCGCCGCCGAGGCAGGTCAGCTCGACGTCGGGGAGCCCACCCTGGACGGCCGGCAAGGAGGTCGATGCCGGGCAGTCGGGGATTCCCGCCGCACGCCGCAGCGCGACGAGATCGACGGGAGACGGGCTCGCGGTCGCCGACACCGCGGACAGTACGGGCGGTCCGGTCGCCACGGGCGCATCGGACCCGGTTTGCGTACAACCAGCCAGCGCAGCCACGACCACGACCAGCACGACGAGGATCCGCTTCATGCCCGCGGCTCCTTCAACAAGGTGGCCGCCTTCACCGGCGACGTCTCACCGACCCCGAACGACGGGCAGAGCCCGGCCACAGGGCACACGCCGCAGGCTGGGTTCCGCGCGTGGCAGCACCGTCGGCCGTGCCAGATCACCCGGTGAGACAGCACGGTCCACGACGCGGGCTCGAACAGCGACGCGACGTCCGACTCCACCACCACGGGATCCTCGGAGTCGGTCCACCCGAAGCGCCGACTGAGTCGCAGCACGTGCGTGTCCGTCGTGATCCCCGGCACCCCGAACGCGTCTCCCAGGACGACGTTGGCCGTCTTGCGTCCCACGCCCGGCAGCGTGACGAGATCGACCATGCGGCCCGGCACCTGGCCGCCGAAGCGCTCGGTCAACGCGACACCCAAGGCCACCAGCGTCTTCGCCTTCGCCCGGAAGAAGCCGGTGGACATGATGATCTGCTCGATGTCCTCCGGGTTCGCCACGGCGAGGGCCTCAGCATCCGCGTACGCGGCGAACAGGATGGGCGTCACCGCGTTGACGCGCCGGTCAGTTGTCTGTGCCGAGAGGATCGTGGCGACCAGCAGCTGGAACGGCGAGGTGAAGTCGAGCTCGCACTTCGCGTCGGGATAGGCGAGCGCCAGCTCGCGGTCGATCCGCCGCGCTCTACGTACCGTCGCCAGCCTCGACTCGCCATCCTTCACGGCCACAGCCTAAGTCAGGCAGAGAAGGGCTCTGCTACACCTCGACGACGATCTCCACCTCGACGGGCGCGTTGAGGGGCAGTACGGCCACGCCGACCGCGCTCCGAACGTGGGCCGATCCGATGACCTCGCCCAGCAGCTTGCTCGCGCCGTTCGCCACCTGGGGCTGCCCGACGAAGGCGGGATCGCTGGCCACGTACACGACAACCTTGACGATCCGTCGGATGTTCTCGAGACCACCGGCCACGTCAGCGGCCGCAGCGAGCGCGTTGAGTGCGGCCAGCTGCGCCATCTCGGTGGCGACCTCCGGGCTGACCTGGCGCCCGACGATGCCCGTCTCCTGCAGCTTCCCGTCCCGGGTCGGCAGCTGCCCCGACGTCCAGATCTGGTCGCCGACGCGGATCGCGGGGATGTACGCGGCGACGGGCGCGGGCACGGGAGGTAGCTCGAGACCGAGCGCCGCGAGACGTTCGGAGGCCGTCGTCATGAGGCGAGAGGCCGCTTCAGGTACGCCACGAGATTATCGGGCGTGGGGCCGGGGACGACCGTCACGAGTTCCCATCCCTCGGACCCCCAGTTGTCGAGGATCTGCTTCGTCACGTGCACGAGCAGCGGCACGGTCACGTACTCCCACTTCTGCATGGCGCTCACCCTAGTGCGCCGTTACGCGGCAATAGCCGCCGTGCGCGTACGGGTATGACTCGGGCCTACCCTGGAGCCATGCCCGACGTCGCGCCGCTGCACATCGTCAGCGGCAAGGGCGGTACGGGCAAGACAACGGTCGCCCTCGCCCTCGCCCTGATGCTTCGTCGTACCGGCGAGGTCCTCGTCTGCGAGGTCGAGTCCCGGCACGGGCTCTCGGAGGCGGCGGGGCTCACCCGCGTCGAGGTCGGTGAGGAGCGGCGTGTCTCGATCGCCGGCCAGGACCTCCGCATGCTCAGCGTCGACTCGCGGCATGCGCTGCGCGACTACCTCGAGAGCCACGTACGGCTCGGTGTGGCGGGGACGATCCTCGACAAGACGGGCTTCGTCGAGTTCGCGTCCGAGCTGGCGCCGGGTCTGCGGGACGTCCTGCTGACCGGCAAAGTCTACCAAGCGGCCCGGCGCCGCCTGAAGGGTCAGCCCGACGCCGTCGACGCGGTCGTCATGGATGCCCCACCGACGGGACGTATCGAGAGCTTCCTCACGGCCGGCGAGGCACTGGCCGAAGTCGTGGTGGTGGGACCGATCGCCCCGCAGGCGCAGTCGATCATGGCCCTGCTGCGGGCCGAGTCCACCCAGGTTCACCTGGTCACGACCTGTACGGAGATGGCGCTGACCGAGACGCTCCAGACGATCGACGCGCTCACCAGGCACGGGATCGCCATCGGCCACGTGATCGTGAACCAGGTGATCGCCAACCCGCCCCCGCTTCCCGACAGCGTCACCGACC
>Ga0208079_1000991_pt1 | contig 15352 bp, 10 predicted proteins | sample NGESurdeep092012_5_FD_184474 | JGI IMG/M metagenome (GOLD analysis project Ga0208079, IMG submission 184474) | Arctic peat soil microbial communities from Barrow, Alaska - NGEE Surface sample 210-2 deep-092012 (SPAdes) | ecosystem: Environmental > Terrestrial > Soil > Wetlands > Peat ... | reverse complement strand
CCGACGAGGGCGCGGACGACGAGGTAGAGGAGGGACAGCATCGGCCGATCGTACCGGGACTGTCCGAGCGCGAATCGGGGTTTCCGACCCCCACGGGCTAACCTGTGAGCGTCGGGAATCGGCGGAAGCTCATCGACGAGGAGACGGCGCGGCTCGCCGTGGCGCTTGAAGTCGACCGGGACGGGAGCCTGATCATCGGCCCGACCCACGCGGCGCGGTCAGATCGGTCGGCTCGACATGACCATCCCCGTCTGCATCCCGATGTCGTCGCCCGTCCAGATCATGTCCACGCCCATCCGCACCAGCCGCTCGGCGGCGGCCAGGTGGTAGCGGAACGGGATGTCCAGGACGCGCTCGACGAGATCAGGGCGAGCCTCACCAGCTCACGAGGTCTCACGCCGGCCTCCCGCGGGACCGCCCCCGGCGGCCGAGACGGAACCTCGCCGCCTTATCGTCGAGGTCGCAGGCTGCTGTCGGTTTTCCGCCGCGTCAGTACCCAGCGTGCTCGATCGCCGTCCTGACGAACGCTTCCACGTTCTCGGGCGGGGTCCCGTACTCGAGGAAGTCGGCGTTCTGCAGGATGAAGTGACCGCCGGGCTTCCCGATCTCCATCGTCCGCGCGGTCACACGCCGGACATCCTCGACCGTGCCTCGCTGGATGACAAGGACCTGGTCCACGCCGCCGACGACCACATAGTCGCCGCGCACGAGTTCCTTGACCTTCGCGAGGTCGGCATCCCCCAGCTGGGGAGGCGGCGAGAACGGCTCCACCCCAACCACGCCCAGGCCCTTGTACGACTCGACGAGCTGCATGATCTGGCCGCAGTTGTGGTAGATGGCGGGCGTCCCATTGGCCTGCGCGAGCTCGATCTGGCGGCGCTCGTAAGCGAGGATGTGCTGCTCGTAGTTCCTGCGCCCCAGGAACCCGCCGGGGACGTTGCCCCCGACGAGATGGACGTCGACCCCGGCGGCGTCGATCGCGCGGGTGTAGGCAGCGACGCGGGCCAGCGAGAGCTCCATCAGCTCCCGGTAGAAGTCAGGATCGGTGTAGAACATGCAGTAGAGGTCTTGCTCGTCCACGAGCAGCGAGGCCATGTTGAACGGGCCGTGCGGGGACCAGCAACCCACGATTCCGTCGTCGCCGAGCGCCGCCCTGATTGGTGCGACCCGCTCCCGGACCGCGGCCGGCCACCAGGCCGGCATCCCCGGCTCGTAGCGCCGGACAAGGTCGAGGTCGGCCATCGTCCGGACCGGTTTCTCCGTGCACGCGTACATGAGCGTGCCGGGACTGATCTCGTCGATCGAGAACTCCTGGGTGAGCGTCCCGCCGGGCGTCCGGATCTCGGACCGCCGGACGGTCGTCCGCCCGTCCGACGTCTCGTCGGTGTGCACCTCCCACGTGTCGGTTTCCTCGGACACGTTGAGGCCGCCGAAGAACATCCACTGGAACGGATCGAGCGTGCCGAACAGGAGCCGGACAAAGACGTCGGCGCCGAGCTGTCGCGAGATCTCGATCACCTTCAGCTGGATCGCGCGGTAGTCCCAGGGATCGATGTCGGGGTACATCTGGTTGATGAAATGGCCCTGGTCCTGGATGAACAGGGTCACCGGGACGCGATCGGGAAGCTCGCCCCGAAAGACCGCCTGGAAGCGCTCACGCGGCGTCATTGCCATCTTCGCCACCTCCGCTGGCCGGCGCCGGGCCGCGCCAGCTGCTGCATCTATCCGTCGCGGCCGCCGAGCAGGCGACGGATGATCGCCCAGGTTCGGTCGGCTACCTCCGCCTGGTCCTGCCGGACGTTCACCACGCGGTGGGACCCGGCGTCCAGCGCGTTGGCCGGCGCCGGGTACGTGCCGACGATCGTTCCCGTTGGGCGCAGGAAACCGAAGAGCTCACGGAAATACCGTTCCGCGTCCAGCGGCGTGGTGTCGCAGACCATGAGGACCACCCGGCCCTCGAACGCGTCCTGCATCCGGCGAACCGACTCGAACTCGCCCATGCACCAGTTGTTGATCCCGATCAGGCCGTCCGTGGCCAGGAAGTTGTCGACCTGGTGCGGCGCGTTCCCGCAGAAGTGCAGGGTCCCGCCGCCGAAGGCTCGCAACACGCGGCTGTTGTACGGCACGACAAACTCGCGATACAGGGGCGCCGAGAGGATCGTGCAGTCGTCGTCGGAGATCCAGACCCCTCCGAAGCTATCCGGCAGCACCATGGCGTGCGGGAAGGCACCGGAGCCCATCGGCTGTCCGGCGTGGGTCTTCTGGACCACCAGCCAGTCGATGAGGACGGTCGTCGCGAAGTCCATGAGCTCGTGCACGGCCATGGGTGCGTCGTACATCCAGAGGCAGAGCTGCTCGACGCCGGCAAGACTCAGCGCGATGTTGAGCGGCCCCTGGCAGTCCGTGAACGAGACGGGCAGGCCGGACGTCGCCTTGAACCGGTCGATGCATCCCAGCACGCGTGGCATGAGACCGTCCCGCCGTGGATCCGGCGGTTCCAGGCGGCGTACTTCGGCCGGGGAGCTCAGGATCGGGCCCTCGATCGCCGGCTCCTCCCCGCGCTGGAAGATGATCCTGCTGCCCAGCGCGGACGGCACGACGCCCGTGCCGTACCAGGGAAACAGGAATGGGACGTAGTCGTCGTCGATGCGCTCCACGTGGGAGGCGATCTTCGCCTCCTGGAAATGGCGCATCGAGTCGTAGCCGCTCGCCTCGAAGTAGTCCTCCGGGATCCGCGTTGGGTCCTCGCCGGTGATCCAGTAGTTGCAGTCGCCGACGACCACCGGTGGCGTGGCGACGGACCGGTGGCGATATGCATCGGCGATGCGCTCACGGGCCCGCTCGAAGCGGCCCGCCGCGCTGCCGACGATGGTGTCGACCACGTTACGCCTCCGCGGGGCGGCGGGCGCCCCGATCAGTGTGGCGGCGCGGTTTCACCCGCGCGGTGGGCGGCACGCCGCTCACCGGCGTGGCCCGTCAGCCGCCGCGGGAATCGTTCGTCCCTGGATCGTCTCGACCATCGCCCCGAAGTTCTCCATCGGCGTGTCGAGCTGGACATGGTGGGTGGGCCCCAGGATGAGGCCGCCGTCGCGGCCAATCGTGCGAAGCCGGGTCCGGACCTCGGCGCGTACGTCGTCGGGCGAGCCGAAGGGCAGGGTGTGCTGCTCGTCGAGGGAGCCCCAGAAGCACAGGCGGTCGCCGTACCGGCGCTTGAGCTCGGCGGGATCCATGCAGGCAGGCTGGACCGGGTTGAGGACGTCAAGGCCGATCTCGATCAGATCCGGGATCACGTCCCAGATCATCCCGTCCGAGTGGTACGCCACCTTGACGGCGGGGTTGATCGACTTGACCCGCGCGATCAGCTCCGCCATCCGCGGTTTGAGGTGGCGGCGCCAGAGCGCAGGGGAGATCAGCATGCCCGTCTGCATCCCGACATCGTCGCCGGTCCAGATCATGTCGACGCCCATCTCGGTGAGCCGCTCCGCGGCCCGGAGGTGGTAGCGGAACGGGATCTCCAGGATCGCCTCCGCGATCTCGGGCTCTGCGACCAGGTCGATCATCATTTGCTCGAAGCCGCGCAGCGCCCAGGCCGTCTCCCAGATCGTGGTGACCGTGACGCCGACCACGTAGTACTCGCCGCCGAGCTGCCGGATCACACGTCCGGCCTCCTCGTAGAGCTCCGGCCGGTCGGGATCCGGAGCGCGATACGACGCGATCGCCGCGTCGCTGGCCAGGGGCCTGCCGACCATCTCGGTGTAGTAGCCCGTGCCGAATGGGGTCTCGTACGGCTGGGCGCGCCAGGTCACGCCCCATTCGTCGGTGTAGACGTCGGGCCCCTGGTAGTACGAGTTCGCCCAGCCGACCGAGGTGAGGACGAGATCCTCGTCGAGGGCGAGCTCCAGCTCGTACGTGTTGCCACCGCCGTGCGGGTTGTGGGTGTCGGGTGCAGACCGGGCGACCAGGCCGCGCGCCTCGAGGTCCGCCCGCAGCCGAGCCGCGAACTCGGGCGTGAAGCTGATCTGCATGGGGCAGCGATCGGGCTCCTCGTGGGAGAGGGCCGCAATGACGCGATCGCGATGACGCACTCGGGTCCCCCGCGCCTCATCCATCACGAGGGTCGCGACCCCGCGGGCCGGCGGTGGCACCTTGACCGAAGGTCGCGTTCACCGGGCCAGGGCCGCCTTCGCGACCTCCACGGCCGACCCTGCGTCGGGGGCGTAGCCGTCGGCGCCGATCTCGCGCGCGAACTCGGCCGTCACGGGTGCCCCGCCGACGATGATCCTGACATCCCCCATCCCCGCATCCCGGACCGCCCTGACGACGTCGCCCATGCCGGTCATCGTCGTCGTGAGGAGCGCGCTGATGCCGATGAGGCGCGCGTCGTGGGTCCTCGCAGCCTCGACGTAGCGTTCCGGCGGGACGTTGGTGCCCAGGTCGATGACCTCGATGTTGGCGCCCTTCCACATCATTCCCACAAGGTTCTTGCCGATGTCGTGGAGGTCGCCCTTGACGGTGCCGATCACGGCTGTCGCCTCCGGCCGGATGTCCGCCGCGACCAGGAGTGGCTCCAGCAGCGCAGTCGCCTCCTTCATCGCCCGCGCGGCGATGAGCATCTCGGGCACGAAGATCTCGTTGCGCTGGAAGCGGCCGCCGACGTTGTTCATCGCCGCAGTCATTGCGTCGAGGATCGACTGCGGGTTTCGGCCCGCGTCGATGGCCTGTTGGGTGGCGCGCGCAGCCGCCGTTCGGTCACCCGCCTCGATCGCGGTGGTCAGTCCATCAAGGTCGGCCATGGCGTGCGATCTCCTTGCGCGTCGACGGTGGCGCCGGCCGCGGCCGGGTGCCGCGGATCCTAGCCACGGGAGGCGATCCTGGTGCGCGCCCGCTCGGACCGCAGCGCCCGGAACTGGGCGATCGCCACGCTGGTGATCAGGAGCATCCCCGTGGCGACGTCCTGCCAGTACTGCTGTACGCCGAGGAGGTTCATCCCGTTGGACAGGACCCCCAGGATCAGCACCGCGAGGACCGTTCCGACGACGGTGCCCTTGCCGCCCGTCGTCGCCGCTCCGCCGAGGAAGACGGCGGTAATGGCCTGCAGCTCCATGCCCTGTCCGTTGAGCGGTGAGCCGGAGGTGGTCCGCGCGGCCAGGAGGACGCCGCTCAAGCCTGCGGTGATCCCGCAGAACACGTACATCCCCAGGCGTACCCTGGTCAGGTTGATGCCCGCCAGCCGGGCGGCCGTGGCATTGCCGCCCAGGGCGTAGATCGACCGCCCGAAGTCGGTGTAGCGCAGCAGCACGTGGCCGACGATCGCGACGAGGATGAGGATGATCAGGATGATCGGGATGCCGACGAACGCCCCGCCCGCGAGGATGCGGCCCGAGCCGAGCCACGTGAAGTTGGGCTGCGTGCCGACGCCGACGGGATAGCCGTTCGGGGCGATCAGGAACGCGACACCGCGGAACGCCGCGAACGTGCCGAGCGTCGCGATGATCGAGTTCACCCGCAGGAAGGCGACGATCGAACCGTTGACCAGGCCTGCGCAGATCCCCGCCAGGATCCCGGCGAGGAGCCCCATCTGCATGCTACCGGTCCCGGTCACGACCAGGGCGGCAGCCACGCCGGCGATGCCCGCGATCGAGCCGACCGAGATGTCGAGCGCACCGGCGATGATGACCAGCGACTCGCCGACCGCAAGAACGCCGAGGACGGCGATGTTTTGGCCCAGCGAGTTCAGGAGGTTCTGCTGGCCAAGGAAGAACTTCGTTTGAGAGACGATGACCGCGATCTCGATCGCGAGGACGATGACCAGGGAGAGGTTCTCCGCGCCGATGAACCTCACGACCGGCCGGACGACGGAGGCGACCCTGGCCAGGGCCGTTCGGAAGGGCGAGATGGGAGGTGTCGCCGGGCCGTCGATCCCGCCGGCGCGTGCGTCGCTCATCCTGCCAGTCCTTCTTCTGCGCCGGTCGACTGAGGTCCAGCGTCGGCGCGAGTCAGATGATCGGCCATGGCCAGGGCCAGCACCTTCTCCTCCGTCGCGCCGGGTCCGGGCATCTCCCCGGATATCCGACCGTTCTGCATGACATAGATGCGATCCGAGAGGCCCAGGATCTCCGGCAGATCCGAGGAGATGAACATGACTCCCAGGCCCTGGTTTGCCAGGTCATCGATGAGGTTGTAGATCTCCGCCTTCGCGCCGACGTCAATGCCGCGCGTCGGCTCGTCGAGGATCAGCACCTTCGGCTTGGCGGCCAGCCAGCGCGCCAGGACCACCTTCTGCTGGTTGCCGCCGGAGAGCTTGCCGACCTCCTGCTCGAGGGACGGCGTCCGGACCCGAAGCCGCTCGATGTACTCGCCCGCCAGGCGCCGCTCCAGCCCACGCTGGATGAAGTGGAACCGGCTCAACCGGTGCAGGACCGCGAGCGACGCGTTCTCGAGGACGCTGCGCATCAGGATGAGTCCCTCGCGCTTGCGGTCCTCGGGGGCGTAGCCGATGCCTTCAGCCACCGCGTCACTCGGTCGGTGGATGGACACGAGGCGTTCGTCCACGAAGACGCTGCCGCTGTCGCGGGGCAACTCCCCAAAGACCACCTTGGCGAGCTCGGTCCGCCCCGCTCCCACCAGGCCCGCGAACCCGACCACTTCGCCGGCGCGGACGGAGAAGCTCACGTCATGGTGCCAGTCGCTGGCGATGTGCTCGGCGCGCAGGACCACGCGGTCGGTGACGGCTCGCCGTCGCTGGAACATGGCGCTCAGGTCCCGGCCCACCATCAGACGGACGATCTCCGCCTCCGTCAGATCGGCCGCCGGACGGACGGCGATGAGGCTCCCGTCGCGGAGGATGGCGACCCGGTCGGCGAGCTGCAGGATCTCCCGAATCCGGTGCGAGACGTAGACGATGGCAACCCCTTCGCCACGCAGACGCCGCACGAGGGCAAAGAGGCGTTGGACCTCGTCGTCGGTGAGCGACGACGTCGGCTCGTCGAGCGCCAGTACGCGCACGTTCGACTTGATGGCCCGCATGATCTCGACCAGCTGGCGCTGGGCGGGGGAGAGCATGTCGCCCATCAGCCCCATGGGGAGGACCGCGCTGAAGCCATACCGCTCGAGATCCGCCCGGACGCGCACCTCGAGCAGCCGCCGGTCGACGAACCCGCCGCGACGTGGCAACTCTCCGACGTAGATGTTTTCGGCCACGTCGACGCCGGGGATGATCTCCGGCTCCTGGTAGATCACCCGGATGCCCGCTCGGTGCGCGTCGAGGGGGTTCGCGAAGCGGAGCGGCTGGCCACCGAGCGTGATCGTGCCCGCATCAGGCTGGTAGTCGCCGTTGATGATCTTGAGGAGGGTGGACTTGCCGGCACCGTTCTCGCCCAGGAACGCGACGATCTCGCCGGGCTGCACGTCGAGCGACACATCGTTCAGCGCCTGGACGTTCGGGAAGGCCTTGCTCAGGCCGCGGATCTCCAGGCCCGGGCTTGGGACGGCGGCGGCGTGAGGCTGGGGCGATGCCGGTGGGCTCATCGGGCCTCTGCGGTGGCGATGTGGTGACAGGACAGGAGCCGGACCGTCGGGCCCGGCCCCTGTCCCGGAGGAGGAAAGAGCTTACTTGCTGCAGTTCGCGACTGACGTCTTGTCCATGACGGTCGCGTAGTTGGTGGGATCGACGATGGTGGTGTTGGCGATGGTCGACGCCGGGAGCGGCGTGCCGTTCGTGACGGCTGCCCAGAGGGCGTCCGCCGAGGCCTTGCCGACGTCGAGGCCGGAGATGAACAGGGCCGCCTTCCACGGCGAGTCCTGCTTGGCCGCCCACGGCTTGCACGCCTGGTAGGCGCCCAGCCCCACGGCGATGATGTTGGCGTTGCTCACGCCCGCCGTCGCGAGGGCGTTGACGGTTCCCTGGACGCCTTCGTCGTTGCACGCAAAGACGACCCAGTTGGTGATGTCCGGGTGCGCGGTGATGATCGGGCCCGCGGCGGTCTGGGCGGCCGCGATCTCGCCGCTGTACGGGACCGGATATACGTTGGCTGCGCCTGCGGCCTGGATCTTCGCCTTCTCGGCGGTGGTGCGGTCATTGCAGACCGACAGGGTCTGGACCTCGACGGACAGGACACCCACCTTCTTCGCAGAGTCCTTCAGCCAGCCAGCGGTCGCGACCAGCGTCGCCGCCTCGTCGCCAACCTTGTTGCCCATGTCCGTGCCGCTGAAGCCCACGAACGGGATCGCAGCGCCGGCGCTGTCCTTGATCGCGTCGTCGGTGGCGACCAGCGCCACCTTTGCGTCGGCCGCCGCCTTCGCCACGGCTGGGCCGATCGTCTGGTCGGGGACGGTGATCGCGATGCCCTTTGCGCCCGCCGAGATCGCGTCATTGACCTCGCTGATGCCGGTGTTCGCGTCCAGCTTCGCGTTGTAGAGCTTGACCTGGCCGCCCTTGGCCTCGATCTCGGCCTTGAAGGCGTTCTGCTGATCGATGAAATACTGCTGGTCGGCGCTCTTGTTGATCGCGACGAAGAGCTGGGCGCCGGCAGCACCGCCACTGCTGGCGGCCGGGGCGCTGCTGGCGGCCGGGGCGCTGCTGGCGGCCGGGGCGCTGCTGGCCGCGGCAGCCGACGGCGACGGTGTGGCGCTGCCCGAACAGGCCCCCACGACGAGGGCGGCCGCCGCCACGACTCCGACGAGCTTCAGCCCGTTGCGGTGATTCGCATAGATCACGTAGATCCTCCTTCTGGCTCCCCGATGGAGCATTTCCGCGCACGGAACGGCAGGGTCCTGGCGGCGCCAGCTCATCCGGCGTGTCTGGCTGCCTACCTCCTCTGCTCTCGGCCACCATGCCCGGCCTCGGGGGAGGCCGGGCTGGTGGCGCCCTGCGCGACGCAGGCCATCAGCGTCGGAACCGGGGCAGCTTCTGCCCGGTCAGACTTTGGCGATTTACTTTCGCACACTTGTATTTTCTTGTCAAGAGCCGATAATAGTCGTCGAACGTGAGAGGACGTCGCGTCTGGCCCGGGTGTTGACAGCAGAACGCAAGATTAGCGCAATGGAGTGCCTGCGTGCGAGAACCTGATGACGGCGCCCCGATCCCCGCGCAGGTGCGGCGAGAGCGGATGAGGACACTCGTCGGAGAGCGGGAGTTCGCCCGCGTCGCCGACCTGAGCGCCGTGTTCGGCGTCTCCGAGGTCACGGTCCGGAGCGACCTCGACGTGCTGGCCTCCCGCGGGCTGGTGCGCCGTGTGCGCGGCGGCGCCATGCCCCGCACGGCACCCGCCGAGCGACCGTTCGAGGAGGCCGAGGTCGATGCGGCCGGCGAGAAGGACGCGATCGGCGCCCTTGCCGCCGGCCTGGTTTCGAGCGGTGACTCGATCATTCTCGACGTCGGCACGACGACTGCGGCGATCGCCGCGGCGCTGGTTCAGCGCAGAGACATCGCAACCCTCACCGTGTTCACGAACTCCCTCAAGGTGGCCCTCGTCCTGGAGCCGGCGATCCCGCGGATCGACGTCGTGGTGACTGGAGGAACGCTGCGCTCGCTCCAGCACTCACTCGTGGACCCGCTGGGGCGCGCGCTCCTGGAGCGACTGAACGTGGACATCGTCTTCATCGGCTGCAACGGGGTGGACCCGGAGGGCGGGGTGACGAACGTCAACCTCCCAGAGACCGAGATCAAACGGGTGATGCTTGCCGCCGGGCGGCGCCGGGTCGTGGTCGCGGACGCGTCCAAGATCGGTCGAGTGGCCCTGGCCCACCTCTGCTCCATCGACCAGGTGGACGTCCTGATCACCGGGCCGTCGGCCGATCGGGACGTCCTCGCCGCCCTGCGCGATCGAGGGCTCGACGTGCGCCTGGCATGAGGACCAAACAGGTGTTCCCCGCGTCCGATACGACAGTCCGGTGACCGCGCCGCGCACGCGCGTGCCTCCGCGTCGCGCGCGGGTCCCGCGATGACCCGCCAGGACACCGGGCCGGCAGCCCTCCTCGAGCTCGAGCGCCACGAGTTCGTGGCAGCCGACAAGCGCCGCCTGTTCGTGTATGGCGACCTGCGCGGCCGGCCCGACCCGACGCGCGCGGAATCCGAGCCGGTCGCGCTTCACAAGCGCTTCGACCTGCTGACCGCGACGTGGATCGCCGTTTCGCCGTCGCGCAACGAGCGGCCCCACTCGCGCGTGGCCGTCGGGACGGATGGCGAGCGCGCCATCTGCCCGTTGTGCCCGGGTGGCCCGGAGGTCTCGTTCAGCTACGACGCGGCGGTCTTCGACAACCGCTTCCCGGCGCTCGTCAGCGACCCGCCCTCCGTCCCCGACGACCGGCGGGTGGGTCCTGCCCAGGGGCACTGCGAGGTGATGCTGTACACGGAGCAGCACGAACGATCGCTGGCGACGCTCACCCCGATGGAGCTTGCGCGCGTCGTCGCCGTGTGGCGCGATCGCTCGGGCGACCTGTGGGCCGACCCGCGGAATTGTTTCGTCATGGCCTTCGAGAACTGCGGCGAGGCGGTCGGCGCCACGTTGTCGCATCCCCACGGCCAGATCTATGCGTTTGACCATCTGCCCCCACTGATCGCCGGCCGCGCGTCGGCACTCCGGCTGTACCGGGATGCAGAGCGGACCTGCCTCGCGTGCCACGTGGTAGGCACTGACGATGCCAGCGACCGGATCGTGGCCCGCAATCCGAGCTTCTCTATCGCGGTGCCGTTCGCGGCGCGATGGCCGTTCGAGCTCCACGTCCGGGCGCGCCGCCACGGCCTCGGGCGCCTGGGCGACCTCACGCCGCATGAGCAGCGCGACCTCGCCGCGGCCCTGCGCCAGGTCGTCGCGCGGTACGCGCAGGTGTTCGACTTCGCCCTTCCCTACATGATGGTCGCCCTTGAGGCTCCGGCCGACGAGCCGGACTGGCACCTTGCGTTCGAGTTCTACCCGCCGCATCGGTCGCCGTACCTGACCAAGGTGCGAGCTTCGGTGGAAACGGCCACCGGCCTCTTCATCAACGACACGCTCCCGGAGACCACCGCACATCGCCTGGCGGCGCTGGCCGGACCGGCAGTGGAGGAAGCGCCGCCATTCAGCGTGGTGTATGCCGCCCGATCGCGGCCCGCGGCATCCTGAGGGACCGGTGACCGACCGAGCGTCCCCGGCCAGCGCGGCACCGGGCGATGCCGTGCGCGCCTGGAGTGACCGCGTCGTCATCCCGACCTACCCGGCATTCCCCCCCGAGAGGTGTCCGATCTTCCTTGAGAGGCGGGTCTACCAGGGGAGCAGCGGCCGCGTCTACCCGAACCCGGTCACCGACCGGGTGTCCGACCAGAAAGCTGACCGCGCCTACGTGGCGGTCCACCTCGAGAACGCGTACGTGACGCTCATGATCCTCCCCGAGATCGGGGGCCGGATCCACGTCGGCCAGGACGCGACGAACGGGTACGACTTCTTCTACCGACAACGGGTCATCAAGCCGGCGCTGGTTGGCCTGCTGGGCCCGTGGATCTCGGGTGGCGTGGAATTCAACTGGCCGCAGCACCATCGGCCCTCGACGTTCATGCCGGTCGACTGGTCGATCGAGGAGGCCGAGGACGGGAGTCGCACCGTCTGGCTGAGCGAGCACGAGCCGATGGGACGCATGCAGGGGACCGTCGGCGTCACGCTCCACCCGGGACGCTCGCTCGTCGAAGTGCGGGCCCACCTGTACAACCGGACGCCGTTTGTCCAGACGTTCCTGTGGTGGGCCAACGTCGCCGTCCGTGTCCACGACCAGTACGAGGTCTTCTTCCCGCCGGACGTCTGGCATGTGGCCGACCATGCGAAGCGGGCGATGGCGACCTTCCCGATCGCGCGCGGCCCGTACTACGGGGTCGACTACGGCCAGGGCCCAGGAGGCGGAACCGACATCCGCTGGTACCACAACATCCCGGTCCCTACCTCATACATGGCCATGGGCTCCCGCCACGACTTCTTCGGGGGCTACGACCACGCCGCCGGGGCCGGGCTCGTTCACGTCGCCGACCACCGCATCTCTCCCGGCAAGAAGCTGTGGACCTGGGGCGACCACGAGTTCGGCCACGCCTGGGACCGCAACCTGACCGACGACGACGGCCCGTATGTCGAGCTCATGGCCGGGGTCTACACCGACAACCAGCCGGATTTCTCGTTCCTCCAGCCGTACGAGACCAAGACGTTCGTCCAGAGCTGGTACCCGATCCAGCGGATCGGCCCTGCCACGCTCGCGAACGTGGATGCGGCCGTCCGCCTGAGCGTGGACGCAGGGCGCGGGTGCGTCGGCGTCGCGGTGACGGGCGCCTTCCCCGCGGCGATCGTCCGTCTGGAGCGAGGATCGGAGCCGCTCGTCGAGCGCCGGGCCGACCTGGCCCCCGATGCGCCACTCGTGTTCGAGGTGTCGCTGCCGTCGGGGACCGTCGCCGCCGAGCTGCGGCTCCGCGTGCTCACGTCCGACGGACGTGCCCTGATCGACCACGTCCCCGAGACTTCCGATCCGGGCCCACTGCCCGCGCCCGCTTCTGAGCCGCCCGCCCCCGCGGACGTTGGCACGACCGAGGAGCTGTACCTGACCGGCCTCCACTTCGACCAGTACCGTCATGCGACCCGGTCGCCGGAGCCGTACTGGCAGGAGGCGCTGCGAAGGGATCCGGCCGACGCGCGCTCCAACACGGCGCTGGCGGCCTGGCACCTCCGGCGTGGGGAGCCTGCGATCGCCGAGTGGCTCTTGCGGACGGCGATCGCACGGCTGACGCGGCGCAACCCGAACCCCCGCGACGGGGAGCCGTTCTACCTGCTCGGCGTCGCCCTGCGCCTTCTCGGACGCGACGGCGAGGCGTACGACGCGTTCTTCAAGGCAACCTGGAACCAGGCATGGGCGTCACCCGGGTATCACGCAATTGCAGAGCTCGATGCGACCCGGCGCGACTGGGCCGCCGTCCTGGAGCATGCCGGCCGCGCGCTGAAGACGAACGCCGACGACCTGAAGGCCCGCGACCTGCGCGCCGCCGCGCTTCGACACCTGGACCGCTCCGAGGAGGCGCTCGGGGAGGCGGAGGCGACGCTTGCGCTCGATCCGCTTGACCTGTGGGCCGCCTTCGAGCGCGCCTGGGCGAGCCGCTCGCTCGCCGTGGCGGTCCCGGACCCGACCATCGGCGACATGCAGACGCACCTGGACGTGGGGCTGGACCTGGCAGCGGCCGGGCTCTGGGACGACGCGATCGCCGTCGTCGAGGCGGCGGTGGGGTCCGATCGACACGCGCCCGTTGACCCGCTCGCGCTGTACCACCTGGGGTGGCTTCATGCGCAGGCCGGGGATGCGTACGCCGCGGCGCAGGTCAGGCAACGGGCCCGGCACCTGCCGCCCGGCCCCTCGTTCGCCGGTCGGCTCGAGGAGATCGCGATCCTGCAGAGCGCGATCGACGCCGATCCGGCAGATCCGCGGGCGCGGTACCACCTGGGGAACCTGCTCTACGATCGGCGCCGCTACGACGAGGCGATCGCCTGCTGGGAGCGCGCCGCGGTCCTCGATCCGGAGTTCCCGACGACCTGGCGAAACCTGGGCATCGGGTACCTCAACGTGCGCGGTCGTGGCGGCCTGGCCGAGCGTGCGTACCGCCGCGCGTTCGCGGCGGACCCGACCGACGGGCGCGTGCTGTACGAGTGGGATCAGCTCGAGAAGCGCCGGGGAAGGTCGGCCCGGGGCCGCCTTGCCCGCCTGGAGGCCCATCGCGACCTCGTCGACGAGCGCGACGACCTGGCGGCGGAGCTGGCGACGCTCTACAACGATCTCGGCAGGCACGCGGACGCGCTCGCGTTCCTTGCGTCCCGGCGCTTTCACCCCTGGGAGGGAGGCGAGGGCCTCGTCTCTGGCCAATACGTCCGTGCCCACCTACGTCTCGCCCAGTCGGCGTTCCACGGGCGACAGCCGGCCGAGGCGCGCGAGCATATCGCGGCCGCGATGTGCTACCCGGAGAACCTGGGCGAGGGGAAGCACCTCCTGACGCCCGAGCACGACCTGTACTTCCACCTCGGACTCGCCCTGGAGGCGCTCGGCGACGTCCCGGGTGCGCGGCGCGCGCTGGAGCGAGCGGCCGATCCACGGACCAGCCACGATCCCACGACTGTGCCGGTGCCGGAGCTCTCGGAGGCCAGCTACTGGCGCGCGCGGGCGCTCGAGCGACTCGGCGACCGGGATGGCTCGCGCCGGATCCTCCGTGACCTGCGTTCCGCCGCCCGCCGGCAGGCACACGCGGAGGTTCGCATCGACTACTTCGCCACGTCACTGCCGACGCTCCTCTTGTTCGAGGACGATCTCGGGCGGCGGAACCGCGCCGAGAGCCGATACCTCGAGGGGCTGGCCGAGTTGGGACTCGGCCGGCTCACGCCGGCCTGGCGCGCGTTCGAGGAGGTCGTCGCGCTCGATCCCTGGCATAGCGGAGCGCGATGGGGGCTGCAGGAGATCGAGGATCGGGCGCCAGCTGGTCGGCGTGCCGCGGGCCCCGCCACGCGACGTCTTCCGTCGGGACGACGCGACCGGCCGCCCTTGCCGGCTGCGACCCCCGGAGCCCGACGAAGCTGACGGGGGCTCCGACGACCAGGAGGCCCGCCGCCACGAACATCGCGAGATGGAACGCGTCGGTGGACGCTGCGGTGATCGCCGCAGCCTTCCGATGTCTCCAGGGCGAGCTGACGATCGGCCCGTCGAGGAAGACCACGCCCAAGCCGAGCACGACCGGGAGGAGGACCAGGTCGCGCCGGACCCCGCGGACGTGGTGGCCATTCTGTCCCTCACTGCCGGCCGTGTGCGGCGTGGCGGCGCGGCCGGGACGCCTCATCCGCCGCGTGGGGTGCTTCTAGCCGTGATTCCGCCTGGCCCTCAGCGAGCGCGACCGGGCATACCTGCGCGACCACACGAAGTTCGGCCTGATGAACCATGTCGTCGCGGCTGAGGCGCTGAGAAGCGCCTACCAGCACGCGGAGGGCGCCGCGGCCACAGTCCGTCAACTCTTGGAACGGGTTGACAAGGCCCGTGGGGATCGGAAACCCAGATTCGATCACGCCGCGACGCGGTAGTACTCGTGGATGAGCCCACCGAGCAGGTCCCGCCGGCGAACATCGAGCGGGCTGACCGGGACCGGGACGGTGATCCTTGGCGCCGTCGTCTGGTTTAGGCTGTCGGGCGCTGACGAGGAGACGGGCGAGGGCTCGGGCGACGAGGTAGAGGAGAGACCACATCGGCCGATCGTACCGGGACTGTCCGAGCGCGAATCGGGGTTTCCGACCCTCACGGGCCGGACGATCGTCGTGGCTCTGACCGGTCGGCCCGGGAGCGAGACGTCCCGCGCGATCATGCTCGCTTCGTACGC
>Ga0208079_1000987_pt1 | contig 15413 bp, 9 predicted proteins | sample NGESurdeep092012_5_FD_184474 | JGI IMG/M metagenome (GOLD analysis project Ga0208079, IMG submission 184474) | Arctic peat soil microbial communities from Barrow, Alaska - NGEE Surface sample 210-2 deep-092012 (SPAdes) | ecosystem: Environmental > Terrestrial > Soil > Wetlands > Peat ... | reverse complement strand
CATTGAAGCCGAAGTTCTCGATATCCCATCGCTGATGGCCCCAGGCGACGACGCGCGCGGTGGGCGCTTGCTGGAGCGGTAAAGTCGTCACCCAGACCCAATCGCTGGTTTCCTGGGTGACCGTTTTATCCAGTTGGCGGCGCACGGAGTAAGTTTCCAAGGACCGTACCACGCGCAGCGGGACTTTCACCTGGGGCCAGGAAACCAGATTCGGAAAGTCCCACCATTGGCAGTCTCGACCGCGCCGTTCGCCGCGCTGCGGTGGCACGTGTGCGAACAGGCCGATGGCATCCTGATACAGATTGCGGCGCTCGTCTTTGAGAACCGACAAAACATGTTTGCCGCGGTCGATCAGGAAGTTGAAAAACGGAGCGGTGGCATAGAGGGCATCGGCCAATACCAGATCGAAGGCCCGCGGGTAGGCTGCCAGTACTCGGGTGAGTAGGCGCATCGCGCAGGCGACCTCATCTTCACCGGGAAGCATCGGCTCACAGTCCAACAAAAGGCGCAGGGGCTTGCGACCGGCGCCAGGCCCAGGCAGAAGCATGAGCGTGACTTGCCGGTGGTAATACTGAATGCGCTCTCCCTGTTCGGTCTTCACCATGCGCTGCAGACATCCCGCACAATGGCGGCGGTAGCTGGCATGTTGCTCGTGGCCATCCAGGGCCGCGACGTCCAAGCCCAGATTCAGCGGTAGCGCCTTGTTGCGCTTCAGGCGGCTGTAGACCTGGTGAATGCCGTCGCGCAGTTGGCTGGTATCGACGGCGACATGTACCCGTCCCATAGTGGAGGCACTGGTCATGTCTCCGCCCAGCCATGGTTTCCAGAATCGGGCGGTGGAGACGGTTTCTAAAGCATTGAGGCTTCCCAAGCGCGCCCAGAACATCGCCAAGGCGGATTTCAGCACCAGGGTGGTAGGCGTGCGTGGCTGGCGGCGCGCGTCGGTGACTTGGTCGAGCACCCGACGGGAGAGGCCAAACACTTTCTCGGCATAGCGAATCAGGCGATGGAGCATGCGCTCAACCTTCCGGCCTCTTCTTTTCCCGGATGCGTTTCCATTCCAGTTCGGAGATTTCTTCGAGGAGGCGATGCAGTTCCTGGTAAGCATTCACCGCCTGTCGAATGCGGGGTTCCCATGGCTTGGGGATGCAGAGTTGTCGGGGTTTGCCGTCGTGGCTTTGGACCAGGTACAGGGAGGCGTGCAATTCGCCGCTGGCGCAGTGGCAAGTGGGCTTGCCGCATTTGCGAGGACGAACCGACAAGGTTCCGCGCAGCAGCCAGTGGTCGTGAACCAGTTGGGCCAGCCTGGAACGGAAGTTTCGCTCGGCGGCCGAGAGGCTGGTACGATTCATAGGCGGCTTCTCATCTGAGATAATAATATTATCTCAGAATGGAACAGGAAGCAAGCCCTATTAGCGAATGCGAATTTGCCTCACTTTGAGCAGAATGCACGCAAGATGCGCAGGCAAGGGCTGTCCGCAACAATCAGAATGCTGGTTGCGGAATCACTGGGTGGGACAGACCATCGTCTTTCGTGGTCTGTCAGGCCTCGCAGATCACGGCAAGGTGACAGACGACAGAAGGCGATCGTCCGTCCTGCCATGCGTTAAACTTGGGATTACGTTTTCCCATGGCGGAGAAACTACAGGGCATCTTCACGCCGACGCTCGTCCCCATCGACGCGGGCGGGCAGATCCACGAGGCGGAACTCCGCCGCTTCCTCTCGTGGCTGATCGAGAGCGGCGTCCACGGCCTGTACCCCAACGGCTCCACCGGCGAGTTCACCCGCTTCAATGAGGAAGAACGCCGCCGCATCGTGCGCATCACCTGCGACGAAGCCCGCGGGCGCGTCCCCGTCCTGGCCGGCGCGGCCGAGGCCAACGTCAAGGAAACCCTGGGCGCCTGCGAAGCTTACGCCGCCATGGGCGCGCGCGCCGTGGCCATCGTCTCCCCCATTTACTACCGCCTCTCGCCCGAATCGGTCTACGCCTACTTCGCCGAGATCGCACGGTTCACACCCATCGATATCACGCTGTACAACATTCCGATGTTCGCCAGCCCGATCGACGTCCCCACGATTCGCCGCCTGGCCGCCGATTTCCCGCGCGTCATCGGCATCAAGGATTCCTCCGGCGACCTGGCGTTCATGATGCGCATGATCGCCGCCATCCGCCCCACCCGCCCCGACTTCACCTTCCTCACCGGTTGGGAAGCCGTGCTGGCGCCCATGCTGATGGTGGGCTGCGATGGCGGCACCAACGCCTCTAGCAACGCCGTCCCCGAAATCACGCGCCGCATCTACGAGCTCTGCCGCGCCGGAAAGTACCAGGAGGCCATGCAGTGGAACTACCGCATCCTGGCCCTCTTCGACACCATGCTCTACCCCTTCGAGTTTCCCGATGGGTTCCGCGCCGCCGCCGCCCTGCGCGGCTTCGATTTCGGCGGCGGACGCCTGCCACAAACCGGCGCGCAGAAGACCGACCGCGCCGAACTGGCCAAAGTGCTGCAATGCATCCTGGCCGATTTCGAACTGGTCTCCCGGCCGCCGGAAGGCTGCGCCCCGCGCACCGGCGAGCCGGCCACGGACAAGCTGGAGCAGGTGGTGTTTGAAGTCATGCACGAACTGGAGAAACGGGGGATCTTTTGAACGGCGCTTTGGCCTTGATCGAGATCGGCGGCTGGGCCGCGGCCATGGTCGTGCTCGACGCCATGGAAAAGTGTGCCTTCGTGCGTGTGCTGCAAACCGAGCTCAACGACCGCCCCGGCGTGTGCCTCAAGCTGCTCGGCTCCCTGGGCGACGTGCAGGCGGCGGCCGCCGCCGCCGAAGCCACCGCCAGTGCCATGCAAGTCGAGGTGATCGCGCACGTGATCCCGGCGCCTTCGCCAGAGGGCAACGCGGCCTACGAAGCCGCCCGCGATTACAATCCGCTTTTCGAACAGTCCACCGTGCAGTACCCGGAGCAGAGAATGAAAAACGAATCCCAGGCGCCCTTCGCCGTCGGCCTGATCGAGACCCAAGGCTTCACCGCCGTATTCGAGGCCATCGACACCGCCCTGAAAACCGCCGCGGTGGAAGTGCTGGCCCGCGAAAAGCTGGGCGGCGGTTACATCACGGTGCTCATCAAGGGCGACGTCGCCGCCGTGCAGGCGGCCATCGACGCCGGCAAAGCCAAGGTGGAAGGCTTGGGCAAGCTGATTGCCGCGCACGTGATCGCGAGCCCCAGCGAAGGCGTCCTTTCTTTATTGCCGAAATAGACGCGTGGCGCAGGCACTCATGCCTGCCGTGTCGAGACTCGTCTCGACACTCTTATGACACGGTGTCGGACCAAGAGCGTCCCCATGAGTGGGGACGCGGCAGGCATGAGTGCCTGCGCCACGGGCGCCAGACACTGATACAATCTCTTTCGATGCGCAAATCCATTTTCATTCTGGCGATTGCCGGCGCCGCGACCCTCGCCGCCGCGACTCTGGATCGAAAGGACGTGGAATACACCCGTCCCGGCGGCAAGCCCGTGCTCCTCGACCTGCACGTTCCGGACGGACCCGGACCGTTTCCCGCCGCCATCCTGATTCATGGCGGAGGCTTCGACGAAGGCAGCAAGAGCACCAACGTCCGGCCGCTGTTCGACGTGCTGGCCGGCGCCGGATACGCGTGGTTCAGCATCGATTACCGCATGGCGCCCGAGTTCCGTTTCCCGCAGGCCATCGAGGACGTCACGAGCGCGATCCTTTGGGTGAAGGCCAACGCCGCGACGTACCACGTGGATGTGGCGAAGATCGCGCTGATCGGCGAATCGGCCGGCGGGTTTCTGGTGAACTACGCCGGGACGCACGAGACGCCGGAGACCAGGGTCCGCGCCGTGGTGGACCTGTACGGTCCGGTGGATTACGGCAAGCTGGCCGAAGAGCGGCGCGATCGCCCGGAGCGTTTCAACATGACCAGCATCAGCCGCCACGCGGCCAACGGCGGCGGCATACATTTCTTCGGCGCCGAACAATTGGACGCCGCTGGCCTGGCGAAGTTGCACGCCCTCGCGCCGATTTTCGCGGTCCACAAGGGGATGGCGCCGTTCCTGTGCATTCACGGGACCAAGGACGACCAGGTGTCGTACGACCAATCCCCCGCGATGTGCGACGCCATGAAGAAAGTGGGAGCGAGCTGCGAGTTGATCCCTATCGTTGGCGGCGGCCACGGCATGAGCGGCTGGCGCGCCCCGGAGTTACAACACTGGAAGCCGGAAATGCTCGCCTGGCTGAAGAAGACGATGCAGTAGGGCTGGCGCGGGCAAAGGCTGTTATCGCCTAAAACGAGAAACGGGCGCTGAGCTGGATCTGGCGCGCCGGCGATGCGGCTTCCGTGATGGTGCCAAACTGCGGCGTATTCACGAACCGGTTCGGCGTTCCCAGGTTGGTGTGATTCAGGGTGTTATAGGCCTCGCCCCGAATCTGAAACTTAGCCCCCTCAGTTACCGCGAACTCGCGCTCCAGCGCGATATCGAGTAACTGCATACCGGGTCCGTAGACCGTATTTCGCCCGGCATTGCCGAAAGTATAAGCCGCGGGCACGCTGAAGGCCGCCGGGTTAAACCATTGCCCGGCGGAGCGAGTGCCGGGTCCGAAGACCGGCTGGCCCGTGTAATTTGCCCGGATGGGATTCTCGCCTAAGACCGTGCCCGAGTTTGCGGTGTCACCGAAAACCGAGATCGTGAACGGGAACCCGCTCTGCCACTGGAGCATGGAGGAGAGCCGCCAGTTGCGGCTTAGCGCATGCAGGAACGCGGTGCGGCCAGATGCCGGGATGTCATATACGGCACTCAGTGCAAACCGGTGGCGCACGTCACAAGCCGGCCCCTTTTCCGCATTCAGGTCGCTGTTGTTCTGCGGCACCGACGATTCGAACATCGGCGAGCGAAAATCGGGCGCGTCGCTCAGGTTCTTCGAGAAGGTGTAATTCGCCAGGAGGCTGAGACCATGGGCGTAGCGCCGCCGCAGGTTGAGATAGCCGGCATCGTACCAGCTTCGCGCCGTGTTCTCCAGAAGGTTGACCGTGCTCACGGGGAAGGTGTTGCCGGCCACCTGAATTCCGGCTGGAAAAACCGTCCCATCGATGAAGGTCGCAGTCGGGTACGGCCGGCGCGGCTGGAGCAGACCGGGGCCGGGCAGCGTATTGTTGATCAAATGCGCACGCTGCAGGTGGAATCCGCGGGCTCCCAGATATCCCATTTCGAAAGTTGTGCTCCTGGAAAGAGCTTTTTCGACGGACGCACTCCACTGCTGAATGTATTGTGACGGCGGGTGCGGGTCCAAGGAAGTGAAGCTGACTACCGTTTTTCCTAGCACCGGGGGGCCGAAATCAAAGGTTGCGATCGAGGGTACGAAATTATCGCTTTGGTTGGTTTCCGGAAACACGTTGGGCACATTGTGCAACTGGTTGCACCAGGTGTTCAGGTCCACCGGCGTGTAGAAGATGCCGTAGGCGGCCCGGAACACCAGCCCCGGCTTCGGAAGATTATGCGCAATGCCGAACCGCGGCGCGAACCGCAGCTTGTTGGGGAACATCAGCCCGCGCGGCATGCCGGCCTGGCCGCCGATGAAGGCTACCAGTTGGCCGTTCCGATTTTCCAGGTTCGCCCACGGGCGGGAGAGGTCTGCCAGCGGCGACATGAATTCATATCTCAGGCCCATGGCGATCGCCGTGTGCGCGCCGAGCTTCCAGGTGTCCTGGGCGAAAGCGTCCGCCGACCACTGGCGCAGATTCATGCTGGGGACGCCGGCCTGGCGCTGGCGTACGGCCGGCAGCCCCAACTCGAAGCTTGCCAGGGCCGACCCGGTCCCATCGTTGGTTGCGGTTTGAGTGGTGAAGCCGTTGGTGAACTGGTAGTAGCCGCGGTTCTGGAAAAATCCCCACATGGGCCAGATGTACCAGCGATAACTCCCGCCGAATTTCAAGCTGTGCCCGCCGTGCTGCCAGCTCAGCGTGTCGCGCCCTTCCAGAATCGTATCCCACGCGTGCATCGGGGTGGCCGCGTAGGAGTCGCCGAATCCGGAATAACCCTGGACGTTGAACCATGGAGCGCCGTACGCGTTCGGTCCGCCGAAGCCGATGCCCTGAATGCCCAACTGAGACACGATATCGTTATGTGAGGAGTTGTTCTCCGAGGAGCGGTCCATGCTCAACCGCGAGAGCGCCACCGAAGCCGTGTTGACTATGCTGGGCGATACGATTCGATTCCAACTGGCGCCCGCATTCTGCGAACGGTTGTCGTGAAAGGCTCCGAAACCGGGCAGGTTTTGGGGAGTGAATCCGTTCTCGTTGCCGATCGAGTACCGGGCGAACACGCTGTCGCCCCTTGCCAGTATGCGGTCAAGCCGCAGGGTGCCCTGATTGTCCGTGTGCCGCATGGCCCGCACATCCATATAGTTGCTGGAATCGGTGCCCGGCCCGAAGACCACCGGCTGGCCCATCATGGTCATATTCATGCCCATGTCGCCCATCGCGTTAGGTATCGGCACGTAGTTGTTCAGCATGGTCGACGCGACCGGACTAATTCGCGCGGCCGGAATGATGTTCCCGGGAAATGGGGCGCGGACGATCTGGGAGTTGGCGGGAGAAATGGGCCGGGAGGGATCGTAATTGGCATTGGCATGCGAGCCATTCGGGTCAAAGATCGCCACACCCGCATTGGAGAAGTCTCCGCCCATCTCCTCCATTCCGGGCACGGTGTCGATCATGGTCATATTCTGGGTCTGTCGAAAACTCTCGTAGTTCGTAAAGAAGAATGTCTTTTTGCCGAAGAGCGGCCCCCCAACGGCGGCGCCGAACTGGTTCTGCACCAGGTGGCTGTCCCCGGCCAACTCCTCAAAACTCCGCGCGTCGAACAGGTTGTTGCGCAGGTAACTGTAGGCCGTACCGTGCAATCTGCTGGTCCCGGACTTAGTAATTACGTTGATCTGGCCGCCGCCGGCGCCGCCCATCTCGGCCGAGTAACTGCCGGTCTGCACCTGGAACTCCTGGACCACATCGGGAGACGGACTTAGGTTAGTGGTGTTAAAGGTCGGGTCGGTGTTAGTGAGGCCGTCCAACAGGAAGTAATTCCCGTTCGGGCGGCTGCCACCCACGCTGACGGCGGAGCGCTGGCCGGGACGCCAGTATAGCGGGTTGAGATCGCCGGACTGTGCCCCGTGGCTCAAGTGAGCGCCGGGCACGGTCAGTACCAGATCGATGAGCATGCGGCCGTTCAGCGGTAACTCGTGAACCGAACGAGTCTCGACCACCTCACCGACGCTGGCATCGGTGGTCTTGAGCACCTCCGTGATGCCGGCCACGTCGACCGTTTCCGTTTTACTCCCGAGTTGCAGAACCGGATTCACCTCCATCTGCTGGCCCACTTCCAGGCGGACGGCCGCGGCGAACTGCGCAAAGCCCGTTTTGTCAACGTGGAGTTTGTACTCTCCTGGCGCCAGTCCCGCCACTTCGAATCGGCCGCCGGTATCGGCCAGCGTGCCCCGCACCGCTCCCGTAGCGACAGCCACCACCTCCACCCGGGCGCCCTGCACGAGTTGGTGCTGCGAATCCTGGACGATTCCTCCCAGGACAGCCATGTTAGTTTGTGCGACAAGCGGAACAATCGAGACAAGTGTAAACAGAATTCTGCCGACCGGCATTCTGGAGCCCCTCCACGAAAGATCGAGAAACAATTGCGAGTAAGATAGCATTCCCTTCGGGGTGAGGCAATAACAGGAAAATACTAGCGGCCGGGTGCGACGTGGTGCGGATGGTGATGCGGTACGGGGTGCGGTTAGCCGCGATGGGTTGACAGACGAAAGCGTCTGTCCCACGTTGTGGGGCAGGCGCTTTCGTCTGCCAACCGGTTCTTTCTCACATTCTTACGGTCACGGCTCCGAGCGAATTCTCGACGGGGTACCCTTTCGGTCGGGAGCGGTTTCCCGGTCCCGGCCGAATTTGGGGGCTTTGGAGTTGCCCACCACCTGTATCTTCACATAGGTTCCAGCGCCGTTCTTGGAAAGGAAGGGATCGACTGGTTTAAGGAGCCAGTGCTTCCAACCGGTGACTGTCTGGGAGACCTTGGCCTCCAGTTTCAGCGCGCCGTGAAAATCCAGTACGTCGGCGTTCAGATCATAGCTGCCTGCCAGTTGCACGTCCGCGCCGTCAACTCCGAAGGTAAGTTCGCGGAAAGTGATGACGCTGTCATCGAGCTTGAAGCTGCCTCTCATACGGGAGATTACCTCGTCGATCCCCTCGTTCTTCGGCTGTCCCTGTCCACGCCGGCTGAGGCTATCGATCTGGTCCTGGATGGTGGATTTCAGGAAGTGGGCTTCGGTAATATCGAAGCGCCCATCGAGACGCAGTTTGTCCTTCACTTTGCCATCCAGGTTCGGAACCTCAAGCATGGTTTTGAGATTGAGATCGCCTTCCATGAAGGGCTCGCCCTTCATGGCCAGACGCAGGACGTCCGGCATGCGCCCGTGCGGCATATTCACGTTCAGCTTGATCGAACGGTGAGTGTCGCCATCGTGTTTGAAGACGGCGCCGCTGGTGGTGAAGTGCGTGGAACCGAGAGTGGCGACAATGGGCTTGAGTATGACGTTTCCATTGGTGCCATCCACCAGCACCTCGAACTTCGTGCGCAGCGGGACGGGGTTGCCGGAGCGCTTGAGCCGGAAATCCGGCACGTAGGCCTCGCCGCGCGCGGTAATGGAATCCAACTCACCCTCGAAGCGTCCTGTCGACTGCAAAATGCCGGCCACGACGGAAAAAACGCCCAGGTCCGCGTGGTCGAACGTGTAGTCTCCATTCAGAGGGGTATCGCCCGGTTCTCCGGAGTTCCATGGACCGAAAGAGCCGAAGCTGTGGATTTCGCCCGGCGGCCGGGGGTTGGTGAGCATGGCATCATACTTCATGGCCACGCCGGGGCCCGCCGATTGTAACTTGAGGTCATGGATCTCGAAGCGAAGCGGCGTCTTGGCCCTGTCCCTGGGAAGGATGACCAGCGTGGCCTTCTTCATGTCCAGGCGGTCGATGACCACCGATGTTTTGGGCTCGGCCTCGCGGCCGGCCGCATCGGCGGCGCTCTTGCCGGTGCTCATATTGGGGCGCTCTCCCTTAGGCGGAATGTTGATCTCCAGCCCCGTGATGGTGACGACGGAAACGTGTTGGGACGAATCGCCAAGCGCGCCGACGTCGATTCCGGTGACGAACTTCTGGATGCCGAAAAGTGGCGGCGCATCCGGACGGCCCCACATCCGCATCACGATGCCTTTGCCTTCGACGGTGGCGATGGTGCCGCGGCCTCGCGTGAACAGCATGCGCAGGGGCGAGAGCTTCGGCAGGCGAACACGCAGAGACGCGATTCGCACGTCGGCCTGGAATCTGTTGCGCAGATATTGCTCGGCCTGCTGCCGGATGTAGGGCTCGATGCGGCGGCTCAGGATGGAGCCTGCCACGATCAGCCCGATCAGAACGACGATCGCCGCTGCTCCAAAGCCGGCGACATACTTCTCTCGGCGCGACATCACTGTTGAGAACAGCACGCTGGCTGCCGTTGTGCGGCGGCGCACTTAGGGGAGCTGTCTATTCAACGCAGAGACGCAGAGAACGCAGAGAGAAGCGCAGAGAAAACCAAGAAATAAGATCGAGGGAACGACCAGTTTGCGCTTCTTCCTCGGCCCCTCATTGCGCCAGCCAGCACCGCCTCCGCTTCCTCTGGCTCTCAAGTCTTGCCTTTTGCTTCTCTGCGCTTATCTCTGCGTTCTCTGCGTCTCTGCGTTGAATGGACCCCTTCCCACGTCCGGGCTTCCCCGGGTAAGCCTCTACTGCCTCCCAGGCCCAAAGCGTTCCGTGCGAATCACCCCGGAACCCTCGCGGATGACCACCAGTTGGCCGGCAGCCACTTCCGCAATCTTCTCGACCGCTCCGTTCGGCCAGCGAATCTCCAGGCTCGCGGTGGCCGCGGAGCCGAGCCCGAAATGCAGCCGGCGATCGTTGACCGAAAGATAGGAAGACTGGGCCACCACCGCCTGCGCCTGCCGGCGCTCCCCATACGCAGCCACCACCTGGGCGCCAATCGCACTGCGGTTGGAGGCAACCCCGATCAGCCGGACCTTCAGCCAGTGATTGGTCCCGCTAACGTCATTGCGCAGCAGCGACGGCGGCTCGTTGAGATTCACCACCAGGATGTCGATGTCGCCGTCGTTATCGAAATCGCCGAATGCCACTCCCCGGCTGCAATGCGACTCGGCGATTCCGGGCCCCGCCAGGTCGCGCAGTTCTTCGAATTTGCCGTCTCCCAGATTGCGAAAAATCACGCTGGGCGTCTTGTAGGGGGCATCCGGCGACTTCTGTTCCACTTCGGGATAGACCATGCCGGTGCTGAAGAAGAGGTCGGGAAGGCCGTCGTTGTCCAGGTCCACTAGCCCAGCGCCCCAACTGACGTACCGGGTTTCCACGCCGAGGCCCGCGCGGATCGTTACGTCGCGGAAATACCCCTTCCCGTTGTTGCGGTAGAGGACGCTGGTGTCGCCGCGAAAATGGGTCTTGAAAATATCCAGATGGCCGTCCGTGTCGAAGTCTCCCGTGGCCACCCCCATGCCCGCCTGTTCCTGGCCATCCTCGCTCAGCGACACGCCGCTTTCCAGACCCTGCTCGGTGAACGTGCCGTCACCGTTGTTGTGGAACAGCAGGCTGGGCGAGGTATCGCACGCCACGTAGATATCCGGCCAGCCGTCGCCATCGAAGTCGGCCGCGATCGCGGTGAGGGCATAGCCCGCCTTCACCGCGGAGATGCCGGATTGCCGGCTCACATCAGTGAAAGTGCCGTCGCCATTGTTGTGGTACAGGCGGCAACTCTCCTGCGGCAACCCCGCCGGCCCGCAGTACACGGGCACGCCGAGATAGCTGCACCCGGGGTCTTTGCCACGCACCGGAATCTTTTCCTGGTCGAACACCAGGTAATGCGCCACGAAAAGATCCAGCCTGCCGTCGCGATCGTAGTCGATCCACGTGCAGCCGGTCCCATAGCGGTTTCCCGCGTGAATCAGCCCCGCCTTGGCCGTCACGTCGGTGAAGGTGCCGTCGCCGTTGTTGTGAAACAGCAGATTTTGGCCCCAGCAGGTGATGAAGAGATCGTCGTAGCCATCGTTGTCGTAGTCTGCCACGGTGATGCCGGTGGCCCACACGCTGCGTCCCAGTCCGGATTTCTCCGTGACGTCGGCAAACGTGCCGTCGCGGTTGTTGCGATACAGGCGGATGATGGCGCCCGGGGGGGTCGCTTGCAGGCGGCGCCCGGTGAGCAGCACGATGTCCTGCCAGCCGTCGTTGTCGTAGTCGAGGAAGGCCGCGCCGCATCCCATGGATTCCACGACGTAGTCGTTGTGGTCGGTGGGGCCATAGATCACGGGCGAGCGCAGTCCCGCGGGCTGCGCCACGTTGACGAAGCGCGCCTCCCAGGGGCGCCCCGACGGCTTGCCGAACGGCATGGGCTTCAGCCCACGGGACGCCATGCCGCGATTCTGTTGGGCGCGGCCCGGAAGGCTCGTCAGGGCGAGCAGCGACAATGCTTGCCGGCGCGTCATGAGTTATAGGATAACGCGCGCGCCGGCAGCGGTCAGCCTGGGAGCAGCGGCGGGGGGACTATGCCACCTTGGTTTCAAACTACCTCTTCCACTGCCGATGGATCATGATAGCAGCCGACTTTGCGAGATTCCATGGCCTGAAGTGGCGCAACCCTCTGTCCTGAGTCCAGTGCTCCAGTGGTGGAGGGGGGTAGAATCGTTGCATGATTCCAACGCGCAGAACCTTCCTGGCCGCGGCCGGTTTGTTCGCGGCGGGCCGCGCGGCGCCAGCCGATGGACGCGCCGTCCGCTTGGGTGGTCCCATCTTCAAGCCGAGCGACGACCCGCGCGAACTGGCGCGCGAGCATCGCCGGCTCGGCTACAGCGCGGCTTACTGTCCCGATTCCAAGGTGGAGGACGCGGCGCGCAATCGCGAGATCGTGAACGCCTTCGCGGCGGAAAACGTGGTCATCGCCGAAGTGGGCGCCTGGAAAAACATGATGGACCCAGACCCCGCGAAGCGCCGCGAGAACCGGCAGTATGTGGCGCGGCGCATGGCCCTCGCCGAGGCGGTGGGTGCGCGCTGCTGCGTGGATATCGCGGGCTCCTACAACCCCGAGTCCTGGTACGGGCCGCACCCGAAAAACCTCAGCCAGGAGTTCTTCGAAGCCACGGTGGAGAATTGCCGCACCACGATCGATGCGGTGAAGCCCCGGCGCACGAAATTCACCATCGAGATGATGGGCTGGAGCGTGCCCGACGGTCCGGAAAGCTATTTGAAGCTGGTCAAGGCCGTCGACCGCCCGGCATTCGGCGTCCATATGGACGTGTGCAATGGCATCAACAGTCCCACGCGCTTCTACCGCAATGCGGAATTCATCGCCGAGTGCTTTCGCACGCTGGGCCCATGGATCGCCTCCTGCCACGCCAAGGATCTGGAGTGGAAGGTGGAGTTGAACGTGCATTTCGTCGAGGTGATTCCGGGACGCGGCAGCCTCGATTACGGGGCGTATTTGCGGGCAGTGTCCAAACTGCCGGTGGACGCGCCGCTCATGCTGGAGCACCTGAAGACGGCGGAGGAATACGACGAAGGCAGGAAGTACATCCGGAAGATAGCGGCGGAAAACGGCGTGACGTTTGCGTGATTGAGCGGTTGCCTTAAAACTCAAAACTCGAAGCGGGCTCCAAAGGCAAGAATGCGGGCCGGCTACCAATCGCGGGGAGACTTCGACAGGAACAGGCGGTACACTTCGCGCGGTCCTGAAGTGTCTCCCGGCGCGTTTCGCCGCAACTCGCGTGTGGCCAGTTCCTCTTTCTTTCGGCCCAACGCGCCGTATGCCTCCGCCAGGCTTTCCAGAGCCGGGATGAGGCCGGGGCGCAGTTGGACCGCCTCGCGCAGCCGCTCCACGGCGGCGGCATATTGGCCCTTCTCGAGCAAGACCCGCCCGGCGAGGGACTGGACCCAAGGGTCGTCCGGCGCCAGATCGAGAGCCCGGCGAATGGCCGCCTCCGCGGCATCGATCCGCTTGGGCACGGAGCGCAGCGAGCAATCGGCCAGCGCGTACCAGGCTTCGGCGCTGTGCGCGCCCAGGGCGAACGCCGTTTCGAGCGTCTGGCGCGCCTCCTCAAAACGTCCCCGCGATTCCAGAACAATCCCCTGCGCCACCCAGCCGGCGGGCCACTCCGGCCACCGGTTCTGCACCTGGTTCAGCAGGCGCCCGGCCTCCTGCGTGCGCCCTGCCAGTTCCATGGTCGTGGCCTTGGCGAGCACAATCTCGCGGTCCGGCCCACCCCGGTCCAGCAGCCGCGAAGCTTCGGCAGCTCGCCCGTTTTTCGTCAGCAGCGCGGCCGCCTGCCAGTAGAGATCGGCGCGCTTGGGCGCGGCGCGCAGCGCCTGCTCGAGCGCCGCCGCGGCGTCCTGCGACCTTCCGGCCGCGTCCATCATTTGCGCCCGCGCCAGATAAAAGTCCCCGCCGCGCTCCGCCTCCGGCACGCGGTCCAGTTGCCGCAACCCATCGGCCGGGCCGCCGGCGTGAAATGCGGCCAGCGCCAGGTTCAGGCGCACATCGGCTGAGGGGCTCTCCGCCGCGGCGCGGTCGAGCAATTCCCTGGCGGCTGTGTACTGCTTGGCTTCGAGAAGCGCGCGCCCGGCGCCCGCCAGCACAGCCGCGTCCGGCTTCAGGCCCGCGATGCGGCGCGCCACGGCCGCAGCCTCACCGGCCTTGCCGTCGTCAAGCAAAAGCTGCAGGTAGCGCGCCTCCGCGGCGGCGTCTTCCGGATTGCCGGCGACGGCCTTCTCCACCCGCGCGCGGTAATCGGCGCGCTGCTGTTCGGGTGCCAGGCTCAGATACTCCACCAGGCCAAGCGGAACCCCTCGGTTTTTCTCGGGGCCCAACTGCCGGAAGCGGTCCATGGCTGCTTTGGACTCGGCGGCTTGCCCGGTATCCGCCAGCGCGCGCCCGTAGTGCAGTTGGATGCGGGAATCGCCGGGCGCGAGGGCGGCGGCCGTGCGCAGCACGCGGGCTGCGTCGGCCGGCCGATCCAGCGCGAGGTAGGTCTGGCCCAACCGGTCCAGCGTAACGGCGTCGCCGGGCCGCAGACGCGCGGCGAATTCGAGGTCGGTCACCGCGGTCTCGGCCTTCCCCTGCCGGTAGTACAGGCTCCCGCGGGCCGAATGGGCCTCCACGAAATCGGGCTCCAATGCCACCGCGCGGTCCAGGTGCGCCAGACCGCCCGCCGGGTCGGATTCCATTTCGGCCAGCGCCAGTTCGTAGTGCCCCATCGCATCGTCGGCATGCCGCGCGAGAAATCGTTCCAGTTCCGCGATGCCCGGCTCGAACTGCCCGGTGGCGGCCAGCGCGAAACCCAGCTCCCGGTGGCCGGCATCGTCGCCAGGCTCGAGTTTCACGTAGCGCTCCCAGGCCGCGAGCGAATCCGCCAGCGCACCCAGGTCGCCGGTAGTGATGGCCAGCAGCTTCTGTATGTCCGCGCGTCGCGGGGCAAGCTGCGCCGCCTGCGCCAGCAACCGCACGGCAGCCTCCCGTTGCTTCAGCGCGGACTCCACATAGGCCAGGCTGTAGAGCACGTCCACGTTCTTGGGCTGCTGCCGGAGGGCGGTCTCCAGCACCTCGCGCGCCCGCTCGTGGTGGCCCGCGAAAGTCGCCGCGACGCCCAGGTTGTAGAGCACTCCGAAATTTCCCGGCGCGGCTGCCAGCGCGCGTGCCAGGAACGATTCGGCCTGGTCGAACCGGCCGGCATTCGCCAGCGCCATGCCGGCCGCATAGTTCGCGCCGGGGTTGCGTCCCCCGGCCGCCCAGGCCCGGCCCCGGATCTCCTCCGCCTCCCGGGACTTCTTCTGGCCGTCGAGCGCCTCTCCGAGCAAGGCCAGGGCCTCGACTTCATCGGGATGGTCGCGCAGTTCGGCCCGCAGCTTCCGTTCGGCGGAGACGAAATCCCCCTTCGACAGCGCCGCCGCCGCATCGCCGATAGCCGCTTGCTCGGCACCGGCCCAGGCGGCAGGCATCGAGAGGAAGAGAATCGTCAGGAGAACCGAACGGCACATGCGAGGTCCAGGTGAAAACTAATTATAGTCCGGCAGGGCGCGGGAGGAATCGTGGAGGCTTGAGGTGAGTGACTGTTTTGGGGAAAGGCAGTGGGGCAGGTTGGAAGCCCGCGCCGGTAGACAACCGGCGCGCAGCTTGCCAGACTGCCCCACAAGTGAGGTCAGCGAGTTAGAACTGGAACCGCAGCGTCATGGCCATCTGGCGTGGATTCCGCGCGCCAGTGTAGCGGCCGAACTGCGCGTTGCTCTGCACGATCTGTCCCTTCTGGAACGAGGGCCA
>Ga0208079_1000986_pt1 | contig 15417 bp, 18 predicted proteins | sample NGESurdeep092012_5_FD_184474 | JGI IMG/M metagenome (GOLD analysis project Ga0208079, IMG submission 184474) | Arctic peat soil microbial communities from Barrow, Alaska - NGEE Surface sample 210-2 deep-092012 (SPAdes) | ecosystem: Environmental > Terrestrial > Soil > Wetlands > Peat ... | reverse complement strand
ATCAGGTGCTCAACAATGAATCACAAGTGATTCCAACAACTCAAGAACTAGCCAAATCCCATCACGCAGCAGAAAAGCCGAATTGTGGGTAATTGAAAGGTTCTCTCCGGGCTTACGCTCGACGGCGGCAATCAACGGCTCGCTCAGGGTCGCGGCCTCGTGCATCTCAACACCACGAAAGCCGTCCGCATCACCGACTGCCAAATCACCGGCGCCGGCGGCAATGGCGTTACGCTCGAGGAGTGCGATGGCGACGTCACGAACTCGACGATCACCGGCGCCTCCGACAATGCGCTGTACTGCATCGACGGCCGCGGATTTCGCATCGTCGGCAATATCATCGCCAAGTCCGGCAATGGCGGCAGCCGCGTCTGGCAGAGCATCAAGCGCCATGACGGCAGCCTGATCGCCGACAACAGGATCGACGACACCGGCGCGCGCGCCGGAGGCACCGGCGAGAACGGCAACGCGATTAATGTCTTCCGCGCCGCCGATGTGATGGTTCGCGGCAACCAAATCCGCAACGCGGCGTTTTCGGCGGTGCGCGGCAATGCCGCCTCCAACATCCAGATCCTCGGCAACAACTGCGGCGCGCTCGAGGAGGTCGCGATCTATTCCGAATTCGACTTCGAGGGCGCGCTGATCGCCGACAACGTGGTCGACGGCGCCGGCACCGGAATTTCCGTCACCAATTTCAAGGAAGGCGGCCGGCTCGCCACCGTGCGCGGCAATATCCTGCGCAATCTGCGCGCCCGCCAGCCCGGCACGCCGCCGGAGGCAGCCGGTGTCGGCATCGGCGTCGAAGCCGACACCGCGGTGACCGGCAACGTCATCGAGAACGCGCAGACCGCCGGCATCCAAGCCGGCTGGGGCCCATATCTGCGCAACGTCGCGGTCACTGGCAATGTGGTGCGCGACAGCGGCATCGGCGTCGCCGTGTCGGTGGTCACCGGCGCCGGCAGCGCGGTAATATCCGGCAATCTGATCGCCGGCGCGCGGCGGGGTGCCATCGTCGGCATGGAGTGGCACAAAGCGGTGACCGGCGATCTGGCGCTGGCCGGCGCCGAGCGCTATCCGCAGATCAAGATCAGCGGCAATCAGGTCAGCTGACCGGCGCCCGCGCCTGCCACGTTTAGGCCGGAAAGCATCCCTAACTACGGGTCATGCCGTCCACCCGCCGACGTCGCCGTAGAACCCTCATCATGATCACAATCTTCGCGCTGTTTCTCGCCCCGATCCTCGCCCGCGCCGCGTTCTTTGCCATCGGCAATGGCCCGCGCAGCTGGCGCGACGCCGACTGGTCGAGCACCGGCGCGTTGCCGCCGGCCGGCCAATTCAAGCCGGCGCGCCTTGTCGTCTTCACCGGCACCACCGGCGGCTGGAAGGGCGTGTTCGCGGTGCATAGCTGGATCGTGCTCAAGCGTGCCAACGCGCATGACTGGACGCGCTACGACGTGGTCGGCTGGGGCAATCCCGTGCGCACCAACGGCTGGCCGGCGGACGGGCGCTGGTTCGGTAATGCGCCGGTGGCGATCGCTGATGTGTCCGGGCCTGAGGCAGAGCGGCTGCTCCCCAAGATCGAAGCCGCAGTGAACCAGTATCGCTTTCGCCAAGCCGGCGATTACCGCATCTGGCCGGGGCCCAACAGCAACAGCTTCACCGCGGCGGTGCTGCGCGCGGTGCCTGAACTGGGTGTCGCATTGCCGCCGAACGCGGTCGGCCGCGATTTCCGCGACAGATTTTACGCCGGCCGCACCGACAGCGGCACCGGTGTGGAACTCAATCTGCGGGGATTCGCTGGCATCAAGGTCGGCTGGGTCGAGGGCCTCGAGGTCAATCTGCTCGGGCTGGTCGCCGGGCTCGATCTGCGCCACCCCGGCCTGAAGCTGCCGGGATTCGGCCACATCGGCGTCGAATCGCCGGTCGCTACCGCGCTCGCGCGCTAACTTTCTCACGCCGATTTGTCCCGCTGCCACTTTAGCCGGGGTGACGCGGACGCACGCCCCGTGGCAAGTTGGCGGGCAACCAAGGACTTCGATGCGCGACACGCGGCCTTTGCTCGATAAAATTCCATTTCCCGCGATCCGCCGGGCTAAGCTCGACACACTGCAGGTCAATGTTGGCTATCGCTGCAACCAGTCGTGCTTCCATTGCCACGTCAATGCCGGCCCGAACCGTACCGAGGAAATGTCCGGCGCGGTCGCCAACCAGGTGCTCGACTTCGTCAAACGGCGGCGCATCGCAACGCTTGACATCACCGGCGGCGCGCCCGAGCTCAATGCGCACTTCCGCCGCATCGTGGGCTCAGCGCGCAAGCTCGGCGCCAAAGTGATGGACCGCTGCAACCTCACCATCCTGGAGCAGCCGGGGCAGGAAGGCCTCGCAGAATTCCTCGCGCGCGAGCAGGTCGAGGTGGTGGCGTCGATGCCGTGCTATCGGCAGGACAATGTCGAGCGCCAGCGCGGCAAGGGTGTATTCGACAAATCGATCCGCGGCTTGCAGGCGCTCAACGCGCTCGGCTACGGGCGCGATCCGGCGCTCGTGCTCAATCTGGTCTATAACCCGCAAGGGCCGTCGCTGCCGCCGCCGCAAGGCTCGCTCGAAGCCGACTACAAGCGCGTGCTTGGGCAGAGCTACGGCATCGTGTTCAACAAGCTCTATGTTCTCGCCAACATGCCGATCCAGCGCTTCGGCACAATGCTCGTCAGCAAGGGCGAGTTTGACGGCTATCTCGGCTTGCTGCAGGACGCGCATCTCGATGCCAATCTCGACGGCGTCATGTGCCGCAGCCTGATCTCGGTCGATTGGCAACGCTTCGTCTACGACTGCGACTTCAACCAGATGCTCGATCTGCCGCTGCTGCGCGGCAGCCGCAAGCGCGTGCATTTGTCGGATCTGCTCGACGACAACATCGAGGGCAACCCGATCCGCGTCGCCGGCCACTGCTATGGCTGCACCGCCGGACAAGGCTCGAGCTGCGGCGGCGCCTTGAAAGAGGCGGCGGAATGAGCGCTGTGGCCGCACGATGAAACTGTCCATCGTCATGCCGGTGCTCGACGAGGCCGCCGAGATCGCGGCGGCCCTGGCGGCGCTGGCACCCTGTCGCCGGCGTGGCGTCGAGGTGGTCGTGGTCGACGGCGGCAGCCGGGATGGCACGCCCGACCTCGCTCGCCCGCTCGCCGATTGTGTTGTTTCCGGTCAGCGTGGACGCGCCTTGCAGATGAATGCCGGCGCTGCCGCCGCTCGCGGCGATGTTCTGTTGTTTCTGCACGCCGACACGCGATTACCGGAGGGCGCGGACCAACTGGTGCTGGACGGTCTCGCCCGGTCGGGCCGTGCCTGGGGCCGCTTCGATGTGCGCATCGACGGCGGCGGCCTGCTCGGCTTGGTGTCCTTCACGATGAACTGGCGCTCGCGTATCACGCGGATAGCCACCGGCGACCAGGCCATGTTCGTCACCCGCGCGGCGTTCGCGGCGGCGGGCGGCTTTCCGGCCATCGCGCTGATGGAGGATGTGGCGCTGTCGGCGCGGCTCAAGCGCATCGGCCCGCCGTGCGCTTTACGCGCGCGCGTGATCACCTCGCCGCGGCGCTGGCGCAAACATGGAACGCTGCGCACGGTGCTGCTGATGTGGCGGCTGCGGCTTAGCTTTTTCCTCGGCGCCGATCCGGCGAAGCTCGCGCAGACCTACGGCTATGCCCCGGCCGAGCATTAGCCGCGCATGATCCCGAAAAGTGGAGACCGGTTTTCGGAAAAGATCATGGGCAAACGAAATGTCGCCGTCGCCATCATGGCGAAAGCGCCGATCGCAGGCGCCGCCAAGACCCGGCTGATCCCGTCGATCGGCGCACACGCGGCAGCGGTGCTGCAGGAGCGGCTGACCGAGCGCACGGTCGCGACCGCGCTGGCGGCGAAAATCGGCCCGGTGACGCTGTGGTGTGCGCCCGATCCCAGCCACCCCTCGTTTCGCGACCTGGTCACGCGCACCGCGGTAACACTGAAGCGGCAGCCGGCCGGCGATCTCGGCGCGCGCATGCTCGCCGCCATGGCCGCAGCGAACCGCCCTGTGCTGGTGATCGGCACCGACTGCCCGGCTTTCACCGCCGAGCACTTGCGGGCGGCTGCCAACACGCTGCATGACGGCGCCGACGTCGTGCTGATCCCGGCCGAGGACGGCGGTTATGTGCTGATCGGCGCGCGCTCGGCGCACTCCGAGCTATTCACCGGCATCGCCTGGGGCACCGCAATGGTGCTCGCCGAAACGCGAGCGCGGTTGTCCGCACTCCGTCTTGCATCGGTCGAACTCACCCCGCTCTGGGACGTCGACACCGAGGGCGACTTGGCGCGGCTCGAGCGCGAACATCCGGAGCTCGCGCTCTGAATCTAATGGCCGGGCATGCCGGTTATTGCAGCCGGATCAGCACCAGCCCGCACACGATTAGCAGCGCCGCAGCAATGCGCACCGCGCGCAACGGCTCCTTGAGCACGACGACGGCAATGGCCGCGCCAAACAGCACGCTGGTCTCGCGCAGCGTGGCGACGATGGCGATCGGCGCCACCGTCATCGCCCAGATCGCGATGCCGTAGGACAACAGCTGCAAGGCGCCGCCCACAAAGCCGCGCCGCCAATACCGCTGCATCGCCGGGATGACATCGCGACCGTCGCGGTAGAGCGCATAGGGCAGCATCACTAAAGCGATGCCGATGAACAGCCAGAGCGAATAGGCATTCGGGTTGGCGGACAGCCGCGCGCCAATGCCATCCACCACCGAATAGGTGCAGATGGTGAGTGCGGTAAACAGCGCGAAACCGACGGCGCGGCGGTCGATGCGGCTCAACTCGCGGCCGCCGCGCGCCGACAACAGAAACACGCCAGCGACCAGCGCGACGATGCCGCCCCAGCCGATCGGGCTCAGATGCTCGCCCACGAAGGCGGTGGTCGCCGCCGCCGTCATCAGCGGCGCCGAGCCACGCGCGATCGGATAGACCTGACCGAGATCGCCGGTGCGATAGCTTTCGATCAGCGAAGCGAAATAGACCAGGTGGATGATCACCGAGGCGATCAGCCACGGCCAGGCGGCCCAGGCCGGCACGCCGGTGAGCGGCACAAGTGCGAGCGCCACCACGCCGGAACCGATCGAGATCAGCGTCGTGGTGGAAAGCGGGTCGAGCCCGATCTTGATCAGCGCGTTCCAGCCGGCGTGGCAGGCCGCGGCGAACAGCACGCTAAGGAAAACAACGTTTTCCATGCCGGCTGCCGCTCAGCCGCGCGCGGCCGCCGGCGCCCACAGCTTCGGGCCGGCGCGCGCATATTGCGGCGGCCGCGCCACATCGGCGCCGAGCGCCTTGGCCGCGTGCCAGCCCCAATGCGGATCGTCGAGAAAGGCGCGCGCCAGCGAGACCATGTCGGCCTTGCCCTGCGCGACAATCTCCTCGGCATGCTCGGGCTTAATGATCAGCCCGACGGTGCGGGTGGCAATGCCAACCTCTTTCTTCACGCGCTCGGCGATCGGCACGTTGTAGCCGGGCTCGGCCGGATTGCGGATATCGGCGGCGACGCCGCCGGACGAGATGCAGATGAAGTCGAGGCCTTCGGCCTTGAGCAGTTTGGCAATCGCGACGGCGTCGTCAGGCGTAAGCCCGCCTTCGCGCCAGTCGCTGCCGGTGATGCGCGCCCCGAGCGGCACCTCCTTCGGCACCACCGCGCGCACCGCACGCGCAATCGAGAGCGGAAAACGCAGGCGGTTCTCGAACGAGCCACCATACTCATCGGTGCGCTTGTTGGAGATCGGCGACATGAAGCCGTGCATCAGATAGCCGTGCGCCATGTGCAGCTCGATGGCGTCGAAGCCGATGCGCAGCGCGCGTTTGGTGGCGGCGACGAAGGCCTCGCGCACCCGCACCAGGTCGGCCTCGGTGGCCATACGCGGCGTGTGCCAGTTCTCGCCGAACGGGATCGGCGAGGCGGCGAAGGTCTCCCAGGGATCGGCGCCCGGTTTGAGCGCCACGGGCCCCTCCCACGGCTTTTGCGCCGAGCCCTTGCGGCCCGAATGCGCGATCTGGATGCCGAACTTGGCGGTGCCTGCGCGCCGGCACTGGGCAATGACGCGCGCCAGGGCGGCCTCGTTGTCGTCGGAATACAAGCCCAGGCAGCCATGGGTGATGCGGCCGTGGCGCTCGACATGGGTGGCTTCCACCACCACCAGCGCGGCGCCGGAATTCGCCAGCATGCCGAGATGCATCAGGTGCCAGTCGTTGGCGCAGCCGTCGTCGGCGCTGTACTGGCACATCGGCGAGACGACGATGCGGTTGGCAAGCTCGAGGCCGGCCAGCCGATAGGACGAGAAAAGGACACTGCTCATGGGATGCTACAACTCAAGGTGGGAGCGCTGCGCCGACGCTCAGGGCTTCTGGATGGACTTCAGATAGGCGATGATGGCACCGACATCGTCGGCGTCATACTTGAATTCCGCCATTTCGGGGTGGCCGGCCATCATGCCCTCGCCCAGGGCCTCTTTCAGGGATTCGATCGGATAGCGGCTGCCGAGCGTGCGGAACGCCGGGGCGTCCTTTTGCGGGCTGTCGCCGCTGCGGCCAATCGCATGACAGGACCCGCAGTTGCGGGTGAGCAGGGCCTCGCCCAGCTTGAGATCATCGGCGGCCGCGGCCGGCTGCATGGCCGCCGCCAAGGCCAATGCCACGGCCATGACTGTCGGGACAGTTTTCATGCGGCGGGGCGCAGATCATCGTCACGCGCCATCGGCCGTTGGACCCGCCGCCCGCCGGCGAGTTCGCCCCAGACCTTCGCCGCCTTGATCACGTCGAGCATGCGCACAGCGAAACGCTCCTGGGTATAGTAATGGGTCCAGCGGCCGCTGCGGTAAAGCTCGATGAAGTACGCAAGCCGGCGTTCGGCCAGATCGTGCCATTGACGCGCGATGACATCGAGGCGGGGTCCGCCTTGCACTGCCGGCATGAATGGTCCGTGGCGAGTTCCGAATCGCCAAGCGCCCGGCCCGTGAGGGGCCGGTGACGATTTGCACAATGACGCCGACGCGACAGTTAGAGATATCCATGCCGTTTAAGCTGATTCGCCAATGATTTAAAGAGGCTAGATCGCGCCCTACAGGCGGATACGCAATTTGTTGGCCAGCTCGCCGATGACGCCGCGGCGGAACAACAGCACGCAGGCCACGAAAATCACGCCCTGGATCACCAGCACCCACTCGCCCACGGCTGCGAGCTTGTATTGCATGACCAGGATCACGAACGAGCCGACCACGGGACCGAAAATGCTGCCGAGCCCGCCGACCAGCGTCATCAGCACGACCTCGCCCGACATCGGCCAGTTGACGTCGGTGAGCGAGGCCAGTTGCAGCACGATCGCCTTCGTGGCGCCGGCGGCGCCGGCGAGCGTCGCCGACAGCACGAAGGCGACGAGCTTGTAGCGGTCGGTCTTGTAGCCGAGCGAAATCGCGCGCGTCTCGTTCTCGCGGATCGCTTTGAGCACCTCGCCGAACGGCGAATGGATGATGCGGTAGATGAACAGAAAGCCGGCCAGGAAAACGATCAGCACGACGATATACATCGCCATCTCGTTGCGCAGGTCGATAACGCCGAACAGGTAGCCGCGCGGCACAGCTTGGATACCGTCCTCGCCGCCGGTGAATTTCGCCTGTAGCGCGAAGAAAAACATCATCTGCGCCAGCGCCAGCGTGACCATGGCGAAATAGATGCCCTGGCGGCGGATCGCCAGCGATCCGGCCACGAGGCCGCAAACGGCCGCGGTCGCGGTGCCGGTGAGGATCGCCAGTTCCGGCGTGAAGCCCCAGACTTTCGCGGCATAGGCGGAAAGGTAGCTCGCCCAGCCGAAATAGAGCGCATGGCCGAACGACAACAGGCCGACATAGCCGATCAGCAGGTTGAAGGCGCAAGCAAACAACGCAAAGCACATCGCCTGCATCAGGAACAGCGGATAGGTGAAGAATGGCGCCGCGATCAGCGCGGCGACCATGACCACGAAGGCGATGGTCTCGCTGTGCGTGCGCCGCGCGGAGGGCTTCTGGGCGAGCGGATCGACCACGCGTTCCATCATCCTCTCCGCCCGAACAAGCCGGCCGGCCGCACCAGCAGCACGATCGCCATGATGACGAAGATCACGGTGTTCGACGCTTCCGGGACGAACACTTTGGTCAGGCCCTCGATCACGCCGAGCCCGAAGCCGGTAATGATGGCGCCGAGGATCGAGCCCATGCCGCCGATCACCACCACCGCGAACACGACGATGATCAGTTCCGAGCCCATCTGCGGCGACACATTGTAGACCGGCGCCGCCATCACGCCGGCGAAGGCCGCCAGCGCCACGCCGAAGCCGTAGGTGAGCGTGATCATGCGCGACACATTGATACCGAAGGCGCGCACCAGGGTCGGGTTCTCGGTGGCGGCGCGCAAATACGCGCCGAGCCGCGTGCGCTCGATTACAAACCATGTGCCGATGCAGATCGTGAGCGAGGCCACGATCACCCAGGCGCGATAATTGGGGAGGAACATGAAGCCGAGATTGCGGCCGCCTTGCAGCGACTCGGGGACGGTGTAGGGCAAGCCGGCCGAACCGAAAAAGTTGCGGGCCACGCCTTCGACGATCAGCGCCAGGCCGAACGTCAGCAGCAGACCGTAAAGGTGGTCGAGCTTATAGAGCCATTGCAGGAACAGCCGCTCGACGATCATGCCGGTGATGCCGACCAGCACCGGCGCGACGATCAGCGCCGGCCAGTAGCCGAGGCCGGAATATTGCAGCAAGAGATAGGCGGCAAAGGCCCCCAGCATATACTGGGCGCCGTGGCTGAAATTGATGATGTTGAGCATGCCGAAAATTACGGCGAGGCCCAGACTGAGCAACGCGTAGAACGAGCCGTTGATCAGCCCGATCAGCAGCTGGCCGAACAGTGCCGTCAAAGGGATGCCAAGAATCTCAAACACGCAAACGCTCCGTCGGTGCGAAAGGGGCGGGCCAAGGCCCGCCCCTCGTCGTCGTCACATATTAGCCGCTCACCAGCGGGCAGTTGCCTTCCTTGAGCGGACGGAAAGCCTCTTCCGCAGGGATGGTGGCGCGGATCTTATAGATGTCGCCGGGATATTTCGATTCCGACGGCGCCTTCACCTCAAACAGATAGGCCGGATGCAACTTGCGGCCGTCCGCACGGACCGTACCCTTGCCGAACAACGGATCGTCCGTTGGCGTCTTTTTCATCTCCGCCACGACCGCCTTGCCGTCGGCGGCGCTCTTCAACGCGGCGACCGCCTTGAGGTAATGGGTCACGCCGGAGTACACGCCGGCCTGCACCATGGTCGGGAATTTGCCCGCTGCGCCACGTTCCGCCTGCCAGCGCTTGGTCCATGCGCGGTTGGCGTCGTTCATGTCCCAGTACCAGGTTTCCGTCAGGGTCAGGCCCTGCGCCGTCGGCAGACCGAGCGCGATCACGTCGCTTGCAAACACGAGCAATCCCGCAAACTTCTGCCCGCCCTTGACGATGCCGAATTCGGCGCCCGACTTGATCGCGTTGATGGTGTCGCCGCCAGCGTTCGCCAGACCGATGATCTTGGCCTTGGAGGCTTGCGCCTGCAGCAGGAACGATGAGAAGTCGTTGGTGTTGAGCGGATGGCGAACCTTGCCGACCACCTTCCCGCCGTTGGCTTCGACCGCGGCTGCTGTATCGCGTTCGAGCGCGTGACCGAAGGCGTAGTCGGCCGTGAGGAAGAACCAGGTGTCGCCGCCGGTCTTCACCAGCGCCTTGCCGGTGCCGTTGGCCAGCATCCAGGTGTCATAGGTCCAGTGGATGGTGTTCGCGTTGCACTTCGGACCGGTGAGATCGGAGGCCGCCGCGCCGGAGACGATGAATATCTTGTTCTTGCTCGCGGTGACTTGGCTCACCGCCAGCGCAACGCCGGAATTCGGCGTGTCGATAATCATGTCGACCTTGTCGACGTCATACCACTGGTTGGCTTTCTGCGAACCGATGTCCGGCTTGTTCTGGTGATCGCCGGAGATGAGTTCTACCTTCACGTCTGGATTCTTGGCGGTGAAGTCGGCGATCGCCAGTTTGGCAGCCACGACCGAGCCGGCTCCGCCGATGTCGGAATAGAGACTCGACATGTCGCTGAGCACGCCGATCTTCACGTTCACCTGCTGGGCGTTGGCCCCTCCGCAGGCAAGCGTAGCCGCGAGTGCCGCCAGCCCTAGGGTCTTTCGCATGGATGTATTCCTCCTTGTTGATTTTGGTAACTTCAATCAGACACCGAGATAGTCATGCAGTTTCTCGGCATTGGCATCCAGTTCCGCATTGGCGAACTGGTCGATGATACGTCCATTTTCCATGACGTAGTAGCGGTCCGCAACGGTCGAGGCGAAGCGGAAATTCTGTTCCACCAGCAGAATCGTGAAGCCCTGTTGCTTCAGCGCCCGGATGGTCTTGCCGATCTGTTGGATGATGACGGGGGCGAGCCCCTCGGTCGGCTCGTCGAGCAGCAAGAGCCGCGCGCCGGTGCGTAGGATGCGGCCGATCGCCAACATCTGCTGCTCGCCGCCGGAGAGCTTGGTGCCTTGGCTTGAGCCAAGCCGCTCCTTCAAATTGGGAAACAGCGCGAAGATTTGATCGAGCGAAAGTCCACCCGGCTTCACCACGGGCGGCAGCAGCAAGTTCTCCTCGACGTTGAGGCTGGCGAACACGCCGCGCTCCTCGGGACAGAACGCAACGCCGGCGCGCGCGATCTGCTCGGAGGCGCGATTGATCAGTTCCTGGCCCTCGAAGCGCACCGAGCCGGTGCGGTGGCCGACAATTCCCATGATCGATTTCAGCGTCGTGGTCTTGCCGGCGCCGTTGCGGCCGAGCAGCGTGACCACCTCGCCTTCGTGCACGTCGAAATTCACGCCGTGCAAGATATGCGACTCGCCGTACCAGGCCTGCAGGTCCTTGATCGCGAGCAATGGCGTGCGGGCGTCAAGCATGCCCCACTCCCAGATAGGCTTCGCGCACTTCCGCGTTGCTCGACACCGTCTCGTAGTCGCCCTCCGCCAGCACGCGCCCGCGCGTGAGCACCGTGATGAAATCGGAGAGATCGGCCACCACCGAGAGATTGTGTTCGACCATCAGCACGGTGCGGTCGGCGGATACGCGCTTGATCAATTGCGCGATGCGATCGATGTCCTCGTGCCCCATGCCCGCCGTCGGTTCGTCGAGCAGCAGCATTTCCGGATCGAGCGCCAGCGTGGTGGCGATCTCGAGCGCGCGCTTGCGGCCATAGGGCAGTTCGACCGCAACCCAGTCGGCGAAAGAGGACAGACCGACATCGGCGATCAGCTCCATCGCCCGCTCGTTGAAGCTGTTGAGAGCCGAGGCCGAGCGCCAGAAATCGAACGAGCCGCCGCGGCTGCGCTGCAGGGCGATGCGCACGTTTTCCAACACGCTCATGTGCGGAAAGACCGCGGAGATCTGGAATGAGCGCGCCAGCCCGAGCCGGGCGACGTCGGCCGGCTGCATCGCGGAGATATCGTGGCCCTTGAACAGAATGCGTCCGCGGGTGGGGCTGAGGAATTTCGTGAGCAAATTAAAACAGGTGGTCTTGCCGGCGCCATTCGGCCCGATCAAGGCATGGATGGTCCCACGCCTGACATGCAGGCTGACGCCGTTGACGGCGGTAAAACCGGCAAATTCCTTGGTGAGATCCTCGGTCTCGAGGATCATCTCTTCAGCCATCACGCAACTGTCCCCTCGCTTCGTATTCTCGGCATCTTTTCGCAGGGCGGCAAGGGCTACTAAAGGTTTGGTGTTCCATATAAATTGCCGGTTGAACATAGGCCCACCCCCAAGCCCCGCACGCTCGCCACCCTCAAAGCGGGCTGCCGCGACAGCTTCCCAGCGGCACTGGGCGAGGTATTCGAGCAGGTGGCGGAGGCGGCCTTATGCCGCCGGCCGTTCGCAACCGTTGCCGCCGTACATCAGGCCATGGTCGAGACCCTGCGGCAGGTCGACGCAGAACGCGCGCACGCCGGATTCGATCCTCCGACAGTTCGAGCAACGGCTCGGCAACGCCCTGGAGCACCACGACCTATCGCGGACGCTGACCGATCAGCTTGATTTGAACTTCTTGGCGAGCGCGTCGGCATTGCGGGCCAGCAGGCCGACATCGGCGCCGACTGCCACGAACAGATAACCCCAGCCGATATAGCGGCGCGCTTCCTCCTCGTTGCCGGTGAGGATGCCGGCCGGCTTGCCGATTGCCTTGAGCCGCTTGCCGGCGTCTTCGATCGCCTTTTGCACGTCCGCATGCTGGGGATTGCCGAGATGGCCGAGGGAGGCGGCCAGATCCGACGGGCCGATGAAGACACCGTCGACGCCTTCCACCTTGGCGATGGCTTCGATTTGGGCGAGCGCTGGACCGGTCTCGACCTGCACCAGCACGCAGATCTCGTCATTGGCTTTGGTCAGGTAACCCGGCGTGCGTCCGTAGCGGCTGGCGCGGGCGGCCACCGACACGCCACGAATGCCCTGCGGCGGATAGCGGGTCGAGGCGACCGCGCGCTTGGCTTCCTCGGCATTCTGCACATAGGGGAACAGCAGCGACTGCGCGCCGATGTCGAGCGCGCGTTTGGCCAGCACCGCGTCGTTCCAGGCCGGCCGGATGATCGGCGTCGCGGTGCCGCGCTGGATAGCCTGCAGCTGCGACACCAGATCGGGGATTTCGTTCGGCGAATGCTCGGTGTCGAGCAGGATCCAGTCGAAGCCGCTGTCGGAAATGATCTCGGCCGCGATGTTGCTGCACAGGCTCGACCACAGGCCGATCTGCAGTTGGCCTTTGGCGAGCGCGTGCTTGAAGGCGTTGCGTTGCAGTTCCATGGTTTCACTCGCTCTTAGAATTTGCGCATGATCTTTTCCGAAAACCGGTACCCACTTTTCGGGATCATGCGCTAAATGAATTGGATGGCGATGCCGCCGAGTAGGCCGAAATCGGCGTGCAGCGTGTCGCCCTTTTGCGCGAACACCACGCGGGTGAACGAACCGGCGAGCACGAGGTGTCCGGGCTCGAGCGTGGTGCCGTGCTGGCCGAGCTTGTTGGCGAGCCAGGCGACGCCGAGCGCCGGATGGCCGAGCACGCCGCAGGCCAAGCCCGTCTCCTCGATCTCGGAGTTGCGGTACATGATGCCGCCAACCCAGCGCAGGTCGACATCCATCGGACCCACGGGGCGTCCGCCAATGGCAATGCCGGCGGCGGCGCCGTTGTCGGCCACGGTGTCGAAGATCTTGCGCTGATCCTGCAGCCGGGCGTCGACGATCTCGATCGCCGGCACGACATATTCGGTAGCGCGCAGCACATCGGTCAGTCCCACGCCGGGCCCGAGCAGCCGCTTGCCCATCACGAAGGCCAGCTCGACCTCGACCCGCGGCTTGCAGTAATCGGCGTGCTTCACCTTGGCGCCGTCGGCGATCATCTGGTCATCAAGGATAAAGCCGAAATCCGGCTCGTCGATCATCGAGGACCGCTGCATCGCCTTCGAGGTCAAGCCCACCTTGTGGCCGATCAGCTTGGCGCCGGCAGCGATCTTACGGTTGGCGACTTCCGTGGAAATTGCATAGGAATCCTCAATGGTGATGCCGGGAAAGGTCACGGACAGCTGAACCGCCTGTTTGCGCTCTTTTTGCGCGGCCATCAGAATGTCGGCGGCCTGCTTGCGGTCGGCATCGGATAACATGGCTGGATTCCTTGGGCTTTCGTGCGCTCTGCGGAATGAATTACGCACGCTCGTCTAATGCCGCGCGCCAAATCGCCGCTGGCGATGCCAAACGGGGCTGCGTAACGCACTAGTGCTTCAGCTTCGAATCGACCGTGAAGCTGGCCTCGGTCTTCTTCGTGATCTCGTCCACCGTCACGCCGGGCGCGAGCTCGATCAGCGCCATGCCGCCACCCTTGCGGTCGATGTTGAAGACGCCGAGATCGGTGATCACCATGTCGACCACGCCGGCGCCGGTGAGCGGCAAGTTGCACTTGTGCAGCAGCTTCGGCGCGTCCTTGGCGGTGTGCTCCATGATCACGACCACCTTCTTGACGCCGGCGACCAGATCCATGGCGCCGCCCATGCCCTTCACCATCTTGCCGGGGATCATCCAGTTGGCGAGGTCGCCGTTCTCCGCCACCTGCATGGCGCCCAGCAGCGCGATGTCGATGTGACCGCCGCGGATCATGGCGAATGAATCGGCGGAGGAGAAAAAGCTCGTGGTCGGAAGTTCAGTGACCGTCTGCTTGCCGGCATTGATTAGGTCGGGATCTTCTTCGCCCTCATAGGGGAACGGTCCGAAGCCGAGCATGCCGTTCTCGCTCTGCAGCTGCACGGTCATGCCGTCCGGGATGTAGTTCGACACCAGCGTCGGGATGCCGATGCCGAGATTGACGTAGAAACCGTCGCGCAATTCCTTGGCTGCGCGTTCGGCCATCTGGTCGCGGGTCCAGGCCATTACACTTCCTCCCCGGTTCCTGCCGCCGCGGCCTCGCGCTTGCGCACGGTGCGCTGCTCGATGTGCTTAGTCGCATTCGGCACGTGGACGATACGTTTGACGTACACCCCCGGCGTAATGATGTGATCGGGATTGAGGTCGCCCGGCTGCACCAGGTGCTCGACTTCGGCGACGGTCATTTTGCCGGCGCTCGCCATCATCGGATTGAAATTGCGCGCGGTTTTCCGGTAGACGAGATTGCCTTCGGTATCGCCCATCCAGGCGTGCACGATCGACAGATCGGCGACCAGCCCGCGCTCCATGATGTAGCGGTCGCCGTCGAACTGGCGCTCTTCCTTGCCCGTGGCAATGTCGGTGCCGGCGCCGGTGCGGGTGAAGAAGGCGGGGATGCCGGCGCCGCCGGCGCGGATGCGCTCGGCCAGCGTGCCCTGCGGATTGAATTCGATCTCCAGCTTGCCGGCGAGATATTGCTGGGCGAACAATTTGTTCTCGCCCACGTAAGACGAGATCATCTTCTTGACCTGGCGGGTCTCCAGCAGCAGGCCGAGACCGGCGCCGTCCACGCCCGCATTGTTCGATACGACCGTGAGGTTTTTGACGCCGGAGTCGCGGATGGCGAGGATCAGCGTTTCAGGGATGCCACAGAGGCCGAACCCGCCGGCCATGATCAACATGCCGTCTTTGAGCAGGCCGGCCAGCGCCGCGCGTGCATCGGGATAAACTTTCTTCATGCAACTATACCGCTCGCCTGCACGGCTGCGCCCCTGCCTGAATGTGAAAAAACATCGACCCCTACTCTTACTGTGTCACATATTGCTGCGCCGCGACGGTGCTGCGATTGGAGCATTGCAGCATGGACATCGCGGCAGGCTTCTGACGAGCGCGCCGATCAGCCGTCGACGCATGGTTG
>Ga0208079_1000982_pt1 | contig 15466 bp, 12 predicted proteins | sample NGESurdeep092012_5_FD_184474 | JGI IMG/M metagenome (GOLD analysis project Ga0208079, IMG submission 184474) | Arctic peat soil microbial communities from Barrow, Alaska - NGEE Surface sample 210-2 deep-092012 (SPAdes) | ecosystem: Environmental > Terrestrial > Soil > Wetlands > Peat ... | reverse complement strand
GTTTTGATAACGATTTCGTATCTGTGCCTGTGCGGGTTGACAGCCCCTGTCCCCATGCGTTTATGATCTGAAATCGATTTCACACGGAATCGATTTCCTAACCGGGCAAGGTCGCCCGAGCGGAGGCAACGGTGCCAGTACCAGCGAACGAATCGCCAGCCGGATCGTACGACGCAGATCTGCTGCTGCAGGCCGAGAGCGTCACCAAGACGTTCCCTGGCGTGAAGGCTCTGTCGGGGATGCGGCTCGACCTGCGCAAGGGTGAAGTCCTCGCCCTGGTCGGCGAGAACGGCGCCGGCAAGTCGACGCTGATGAAGCTGCTCACCGGCATCTACCCGATGGAGGAGGGGCAGTTCTGGCTCGAGGGCCAGCCCCTGTCGGTCAAGAACCCGAAGGAGGCGCAGGAGCGCGGCCTCGCGATCATCCACCAGGAGTTCAACCTCATGCCCGACCTGACGGTCGCGCAGAACATCTACATCGGCCGCGAGCCCCTTGCAGGCGGGTTCTTCACCAAGCCCAAGGCGCTGGAAGCGAAGGCCCGTGAGCTCATCGAGCGCCTAGGCCTGCCGCTCGACCCCAGCGCCAAGGTCCACACCCTCACCGTCGCGAAGCAGCAGATGGTCGAGATCGCCAAGGCCCTTTCGTACAACGCGCGGGTGCTCATCATGGACGAGCCCACAGCCGCCCTCAACGACGCCGAGGTCGAGACGCTGCATGATCTGATCCGACGCTTCGTGACCCCGGAGACCGGCGTCGTGTACATCTCCCACCGGATGCCCGAGCTCAAGCGCATCGCCAACCGCGTCACGGTCATCCGCGACGGCGAGTACATCGACACCCTCGACATGGCCACCGCCACGATCGACCAGGTGATCTCGCGCATGGTCGGTCGGGCGATCGACACGAGCGCCCGCCCCGAGAACGTACGCACCGACCGCCCCGTGCTCCTCACAGTCGAGAACCTGTCGACCAAGGACCTGCTCCAGAACGTGAGCTTCGACCTGTACGAAGGCGAGATCCTCGGCTTCGCAGGACTCATGGGCGCCGGTCGTACCGAGGTGGCCCGAGCGATCGTCGGAGCCGACCCGCGCACCTCGGGCACGATCCGGCTGCGCGGGAAGGTCATCAACCCCCGTAACGCCGCCGAGGCCGCCAAGCTGGGCATCGGCTACCTGTCCGAGGACCGGAAACGGTACGGACTCCTGCTCGGCCACGCCGTCACCAGCAACGTGGCGATCTCCTCGCTGGCCGAGAAGTTCTCGAGGTTCGGCATCGTCGACGACCGGGCCATCGCCAAGGCGGCGACCGAGCAGCGCACCAACCTGCGCATCAAGACGCCGAGCATCGCGCAGCTCGTGACGAACCTGTCCGGCGGCAACCAGCAGAAGGTCGTCATCGCCCGTTGGCTCGTCAAGAACAGCGACGTGCTGATCTTCGACGAGCCGACCCGCGGCATCGACGTCGGCGCCAAGGACGAGATCTACCACCTGCTCAACCGCCTCGCCTCGGAGGGGAAGTCGATCATCATGATCAGCTCCGAGCTGCCCGAGGTGCTTCGTCTGTCTCACCGCATCGTGGTGATGAGCGAGGGCCGGGTCACCGGAATCGTGTCGGCCGGCGATGCCACCCAGGAAACGATCATGGCGCTCGCCACGCACCCGGACGACGTTCCGCAAGCCATTCAGGAGGACCTTCGATGACGCTACCGCCCCTGTCTCCCTCGACCGACAATCAGATCGTCAACGATCCGACCACGCGGGCCTCGCTGTTGCGTCGCTCGCTGCAGCAGATGCTGGCGTTCGGTGGGCTGATCGCGATCTTCATCGTGTTCGCGATCGCGTCGCCGGACGTCTTCCCCAGCTACACCAACGTCATCCAGATCCTCTTCTCCGCGGTCGTCATCGGCCTGCTGGCGCTGGGTTCGACGCTCGTCATCATCACCGCGGGCATCGACTTGTCGGTCGGTACGGGCATGGCCCTCTGCGCGGTCATGTCGGCCACGTTCATCGTCACCTGGCACATCCCTGTGGTGCTGGGTGTGATCCTCGCGATCCTGTTCGGTGGACTCATCGGGATGCTGAACGGCTTCAGCGTCGCGCTCCTCAAGCTGCCGCCGTTCATCGCGACCCTGGCCATGATGATGGTCGCGTCGGGTCTCGCGCTCGTCGTGTCGAACAAGAGGCCGATCTACTTCGACCCCGGCGCATACACGAACCTCTCGACCGGCTCGCTCATCCCCGGCTCGAACTTCCCGAACGCGATCATCGTGTACGCCATCGCCGCGATCGTCGCGGGCTTGCTGCTGAGCCGTACGATCCTCGGCCGGTACGACCTCGCCATCGGTAGCAACGCCGAGGCGACAGCGCTCTCGGGTATCAACGTGCGCGTCTGGACGATCATCATCTACGCGGTCGCGGGTCTGTTCACCGGGCTCGCCGGCGTGATGATCTCCGCCCGTCTGGGTTCAGCCCAGCCGGCGACGGGCCAGGGCTATGAGCTGTACGCGATCGCGGCCGTCGTCATCGGCGGTACGTCGCTCGCCGGCGGCAAGGGATCGATCCTCGGCACGGTCATCGGCTCGCTGATCATCGCCGTCATCAACAACGGTCTGCAGATCGTCTCGGTGCCCCAGGAATGGCAGAACGTCATCCTCGGCGCCGTGATCCTGGCCGCCGTCTTCGCCGATCAGTTCCGCGAGCGGGCCTGACCCAAAAGTTCCTCTCAACTCCACCACAAGGAAGGAAAACCATGCGTCAGTTCACGACCAAGGCGCTCGTTCTCGTTGCCGCGTCAGCATTGTTGCTGACGGCAGCGTGCTCGAGCTCCACGGCCACCCCCGGGTCATCGGGGTCGGCCGCCGGCGGCCAGAAGTACATCGCCATCATCTCCAAGGGCTTCCAGCACCAGTTCTGGCAGGCCGTCAAGAAGGGGGCCGAGGACGAGGCCGCCAAGGTGGGCGCGAAGGTCACGTTCGAAGGGCCGGCCAGCGAGACCGAGGTCGAGTCACAGATCACGATGCTGACCAACGCCATCGCCAAGAAGCCCGACGCGATCGCTTTCGCCGCTCTGGACAGCAAGGCCGCTGCGGCCCCGCTCGCCCAGATCCAGTCCCAGAAGATCCCGCTCATCGCGTTCGACTCCGGCGTCGACTCCGACATCCCGGTGACCACCGCGGCGACGGACAACAAGGCCGCTGCTGCTGAGGGCGCCAAGCAGATGTGCAAGCTCATCAACAACGCGGGCAAGGTCGCCATGGTCGTCCACGACCAGACCTCCAAGAGCGGCACCGACCGTCGTGACGGCTTCATCGCCGGCATCAAGGCCAACTGCCCGAACGTGACCCTGCTGGATCCTCAGTACGGTGGCGGCGACCAGGCGAAGTCCGCTGACATCACCAAGTCGATCATCCAGGCCAACGCTGACCTCAAGGGCATCTTCGGCTCCAACGAGGGCTCGGCCATCGGCATCGTCAAGGGCGTCCAGGAGCTCAACAAGACCGGCCTCGCCATCGTCGGCTTCGACTCCGGCAAGGCACAGAAAGACGCCATCACGTCCGGTCTGATGGCCGGCGCGATCACCCAGAACCCCGTGGGCATGGGTGCCGCAACCGTTGACGCCGCCATGAAGGCGATCAAGGGCGAGTCCCAGCCCAAGACGATCGACACCGGCTTCTACTGGTACGACAAGACGAACATCACCGATCCGAAGATCGCTGCTGTTCTGTACGACTGATCGTCACCCATGGTGGGGTGCGGCGCTTGCACCCCACCACTGATCTCCGGAGGCCGACGTGCTGATTGCTCATGACCTGGGAACCTCAGGTGACAAGGCATCACTGCACGCGCTCGACGGAACAGTGCTCGGCTCGGCCACCGTGTCGTACGCCACCGCGTACGGCACGAGGGCCGAGGCTGAGCAGAACCCTGATGACTGGTGGCGGGCGGTCTGTGAGGCCACCCGCCATCTCCTGGAGAAGACTGGGACGTCCCCGTCTGCCGTGACCGGCATCTGCGTCGGCGGCACGATGATGTGCGTCGTCCTGGTGGATCACACTGGCCAACCTCTGCGCCCGGCGATGATCTGGGCCGATCAACGGGCTGCCGCTGAAGCCGACGAGCTCAGCGCTGGCTTCGGTGACGAGGAGGCGTACCGGATCACTGGCAACCGCCTCGCCGCTACGTACAACGTCCCCAAGCTCATGTGGCTCCAGCGCCACGAACCCGACGTCGTGGCCCGCGCCTACCGCGCGATCGGCCACAAGGACTACGTCAACGCCCGGCTCACGGGCATCATCGCCACCGACACCACCGACGCGTCGTCCACGGCGGCGTACGACCTCGCCTCAGGCAGCTGGTCCGACGAGGTGATCACAGCCAGCGGCGTCGAATCCCGTCTCATGCCGCTGGTCGTCGAGAGCACGAGTGTGCTCGGTCCGCTCACCCGCACCGCGGCCGAGGAGCTCGGCCTCACGACCGCCACCGTGGTCGTCGCCGGTGGTGGAGACGGGCCGATGGCTGCCGCGGGTGCGGGCTGCGTCATCCCTGACACGCCGGGCTATGTCTGCCTGGGCACTTCGGCCTGGTACTCGCGGACGACCGTACGGCCCGTCCTCGATCCGCTCCGCCGCTCGTTCACCTTGGCCCATGTCGTGCCGGGCGCGTTCGTCCCGACCGCGACGACCCAGGCGGGCGCCGGAACACTCGAGTGGTTGCGCGACGCCATCGCGCCCGGCACGTCGGTGGCCGACCTCGTGGCTGAGGGCCTCGCCGCGGAGGCCGCATCGACGGGCCTGTTCTTCCTGCCGTACCTCACGGGTGAGCGGACCCCGTGGTGGAACCCGCTCGCCACCGGCGTCATGGCCGGGCTGCGCCGTCACCACGGCCGCGCAGAGATGATCCGCGCGGCGCTCGAGGGCGTGGCCTTCGGACTCGCATTGTGCATGGAGCCACTCGTGCTGCCCGACGAGCCCGTCGACGTCGTGGGCGGGGGAGCGGCCAGCGACGGTTGGCTCCAGCTGTTCGCCGACATCTGGGCCCGCCCCGTACGTCGCCGCTCGGTCACCGTGGGCGCGACCAGCCTGGGTGTCGCGATCACCGGTCTCGTGGGGCTGGGTGAGCTGGACTTCTCCGCGGCGCCGAGCCTGTCCACGGTCGAGCGCGAGGTGCTGCCGTCCGCTCGCGTCGACGAGTACGAGGACCACAAGGAACGCTTCGTCGCCGCCTACGTGGCTGCTGCGCCCTGGTTCGAGGGGGCCACGGCATGACGACCATCTACGACGTGGCCGAACGCGCCGGTGTGAGCACGGCCACGGTGTCCCGGGTGTTCAACGGGACGAGGGTCTCGGCGGCGAAGGCTGCGGCCGTACGCGAGGCGGCCGCCTTCCTCGGGTTCGTACCCAACGGCAACGCGCGGCGACTGCGGATGGGCAGCTCGCAGATCATCGCCGTGCTCATCCCCGACATCGAGAACTCCTTCTTCACCGCGCTGACAAGGGGTGTCACGGACGTCGCCCGAGCGGCGGGGTACTCAGTGATGCTCGGCAACACCGACGAGAGCCCCCAGCTCGAGGCGGAGCTCGTCTCCGCGGCGGTGGGCGACGTCGCCGGCATCATCGTCGCGCCGACTTCCGACATGGCCGACTACTCGCTCCCGTTGAGCCGTGGCGTCCCGGTGGTGGCCGTCGACCGTGATGCGCCTCGCAGCAAGGTCGATGTGGTCGTCGCCGACAACATCGCCGGTGCCGAGGATGCCACGCAACGACTCTTCGCGCTCGGTTTCGAACGGGTCGCCTGCGTCTCAGGGCCCCAGCACATAATGACGGCCGACCTTCGTGTCGAGGGCTGGAAGCGAGCCTGGATGCAAAGGTTCGGCAAGCTTCCGCCGGAAGAGCTGTGCCTCAGGGCGCCGTACACCATGGACGGCGGCGACGACGCCACTGCAGAGCTGTTGAGGCTCGCCGACCCGCCGGACGCCATCTTCGCAGCGAACAACCGGCTCGCGGTCGGCGCGGTGCGGAACCTGCTCGGGGTGGGCATGGACCTCACGAACTTCGGGGTGGTCTCGCTCGGAGAGCTGCCGCTCACCCTGTACATCCCGCGCGGCCTCGTCGTCACGCACCTTCCCGCGCGCGAGCTCGGCACCCGTGCCGCCGAGATGCTGCTCGAGCGCATCAACGGATACTCGGACGCGCCTCGGCGAGAGGTGCTCGCCACCGTCGTCACCCACGATCAGCATGCCTTCGCCATGACCCCCTGATGCGACCACGACACCCATGACCTACACAAACAACAGAAGGAGTCCTTCGATGACGTACGCATTCCCCACACTGGCTCACCGGCCCGTGGCGGAGCCCAAGACGGTGTACACCGTGGCCAGCGGCGACCTGCGGTTGGCGACGAACCTCAAGACCTGGGCGATGCAGCAGCAGGTCGAGGCCGAGTTCGCGCAGGCCGTCAACGCACTCGGCTGGCAGGTGAAGCGTGCCCATGGGGTGGATCCGGAGACCGGCCACGGCTTCATCGACAACCAGCGGCGCGGCATGGACATCTTCGCGTCGATCCCGCTGGACGCACCCTTGGTCGTCGTCGAGGCCGTCTGGCAGTACAGCCACCACGTCCTGTCCGGTCTGCGCGATCACACCGGCCCGATCCTCGTCGTCGCGAACTTCGCCGGCGACTTCCCGGGTCTCGTGGGACTGCTCAACCTCACCGGCTCCATGACGAAGGCCGGCATCGCGCACTCGTCCTTGTGGAGCAAGGACTTCACCGACGACTGGGCCCGCGAGCAGCTCAAGACATGGCTCGAGACGGGCGAGATCGTCCATGACCAGTCGCACGTACGCGACCTGCCCACGCTGCCTGACTCGGACGAGAAGGCGCTGGGCGTCGCGCTCGCCGAGGAGATGCAGCAGAACAAGGCGATCCTTGCGGTGTTCGACGAGGGCTGCATGGGCATGTACAACGCGATCTTCGACGACGAGCTCATCAACCCGTACGGCATCTACAAGGAGCGTCTCAGCCAGTCCGCGCTGGTCGCCGAGATGAACACGGTCACGGACGAGGAGGCTGACGCCGTACGCCGCTGGCTCGACGAGCGCGGCATGACGTTCCACGTCGACAACGACGGTGACTGGAAGGAATGCCTCACCGATTCACAGCTGGCGAGCCAGTTCAAGATGTACATCGCCGCCGTACGCATCGCGAACGACTTCGGCGCTGACGTCGTCGGCATCCAGTACCAGCAGGGCCTCAAGGACCTCGTCCCGGCGTCTGATCTCGCCGAGGGCCTGCTCAACAACGTCGACCGGCCGCCGGTGTACGCGCGTGACAGCCGGGATGAGCTGTACGCGGGCATGGCACTGCCCCACTTCAACGAGGTCGACGAGGGCGTCGGCATCGACGCGCTGATCACCAACCGGGTCTGGACCGCGATGGGCCTCGACCCGGCCACGACGCTGCACGACATCCGCTGGGGCGATGACTGGGACGGCGACTTCGTGTGGGTCCTCGAGATCTCCGGCTCGGTGCCGGCCTCTCACCTGGGCGGCTACGAGAACGCGCACAGCTACCGTCAGTCGTACTACTTCTTCCCGTTGGGCGGCGGCACGTTGGCCGGCGTCTCCAAGCAGGGGGAGATCGTGTGGAGCCGCGTCTTCCAGATGGACGGCGCGGTCCACGTCGACCTGGGTCGCGGCACCTGCATCGAGATGCCCGCGGACGAGGTGCAGCGCCGGCTCGACGCCACGAACCCCGAGTGGCCGATCATGAACGCGATCCTCCACGGCGTGTCCCGTGACCAGCTCATGGCTCGTCACAAGGCCAACCACGTCAACGTGGTGTACGCGCCGGACGCGGAGACCGCCGACAAGGCGCTCGTCGCGAAGGCTGCCATGTTCGAGGCGATGGGCCTTCAGGTGCACCTGTGCGGCGACGTGCTGAAGGGACTGTGACGTGCTGTACGGACCGATGACCCATCCGGAGCTGCTACGCGCGATCGGCGGCGCCGGACACGGGGCGAAGATCCTCCTCGCCGACGGCAACTATCCGCACTCCGTGTGGGTCAGCCCGCGGGCAGAGCGGATCGCGCTCAACCTCGCGCCGGGACTGCTGACCGTCGACGACGTCCTCGGGGTGCTCAAGCAGACCATCCCGATCGAGTCGGCGGCGATCATGATCCCGAGTCCCGGGCCGGACGCGCCGACGCACATCCCTGCCCACGACGGCTACCGGGCGCAGCTGCCGGGAATCCCGTTCACCGAGGTGCCGAGGTTCGACTTCTACGACGAGGCGAAGTCCGACGACGTGTGCTGCGTGGTCGCCACAGGTGACCAGCGGTTGTACGCCAACCTGCTGCTCACCATCGGGGTGCGTCAGCCGAACGAGTAGTCCTACTCCCGCTCGAGACCGCGGCCGGATCCGTACCCACGGGTCCGGCCGCGGCGTCGTCAGCGCAGGTCGGGACCCAACGGGTTGGCCGGATAGCCGAGGCGGTTCCAGACACGGGCCTCGACGTGGTCGAAGAACTCGAAGACGAACGTGCCGCACCAGTCCACGATCCGTGGCGTGGGCGCGGCTGGGAGCTTGAACCAGAACGCGTTCTCCTGGATGGCGAAGGCGGGCGGGTCCACGGCCGAGAGCCACTCCAGCATGGGACGTGCGACATCCGCACCGAAGTCGTTGATGTCGGCCGAGATCTGGTGCTTCGCCTCGAACGACGGCACGAACAACATGAGCGGGTCGCCGAAGTGGCGCCAGTCGAAGCCGAAGCGGCCGAACCGGAACGGCAGCGAGACCGTCACGTAGTAGTCGTCGTGGTTGGAGGTGGTCGCGACGTTGCCGTCGTACGTGCTGGTCTGGTAGCGGTGACGGAATCCGATGGCCTGGATGCCGCGCTCACCAGGCATGGCGACGATGTCGAGTGCCTGGTGGTCGCTGCCGCTCAGTCTCACCGGCAGGTTGGTCAGTAGCCGGTCGTCGCGATCGACATAGGTGGAACCCGGGTAGCCGAAGAAGCCCTGACCGGCCTCCCGAGGAACGACGAACCGCTGGAGGTCCGGGTCAGCGCTGATGGACGAAGCGACGAGGGCCATGTCGTCGCAGTACGCCCGCAGACCCTCCGCGCCGAGAGGCACCTGGGTGGCGGTCAGCGAGTCTCCGTCGATGGCGAGGTCGAGGGCACGGCGGCGGGCGAACGCGCTGATCGCCACGAGGGAGCCGTCGAGCACGGCCTGACCGAACTCGAGGCTCTCTGCGACGACGAGCAGGCCGGCCTGGTTGTGGACCTGGACGCCTGCGATGCCGGCGCGCGGGTTCTGCAGCAAGGAGACGAAGAACGACGGGAGGCACATCGACAGCCGCAGGGCCGCGACGCCCGCGTACTTCTCGTACAGGGTGGAGGTGTAGTCGAAGCCCTGGTAGGGGATACCGGTCGAGGTCAGGCCCGTCGAGTGATCGGTGATCCTTCGCTGGAAGCCGATGCCGAACGGGGGGCAGCGCAAGCCATCCAGCGGAGATGGCGTGGGCCACTGCATCATGGCACTCACGGTAGCGGCGGGGCGGGTCGGCAGGATTGTCAGCCGACGAGGAGCGAGATCGTCGACCCTTGGGCCACCATCGTGCCCGCCCCGGGGTCGGTGCCGTAGGCCAGGCCGAAGGCGATTCCGCTCGAGACGATGGACTTGGCCGTGACCTGGAAGCCCGCGGCCTGGAGGATGGTCGTGGCGTCCGCCTTGGACTTGCCGCGCACGGTCGGGACGGCGACCATGACCGGTCCCTTCGAGACCACCAGGGCGATCGTGTCGCCCTTCTTGCCCTGACCGGAGTTCGGTGACTGCGAGATGACAAGGCCGGCGGCCACGGTCGCCGAGTTCTGCTGCGTCGAGGTGACGACGAAGCCCGCTGCCTTGAGCTCGGTGGTGGCTTGGTCGGCGGACTTCCCCTCGTACGAAGCGATGTCGATCGGCTTCGGTCCCTTGGAGACGACGAAGTCCACGGTGGTGGTGCGCTTGAGCTTGGTGCCTGGTTCGACGGACGAGGAGACGACGGTGCCGGCAGGTACGGTCTCGTCGTACGCCTCGGTGACCGTGCCGACGGTGAGGTTGACCTTGGTCAGCGCCGTGACGGCATCGGCACGCGAGAGGCCGACGAGCTTCGGGGCGTCGAACCGCTCGGGGCCCTGCGAGAGGACCACGGCGACGCTGCCGTCGCGGAGGATGCGGGCGCCGGCGATCGGGTCGGTGCGGATGACGTGACCGGACGTGACGGTCTCGGAGTACTCCCTCGTGATGCTGACGCCGAGCACGGCGGTCTCGAGCGCGGCGCGAGCGTCCTGCTCGGTCATGCTGTCGAGGTTGGGCGTCGTCGTCCACCGAGCCTCGGCGAAGTAGTAGTACGTGCCGCCACCACCGGCCAGTCCGACCAGCAGGAGCAGCACGAGCGCCACGAGACCGCGGCGGCGCCGGTGAACCTTCGTCTGCGAGACCCTCATCAGGGGACGTACAGACGAGCTCCGAGCTGTCGTGAGCGTCTCGGTGTCGTACGGGACGCCGCCGTGGGTGGTCTCGATGTCCACCGGCGACACGGGTGTGCCGACCTGGGACCGCTTGTTGCTGGACTCCGACCGCGGCACGAAGCGCCACGAGGACGGCTCGGTCGGGGTCTTCGTCCGGATCAGTACGGTCCTGGCGTCGGGTCGGACCGGGCTCACCGGAGAGGCGGGCGCAGGGTCGGCGATGTCGGCCTCGGGGCCGGCGCCCAGCCGCTCAGCGAGTACCGGGTCGTCGTCGTTGCCCCGGAGAAGCGCCTTGCGGGCGCGGGCGACGCGAAGGTGCATCGCGTGGCCGTCGACGGGACGCTCGGACGGGTTCCTGCGCGTACAGGCGGCGACCAGGGCGTCGAGGTAGTCGGGGATCGCCACCTTGTGGCGGCCGAGCGAGGATGGTGCGGGGACGTCGGAGTGCACGTGCGCGTACGCCACCTGGATCGGCGTCTCGCCGGTATGGGGCTTGCGGCCGGTCAGCAGCTCGAACAGGACGACACCCGCCGAATACACGTCGGAGCGTGACGTGGCGCGTCCCGCCGTCACGAGCTCCGGCGGGATGTACGAGACGGTGCCGATGAGCAGGCCCTGCGTCGCGGTGACGGTCTGGCCGGTGACGGCTTTCGCGAGGCCGAAGTCGGCGACCTTGACCACGCCGCGGTCGGAGATGATGACGTTCTCCGGCTTGACGTCGCAGTGGACCAGGCCGACCTCGTGGGCGGCAGCGAGCGCCTTGACGACAGGCTCGATGTAGGACAGGGCCTTCTCCGGCGAGAGCGGTGCCTGGGTGGCGATGATCTGCCGCAGGGTGCGCCCTTCGACGTACTCCATGACGATGTACGGGCGGCCGCGGTCCTCGCCCTGGTCGAAGACGGCCACGATGTTGGGGTGCGACAGCCGTGCCGCGGCGCGCGCCTCACGGTCGAACTTGCGGGCGAAGTCCATGTCGTCGCCGAGGCCCTCGTGCATGACCTTCACCGCGACGGTGCGGTCGAGTCGGGTGTCGAGCGCCCGGTACACGGTCGCCATTCCGCCGCGCGCCAGTTTCTCGACGAGCCGGTAACGGTCGCCGAAAACATGCCCTACCAACGGGTCGTTGACGGGCGTGACGGTGCTCACATGCGCTCCAGACACGGTTGGGGAAGAGAAAGCCGTGCGATGGCTGTGCTCGAGTGTAGGAGCGCCGATCCACCCTCCGGCCAGCAACGCGCCGTGCGAGGAGTGAATCTGATCTGTGGAGGGCCGATGGCGGCTCTACGATGTCGCCGTGACGGCACTCATGGGGCTCGACGCCCGACTTCGGCTCGCCCGGACCCTCGTCATCATCGACACGGCCCACGACGACATCGCGTCGTTCGTCTCCGCGCTGTTCGCCCAGGGCGCCGACATCATCCAGTTCCGTGACCCGGGCGCCTCGATGGACAGGGCTCGTGCGGCGGTGGAGACCGCGCAGCGGATCGCCATGCCGATGAACAAGCTCGTCGCCGTCACCGGGGACCTCAACCTGGCCAGGCAGGTGATGGCCGACGTGCTCGTGGGAGGGCCGGATCTCGATCCCGGGCTTGCTCACGCGCGCCTCCACGAGTACGCGCTCGTCGGCGCACCCGCGTTCGATGCCGACGGCTGCCGACGGATCGCCGAGAGCGATGTGGTCGACTTCGCCCTGGTCGGACCCGTACATCTGGCGTCCGGCACGGCGACTGCCCCGGGCACGGGACTCGTACGGATCGCGGCAGAGGCGATGCCCGTGGGCGACCCGAAAGGTACCCCGTGGTTCGCGGTCGGAGGGATCACGCCCGACCGGTTGGGCGACGTGGTCGCCGCGGGCGCGCGCCGCGCCGGGATCGTCGTGACGGGGGAGGCCGACCTGGTGGCCGTCGGGCGCGTGTCGTCGGCGCTCCGGCAGGCATGGAACGACGACCCCGCCCTGCAGGACTTCGCATTCAAGGCGCTCTCCACGGGCTCCCGCGCGGCCGGTTTCCGAAACCTCTCGGGGCCCGCTTCGTGGTGAGCAGCCGGAAGTCGCGCGTCGTGCTCAGCGTCGTGCTGGGCGTGGCGGTGATCCTGGGATGCGTCGTCTGGACCGTGTGGAACAACTCTCACGCGATCGTCACGACGTCGGGTTGGTCGCTTAGCCCAAACAACAGGTCCACGACGAAGGCCTCGTCCACTGCCACGGCCCAGAAGGTCGATGCGGAGACCGGCTTGCCGTGGATCGAGGTGGCCGCTCTGCCCTCCCAGGGGCGCGCGGTGCTGGCGTTGATCGACAAGGGCGGCCCCTATCCGTACAGCCAGGACGGCGGGACGTTCACCAACGCAGAGAAGCTGCTCCCGCTCAAGGCGAAGGGCTTCTACACCGAGTACACGGTGAAGCTGCCGAGCTCGAGCGACCGCGGCCCCGTACGGATCATCATGGGTGGCAAGGGACAGTGGTACTTCTGGACCGACGACCACTACGCGTCCTTCTCGAGGATCCGGCGATGAGCAAGGGACTGATGAGCACACCGCTGCGCAGCGGTGTGTACGACATGGCCGATGACGGCGCTCTCGCTGACCGCCTGCGCCACGTGGGGTGGCACGTGGGTTCCGTGGACATGCGCGACTCCCGCGGCGCGGTCTCGACGATCGGTGCCGAGCTGGGCTTCCCGAGCTACTACGGGAGGAACCTCGACGCCCTCAACGACTGCTTGAGCGACCTCGAACGGCCCACAGCGCTCCTCGTCCACGTACCGACCGAGATCGACGCGTACGGTCTGGCGATGCTCGACGTCCTCTCCGAGAGCGCCGAGTCGGTACGAGATGTGCCGTTCGCTCTTGTGCGCGTGCCGCAGTCGTCTCGCCCTAGGCTTCGAGCATGACCTTCGATCCGACGCAGCCGCTGGCCCTCGACTTCCGCGAGGCAGTCGGCCTGGCGGTGTCGGACTTCCTCACCGGCCAGAGGAGGCATCTCGACGCGATCGGGCCGGAGGTACGGCCGTTGCTGGACCAGGCGCTCCACTTCACGGCTGGCGGCAAGAGGTTCCGGCCCGCGTTCTGCTACTGGGGGTACGTGGCGGCGGCGGGTGAACCCGCGGACGAGGCGGCCGTGCTCCGCGCCGCAGGCAGCCTCGACCTGCTGCACGTGTCGGCGCTGGCCCATGACGATGTGATGGACGGCTCGGCCACCCGGCGAGGTGGTCCGGCATCCCACGTGGTGTTCGCAGGCGCGCACTCCGGCGCCGGCTGGCGCGGCGACTCGGAGGTCTTCGGGCGCGCGGGCGCGATCCTGCTCGGTGACCTGCTCCTCATGTGGTCGGCGGAGATGTGGGGCGCGAGCGGCCTCGATCCGGAGGCGCTCGAGCGGGCGAGGCCGTACCTCGACGCACTTCGCACGGAGGTGATAGTCGGTCAGTACCTCGACATCGTCGCCCAGGGCGCCGTCACCGATTCGGGCAGTGCGCTCGAGCGCGCAGGGCGGGTCCTCGAGTACAAGTCGGCCCGGTACACCGTGACCCGGCCCTCGCAGCTCGGCGCCGCTCTCGGTGGTGGCTCGTCGGCCTTGATCGACGGCCTGGGACGGTTCGGTTCGCCGCTGGGACGTGCGTTCCAGCTGCGCGACGACATCCTCGGCCTGTACGGGGACGAGTCGATCACGGGCAAACCCGCCGGCGACGACCTGCGCGAGGGCAAGCGCACGCTGCTGGTCGCCCACGCGATGGCGCTCGCTAGTGCAGCCGGTGCGGACCGTCTCGACGCGTTGCTGGGCGATGCCCGTCTCGACCCGTCAGGGATCGACGAGGCACTGGACATCATCACCTCCAGCGGTGCCGTGGCACGGGTGGAGAAGACCATCGCGTCCGAGCTGGACTCGGCCATGTCAGCGCTTGCTGACACGGAGATGGACGATCGCGCCCGCACGGCGTTCGAGTCGCTGGCAAAGCTCGCGGTCGACCGGGTGGCGTAAGGGCATTGCTCAGGACGAGCGACGTGCGCGCCGATGACCCCGTGCCGGTCTGAACCGGAGTTGTGGTCGTTACGAGAATGCGGCCTGTCGCGGCATATGGCTAGGGTTGCGCTTCGTGACACCACAGGCCGAGCCGACGGTCGCGGACCTGCTGCGCAGCGGGCGGACGACGTACTCGTTCGAGTTCTTCCCGCCCAAGACTCCCGAGGACTCCGACAAGCTGTGGCAGACCCTTGACCACCTGCAGCCGCTGGCGCCGGACTTCGTGTCGGTGACGTACGGCGCGAACGGCTCCACCCGCGACCGAACCCTGACCATCACAGAGCGTCTCGCCCGCGAATCGTCCCTGCGCACGGTCGGGCACTTGACCTGCGCCTCGCAGAGCAAGGCCGAGCTGGTGGCGGCGATCGAGGCCTACCGCGATGCCGGTGTCCATCACGTGTTGGCGATCCGTGGCGACATGCCCGGCGGCCCGACCGAACCGTGGGTGCGTCATCCGGACGGACTCGCGAACGCCACCGAGCTCGTACGGCTCGTGCGCGAGACCGGCGTCTCCTGCATCGGTGTCGCGGCATTCCCGGACCCTCATCCGCAGGTCGGCGACCCGGAGCTCGACGCGCGGCTCCTCGTCGAGAAGGCTGAGGCGGGCGCGGAGTTCGCGATCACCCAGCTGTTCTTCCGCCCGGAGTCCTACCTCGCGCTCGTGGAGCGTGTTCGCGCGCTCGGCTGCGACATCCCGATCGTGGCCGGCATCATGCCGATCACCCAGATCGGGCAGGTGAAGCGGTTCGCCGAGTTCTCCGGAGCGGAGCTACCCGCCGAGGTCGTCGCCCGCCTGACCGCGGTAGCGGACGATCCCAAGGCCGTACGGGACGTGGGCATCGACATCGCCACGGAGCTCTCGCTCGCCGTTCTCGACGGCTGCGCCCCGGGGCTTCACTTCTTCACCCAGAACCGCTCTCTCGCCACACGCTCGATCCTGCAGCG
>Ga0208079_1000981_pt1 | contig 15467 bp, 19 predicted proteins | sample NGESurdeep092012_5_FD_184474 | JGI IMG/M metagenome (GOLD analysis project Ga0208079, IMG submission 184474) | Arctic peat soil microbial communities from Barrow, Alaska - NGEE Surface sample 210-2 deep-092012 (SPAdes) | ecosystem: Environmental > Terrestrial > Soil > Wetlands > Peat ... | reverse complement strand
CGGCCATCAATCGATCGAGTTCGCCAGAGACCCCGGCGCCCGTCTGCAATTGCGGATTCTGCACGATCTTGCCGATAGCGCCGCTACCTTTGTCCACGCTCGACATCAACTTGTCGGCGCGCGTGGCCACCGCCTGCAGGCGGTCCAGTTGCCGGCTCATCTGCGCCATCATCCTGGTGATGTCCTGCGTCTGGGTGATGCCCAATTCGGCGCCCGCCTGGACGTGCTGCGCACTCCGCCCGCGGCGAATCCCGATGAACTGGTCTCCCAGGAGGTTGTCGGAAGCCAGGCCCACCACCGAATCCACCGGGATCTCGCGCAGGTAGCGCTCTCTCACTTTCAGATCGAATTCGATTTTCCGATTGGGGTTGCGCGAGTTGGTGAGCTTCTGGGCGTCCAGGTAGCCGATAGGGATGCCGTTGAGCCGCACCTGCGTGCCGTCCATCAGGCCCGCGGCGTCATCCAGGAAGGTGTGGAGCGGTACGTAACCCGGAGAGAGATCTTTGGCGCGGAACAGAAGAAAACCAGGTACGGCCAAGAGGACGCATCCGCCCAAAACCGCGATCGCCACTTTCCGCTTCGAGGACCGCACGCTTCACGCCTCCGCCCGACGCCGATCATACCACCTGATCAAGCCTACCAGCACCAGCGCCACGGCGACGGCTATACCGGCGATGTTCCAGCCATTGCGGGCCAGGAACCCGCGGGCATCCTCGCCCAGGCGTATCCCGAGATACGCTTCGCCGTAATAACGAATCACGCGCGCCAACAGGACCACGCCCAGAAACCGGCTCACGGGCGTATGCATCGCGCCGGCCGAAATCACGAAGATCTTCAGCGGCAGCGGCACGAACGGAGTCACCGCTGGGATGAAGACCGTGAGCAATCCGTAGCGCTGGAACCAGAGCCGGAACTTCTGCCGCTTGCCATCGAGCGCTTCCTCGCCCGCGAACCGCCGGACGCCGTAGCGCGCACCGAGGAAGAGAAGCAGGTTGCCCAGGATCGAGCCCACGATGGCGGTGGTGGCGGCGATGTATGCCATGCGCGGCGTATTCACCGCCAGGTAGATCAGCAGGAAGTCCGCTCCGCCGACCAGCGGCACGCCCAGCGAATCGAGGAGCCCGATGACGAATACGCCCACCGGTCCAAAAGCGATTAATGCGTCGCCGATACTTTTGAGCAATGATCTATCTTAATGTATCCTGCGAACGGCGCGCCGTGCCCAACACCGTTAGGCCACGGACCAGCAAGCCCTTGCGGTAAGATTGGGTGGTGGAGTTCGAATGGGACGCCGGCAAGGCAGCCTCGAACCTGTCCAAGCATGGCATCAACTTTGCGGAGGCGATGACGGTCTTGCACGACGCGCTCGAAGTGATGATTCCCGACCCAGCGCACTCGAACGCGGAGTTGCGATTCGTCAGTATCGGCGTTTCCGAAGCAGGCCGCTTACTGGTCATCGCTTACACGGAGCGCGACCAACGCATTCGAATCATCAGCGCGCGGCAAGCCACTCCGAGGGAGCGGAGACAGTATGCGTCAAAAGGTTAATCCTGAAGAAGGCGAGGAAATGCTGCCGGAGTACGACTTCGCTCACGGTGTGCGAGGCAAGCATCACGAAGCTTACAAGGCAGGAACCAACGTGATTTTTCTTGAGCCCGATCTCGCGAAGGTTTTCAAGGATTCGGACTCTGTCAACCGAGTGCTGCGACTACTCTTAAATCTGGCGAACGAGAACGTCGCTACGAATAGGCCGGCCTAACGAAGCGTTGCAGCGGACGGGCCAAATCCGCCCGCGACTGTTCGCCAGGTACTCCGCAAACCTGCCGGGTTGGAGCCGAGTTCAGCCGGCTCCAGTTGTGCTTTTCCGATGAAGTCATTTTGGAGTTACCTCTGCCGCTGCCTGTACTCTGGACTCGAGCACTCCATCCACCGCCGCCTTCAGCCCGTCCCACCTGCATCGCACCGCCACTCGACGGACCGCCGCCAGCGATAACGACTTGCCGCGCGCGAATTCCCGATTCAGTATTTCAGCCGGCACCACGTAAAACTCCCACGTCAAAACATCGAGCACGCTGATTTTCGACTTGTCCTTTTCGGCGTGGACGCAGAACACGTAAATGTCCGCCGAACGTGTCGCTTCACCTTCATAGGTCCCGGTTTCCAGGTTCCAGAAGACGGCTTTGCGAATGCTAAACCGGATGGTGGACGGTTTCTTTTGAAACCAACTCTGGCAGTACGCCGACGATTTCACTTCGATTTTGAAGCCGCCGTATCGGAGGTCAACGGCGTCCCATTCCACTCTTGGTTTGTCTAAAACGCCGAGCGCAACGCCGATTATGTACTCCGCAAAGATCGAGCGATTCCGATTCGACAACACGTCGGAATAGGCCCATCGCCAGAAGTCTCCCACGGTGCGACCGTCCAGACCTGGGATTGGCTCGTCGTGGTTGCGGAATCCCGCGCCGCTAGGGCTAGAGGAAGGTGACGTATCCGCTCCCGCATTCACGGTTATGTCCACGGCCCTTAGGATAGCCGATTTCAACTGCAAAAAAGGCAGCGGCATATCCGGTTCATCACGTATCCCTTTCGAGGCGAATCGCAGTGCCCCAGGTCTCCGCCGTTCCTCAGCCGGTGCTGGAAAGACCTGCTTCCCGCCGACGAGACAGCAGAGCATTTCAGGAGACATGCAACGCCGGAGCGTTGTCTCGGTCACGATGGGGCCTCACGACGATCTCTACGTCCTGATTGAGGGCCACCAGAAAACGCAGAAGACGTTCCACGGAGAACTGGCGGAACTCCCCGCGCAACATCTTGGATACGTCGGGCTGGCGGATGCCCAACAAATCGGCCACCTCGATCTGTTTCAAACGCCGCTCTTTCCGGATCGCATCGATTTTGAACACAAGCTGCGCTTTGACCAGATGTTCTTCCGCATTCGGCACGCCGAGATCCTTGAACACGTTACCGCTTCCGACTTCGTATCCTTTGCTGCTCATCGCTCCCTCGTAGGCGCCGGGTCGGAAACTGAGATCACGGCTTAGCTGGCCCTCTTCGGGCGCGGTTTGTTCTCCCGCTCCTCGTTCAGTGCCCGCCCGAGCAATGTCTTGATTACCGCTTGGCGGCTGACATTGAGCCGGGCCGCCCGTTCATCGAGTTCTCGCAGCATGCCTTGCGTCAGGTCAACGTTCACGCGACGGACCGGTCTGACCACGGTGAACTTGTTGGTGAAGTACCCGGAAATGTCTTCTCCACGAGAGGCCATCTCTGCAATCTCGTCGGCAGTTCGCGTATTCCTAGACGTTTTCGGCATAGCTTTGCTCCTCCTCTTTGGTCGCTTTCCAGGCGGTGACAAGGTGGTAGTATTCACCCGCGGAGTCATGCCGGATCTCGAAAATCACGGAACAGAGGCGACCTCTGCACCAACCGATTGCACGAAACTGTTCCGGATCGTCGCTCTTCTGGTCGACGAGGTACACCTGATCGAATACGTCCTGCGCCTCTTTCAGGCTGACGCCGTGTTTTCGTTTGACGTCCCGGCTCTTCAATCTATCGAATTCGACCCGCATCGCCATGTATAACCGTTATACCATCGCCCGATCCGCGGACGATCCCCAGGAGGCGCGTGCGCGGCATCCGCTCCCTTACGGTCGCGGCTCCGAGTCAGGCTTTTCCAAGCGCCCCTCCCGACCTCACAGCAGATCTGCGAACGACTTGCGCAACTTGTAGAACCAGGCGTGGCCCAGCAGAAACACCACCGCCGCCACCAGCCACAACTTCCAGACCGCGCCGAACGCGGGCGCCTGATTCTGCAAGAAAATCGACCGGTAGCCGTGCACCAGAACATAGATCGGGTTCTTGGTCAGAATCCCCGCCGCAGCTTGCGGCAGCTTGTTCTCCGGGTAGCAGATCGGCGTCAGAAAGAACCACAGCGTCAACACGAAGCCCATGATCTGGCCGAGATCGCGGGCGAACACTCCCAGCGCCGCCAAGAACCAGCTCACCCCGGCGGTGAACAGAATCTGCGGAATCAGCAGCACCGGCAACCACACCAGCGCGCCCGGCAACGTGTGGTTGATGGCCAGCAGGAACGCGCAGTACAGCAGGATGGCAAACATCTCCGTGATCAGCCCGGCCACCACCAGATTCACCGGCAGCGTCTCCACCGCGAAGACCAGTTTCTTGACGAAATTGCGATGCTCCAGCATCACGCTGGGCGCCCGCCCGGCGGCCTCGCTGAAGGCCAGCCACGGCAGCATGCCCGCCAGGAAGTAGAGCGCGAAGCTCGACCAACTGGCCTGCGGATCGTAGCGGTCGCGCAGCACCACGCCGAACACGAAAAAGTAGGTGAGCATCAGCAACAGCGGATTGATGATGGTCCAGAACGCCCCGCCGAAACTCCCGCGATACCGCCCCAGAATGTCGCGCCGCACCATCACGCGGATCAGGCCGCGATTGCGCCACACGGTCGATACCGGATAGACGAACGCCCGGCCGACGGCGCGCACCGCGCCCTCCCGGGCGAGAGAGGCGCGGGTGGCCACGCGCACCCGGTCCACGCGCGCCGCGCCGTCAACGGTAGAAGTCTCCACCAGCAGGAAGGGCCATCCCTGCTCGTAATACCAGCAGAGGTTTTCGCGCATCGGCGAGAGCAGCACCTGGTAGCGGCCGTCTTCCCTTGGCAGCTCGATTTCCAGGCGCACCCGCGCGGTCTCGCCGGGCTTCACCTCGCACTCCGGTGCAACGCGCGCGCCGTCCACAATCAGCGTGCCGGTGGCGGCGTCGAAGAGGTGATAGCCCACGCCGAAACCCTCGCTCGGGCGCCACGTCGCGGGCGAATCGTTGCGGACCAGAAAGGCGGCGTGCAGCCGGCGCGTACCCGCGTCGAGCCGGACATCGGGCTCCAGGTAGGCGGCGTTCATGCGTACGGCCTCATGCGTACAACCACGCGGGATAGCGTTCGCGCACCGCGCCGATTTTTCGGCCCACGGCGTAAATGCCGTCGCCGCGCAGTTCGGTACTCAGGCGGTACCGCTCCAGCAGATGCAGAATCCAGCCGAACTCGGGATGCGGCTCGTCGCGGAACTCGCCCGTCTCCAGCCTCGTCACCTCAAAGCCGGAATTCTCGAGCAGTTGGTGAATCTCGCGCGGCGCGTATTCGCGATTGTGCCGCGCGTCCACCTCGCCCGTGCCTTCCGCCGGCCGGATGTAGGCGTGGAAGAATCCGGGATGATACCCCTGCAGGATCCCCGAGATGCCGCGCAGCGCGGCGATGTTGGGCGTGGTCAGCACCAGGTGGCCGCCCGGCTTCAGTATGCGGTTGACCTGGCTCATCAGGTGCATCGGGTCTGCGAACAGGTGCTCGATCAGTTCGCCGCAGATCACGGTGGCGAAGTGGGCATCGGGATAGGGAAACACGTCCTTCTCGGCATCGAAATGATCGATCTCGCACTCGAAGGTTTCGCCCTCGGCGTTGGTCACGCTGCGATGGTCGATGCGGCCCAGTTTCCCGTAGTAGCAGCCGCGCACTTCGCCGTAGCCGAGTTTGCTGCGCAACGCGGGCGTGATTTGCAGGTACGCGCCCATTTCCAGGATGCGATCGTCCAGCTCGCCGGGCGGCGTGATTTCCAGCGTCTTGATGAGGCGCGTCTGATGCGTGTTGAGGTACGCTGCGGATGCGTCGCTGGTTGCCCAGCCTCGCAGGTATTCGAGGGTAGGGTGCGGCCGTGCCTCGGCCTCGGCATCGCCCTCGGCATTGCTCTCTCGATCGGGCGGGGCGAGGCTGGGCTCCACCGTGCCCGGCGCCCACTCTTTCCCTTGAATCACCGCCTCCAGGAAGCCGGCGTATTGCGCGGCCACCGTCGCCCAGTTGCACTCTCGGGCGACATAATCCCTGGCGCGTTCGCCCAACTGGCGAGCCACTTCGGGGCGCGAGACGAGCAGATTCAAATACTCGAAGATGAGGTCTTCCTCGCCGGGGCCCACCGGCACCTTCAAACAGACATCGTCGGGGAACTCCTGAAAGGAGCCGACCTCGGAGACCATCACCGCCTTGCCCAGTCCCAGCGACCGCAACAGCGTACCCGAACTTTCGCCTACCGTGGGAAAGCGCAGGTTGAGCACGATATCGCAGGCGCCCAGGTAACCGACAAAGTCCTCGATCGGCGCGAAGCCCAGCACGCGCACGTTGGCCGCGAGGCCCATGGAGCGGATCATCGCCTCCACCGGGAACTCCGGGTGCGGCTCGCCCACCAGAATCATTTTGACGTTCGGCATCAGGCGCAGCAGGCGGCGGAACGCGCGCAGGGATTCGGCGATGCGCTTGTACGGCTTGAGGTATCCGAAGATGCCCACCAGCGGGGTAACCTCATCCAGCCCCAGCTTGTGGCGGAACGAGTTGCGGTCGGCCCGCGGAATCCAGGCGCCGTGCGGAATCACGGCAGTGGGACCGGTAAAGCCGGCGGTGCGCATTTCCTCCCGCATGAAGCGGCTGTGCACCACCACGCCGCGCGACGCCGCCAGAATGCGCTTCGTCATGGGCACGCCTTCGTAGTCCGGGCCCACTTCCAACTTGCGGACCCGCTCGGCGAAAGCCAGCGCCCCTGCGCCGCCCTCATACTCGCACTCGCGCACGTAGGCGTCCCAATCGCCTCGCTTGATGGTGAGATCGGCCATCAAGTGGTGCAGGTTGCTTTCGTGCATCACCACTACGCCGGCGTGGCGTAGCGCGGTCTCGTAGACGAAACCGTGATGGCCGTTATTGCCCACGTGGTAGAGCGCGATATCGAAACGCGCCGGGTCGAAGGACTGCCGCGGACTGGAGAATACTTCCAGTTCCACCAGCGGCTTGAGGCTTTCGATCAGGGCTTCGGAATAGTCGGCGATCCCGCTGCGCGCAGGCGGCAGCGGGGAAAAGAACGCCACACGCATTTCAGCGCACCAACTCCAGCGTAACCGTGCCGATACTCATCGGGATTTTGATCAGCAGCGGCGTGCGGGCGGCATCCCGCGCGTAGAAAATCTCGAAGCTGAAATCGCTCGCCGGACCCTTCACGCTAACGTTCAGGTGATCGGTCACCACCGGCTTGCCCGCCACCGGGATGTCCTGCGCCCCGGTGTAATCCATCTTCACCTCATAACCCGAGCCGAAAAAAACTTTGCCCGCGGGCGGCACTCTTCCCTGCCCCATCTCGCGCCGCGCGAAGTATTGGAACGAGAGCGCGTCGCGTCCGCAGGCGGGAAGGTCAAACTCGCTCTGGCCGCCGCCGGCCGGGACCAGCGTCTGCCGTTGCGCCCGATTCTTCTTCTGGTCGAACTCGGTCTTCTCGGTGACTTTCTTGGTTCCGTGGCTGATTTCGCGCTGCAAGGTGGACGAGCAAAGGTCCGCGCCGCTGGCGGTCGATTTGTATCGGTCGGAGATCGGAACCACCGGAATGAGCACGCTGGTGGACATGTCGAAATCCCAGCCGCCGTCGCCGGCCTGGTGGGCCGTCAAGGTCACGTCGCCCAGGCTACGGCCGCCGGGCCAGTTGACGCGGTAGCGCAGGGTCTCATTCTGGAATGGGAAGCCCGTCAGTTGGTCCGCCGCCAAAATCGGCGGAGCGCCAGCCATCACAAGCATGACAAGCAGGAGGATATTTCGAAAAGAAGTCATCGATGGGCTATGGTCTGAGAATATACGGCGCTGGTGGCGCGCGATTTCTCGAGTACGTCGTGGAAGACTGCGAGCGTCCGCTGCGCGGTCTTCTGCCAGGAGAAGTGCGCCGCGCGCTGTAATCCGAGCCGCTCCATGCGGAGGCGCAGTTCGGCATCCAACAGAAGGTCCGCCAGAGCGCGCACGATTTCGTCGAGCGCGTAGGGGTCGAAGAGAATGGCCGCGCCATCCACCACTTCGGGCAGCGCGGAAGTATGCGAACAGGTCACGGCCCGGCCGCAGGCCATGGCTTCCAGCGCCGGCAAGCCGAAACCCTCGTAGAACGAAGGGAAAACGAAAAGATCGCAGGCGTTGTACAACTGCAAGAGGTCCGCATCGGAGACGAAGCCGCAGAACTGGATGCGGTCCGCCACCCCGGAATCGCGCGCCGCCCTGTGCACCTGGTCGCCAAACCAGGTTTCCTTACCCGCCAGCACCAGGTTCTGTTTGAGCTGCGGATAAGCCTGTACCAGCCGGGCAAAGGCGCGGATCAACCCGATCTGATTCTTGCGCGGCTGCAGGTCGCCCACGGAAAGCACGAACGGCGCGTCGATCTGGAAGTGCTCGCGCACCACCGCCGACGCCGCCTCGCGCGCAATCGGCCGGAACTCCGACGCCGCCGCGTTGGGCACCACCACTACTTTGTCTTCGTCCAGTTCGCCGTAGACCTTAAGGATCGACGAGCGGGAAAACTCGCTGCCGGTCAGAATCTTGGCAGCCCGGCGCACGGTGCGCCGCACCGACCACTGCAACTGCCAGGCGCGATCGCGGGTGAAGTACTCCGGGTGCTCCAGAAAGCTCACATCGTGAACGCTCACCACCACGGGAACCGGGCACGCGAGCGGCGCCGTGTACTGCACATGCAGCAGGTCCGGCCGGTCTTGCCGCACCTTCATGGCGAGGTCAAACCCCAGGCGCACGAACGGGTTGGTAGCAATTCGCCGGGTTCGAATATTAGACGGGATACATTGGGCGGCACTCTCCGCCGACACGTAGGCAATGAACTCGTCGTCCTGGTCTTGGGCGGCAAATGCGTTCAGGAGACTCCGAACGTAGACCTCATTACCCGTGAGGTGGCGGCCGATGGCGTGAGCATCAACGGCGAAACGCATTAACGGTTACCAGTATAGCGGACCAGAATACCCCTCGGCTGAGTCAAAAGTCTAACATTTTCCAGGCAGTTTCCCATGTAAACTCCTTTTCCAGCAACAGTCTGCCAGCGCTGCCGATCTGCTGCCTCAGCTCCGTGCACGTCAACAGCCGTGTTACCGCACCGGCGAACGCCTCCGCGCCGTCGGCCAGCAGGGCATTCTCCCCGTCAAGGACCGGCAGGCCTTCGGCGCCAATCGTGGTGGATACCACCGGCAATCCGGCGGCCCAGGCCTCCAGAATCTTCAGACGAGTGCCGCTGCCCGTCAGTAAGGGTACCACCGCGACGCGCGAGCGCGCGAGTTCGCACACGGCGTCCACGACGGGGCCGGCGACTTCGATCCGCGGGTCGCCGGCGGTGAATCGCTCGACCGCGGCCGGGTTCTTCCCTACCAGGCGCCACACCAGGAGCGGCCAGCGGTCGCGCAGGCGCGGCCAGACTTCCCGGCGGAAGAAGCGCACCGCGGTCAGGTTCGGGTGATACTCCATGTTGCCGGAGAAGACGATGGCCTCCTCATCGCCGGCCGCCGGCAGCGGCGTCGGCGGCAGCGCGTTCGGATAGACCGCGACCCTGGCTTGGGGTGCCATGGCGCGGGCGAGAGCGGCGTCTGCCTGCGAGGTGGTGAGCACCAGCGAAAAGCGCGGCAGCCAGGCGCGTTCCAGTTCCCGCGAGGCGCGTTGGAACACGCGGTGGGCAGTTGCGGTGGCGCGGCCTTCCGCTTCGGCGCAGCGCCCGTGAAGCACGCTCTCCACGTTGTGCAGATCGAGCACCGTGCGCGTGCAGACCGGCGACACCTGTTCCAGGTAGGGCGCGCACCAGGAATGCTCGATCACGCCCAGATCGTACCGGGCGCCAGAGAGCGCGCGGGCGATCTGCGCCGAAAAGCCCGCGAAGCGGTCCACCAGCGGCGGAGTGCGCCGCACCACCCGCCCCGCATTGCGCAGCGCCCGGGCGGCGAAACCGCGCCGGTTGGGAGGCAACTCCAGCACGGTGACGCGGCGAACCAGGCGGATGGGGATCAGGCTCGCGGGGTCGAGCGCTCCCGGTTGGCGGAAGACGATGACATCGACGTCGTAGTGACGCCCCAGGTACTCGAGCAGCGAGGCAGAGCGCAGCGACCCGCCCCCGGCGATCGGGTAGGGCGCTTCCGGCGCCAGGAAAAGAGCGGAGGGCCTAGCGGTCATGGGTCCTTAGCCCGCATTTCTCACAGGTGTCTGTGGGGTATGACGTGGCGCAGGCACTCATGCCTGCCGCGTCCCCACTCATGGGGACGCTCCTGGTTCGACACTGTGCCTCACCCGCAAAGTGTGTCGAGACGAGTCTCGACACGGCAGGCACGAGTGCCTGCGCCACGTCGGCTGATGGGTTGTGAGAAATGCGGGCTAGCAACACGTTAGTCAACTTACCCTCCAAAGCGGGCTCGTGCCTCCTCGTACACCTGACGGGTCAGTCGGGCGGTGCGTTCCCAGGAGAATTCCCTCGCGCGCGCCAGGGAATGCTGGCGCGCCGCGGCCGCCAGTTCGGGTCGCGACGCCATCTCCGCCAGCGCGCCCGCCAGTTCCCGCGGCGTATCGGCGTAGATCGCGGCATCGCCCGCCGCTTCCTCGACCGCTCGCGAGGCGATGACGGGCGCGCCGCACTGCATGGCTTCCAGGACCGGCAGTCCGAAGCCTTCGTAGAGCGACGGGTAGACAAACGCCAGCGCACCCGAATACAGCGCCGGCAGTTCCGAATCCGCGACTTCGCCCGCCAGGCGCAGTCCGGGCTCCGGGGGAATCTCGGGAGCGTCGGCGCGGCGCCGCCCGGCGAGCACCAGGTCCACCGCATGATGGCGCCGCATTTCGCGCCAGGCTTCCAGCAGCATGTCGAGATTCTTGCGCGGCTCCAGCGTCCCCACGAAGAGGAAGTAGGGCGGCGCCGGGGCGGGCGCCGTCGGGACGGTCTCCACCGGACGGAACCAATGGGCCGCGGCTTCCGGCACCGCCACCACGCGCTCCGGACGCAGACCGAAGCGCTCGATGGCCGCCCGCCGCACCTTTTCGCCCGGAGTAATCACCATGGTCGCCAGACCGAGTTCGAGCAGCACCGGCGTGCGCCGCCGGACGCGATGGGCGGCGTGATGCCAGCGCTGGTCCATCCACGGAGAGAGATCGTGCAGGGTGAGCACGCTGGGCCGCCGCGGGAAATACGGCACGGCGAAATCGGGACCATGCACCAGATCCGCCCCCAGCCGCCCCATCTCGCGCGCCAGTCCCCAAAGCCACCAGCGGCGCTCCATGGCATTGCGCGGGCCGCCGCCGCACTTCAAGTTGACCGGCGCAGGGGACGGCATGCGGAAGGGCTGGTCGGAGACCAGGAAGAATTCGTCCGCGGGGAAGCAGCGCGCCAGCGCCAAGCTGAGTTCGGAAGTGTAGCGCGCCAGCCCGCCGCTGGAGAGAGAGAGCGAAGCGGCCTCAATCGCCACGCGCATATGTTTTGGGGCTAAGATCCGGTCGTACGATTGCCGTAGTTGCGTTCGTAATAAGTGCGGTACGCGCCAGAGCGCACGCGCGCCACCCAAGCCGAATTGCCGCGATACCATTCGATGGTCCGTGCCAGTCCCGTCTCAAAATTCATGATGGGCTGCCATCCGGTTTCGCGCATCAGTTTCTCACTGGAGAGGGCATAGCGCCGGTCGTGGCCCGGACGGTCCTTCACGTACTCGATCAGGCTCTCGGGTTTGCCGGTGAGCGTCAGCACCTGGTGCACGACTTCCAGATTGGGCAACGAACGATTGCCGCCGATGTTGTAGATCTCACCGTCGCGGCCCTGGTGCAGGATGGCCAAAATGCCCCGGCAGTGGTCCTCGACGTATAGCCAGTCGCGGACCTGCTGGCCGTCGCCGTAGACCGGTAGCGAGCGATCTTCCAGCGCATTGGTAATCATCAGCGGGATCAGTTTCTCCGGGAACTGGTACGGCCCGTAATTGTTGGAGGCGCGCGTGATCACCACCGGCAGCTTGAAGGTGACGAAGTACGACCGCGCCAGCAGATCGCTGGCTGCCTTGGATGCCGAATAGGGGCTGCTGGGATTCAGCGGATACCGCTCATCAGCTTCGGCGGGAGCTTGCAGGCTGCCGTAGACTTCATCGGTCGAGACGTGCACGAAGCGCGCGACGTGGTGCAGCCTGGCCGCTTCCAGCAGGGTGAAGGTGCCGTTGTAATTGGTGCGCACCACCGGTTCCGGCGAAAGGATACTGCGGTCGACATGCGACTCCGCGGCGAAATGCACGATGGCGTCCGGGCGTTCTTCGCCCACCAGCGCGTTGACCAGTTGCGCATCGCAGATATCGCCTTGTACGAAGCGGTAGCGCGGGTTGCCATCGACGTCCGCCAGGTTCTCCAGATTTCCCGCGTAGGTCAGCTTATCGAGATTGATCACGGCCAGATCGGTCGCGGCCGTAGCCATGCGGACAAAGGCCGAGCCGATGAAGCCCGCCCCGCCGGTCACCAGAATTTTCATGCAAAGTCGCTTCCTATCGCAGTCGCGGAACTACTTGTGCTGCGTCTCCCAATCGTAATTGATCCCGGGGTCGTTGTGGGGGATGCGCCCTTCGTCCTTGGGATTGTAGAAACGGTCGGTCAGATAGACCAGCAGGGCCTCTTCGCGGCCGATGACCTTGTACCCATGGGCCACGCCGGGCGGAATCAGCACCTGCCAGGGGCGCAGCCCGCCAACGTACATCGTGTTGCGCGCGCCGTGCGTCGGCGAACCCAACCGCAGGTCCACCAGCACCACCTGCAACAGGCCCTTCACGGGCGTCCAGCAATCGTGCTGGAAGAGGTGATAGTGGAATGCCTTCACGGTTCCGGGATAGCTGACGGCCGCCGAGATCTGCGTGCTTTCCGGCGGAAACCCGGCGGCCAGGCCGCTACCGATGCGCTGCACCTCCAGAAAGTAGCCGCGGTCGTCCGGGTAGAGGGGGAAGGGCTGCACCCGGACACCCGCGATCAGATCCGGGGATTGGGGTGAGCCGATCACCGAGCCGATTCCCCTGGGACATTCGGCAATCGCCAGGTCCAGGTCGCCGGACGAAATCAGCCGCGGCCCGGCCGTGGGGAACACAGGTTGCGCCATCAACTGCGTGCCGCCAATTCGGGAGCAAGATCGGCTTTCGTGGCTTCCGACTGCGCCACCAGATTCGCCGCGCGCAACAGGGAGTCGAACGTGCCCGCGTCGGTCCACCAGCCGTCCAGGTATGAGAACGTCATGGTGCCTTCGCGGATGTAGGCGTTGTTGACGTCGGTGATTTCCAGTTCGCCGCGCCCGGAAGGCACCAGCGTCTTAATCTTGTCGAACACGCTGGCATCGTACATGTAAAAGCCGGTGACGGCGAGGTTCGATTTGGGTTTTTGCGGCTTTTCCTCGATGCCGGCAATCCGGTCGCCGGAGATTTCGGCCACGCCGAAGCGCTCCGCGTCCGGCACTTCCTTGAGCAGGATGTGGGCGCCCTCGCTCTGCCCGCGGAAACGGTCGGCCGCCGCCAGGATGTTGCCCTGGATGACGTTATCGCCCAGCACCACGCAGATCTTTTGCCCGTCGGCGAAGTGTTCGGCCAGCGCCAGGGCGTCGGCGATACCGCCTTCGCCTTCCTGGTAGGTGTAGTTGATGTGTTTCAGGCCGAACTGTTTGCCGTTGGCCAGGAGGCGCAGAAAATCGCCCGAATTCCGCCCTCCCGTGACGAGCAGAATCTCTTGAATCCCGGCATCCACGAGGGCCTGGATCGGATAGTAGATCATCGGCCGGTCATAGATCGGCAGCAGGTGTTTGTTGGTGATTTTGGTGAGCGGGAACAATCTGCTTCCCGTACCTCCGGCTAGCACGACACCCTTCATAGGCTCCTATCATACCGTAACGGCTTCCGCCGCCGCCCGGCGCCGACACGCCGCGAGAACCTCGACGCTGATAGAATACGCTGCATGGAACTTTACAATTGGGAGCAGCTACCGGCGGAGCAGATGAACCCCATGATCGTCCGCAAGGTGATCCATAGCGGGCAGATGACGATCGCGCGGCTTAACATCCGCAAAGACGCCGTTGTGCCGGAGCACAGCCACATCAACGAGCAGATTGCCAACGTGGAACGCGGCGCGCTCCTGTTCCATATCGGCGGCGTCGACAGGCGCGTGGGCGCCGGCGAATCCCTGGTGATTCCTCCCAACGTGCCGCACGGCGTGGTGGCACTGGAAGATACGGTGGTGACCGACGTTTTCACGCCGCGCCGCGAGGACTGGATTTCGGGCGACGATGCCTATCTGCGCCGCTGAGCCTCGAAGAACGCGCGCAACCGCTCGACGCATTCCACCGCCAGGACGCCTTCGACCACCTCGACGCGGTGATTGAGGACGGGCGAATCCGCCACCTGGAACTTACTGCGCACGCCGCCGAAGCGCAGGTCGCGGGCGCCGAAGACGAGGCGTTGGACGCGCGCGGCGACCAGCGCACCGGCGCACATCACGCAGGGCTCCAGCGTGCAGTACAGCGTGGCGCCGGTGAGGCGGTAGTTGCCCAACCGCGCCGCCGCCTGGCGGATGGCCAGAATCTCGGCATGCGCCGTGGGGTCGGTGCGCGCGATGGGAGAGTTGGAACCGCTGCCGACGATCTCCCCGCCGATCACGACGACGGCGCCCACCGGCACCTCGCCCTCGTGTGCGCTTTGACCCGCCAGCGCGAGCGCCTCCCGCATGAATTCCTCGTCCGTGGTCACCGAACCTCTATAATACGGAAATCCACTATGGCCGAACTTGAAATCCATCACGAAGACGAACACACCTCCGACCCGCTGGGGCAAAAGGTCGGGGTAATGGCATCCGTTCTTGCGGTACTGCTGGCGGTGGTGTCCATCGCCAGCCACCGCACGCACACGGCGGCGATCATTCACAAATCCGGATCCAACGACCAATGGGCGTATTACCAGGCCACGCGGGTCAAGCTGCATACCACCGAAATGGGCGAAAACATGGTCCACCTGTTGGGTGCGAAGGGAGAGGTCGCCGACAAGATGCTGACCGAATACGCCGGCCAGAAGAAAAAATACGAGGAGCAGAGCCAGAAGATCCAGGAAGAGGCCAAGGGCGCCGACGAAGCGGCCGAGGCGGACGAGCACCGCGCCTTGCGCTACGACGTGGGCGAGGGGTTGCTGGAGATCGGACTGGTGCTCAGCTCGCTGTACTTCATTGCGCGCAAGGGCATGTTCCCGGTGCTGGGCGTCATCGCCGGAGTGGCCGGCGTGGGGATCGCCATCACCGGGTTCTTGATGTGAAAACCGGGGTAAAACCGGGGGTAAAACCGGGGACAGACGGAACGTTTTCTGGTTTTCCCAAGAGAAAACGGAAAACGTTCCGTCTGTCCCCGGTTTAGTGATGGAAGTGGCGGACGCCGGTGAAGACCATGGCCGCGCCCAGGCGGTCCGCCGCAGCCACTACTTCGGCATCGCACACACGCTCCCGCCGCCCTGAACGAAGGCAGTGGCGCCGTTCTGGGCGGCTGCCTCGACGCCATCGGCGAGAACGTGGGGACAGACGGGACGTTTTCTGGTTTTCCCAAGAGAAAACGGAAAACGTTCCGTCTGTCCCCGGTTTAGTGCCT
>Ga0208079_1000979_pt1 | contig 15473 bp, 11 predicted proteins | sample NGESurdeep092012_5_FD_184474 | JGI IMG/M metagenome (GOLD analysis project Ga0208079, IMG submission 184474) | Arctic peat soil microbial communities from Barrow, Alaska - NGEE Surface sample 210-2 deep-092012 (SPAdes) | ecosystem: Environmental > Terrestrial > Soil > Wetlands > Peat ... | reverse complement strand
CCCGCCGCTCATGCTCTGCGGGGTCGAGCCTCCCCTGGCGCCAGTGCTCGCCCAGCAGTGCAGTCGCCCTGTCACGCTCAGCTGTGCCTACGCGTGTCCTGCTCCCCATACCGTCCTGCGATCCGGCCGAACGATCGTTCGCGTTGCTCATGGAGCCCATCCTGCCCGCCCGCGGCCTCACCTGCGCATCTCAGGCCAGGGGATCCGCCGGCCAACCGCTCGGGCGGACCTCGGCACCCCGGCGCATCAGTCCGTAGGTGATGCCGTCGGTCAGGCTGACCCAGCTGGCCTCGACGATGTTGGGCGCAACACCGACGGTGTCCCACGACGTCACACCGTCGGAGTGCTCCATCAGGACCCGGGTGGTGGCGTCGGTGCCGTGAGCAGCGTCGAACAGACGGACCCGGAAGTCGATCAGCTCGATCTTGGCCAGCTCCGGGTAGGCACCCGACAGCGCCTGGCGCATGGCACGGTCCAGCGAGTCCACCGGGCCGTTGCCCTCGGCCGTGACGACGACCCGCTGGCCGGCCGCCCACAGCTTGATCGTTGCCTCCGAAACCGGGTCACCCTTGGCGTAGGTGTGGTCCGTGATGACCCTCCACGACTCCACCCGGAAGTAGCTCGGCCGGCTGCCGAGCTCCTCGCGCAGCAGCAGGTCGAAGGACGCGTCAGCAGCCTCGAAGGTCCAGCCCTGGGCCTCAAGATCCTTGACCCGTTTGACGATTCGCGCCAAGAGGTCCTTCTCGCCGCTCAGGTCAAAGCCCAGCTCGCGCGCCTTGAGCTCGATGCTGGCCCGGCCGGCCATGCCAGAGACGAGCATGCGCATGTCGTTGCCCACGGCCAGCGGGTCGGTGTGCTGGTAGAGATCGGGGTCCACCTTGATCGCGCTCGCGTGAAGGCCGGCCTTGTGGGCGAAGGCACTGGCGCCGACGTACGGCTGGCGGCTGTAGGGGGGGACATTGGTGACCTCGCTGATCTGGTGCGCGATGCGGGTGGCCTCGGCCAACCGGCTGGACGGAAGCAGCTGTAGGCCCTCCTTGAGCTGGAGGTTGCCGATGACGCTGAGCAGGTCGGCGTTGCCGGTGCGCTCGCCGTAGCCGTTGACCGTCCCCTGGAAGTGCGTCGCTCCGGCCCGGATCGCGGCCATCGAGTTGGCGACCGCGCAACCGGTGTCGTTGTGACAGTGAATGCCGAGCCGGGCCCCCGTGGCATCAGCGACGTCGGCAACCACGTCCGCCACCTCGTGAGGCAGCATGCCGCCATTGGTGTCGCACAGAGCCACCAGCTCTGCCCCGGCCTCCATCGCCGTGCGAATCACCTCGATCGCGTACTCACGGTCGGCGCGATATCCGTCGAAGAAGTGCTCGGCGTCCAGGAACACGCGCCGGCCCTCCGCGGTCAACCAGCCGACCGTGTCGCGGACCATCTCAAGGTTCTCGTGCGGCGTGGTGCGCAGGGCGAGCTCGACATGACGCACGTGAGCCTTGGCCACCAGCGTGACCACTGAGGCACCCGAGTCGACCAGCGCCCGCACCTGCGGGTCATCTGCCGCCACGACTCCCGGACGCCGGGTGGCGCCGAACGCGGACAGCGTTGCCGTGCGCAACGAGAGCTCCTTTCGTGCACGGGCGAAGAACTCCGTGTCCTTGGGGTTGGCGCCGGGCCAGCCGCCCTCGATGAAACCGACCCCGAGCTCGTCCAGGAGCCCCGCTATGACCAGCTTGTCCGCGATGGAAAGGTTCAGGCCCTCTTGCTGCGCGCCATCGCGCAACGTGGTGTCGTAGACGTGCAGGTTGGTCATCGTCAGCCCTGTCTGAACGTAGTTAAAGGCAACAGCCATGTGGCAACAGTGTTGTGACACCGCTGATGTCGTGCATTGTGTCCTCAAGAACACTGTCACGCCACGCGATTCGCCCGAACGGGGTGTGGCCCGGGAACGAAAAGACCCCCCAAGGGTATGGGAGGTCTGCGCGGCGGGAAGTGCCCCGTCGCGCTAGTCGATAATGAATGTGGCGGTAGCCACTACCGTCCAGATGTTGCTCACCTCAGGAGCCTTGCACGCCTGTTCGCCATCTGGCTACCCGTCTGGCACTGTGATCTTGCATCGTGGTCAGGCACGCGCCCGGGCACAGGCCTGGACGAAGGCGTCGAACAGGCGGTCGTCCTGACCCGCCTCCGGGTGCCATTGCACGGCCAGCCGGAACCGTGACTCGGGACGCTCCATCGCCTCCAGCGTGCCGTCCGGGGCCCACGCGGCCGGCACATAACCGGGGTGAGACGACACGCACTGGTGGTGATAGCTCGGTATGACAACCTGTTGCCCCAGCAGAGCGCTCACCGTGGTGCCCTCGACCGTGCGCACTGAATGGCTGCCATAGACCCCGGGCGCGGGCGAATGCTCCTCGTGCCCGACCAGGTCGGGCAGGTGCTGCTCCAGCGTCCCACCGGCAGCCACGGCCATCACCTGCATGCCGCGGCATACACCCAGCACAGGTGTGTCGAGCTCGCGCGTGACTTGGGCCAGGGCCAACTCGAAGGCGTCGCGATCGGGTCGGGCTTCCTGCACGCTCGGGTGCGGCTGTGCCGCATACCTGCGGGGTTCGACGTCGACGCCGCCGGCGAGCATCAGTCCGTCCAGACGCGAGACCACCGCGCCGGCCATCTGGGCATCGGCGTCCCGGCGCGGCGGGATCAAGACGGCGATCCCACCGGCTCGCTCGATCTTGGTCACGTAGTCGTAGGGCAGCAACGCGTGAGACATGCTCGCCCACACCCCGCGCACGACTTCCTCGACGTAGCAGGTGATGCCGATGATCGGCCGACGGCCGTTGGTTTCCATCTCGGGTGCGATCCAGGGATCACAGCGGGGTGACGTACGCGCCGGAGATCCCGCCGTCGACCATGAACTGCGACGCCGTGATGAAGCTGGACTCGTCGCTGGCCAGGAACAACACGGCGCCTGCTATCTCATCGGGCTCGGCGAACCGGCCGAGCGGGATGTGGGTGAGGCGTCGTGCCGCCCGCTCCGGATCCGTGGCGAACAGCTCTTGGAGAAGTGGGGTGTTGACCGGGCCCGGGCACAGGGCATTGACCCGGACACCCTCCCGGGCGAACTGCACGCCGAGCTCACGCGACATCGACAGCACCCCGCCTTTGCTGGCCGTGTAGGAGATCTGCGAGGTCGCGGCGCCCATGACTGCGACGAAGGACGCCATGTTGATGATCGAGCCCTTGTGCTGATCGAGCATGTACGGAAGTGCTGCCTTGCAACAGAGGTAGACGCTGGTCAGGTTGACCTCCTGCACCCTGCGCCAGACGTCCAGGTCGGTGGTGAGAATCGAGTTGTCATCGGGCGGGTTGACACCCGCGTTGTTGAACGAGATATCGACGCTGCCGAACGTGTGCTTGGCCGCAAGGAACAGGGCCTCGACCTGCTCGGGGCTGGTGACGTCACAGCGGACGAACGCTCCGCCGATCTCGCGGGCGATGCGTGGGCCGTTGGCGTCGTCGACATCGCCGATCACCACCGTGGCGCCCTCGGCGGCGAAACGCCGCACGGTGGCCAGCCCGATACCGCTGCAGCCTCCCGTGACGACCGCGACCCGGCCTTCAATCCTGCCTGCCATATGCCTACCTTCCGTGTTGCGCCGTGATATCAGTCTGCTCGCGGCGGTCAGCTGGTGGAGATAAAGACGTTCTTGACGTCCGTGAAGGCGTCGAGCGCATCAGGTCCGAGCTCACGACCGATACCCGACTGCTTGAAGCCACCGAAAGGTGTCGAGTACCGCACGCTGCTGTGCGAGTTCACCGAGAGGTTGCCTGCCTGGATGCCACGGGAGACGCGGATCGCGCGCCCCACGTCCCGGGTCCAGATAGACCCTGAGAGACCGTACTGGCTGTCATTGGCCTTGGCGATCGCGTCGGCCTCGTCCTCGAACGGCAGCACGGCCACGACAGGGCCGAAGATCTCCTCGCGCCAGACCCGGTCGGCGGTGTTGCGGGCAAGAACCACGGTGGCCGGGTACCAGAAGCCGTCCCCACCCGGTGCCTGCCCACGGAAGGCGACGTCGACCTGCTCAGCCGAGTCCTCGACATACGAGCGCACGTTCTCGCGCTGAGCCGCACTGATCAACGGCCCCATCTGCGTGCGCTCCCGTGACGGGTCCGCCACCACGACACCCTTGACGGCCTTCTCGAACAACCCCAGGAAACGGTCATAGACGTTGCGCTGCACCAGGATCCGGCTGCGGGCGCAGCAGTCCTGACCCGCGTTGTCCAGGAAGGACATCGGAGCGGCGGCAGCTGCCGCCGGGATATCGGCGTCGTCGAAGATGACGTTGGCGCTCTTGCCGCCGAGCTCGAGGGTGATCCGCTTGACCTGGTCGGCTGCTCCGCGCATGATCGCCTGACCCACCGATGTCGATCCGGTAAAGCAGATCTTGCGGACGGCCGGGTGCGTCACGAACCGCTCGCCGACCACCGACCCCTTCCCGGCAATGACGGTGAAGACACCCTCGGGGATGCCAGCCTCCAGCGCGAGCTCCCCGAGCCGGATCGCCGTCAACGGAGTGAGCTCGGCAGGTTTGAGAACCACTGTGTTGCCAGCAGCCAGCGCCGGCGCGAGACCCCAGCCGGCGATAGGCATCGGAAAGTTCCACGGCACGATGATGCCAACCGTCCCGAGCGGCTCCTTGAAGGTGACATCCAGGCCACCGGCGACCGGAATCTGTCTGCCGGTCAGACGTTCTGGTGCGGCCGAGAAATAGTTGAGGACATCGCGGACGTTGCCCGCCTCCCAGCGGGCATTGCCGATGGTGTGCCCCGCGTTGGCGACCTCGAGCTGCGCCAGCTCCTCCAGATGGGAGTCAACGACCTCGCTGAAACGACGCAGCAGCCGGCCACGATCGGCCGGCGCGATGGCGCGCCAGCTGGCACCCGCGGCGTCCGCGCGGGCGATGGCCTGATCGGTCTGCTCCAGGCCGGGCTGGACCACCCTTTGGACCAGCGCCTCGTTTGCGGGATTGATGACCTCATGTTCGAGGGTCTGTGGCGGGTTGGCCTGCTCGCTCAAAGCCGCTCAAATCCTCGTACTCGTTCCCAGTCGGTCACCGCTGCACCGAACGCTGCCAGCTCGATATCGGCCGCGTGCACATAGTGCTCCACCACGTCCGTGCCAAGAGCCTGCCGTGCCACGGTGGATGCGGCGAAGAGATCCCTCGCCTCAAGCATGGTGGCGGGCACGCGCTCCTTGTCCGAGGTGTAGGCGTTGCCCACGAAGGCTGGCTCGAGCGGGAGCTTGTCTCGGATGCCGTGCAGGCCCCCGGCAAGCATCGCGGCAACGGCCATGTAGGGGTTGACGTCACCGCCCGGCAGGCGGTTCTCAACCCGGAGGCCGGCACCGCGGCCGACCACGCGCAAAGCACACGTGCGGTTGTCATGGCCCCACGCGATCGCCGTCGGGGCAAAAGAGCCGGGGGCAAAACGCTTGTAGGAGTTGATGTTCGGCGCATACAGCAACGTGAACTCGCGCATCGTGGCCTGGACGCCGGCCAGGAAATGGTCGAACATCTTGCTGTGTCCGCCGTCGCGCGTGTCGTCGGCGAAGACGGTCGAGCCGTCCTGGCCGCGCAGCGAGAGATGGATGTGACAGGAGTTGCCCTCGCGCTCATCGAACTTGGCCATGAACGTCAGCGACTGCCCATGGGCCGCGGCGATCTCCTTGGCCGCGTTCTTGTAGATGCTGTGGTTGTCACAGGTGCGAAGGACCTCGTCATAGAGGAAGGCAATCTCGTGCTGGCCCAGGTTGCACTCCCCCTTGGCGTTCTCCACAGTCACCCCCGCGGCGTACATCTCGTTGCGGATCTCCCGCAGCAGGGGCTCGACCCTGCTTCCGCCCAGGATCGAGTAGTCGACGTTGTAACGGTTGGCGGGTATGAGCCCCTCGTAGCGCCTGTCCCAGGCGCCGTCGAAGGAGTCCTCGAACACGATGAACTCAAGCTCGGTCCCGGCAAAAGCCACGCAGCCAAGTTCCGCCGCGGCCGCCGTCTGGGACTTAAGAACGGAGCGGGGCGACGGGCGCACCAGTCCGGTGCCGTCCATCCACACCAGGTCGCACTGCACCGTGGCCGAGTAGGGCTGACCAGGGGTCCGACGCAGCGTCGAGATATCCATCTCGAACAGCATGTCGCCATAGCCACGCTCCCAGGAGCTGATGGCGTAGCCGTCGACCGTGTTCATCTCCACGTCGACGGCCAGGAGGTAGTTGCACCCCTCGACGCCGTGACCGAGCACATGCTCCAGAAAGTAGTGCCCGTGGTTGCGCTTGCCCTGCAGCCGCCCCTGCATGTCGGTGAACGCCGTGATGACCGTGTCGATGGCCCCCGACTCGATCTCGTAGCGCAGTTCGTCAACGGTCAGTGCCGGTCGGGCTGCCATGTGTCTCTTCTCAGGTATTGACTGTCAGTTCGAAGGTTGAAGATCCGTTCAGCTGTTGAAGATCTCCTCGATGGGCTTGGTGTCGTGCCCGGGCGGAGGCTCTTTCATGAAGTGCTGGCGGCCACCGATGAACCAGGTGACCGTGGCGAACACCAGCACGACCAGGACCGCGACAGGCGCGTAGTTGAAGTTGTTGACCGTGATGGGACTGGCCGTGGGGAGCATGAACAGGATCACGATAAACACCACCCACCCGACGGCGATCCAGCCGATCACCGCACTCCACCGGCCCAGGTTCCACTCTCCCGCCCGGAAGTCCGGGTTGAGCCGCCGCAGCAGCACCGGTGTCACATACGCAATATAGAGCCCGATGACGGCGATCGAGGTAACTGCGAAATATGCCGTGGTGCTCTTGAGCGCCGGACTGGCCAAGATGATCGCGCACACGGTGCAGAGCCAGATGGAGTTGGTTGGCGTTCCGGTGCGAGCGTTGACCTTCGCCCACATCTTCGAGCCGGGAAGCGCTCCGTCGCGCGAGAACGCATAGCTCATCCGGGAGTTCGCGGTCACCGACGCCATGCCACAGAAGTACTGTGCGACGCCACAGATGAAGATGAGGAAGAGCCCCGCCTTGTGCCCTGCGGCATCGACGAAGATCTGCGCCGCCGGGAGCCCGGTCGATGACGTCAGCTCTGCGTTGTAGTTCTGAATCGCCGCGGTCACCGCGATGAGCAGGACCCAGCCCGCGAGGATCGACACGATGACCGAGTTCACGATGCCCTTGGGAGCGTTGGTGGAGGCGCTGTGCGTCTCCTCGGAGATGTGGGCAGAGGCGTCAAACCCTGTGTAGGTGTACTGAGCCATCAACAACCCGATGAGGAACACATAGACGGGACTGGCCCAGAAGGTCCAGCCGGCCTGGTTCTCGTAGTGGAGGAACGTCCACGACAGCGACTGGTGGTGGTCGGGGATGAACGCGAGAACGACGACGATGACGGCGACTCCGGCGAGGTGCCACCAGGCGCTGAAGTTGGACAGCAGGCTGACCAGGTTGACACCGAAGGTGTTGAGCAGTCCGTGGGACAGCAGGATGACGGCGAAGAGAACGAAGGTGTGCACGGGAGTGGCCGTCCAGCCCCACGCCAGGTTGGCGAAGGCCGTCCAGGTCAGCGCCGCACCGAAGTCGATCGCCGCGGTCACCGCAACCTCACCGAGGAAGTTGAACCACCCGACGTACCAGGCCCAGACAGGCTTGTTCCGCCGGGCCAGCCGCCCGGCCCAGAAGTACAGGCCGCCTGCAGTCGGGTAGACCGAGCAGATCTCCCCCATGGCCAGAGCGACACACAGGACGAAGGCGCCGACCAGCGGCCAGCCGATCGAGATAGCGATCGGACCTCCCGAGCTCATGGCGATGCCATAGCTCGTAATACAGCCGGCCAGAATGGAGATGATCGAGAACGAGACGGCAAAGTTGGAGAACCCGCTCATGCCGCGGTGCAGTTCTTGCTTGTAGCCGAGTTCGGCCAGCCTGGTCGCGTCCTCGTCGACAACCGGGACGGGTGGGGGAACGCTCATGCTTCACCTCATTTGGGTCGATCAGCAGACGACAAGTTGGCGAGGACATCAAGCAATGATTGAAGGCCCCGCGCAAGCCCGAGTCAATGGTCTGTACCTACTGACCGTTGGCGTGTCGCTACGCGAGGCGGGTCAGCCAGCCACGCGAGTCCGCCGCTCGGCCGTACTGCACATCCAGCAGCGAGGCACGGATGGTGGCGGTCACCGCACCCACCCCACCGTTGACCTCGTGATCGCCGATGACGACCTCGCCACCCTGCCACGCCAGCCGTCCGACCGGCGTGACCACCGCGGCGGTCCCGCAGGCGAACACCTCGGTGATCTCGCCACTGGTGACACCATCGCGCCACTGGTCGATGGAGACGCGACGTTCGTCCACCGTGAGCCCGAGGTCGGCGGCCAGCTCGACGATCGAGGAACGCGTCACGCCCTGCAGGATCGTCCCGGTCAGCTCGGGGGTCACGAGGGTGCCATCGCGGTGAACGAAGAAGAGGTTCATCCCCCCGAGCTCCTCAACCCACTTGCGCTCGACGGCATCCAGGAACGCGACCTGGTCGCAGCCGTTGGCGCTGCCCTGAACCTGCGCGGCCAGGCTAGCTGCGTAGTTGCCACCACATTTGGCCTCGCCGGTGCCGCCCGGGGCGGCACGCGTGTAGTCCGTGGACAGCCAGATGGACACGGGTTTCAGTCCGCCCGCGAAGTAGGGACCCGCCGGCGAGCCGATCACGCAGTAGGTCACCACGGCCGCCGGGCGCACTCCCAGGAACGACTCCGATGCAAACATGAAGGGGCGCAGGTAGAGGCTGTCTTCTCCTCCGTTGCCCGCTGGAACCCATTTCTCGTCGGTCGCAACCAGTGCCCGCAGCGACGCGATGAAGTCAGTCTCTGACAGCTCCGGAAGAGCCAGTCGCCGCGCGCTACGCGCAAATCGGGCCGCGTTGACCTCCGGGCGGAACGTCCAGACGGACCCGTCAGCATGCCGGTAGGCCTTCATGCCCTCGAAGATCTCCTGGGCATAGTGAAGCACCGCCGCAGAAGGGTCGAGCGACAGCGGCCCATAGGCCGTGACCCTCGCGTCATGCCAGCCCGCAGCTTCGGTCCAGGTCGCCAGCACCATGTGGTCGGTGAAGGTCTTGCCGAAACCGGGGTTGGCCAGAACGGCCTCACGCTGGTCATCCGGCAATACCTCAGAGCGCACATCGACCGTGAACGAGAGTGCTGCCGATGACATGGGTCCTCCAAGAACGTGGGCGTGATGCCTGCTAGCCGAAGATTAGCCGGACGCTGCGCCACGCCCCAGCGAAGGGGTCCGAGCGGACGGCTCATCCGGCCAGGGATGCGATGGCGTCGCCGACCTGTGAGGTGGAACGGGCCGTGGTCCCTCTGGTGGCCAGATCCGAAGCCACCGCCTGCTCCACCCGGAACGCATCCTTGGGGCGACCGAGGTGGTCCAGGAGCATGCCGACGGACAGAATCGCTGCGGTCGGGTCCGCTCTGCCCTGACCCGCGATGTCGGGGGCCGAGCCGTGGACGGGCTCGAACATGCTGGGGGCCGTTCTCTGCGGGTTGATGTTGGCGCTGGCGGCCAGGCCGATGCCACCGGCTATGGCCGCCGCGATGTCGGTCAGGATGTCACCGAAGAGGTTGTCCGTGACGATCACGTCGAAACGGCCGGGGTCGGTGACCATGAAGATGGTGGCCGCGTCCACGTGCTGGTAGGCGGTGGTCACCTCGGGGAACTCGGCACCCACCTCGTCCACCGTCCGGCGCCAGAGGTCACCCGCGTGCACGAGGACGTTGTGCTTGTGCACGAGGGTCAGATGCTTGCGCTCCCGTGCCTGTGCGCGTGCGAAGGCGTCGCGCACGACCCGCTCGACGCCATAGCGGGTGTTGATGCTGACCTCGGTGGCGATCTCCGCTGGCGAACCAACGCGCATCGCGCCCCCGTTGCCGACATACGGCCCCTCGGTCCCTTCACGCACGACGACGAAGTCGACGCCATGGGGAGCGACCCGTTCGAGCACCAGCGGGCTCTGCACCCCGGGGTAGAGCCGCACCGGACGCAGGTTGACGTACTGGTCGAGCGCGAACCGAAGCTTGAGCAGGAGGCCCCGCTCGAGGACCCCGCTGGGAACACCGGGGTCGCCCACCGCGCCGAGCAGGATCGCGTCATGTCCGCGAATCTCCGCCAGGGCCGAGTCCGGCAGGGTCTCCCCGGTGGCAAGCCAGCGACGAGCCCCCAGGTCGTAGTCGGTGATGGCCACCTTGACTCCGCTGGACGCGGTGACCGCAGAAAGGACCTTCAGCCCCTCGGCCACCACCTCGGGACCGATGCCGTCGCCCCCGATCACCGCGATGTTCAGGACATCCGTCTGCTGCGCGTCAACCATGTTCACCAGGGTAGGAGCCGTCTTGCACTGTGGATTCCCCATCTCACGCTATGAACAGCACCCATGGGAAACGGCGCCGGGATGGTCCCGACGCCGTAGGCCAACCGTCCCTGGAACCTATGCGTCTGTGTGGCCTTGGTCCTGCAGGTCCAGTGACTCCTGCAACGCGCGGCGAGCAGCCAGTACGTCTTCGCTCATGTGATTCCTAACCTCCCCCGACAGTGCATCGTCCTATGTGCCTGCGAGCGTACGGGGACGCCATAGCACAAGGGAACAAGTTTCTCGCACGTTGAGACAACACTCATTCAGTCGTCGAGGTCGGCAACCCTGACCGCGGTCGCGCCGATGACCTGGGAAATCTCGCTCAGCGCTGCTGGCGGGATCTGCGAGTCGACGGTGAGCACCATGAGAACGTGGCCGCCCGCGGCATCCCGGGCCACCTGCATGCCTCCGATATTGACCCCGGCCTCGCCGAGCACACGACCGACGCTGCCCACCACGCCCGGTCGGTCAAGATACGTAAGGAAGGCTATGTGCTCGGAGATCGGAACCTCAAGGTCGAACCCGTTGACGCCGACGACCTTCTCGATCATCCGCGGGCCGGTCAGCGTGCCGGCGACGCTCACGACGCTTCCGTCGGACATGGTCCCGCGCAACGTTGTGACATTGCGGAAGTCCAGGCTCTTCGGGTCGGTCAGAAGTCGCACCTCGCACCCTCGCTCCTGGGCCAGCAACGGGGCGTTGACGTAGGTCACCGACTCCTCGACAACGTCCTGGAACAGGCCCTTGAGGGCGGCCAGCTTCCAGACACTGACGTCAAATTCGGTGATCTCGCCCCAGACCTCGATGTCGAGCTGCACCGGGACCGCTCCGGCCAGAGCGGTGTAGATGCGACCGAGCTTCTCGACCAGGGCGATCCCGGGCCGGACCTCCTCGGCGATGACACCGCTCGACACGTTCACGGCGTCGGGAACCAGCTCACCGGCAAGGGCCAGTCGGACCGACTTGGCCACCGCAACGCCGGCCTTCTCCTGGGCCTCTTCGGTCGAGGCGCCCAGATGCGGGGTGACCACGACCGAATCGAACCCGAACAGCGGCGACTGCGTGCACGGCTCCTTTTCCCAGACGTCGATACCGGCGCCAGCCACGCGGCCTTCCTTCAGCGCGTTGAACAGAGCCTGTTCGTCGACGATGCCACCGCGGGCCGCGTTGATGATTCGCACAGACGGCTTGACGAGCTTGAGGGCCTCTTCGCCGATCAGGCCCAGGGTCTCCGGCGTCTTGGGCAGGTGCACGGTGATGAAGTCGCTCCAGCGCAGCAGATCGTCCAGGGAGACGAGCCGCACGCCGAGCTGGCCTGCGCGCGCCGTGCTCAGGTAGGGGTCGTAGGCGATGATCTTCATTCCGAAACCGGCAAGACGCTCCGCGGTCAGCGCACCGATGCGGCCGAGGCCGACAATGCCCACGGTCTTGTCGAGCAGCTCAACGCCGCCGTACTGGCTGCGCTTCCACTTGCCGGACTTGAGCGCCTGGTTGGCCGGCGCGATGTTGCGGGCGGTGGACAGCAGCAGCCCGACGGCAAGCTCGGCGGCAGAGGTGGTGTTGGAGGTCGGCGCGTTCACGACCATGACGCCGGCAACCGTCGCAGCCTTGACGTCCACGTTGTCCAGACCGACGCCGGCACGGGCGACGACCTTGAGCACCTTGGCGGCAGCGAGGGCTTCCTGGTCGATCTTCGTGGCGGAACGGATCAGCACCGCGTCGACGTCGGCGAGGGCCACCAGCAGCTCCCCGCGGTTGGCGCCATCGCAGCGCCGGATCTCGAAATCGGGCCCGAGGGCGTCGATGGTTGCGGGCGAGAGCTCCTCGGCAATCAAGACGATGGGCTTGGTGGCAATCGCGACAACGGGTTTGGTCACTGAACCTGTCCTTCACAGCTGGCGGGAGATCGACCAGTCATGCATGCGGTGGCATGCGGCCGGCCGGTGGGTGGCAGATACCCGGCACCGCTCTGTGCCCGGCACAAGGCAATTTGTGTCGAGCCCCAGTTTAGGGCGCACGACCCAGCTTGTCGGCTTGAGCCCGCGATGCGGACCGCCCGGCTCAGCGAGCTGCACTGCCTTCGACATAGTCCGAGTCGGATGCCTTGATCCAGCTCATCAGACCACGCAGCCGGCGACCGGTCTCCTCGATCGGGTGGGCCGCGGCCTTGGCGCGCAGTGCCGTGAACTCCGGGGCGCCGGCGTCCTGGTCGGCGATGAAACGCGCGGCGAAGGCACCGCTCTTGATGTCCGCCAGGACATCTTGCATGTTCTCCTTGACGTGGGCGTCGATGACGCGAGGCCCCGAGACGTAGTCACCGTACTCAGCGGTGTCCGAGACCGACCAGCGCTGCTTGGCGATGCCTCCCTCGACCATCAGGTCGACGATCAGCTTGAGCTCATGCAGGCACTCGAAGTAGGCGACCTCGGGCTGGTAGCCGGCCTCCACGAGGGTCTCGAACCCGTACATGACGAGCTGGGACGCACCACCGCACAGGACTGCCTGCTCACCGAACAGGTCGGTCTCGGTCTCCTCGGTGAAGGTCGTCCGAATGCCGCCGGCCCGCAGGCCACCGATCGCCCGCGCGTAAGACTTGGCCAGTTCCCAGGCGGTGCCGGTCTCATCCTTCTCGACGGCGACCAGCACCGGGACGCCGCGGCCGTCAACGTACTCGCGGCGAACCAGGTGACCTGGCCCCTTGGGGGCGACCATGGCGATGTCGACACCCGAGGGCGCCTGGATGTACCCGAAGCGGATGTTGAAGCCGTGTGCGAAGAACAGCGCCGAGCCCGCCTTGAGGTTGGGGGCGATCGACTCGGCATAGACCGTGCGCTGGACCTGGTCCGGCGTCAGGATCATGACCAGGTCGGACTCCTGGACCGCTGTGGCCACCGAGACGACCCGCAGGCCCTCGGCCTCGGCCTTGGCCGTTGACTTGCTGCCCTCGGCCAGGCCGACCCGGACGTCGACACCGGAGTCACGCAGGTTCAGCGCGTGGGCGTGACCTTGGCTGCCGTAGCCAATGACGGCAACCTTGCGCCCCTGGACCACGGACAGGTCTGCATCATCGTCGTAGAACATTTCAGCCACGTCGGGCTCCTTCAAATAGTTGGTGAGATTGCGTGAAGTGCGTTGGGATTCTTGGGTTCTGTGTTCCGACCAGCGGTGGGCTCGGCTCTGCTCTGTGCCTCTCGCTCAGGCCGACCGCAGAGAACGATCGGTGATCGAGCGGGCCCCGCGGCCGATGGCGACCATGCCGGACTGCACCAGCTCCTTGATGCCGAACGGCTCCAGGATCCGCAACAACGCCTCCAGCTTGTCGCTGTCGCCGGTGGCCTCGATGGTCACGGCTTCGGTGGCGACGTCAACGATCTTGGCCCGGAACAGATGGGCCGTCTCGATGATGTGGGAACGCGTCTGCAGATCAGCGCTGACCTTGACCAGAAGGATCTCCCGTTGAACGGAGGCAATGCCTGCGAGCTCGACGACCTTGAGCACCTCGACCAGCTTGTTGAGCTGCTTGGTGACCTGCTCGAGTGGCAGCTCATCCACGTCGACGACGACCGTCATGCGGGACACGTCGGGGTTGTCGGTGGGGCCGACCGCAAGTGAGTCGATGTTGAACCCGCGTCGCGAGAACAGTCCCGCGATACGGGTCAGTACACCGGGCTTGTTCTCCACGAGGACTGACAGCGTGTGCTTGCTCATCTCTTCCACCTTTCAGTCTTCGCGATCCCAGGCCGGCGTGAGGCCTCGTGCCGTCTGGATCTGGTCGTTGCTGACTCCGGAGGGGACCATCGGCCACACCATGGCATCGCGGTGGACGACGAAGTCCACCACGACCGGAGAGTCGTCGACCTCCATCGCCGCCTTGATGGTGGCGTCGACGTCGACCGCCGAGTCACAGCGAAGCCCCACGCAGCCGTAGGCCTCGGCCAGCTTGACGAAGTCCGGGACGCGCACCTGCTCGTGGCTGGTGTGCAGGTCGGTGTTGGAGTAACGCTCGTTGTAGAAGAGCGTCTGCCACTGGCGGACCATGCCCAGGCTGGAGTTGTTGATGATCGCGACCTTGATCGGGATCTTGTTGATGACACAGGTCGCGAGCTCCTGGTTGGTCATCTGGAAGCAGCCGTCACCGTCGATGGCCCAGACGGTGCGCCCGGGCTGGGCAACCTTGGCTCCCATGGCCGCCGGCACCGAGAAGCCCATCGTGCCCAGGCCACCGGAGGTGATCCAGCTGTTCGGGCGCTCATACTGCACGAACTGGGCGGCCCACATCTGGTGCTGGCCCACCCCTGCCACGAAGACCGACTCAGGACCGCTGATCGCACCGAGGCGTTCGATGACGTACTGCGGGGACAGGGACCCGTCCTGGGGGGTGTAGCCCAGCGGGAACGTGGCCTGCCACTGCGCGACCTGCCTGCGCCACGCCTCGTAGTCCCCCTGGTGACCTGCCCCCTGCTCGCCGCGCACCACGGTGATGAGATCGCTGATGACGTCCTTGCAGTCACCCACGATCGGCACGTCGGCGACGCGGTTCTTGGAGATCTCGGCCGGGTCGATGTCCGCGTGGATGACCTTGGCGTCGGGGGCGAACGTCGACAGCTGACCGGTCACCCGGTCGTCGAAGCGGGCGCCGAGCGTGATCAGCAGGTCAGACTTCTGCAGGGCTGTGACGGCCGCCACCGTGCCGTGCATGCCCGGCATGCCGAGATTGAGCGGGTGGCTGTCGGGCACTGCGCCCCGGGCCATCAAGGTCGTCACGACGGGTATCTGGGTCAGCTCGACGAGCTCACGCAGCTCGTCGCTGGCACCGGAGCGAATGACTCCCCCGCCGACATACAGAACCGGACGACGCGCCTCCATGATGAGCCGGGCCGCCTCGCGGATCTGCTTGCCATGCGGTTTGGCCACGGGGCGGTAACCAGGAAGGTCGAGCTTCGGCGGCCACACGAAGGTGGTCTGGGCCTGCAGCGCGTCCTTGCTGATGTCAATCAGGACCGGTCCGGGACGGCCTGTCGAGGCAATGTG
>Ga0208079_1000978_pt1 | contig 15484 bp, 17 predicted proteins | sample NGESurdeep092012_5_FD_184474 | JGI IMG/M metagenome (GOLD analysis project Ga0208079, IMG submission 184474) | Arctic peat soil microbial communities from Barrow, Alaska - NGEE Surface sample 210-2 deep-092012 (SPAdes) | ecosystem: Environmental > Terrestrial > Soil > Wetlands > Peat ... | reverse complement strand
CATGTGCACCTCCATGGTCACATGGAAGAACGCGCCCTCCAACCCCGAAATTCCCCCTCAGGCAATATTTCTTGTGGATTAGCGACTCAGGACACTAGCGAACGGCACCATTGCTCCTTCCTCAAAAGCCTCAAACCATCCGAGGTCTACCGTCGCGGTCGGCAGTGGCTGAAACTGCTGTCCGAAGGTATGCGCCACAAAGGCGGGTAGATGGCGAACTACCCGATATTGGATTGCGTAGTAGGCGTCAAGGCTTATCCCCTTGAGCTGCACCCACGCTGCAATCTGCCTTTGCACAGATGGGCTGAGGACAGTCCGTTCCCCGTGAATCATGGGGATCAGATGGGCTTTGGTCAGACTCTCCATCCGCGACATCCATCCGCCGTTACAGTTCACACAGACCTCGGGAAACTTCAGCGTTGCGAGGGTCTGGTGCGTCTGAGTGAACTTGCGGGACTCCTCGCCAGTGACGTTTGCAAAGTGCGTTGTCAGAATCGGCGGCACACCGCCCAGCTCCTCAGCGAGCCAGTTTGGGATGATGTCTTCCTTTGCTCGTGGGCCGCGTTCGTCGCAGAAAATGCACAGCACCTGATCCTGGCTGGTTCCGGACCTACGATTGGATGGTTATGCCGAAGAGGAACGGCCACGAGGCGACACGGGAGGCATCAGTTGACCAGGCTACGCGACCCGGCCGCAGCGTGCCCGGTGAATCCCATCAAACCCCGGCCACAACATGTAGGGCTTGGTCCGGTCAGATGGATAGCCCCTAGGCATGAAACCGAACGGCTTCGTCGAGGCCGCCTCGATCGCGTCCCACAGGCCGACCCCCAGCTCGCCGGCGAACATAGCCAGCTCGTTCACGAGGGCGATGTTCACGTGCCGGAACGTGTTCTCGAGGAACTTCGTCATCTCGGCGACCCTCGTCCCCGAGATCACGACCGTCGTGTCGACCAGGGATCGGTAGAACACGTCTATGGCGGCGGACCGGTCATCGATCCCCGAGACCACTTTCGGGTGTTTCGGAATATCCACGTCCCGTTCCCCGGGTCGACCCGTTCGGGGCGGTAGCCGACGTGACAATCGCTGCCGGCGACCAGCCCGGAACCCGCTTCGAGGATCGGCAGCAGCGGCACCTCGGTGGTCCCCGGATATGTGGTCGATTCCAGGATGACAGTCGATCCCGGCCGCACGTAGGCGGCCAGTTCTTTCGCCGACTGGTCGATACAGGGGAGATCGGGAGCGCCTTCGTGCAGCGGCGTCAGAACCGTGATCACGGCTACGTTGAAGCGCTCGCTGCCGACTCCCATCTCGCCATCTTTACTTGATCGGTCGCGCGAATTGCTCTCGCAGATCGCGCAGCCCTCCACCAGGCCATCAAAATAGGGCCGAATCTGGCGTTCATCCTAGGCTGACGGTTCACGGTAGACGGGAGGAGAGCACGGGTTGAGCGAAGCGGCTCCCACCGGCGTTGCCGCTGCTTGATGATCTGGTGAAATTCAGGCGACACCGCCGCAACTGCGCGTTTTTGGCCTCCAGAACGCGCGGGATGAAATGCTTGACTGCTCACAGAACAGGAACCGGTGCCGCCCTGAGATGCGGGCAGAGGTCGCCGGAGGAGACGGAAGATGAACGAGAGGGCCACGACCGGAGAGGCTTGCCGCAGACATTGGGCCTGGTCAAGCCTGCGTTCGGGTACGTGCACCCCACAGGCTGGATGGAACGGTCGCTACAACCAGTCGGGCCCGGCGTGGCGGGACCTGAGTGAAGTGGACACCCTTTTCGCGAATCGCAAGGTCAGCGGTCTGTTCCCGTTCTCCTTACCGAGGACTATCATTTCCCTGCTACAGGGAAGCACCGGGCTCGAAGGGCTGAATAGTTGTACGGAATGAAGCGGAATGGCATGAGGCGGAAGCAGATCAGCATGGGGTGGACCTACCGGGGGCTTCAGCGGTGCCGGCCGTGGCTGTTGCCGGCGGTCGACGCCCTGACCTGGGCGATGCTGCTCTACCTGATGTCCCTGCTCCGCTTCGACCTGCAGACACCACAGATCAGGATCGACCCGTTCGCAGTCACGGTGGTCATCGCCATGGTCTGCCAGGTCGCACTGGGCTATATCATCGCCTTCTACCGGGTTCGGTGGAAGGTCGGGAGCTTCGAACAGGCTCGGGCCTTAGCCGGGACGGTCGCCGGTACCACGGGCGTCCTCCTCGCCTATGACATCGGGATCCATCGCCGTGCCGTCCCCATCAGCGCAGTGGTGGTTTCGGGGGCCGGGGTCTTCATCATCGCGGCGGGCTACCGGGCGGTGTGGCGGATGGTCTGGGAGTATCGCAGCCGCTCGGCGACGGCCCAGCGGGTGATCGTCTACGGAGCAGGCATCGGCGGCCAGCAGGTGACGGTGGCACTGCTATCCGATCCGGCGAGCCAGTACTACCCGGCGGCACTGCTCGACGACGACCCGGAGAAGCAGAACCTGCGGATCCGCCACCTGCGGGTGGCCGGGCGAGGCACCGATCTCGGGCGGGTGGCTACGGCCACCGGCGCTACCGTGGTCATCATCGCCATCCCCTCGGCCGGGTCGGAGTTCATCCGGGAGGTGACCCAGCGAGCCGGCGAGGCGGGGCTGTCGGTGTTGACCCTGCCCCCGGCGTCGCAGTTGTTCTCCTCGGCCATCGGGGTCGACGACATCCGGCCGGTGACCAACGAGGACCTGCTGGGCCGGCGCACCATCGACACCGAGGTCGAGGAGATCGCCGGATACCTAAAGGGTCGGCGGGTGCTGGTCACCGGGGCGGGTGGGTCCATCGGTTCGGAGCTGTGCCGCCAGATCACCCGGTTCGCCCCGGCGGATCTCATCATGTTCGACCGGGACGAGTCGGGGCTGCACCAGGTGCAGCTGTCGATCGAGGGGCGGGCCATGCTCGACTCGCGCTTGCTCGTGGTGTGCGACATCCGGGACGAAGCCGCATTGGCCGCGGTGTTCGACGAGCACCGCCCCGAGGTGGTGTTCCACGCCGCGGCACTGAAGCACCTGCCGCTGCTCGAGATGTGGCCGGCCGAGGCGGTCAGGACCAACGTGTTCGGGACCCAGAACCTGCTCGACGCGGCCCGGCGGGCCGGGGTGACGAAGTTCATCAACATCTCGACCGATAAGGCGGCCAACCCGACCAGCGTGCTGGGCTACTCGAAGCGGGTGGCGGAGCGGCTGACCGCAGCGGCGAGCGCCGATGGCGAGGGCACGTACCTGAGCGTGCGGTTCGGCAACGTATTGGGCAGCCGGGGATCGGTGCTGACCACATTCCGCCAGCAGGTCGAGGACGGTGGCCCGGTCACCGTCACCGATCCCGAGGTGACCCGGTACTTCATGACCGTCGAAGAGGCGGTGCAGCTGGTGATCCAGGCCGGGGCCATCGGCGACGACGGCGAAGTGCTCGTCCTCGACATGGGCGAACCGGTACGGATCGCCGACGTGGCACGCCAACTGGTCGCCCAGGCCCCCCGACCGGTGGAGATCGTCTACACCGGGCTCCGACCCGGGGAGAAGCTCCACGAGGACCTGTTCGGGACCGGCGAGGTGGGCGTGCGGCCCCGCCACCCGCTCATCTCCCACGTACTGGTGCCGGCGCTCGCCATCGATGAGGTCTCTTCCTTCCTCGTCAGCGGCAATGCCGCGGTCATCGCGACCGGGCTCCGCCAGGTGTGCGAAGAGACGACCCCGGCACCAGCGGTGGCAAGCCCCTCCGCAAGCCGGTCCTGACCCCTGTACCTGGCGCTGAACCAGCGTGGCGAACCCGTCACGCCCCAACCACCGCGGCACTTGCTCGCTCGTGTCTTCGTACCTGCTGCTGCTGCTGATCGCGGTCGCCAGCGGCGTCCTTTCGGGAATTGCGATCACTGCGCCGGCCATCCAGGTGCTCGACGCCGGGTGTAATTGGGCCCGCCGATGTCGGATCCCCTCCTTCGTCAACCTCTACCACCGCATCCAGAAGCACCGTGCGGCCATTGTCGCCATCCTCACCCGCATGGCCTACGGCTTCACGTCCACCGGCAATCTCATCGCCCTCTGTTTGCTCGACCGGAGTGGCCACTGCCCGGCGCTCAGCGAGCGGTCCGTGCTCAGTTCGAAGCGCAACAAGGTCGCTACCACCAGCATCACCGCCCAGATGCCGGCGTCGAGCACCGGCAGTAGGACCAGGCGGTACCGGGCGAGCCACCGCTGGAGCGCGGTCTCGCCAGTTGGCAGGGGCGCCTCGGAAGGTCGTCACCATGCCCTCGACCCCTATGACTCGCGGCCGCTACGAGTGCCCACACTCCGACGCCGTTTGGCCCGGTGGCTACCGTTCTCGCTGACGGTGGGTATCCGAGTCGGCGGTACGTAGCTGCCGTAGCTGCCGTAGCTGTCGCGGTAGCCGTAGCGGCCACCGACTTCCACCTCGTTGAGAATCACCCCCACCCGCGTGGCGTCCACCTGGGCCAGCTTCTCTGCAGCCTGCTCTACCTGACTCCGCTTGGTTTCCCCGGCGGCAATGACCAGGAGAGTGGCGTCCGCCGCCCGAGCCAGGATGACAGCGTCGGTCACCGGCAGCAGCGGAGGGCTGTCCACAAGCACGATGTCGAAGGCTTGGCGCAATTTGGAGAAGATCTCGCGTGCGGCCCCGGAGGCCAGCAGTTCGGTCGGGTTGGGAGGGACCTCCCCGGCCCCGAGGTAGAACAAGTTACCGAGACCTTCTACTGTCTGGAGGGCGTCTCCCAGTGAGGTCTGCCCGAGGACCACCGAAGTGAACCCGGGGGATTCCGCGCGCTCGTAGAACTGGCCCAGCCGGGGCCGGCGCAGATCGCAGCTCACGACGACGACTCGCTGATCGGCCTGGGCCAGCACCACCCCCAGGTTGGCGATGGTCGACGTCTTGCCCTCACCCGGCGAGGGGCTCGTCACCAGAATGGTCTTCATGTTCCCGTCGTGGCCGGCGAACTGCAAAGACGTGCGCACTGACCGGTAGGCCTCCGCCACCGAAGAGTTGGGTGAATTGATCGACACCAGCACCGCGTCGCCCCGGCGCTTCCACGAACTGATCCTCGGGATCATTCCCAGTACCGGAGCATCCCTGGCCAGGCGTCCGACCTCCTCCTTGGAATACACCGCGTCATCGAGGTGCTCGACCAGGAAGGCAATGCCGATGCCCAGCAGAAGCCCGACAATCGCCGCGATCAGGGTGTCCTGGACCGGCTTCGGCGAGCTTGGCGAGGTCGGCGCTTTGGCCGGTGTCACCACTTCCACCCCGCCGCCGGAAACCGCCCCACTCACCTGCAGTGTGGCCAGCTCTTCCTTCAGGGTGGTCTCCTGCACCAGCAGAGCGCCGACCTGGGGCGATGTTGACGCCGACTTTTGCAGCGAGGCCACCTCGGTGTCGATGGCGCTGATCTGGCTCTGTAGCTGCTGTTCGGCCGCGGCCAGCTTGGCGTTGGTGACTGTCTGCTGATAGGCAACGAAGGCGTTGGCGTAGGCGTTGGCGATCTTGGCTGCCAACATCGGTGACTTGGACGTGGCTGCCACCGCGATCACGTTGGTCTGGCCGACCTGGGACGCCGACACCTTGGGTTCGCTCCCGAGCTGGTGGCGAACCGCTTCTTTGACCGGCGCGGCGGTGAGCAGTTGTAGTTCGGTCAGGACAACAGTGGGTGAGATGACCTGCTGGGACCCGGTCGAGGGCAGGGTCCCTGTGGTCGGCTGCACCAGCAGCTGGGCCGAGGCGGTGTACTGCTTTGGCTGGTTCACGCTGTAGCCACCGGCCGCGGCTCCCAACAACACCACGGCAGCGATAACCCAGTAGTACCGTCGACGGAGTATTTGGAGGTACGTCCGAAGGTCCGGCTCCGCCGTATTCAAAGCAACCATGTCATATGCCAACCTCGGTGGCTGAATTCGCTCGCTCGGACACCAACCGTCCAGTTCAGGCGCTGAGAATACCAGCCTCGGCTGTCACAGCCGGAACACGGCTGCCTGCAACATGGTGAAGTTGTCGGGATCATCCGAAAAACCGAGTCTAACCCGCCAACCCGGAGCTCTCGCGGCGCCTCGGCGGAGGGTCGGGGACCACCGGTTGATTGCCGGCTAGTCGCGTACCAATGGCTTGTAACGGAGGCGATGGGGTTGGTCGGCATCCACTCCGAGCCGTTTCTTCCGGTCGGCTTCGTAATCACTGAAGTTCCCCTCCCACCACCGGACCTCGGAATCCCCCTCAAAGGCCAGCACATGGGTGGCGATCCGGTCGAGAAACCATCGATCGTGGCTGATGACCACCGCGCAACCCGGAAACCCGAGCAGCGCCTCTTCGAGGGAACGAAGGGTATCGACGTCGAGGTCGTTGGTGGGCTCGTCGAGGAGCAGTACGTTGCCACCGCTTTTGAGGACCTTGGCCAACTGGACCCGGTTGCGCTCGCCCCCCGACAGCTGCCCCACCTTCTTCTGCTGGTCGCTGCCCTTGAAGCCGAAGCTGGAGACGTAGGCGCGCCCGTGCAGCTCGCGGTTTCCGACCACGATGCGGTCGACTCCCCCGGTGATCTCGTCGAAGACCGTCGAGTCGGGCTCGAGGTTGTCCCGCGACTGGTCGACGTAGGCCAGCACCACCGTGGCCCCCACCTCCAGCTCACCCCGGTCCGGCTTGTCCTCGCCGACGATCATCCGGAACAGGGTGGTCTTGCCCGCCCCGTTGGGGCCGATGACTCCGACGATGCCGCCGGGGGGGAGCAGAAACGACAGGTCGTCGATCAGTAGGCGGTCCCCGAAACCTTTGACCAATCCCTTGGCGTCCACCACGTGGTCGCCGAGGCGAGGCCCGGGCGGGATGGTGATCTCGAGCTTGTCCGGCCCCCGCTCGGCCGCCTCGGCCTCGGCCACCAGGTCGCTGTAGGCAGTGATCCGGGCCTTGCCCTTGCTCTGGCGGGCGCGGGGCGACATCCGGATCCACTCCAGTTCACGCGCCAGGGCGTCCTGGCGGGATCGGTCGGCCTTCTGCTCACCGGCCAGGCGGGCCTGCTTCTGCTCCAGCCACGACGAATAGTTGCCCTCCCAGGGGATGCCGCTTCCCCTGTCGAGTTCGAGGATCCAGCCGGCCACGTTGTCGAGAAAGTAGCGATCGTGGGTGACAGCCACCACGGTGCCCGGGTAGTCCTGCAGGGTACGTTCGAGCCAGGCCACCGACTCTGCATCGAGATGGTTGGTGGGCTCGTCGAGCAGCAGCAGGTCGGGTTGAGAGAGCAGCAGCCGACAGAGCGCGACCCGGCGACGTTCCCCTCCCGACAGGGTGGTCACGTCAGCATCGCCGGGCGGTAGTCGCAGCGCGTCCATGGCAATCTCGAAGGTCCGCTCGAGGTCCCAGGCCCCGGCGGCATCGATCTTGTCCTGCAGCGAAGCCTGTTCGGACAGCAGCCTGTCGAAGTCGGCGTCCGGTTCGCCCATGGCGGCGCAGACCTCATTGAAGCGGTCGAGGAGTCCCTTGATCTCGGACACGCCGTCGGAAACGTTGCCGGCCACATCCTTGGTGGGATCGAGTTGGGGCTCCTGGGAGAGGAACCCGACCGTGAAGCCGGCGGTGAGGCGGGCCTCACCGGTAAATCCATCGTCCAGGCCGGCCATGATCTGCAACAGCGACGACTTCCCCGACCCGTTGGAGCCGATGACCCCGATTTTGGCCCCCGGATAGAACGACAGGTTGATGCCACGCAGGACTTCCCGGTCAGGAGGGTAGAAACGACGCAGGTCGCGCATGGTGAAGATGTACTGGGCTGCCATACCGTCCAGTGTGGCGCGGCCACACCCATAGTGGCGACTCGGGGTCACCGCGGTGGATGATTCGAGAGTGGGGAACTTCGGATTTGGGAGGTGTTTTGCGAGACCGGGAGCGTCCCGTGTAGGTTCGACACACGCAACTCATACCCCCGTGGCTAACGGCTCGGGATGTGGAGGAGTTTCGTATGCGCCGTGTCATGATCGCTGCCGTCTGCTTGGTTGTCGGCCTATCGGCCCTTGTGGTGGGCAGTGAAGGCTTCGCTACCGGGGCTTCGACCCTGTAACCCGTCACCGTCCCGAGCCGATCCTCGGCACAGGATGGAGTGCTCATTCGCAAAAACTCCGACGGAGCGCTGCCGGTTCACGGGGGCACGGTCACCAGCCTCAACTGGGTGGGCTACGCCGTCGTACAAGGCGGGATCACTGCGGTGTCGTCGACCTTTATCGTCCCCGCCGCCGGACTCCTCCCCCCCGGATTCACCGCCACATGGACCGGAATCGGCGGCTACGCCTCGACGGACCTGATCCAGGCGGGGGTGGCCGAGCAGTCACTGCCGAGCCTGCCGTTGCTGGGCGACCAGTACTACGCCTGGTATGAGTTGTTGCCCGGGGCCGAAGTACAGCTGACCGGGTGTAGAGGGGATGCCAACTGCACGGTCACCCCCGGGGACGCGGTCAGGGTGAACATCGCCGAGGTTGGCTCCAACCTGTGGTCGATCGTCATGTATGACGCCAACCGTAATTGGACCTGGGACAACCACTACTTCACCTACAAGTCAACGAATTCCTCCGCGGAGTGGATCCTCGAAGCTCCGTCGGTATCGGGTCTCCAGACCCTGGTGGCCCCGGTGGGCACCACCCACTTCGGTCCCACCTCCACCTATACCGTCGGCGGGGTAACCCACACGGTGGCCCAGGGGAACCCCACCCCGATCGTCCTCTCACCCGGATTGATCAACGAGGCCACTCCATCCGCTTTGGGGGCCGACGGTCAGCCTTTCAACGTCTGTACCTACGTTCAGACCTGCGCCGCGCCATAGGGCAGCACCGAACCGAGAGTTGTGGTTCCGGATCCCGGGTCGAATCCGATCAACTCAGAGGTTGCCGTCGGGGTACCAGGGTTGCATCCACGGGGTCGCCGGCCGGGCCTCCGCTGCGGCCGGAGCGGAAAGGCGGTGGCATGGTCCACACCCTCGCGGATGATGTCGGCGTGACCGGCATGGCGGGCCGTTTCCGAGATGAGGTACGACAGGACCCAGCGCACTGACCACGCCTCGAGGTCGTCGGGGTACCAGGGCACACCGCGTGGCACCGGAGCCGGTTGTCCGAGGTCGGAGAAATCGGAGATGACCGCGTCGGTCTCAAGTAGATGTGGCTGCGAAGTGCGAAGCCCCGAAAGCCGCGTAGTGGCTTTGGGAATCCGGCGACTTCAGTCGCCGGAGCAGGTCAACCAGCGCTGCACCCAAGTCCAGGGTTGCGCCGGGCGCAGAAGAGACCATCGGCGTTGGCGGCTGGTGACACGATGCTTACCGGCCCCCAATGAGGGAGACTTCGATGGCCGAGGGAGCCTGGGGTGAGCTCTGGATCTGGTACACGCCGCCGATGAGGTTGGCCACCTGGGACGGGATGGGCTGTAGGTGCGGGGTGTCGACGCTCGACACTGTCACCCGCAGGGAATGGCCCTGGGCGATGGTGTCGAAGGTCGGAAACACCTCGATGTCGTATCGGGTCACCTGGCCGGGGACCACTGTTCGGGCCGATGCCTGGGTGTAGGGGTGATAGGGCAGTAGGTACCCGCCGTCCGGGCTGGTCCAGCTCGACGCTTTGTCCACGGCACGGAACGACCCGAGGAGGGCACCTTCGGTCAGGGGCCGCGAGGTGCCGTCGGGAGCGACGTCTTCGACCTCCACGACCCATTCGGTGTCGGTGGTAGTGGTAGTGGCGCTGGCGTACACGGTGGCGGAGATGGGCCCGGCCAGTGTGCGCGCTGCGGGAAACGGCGCGGTGGTGTAGGTAGTGGAGGTGGGTGGGCTCTGAGTGCTTCGATCGCCCTCGGCGCAGGGCGCCGTCGCACCCACCGCTTGGGCCGCAATGGAGATGGGGCCCATCGACCATTGGTCCACCGGGCGCCCGCATGGACTCCCAGCACCCGTCCAGGCGATCGTGTCCGCACCGGAACTCCGGGGTGGCGTAGCCGAGAGCGTGCCCGCACCGAAGTACATCCGGGTCGGGGTGGCGCCGGTGAAGGGGTAGGTCGTGGTCTCGGCAAACTTGTCGGTGGCCAGGTCGTAGTAGTGCAGCGGCGTCGGCGTGGCGCCAATTCCCGTGCGCTCTCCCTTCAGCCAGGTGTCGAACCACTCCAACTCGAGCTGGTCCACGTCGACGCTGGAGCCGTTGAGGTGCTCCCAGGGCCCATCGATCAGCTGATACCGGCCCGTGACTTTCTGTCCGGCCACCATCGGGGCAGTGGCCGGTCGACCGGCCCACAGGTTCTGAAGCTCGGCGTAGTTGAGGGGCTCGCCGCGTTGAAAGATGTCAAACTCCCCGCCCACCAGATAGGCCGGGATGCCGTTGGCGACGATGTTGGGCAGCACGTTCCGGGGGTTACGGGCCTGGTAATAAGCCCCGTCGTAGGCAGTGGCACCGCCGCTCTCGGTCTCGGTCGTGAAAGCGGCGTGGTAACTGGCCAGGCCGGCTAGGTGATCGGCCTCAACGTTGGCCAGTTCACCCGCAGCCGCGGCGTTCGGGGGTGGTGAGCTGAGGGCGTCGGTGAGGGGGTTGGAGGTGTTGAGGGCGCCGGTCAGTCCCAGGTAGGCGGTGTCGAATTCGTTGTCGAGGATGCCCCCCATGAAGCTGGTGTCGCGGTAAATGTCGTTGGCGGCCACGACCGGGAAGATGGCCTTGAGGGGCGAGTGCTGACCGATAGCGCCCGCCAAGAGGAGCTGATTGATACCCAGGTACGACGCGCCATAGGTACCCACCACGCCGGAGGAATGTGCCAGCCGGGCCGCCCAGTGGACCAGGGTGATCCCGTCTTGGGTCTGCACCGGGTCGAACAACCCCCAGCTGCCTTCGGAGTCCCCGGTGCCTCGTACGTCGGCCACTACCTCGATGTAACCCCGCTGGGCCAGGTAGTTGTCGGGGCCGCCCGTGGCACTCGAACCACCGGGCTGTGCGGCGCTGCCCGGGCTGCTACTGCCACCGCTTCCCTTACCGTAGGGGTCCTGGGTAAGTAGGACCGGGAAGGGCCCAGCCGCCGCCTTCCCCGTACCGTTGGTCGGATAGATGACGTTGACCCGCAACACCGTGCCGTCGGCCATGGTGACAGGCACGTCGTTGAGGGAGGCCGTGCCATAACCCGCCGGCTCCGGCTTCCAGGTGCTGCGTGGCGCGGCGCTGGCCGATACCACGCCGGCCGGAAGCTCTGGGGCCAGGGCCGATCCCCCGCCGGACGGCCCCGGGGCGCTGGCCGCAACAGCGCTGACAGCGCCGGACGTGACCATGGCGGCGGCCCCCAGAGAGGTGATCAGGACAACAGATGAGCGCCACAACAGGTGTCCCCGTCTCAGGCATGCCAGGTTCATGTGAAACTTCGCTTTCTCACCGGTCCAGATCCATCTCGACTAGCCAGATAACGCCGTCACCAAGTGAATCTGGCGGCATGGTTTTCAGAGGGCAGGAAAAACCGTGGGAGGGGGCTACGGGGCCAAGATCATCGGGCTCGTCAATGAACACCCTGACCGGCCACGACGCGCTATGTGCCATCTCGGGCGATGCCTGCGTTCTCAGAGTTTCCCGGCTCCGGAGCGACGACCGATCGCCGGCTGCCCGACCACGCGAGGCCGTGTCCGGGCCACTGGCACCAGACGACCCTCATTTGCCTCCCACGGTTTTCCCGCTCTCCGAGTCACACCAGGGCCGGGTGGTCAATAAGGTTCGTATGCGATTCGTAGGGGGATCGCCTTACGGTGATCGTCCCAGTGGATTCGGGTCAATCCTGGTCGCAGGATTCGGCGTGCCTGGCCACAGTTGGTCGATTCTGGTCGGAGCGGGATTGATCGGACTGTTCGTATTTGGAGCCTTCGATGGCTCACAACCGCCAAATGCTCCTGATGATCCTGGTCTGGGCTTGGGTGCAATGCTGGTCACGGCAGCACTGACGCCGATACTTGCAGCCCTACTGTGGCTCGGCGGAGGCATTGGTATTCTCTTTCGACGGATGCGGAGTTAGTCGTCGTTCGACTTGAAGGTCGCTCCATGTTTTGAGATTCACCACATGTGAACGAATGCAACCATCGGCGCTGCTTCATGTGACCCAAACCGTTCGGGGCGAACCCTTGAACCTCGTACAGGAGCGGACGGAGCGGGACTGACCAAATGACATACAACAGTATGTGTTACTATCGTATGCATGCAAGTCGATCGCCTGTCGGTCACCATGAATCCCGACCTGGGCAAGTCAGTTCGCGAAGCTGCCGCCCGATCTGGATCGAGTGTCTCGGCCTGGCTGGCCGCTGCCGCCGCGGACCGCCTTCGCAACGAGTTGCTTGGAGCGGCCCTTGATGCATGGGAGGAAGCGTCTACGCCGTTCAGCGACAAGGAGCTGGATGCGGCGGCCAAACTGCTTGGCGTGACTCGACACGCTCGGGGCACCGCCGCCTGATGACGCTCGTGCTCGATGCCGGAGGATTGATCGCCGTCGATCGGCAGGACCGAGTGGTCGGCGCGATGCTGCGGGTCGCTCAGCAAGAGACGATCCCGGTCCGAACTAGCGCTTCCGTGATCGCACAGGTGTGGCGAAACGGATCCCTCCAGGCGAACTTGGCCCGTGTGCTGGCTGGCGTCGACACCGCAGCACTCGATGGCCCCACTGGAAGATTGGTCGGAGAGTTGTTGGGAAGAAGCAGAACCTCCGATGTGGTCGACGGTCACCTCGGTCTCATTGTGCGCTCCGGAGACACCGTTCTCACCAGCGACCCCAAAAACATCAAGATGATTCTCAACGCCCGCGGAGTCAGTGCGACGGTGCGGCGGATCTGAGGTACGACCCAGGCCGTCGCTGAACCGGCGACCTGGGGCAGGTCGACAGCTTTCGAGCGGCCCGCCCTGAAGCTCTCGTTCATTACTCGAGTCGTTGGATGAGCCATCCAGGTCCAACCACCTCTGCTCCGAGGGCCTCAGCCCGCTGCCGCAACTCGCGATCCGCTGTGACCAGCGTGACCTGATCAGACGCATCCGAGGTCAAGTCAATGAGCATGTCGTCGCCGCTGCCAGCGGCATGCAGGACCGTCACGCCGTCAACAACGCCAGCCTGGACTCCATCGCGAGCTCTCCCTTCTAGGACCACAACAACAGGTTCGGTGAGCCGGCCCGATCTCAGGGCTGCGCTTACCTGTTCTACGAACGCTCGGGCCGCTCCAGATCGGTCCCGCCACCAGCCGGTCGGACGGGACCCCACGACGTTCGCTGCATCAATGAGAAGCACTGCTCCAGTCTGATCGCTACGGCGGCGGTGGAAGGTGCATTCTTCCTGTCAGTTTCCACCCCGTCCCGGCGTTATACAGGTGATCCGCTGGTCCTGGAGTTGAGCGTTCTGGGGCACCTTCACAGCGCACGCTGAGAGAGCGTTGACTCCCGGCCGATCGGATGACATCATTTGTGGTGTCACCATGGTCGATCGAATGAGAGCCCGAGGTTGAGCATTGGCTGCAGTCGCTGCCACCCACTCTGTTCGCGGCGGCCGCCTCACGGATCGATTTCCTGGCCGAGGTCGGAGCAGCCATGCGGATACCCCGATCTCGATCGCTCGGAGACGGCCTCTTCGAGTTGCGCTTCAACCTCGGGAGCAATGCACAGCGGATCACATTCTTCTGTCCCGGCGACCGTCGCGCCGTCTTGTTGCCGACGTTTCACAAGCAGAGGCAGAACGAGCGTGCCGAGGTGGCACGGGCACGGCTAGCAATGAAGGTGTGCGTGGGGCAGGGCCACACGGTTGAGGAGGAGGGCACATGACGCGGACGAGTTGGACAGACCTGAAGGACAAGAAGCTCAGCTCGATGACGAACGCCGAGCGGGCCGAGTATGACCGCGCCTATGCAGAGGCCAGCCTCGCCGCTGAAGTCGGGGAGCGCATCCACGACGCGAGGGAGGCAGCCGGCATCAGCCAGCGCGAGCTCGCTCGCCGCATGGGCACCAGCCAGGCCGCAATCGACCGACTCGAGTCCGGAGGGGTCGGGGCGACGTTGACGACCCTTCAGCGAGTCGCTACCGCGCTCGGCCTCGAGGTCAATGTCGAGTTCCGGCCGACCGCCTGAGATCGCTCACGAGCAGAAAGTACAGCCGGTGCAGCCGGTGCCCCGCTGCGAATAGCGCACGACAACCGGTCCCGCCGGTATGCGTCTCCACCAGTCAGTCGGCTCCACGGAGCCCCAGTTCGACATGGTCGGTCTCGCCGGAAAGCAAAAACGAACCTTCGGATGATAAGTGTGAGCATCCCCATTAGGGAAGGTTGCCGATATGTGGGCACAAATGATCACGACGCGTTTGAAGCCAGGCAAGGAAGACGACCTACCTACGCTGGTCGCTCAGTTGCGGGAAGCCGAACAACCGGGTTCAGGTCTCGTGCACTCGACGGCAACCCGGGACACGAAGGACCCGAGCCGAGTCATCATGTTCGTTGTCTTCGAGAGCGAAGAGAAAGCTCGGGAGCGCGAGAACGACTCCCGTCGCCAGGAGGGACTTCAGGCGGCTAGGGCGACGATGACGGAGATCTTCGAGGGTGCTCCGGAGTTCACGGACCTGACAGTCGTTGACGACTGGTCGTTATAGACGCCGACGAAGACCGTCGCCTGTTTGCTCCGGCACCGGCAGCTTCAGACCTCGTAGCTGGCTCCGCCCCAGACGTGCAGGATCGTCCCACCGACCCGGCAGGGCGACCTTCGTCCAAGACCGACCTCGCATCTCCAAGCTCCGCTCGAGGTAGACGGTTAGCATCGCGTAGTGGGACCGAGAGGGTGGCTGATGCTGACGAGACTTCGAATCGCCATGGCGGTGGTCGTTGGTTCGGGTGTGTTGCTGATGGTGGGTTCACTACTTCCATGGACCACTTGGGATACCAAATACAACACAGTGGTCATTTACGGTCTCAGGACCAGTGGTGGGTCCATGCTCGTGGTCGGAGTCGTTGTACTTGTCCTTACCGTCCTCATCGGGCGATCAAGTCACCCTGTCGGCTGGTCTATCGGTGCCATGTGCCTGTTCCTCGTTGGCCTCCTCGTTAGCGCCGTTCACGTCGCCAGAGTGCTCTCGTTCCCTCCAGGGGATGGAGCCTTCTCGGCTGGTGTCGGCGTGTGGCTGTGCGTCGCCGCCTCGATCATCGGAGCCATCGCAAGCCTCTCCATCTGGCGATTGGAGGTGGAAAGCGGTTCGGCGGTCGTAACGCCTTCGTCTGCCTAGGCGGGGTGCCCCGATGTGCCTGCGCTGCGGCCGTCAGCGAGACGGCCGTTGTTCTGGCGCGGCATTCTGCGCCGGCCAGTATTTCCAAGATCGTTCAACGGGTCGAGGTGGTCGTAGGCCGTCGAGCGCGCTCTTCGAGCTTCAGCGATCGCGGCGGGAACCCCGGCCGTTCAGGGCCGGGAGGGATAGCCGCTCACGCCGTGGGCGTGCGCTGTTGCTCGATAGAGGTCCGGAGCGGAG
>Ga0208079_1000973_pt1 | contig 15516 bp, 17 predicted proteins | sample NGESurdeep092012_5_FD_184474 | JGI IMG/M metagenome (GOLD analysis project Ga0208079, IMG submission 184474) | Arctic peat soil microbial communities from Barrow, Alaska - NGEE Surface sample 210-2 deep-092012 (SPAdes) | ecosystem: Environmental > Terrestrial > Soil > Wetlands > Peat ... | reverse complement strand
ACTTGTTTCTTGCCCGTATGAAACAATAAATGGGATACAAATCGCCAACAGAAGAAATATTTTCCGTTTCATTTTTACTTGTTTTAGTCTGTCCTGGATCCAAAGTTAAAGCATCTCACGGAAGCTCTATTTCCCATGTCTGTTAAAATTATTATTTAGTTAATTTTTTAATAATCAGTGTCGCAATAAATGTTTCAAGAAGACTCAATGGTAACGCGTATAATAACAACATATGTGGCAATACTGCGAGATTTCCCAGAACCAGCCACATCATTGCGAATGCCACAAACCATAACAGGAATGTAGTTTGCCACAATGTGAATTTTTTTGAAATGATAAAAACAGCAATAGCCAGCATCATTGACCAGATTCCCCATCCAATATTAGTAACAGGACCTGAGGGAAAGGTAAGTCCAAGTTCGTTGTAGTGATTGGTCCAGAGTGATTTTAAAAGAAGTTCATTTCTTACAAATTCAGATATACTTATCCAGATAGTTGTAAGCAAGACTGGCAGAATTACATTTTTAAATTGATTCATTTCATAGTGGTTTAGGAATAATATACTAAAAACCGGTAAAAATACAATAAACAGGATGGCATTGTGTGATTAGTCATATTTCATTTCTTACCTGTCAAAAGCCTGCACTTATTCTTTAATGAATCCAGTATCTTTCAGCCATGCTATAAAGCTGTCGCGCCATGTTGCTACGGCATACCCCCTATCCACTCCCGAATCAAAACCATGCCCCCCCTTTGCGTAAATATGTAACTCTGTGCTGAAATGCTTTGATGTAAGGGTCTTATACAATTCAATGCAATTTATTGCAGGAGTTGTTTTGTCCTCACCTCCGTTTATAATAAAAGTAGGAGGGAATACTTCCTTTCTCCCTGCCTGTTTAATCATTGCAGAATCCAATCCGGGATAGAAGAGCCCTGTAAAATCCGGATCCGTATTTACCTGTTTAAAAGTTGCATAGGATGGTAACTCAGTTTGTGGTATCCCAAGTGCTGCTATAAGCGAAAGGGAACCACCCGCAGAGAACCCTGAAATACCTATCTTATTCTCATCAATACCAAGTTCTTTTGCCCTGCTTCGTAACGTAAAAATAGCCTGTCTGGCATCGGCATAGACCTGTGGGACATACTTTTCCAAGGTTAGATCAGATCCTGCCGCATCGGTATTTAACGTCCTGTATTTCAGAACAAGTGAAACAATCCCGTGTTCTGCGAGCCATAATCCAAAGTCATTTCCTTCACGATCAAACCAAACATCGCGAAAACCGCCACCGGGACAAATTACGACAGCTACTCCATTTGGTTTAATTTTTAAAGGTTTATGAATAATATAGGTCGGTGATGAAACACAACTGAAAACCCTGTTCATCTGAGAGGGAGAACTCTTGCGTACAATGTCAGTCCTGAGTTTTTCCTCTTTATATTTCACGGGGTTATTTGGAATACCTTCAGGCCATAATGGTTGTTCCTTCGGCAACTGGGCTTTACAGTTGAAGTCCGATACACCAAAAACGATTGCAAAAAAAATAATCATCAATCTGGAATAAGATCTCATAATATAAATTTTTAGTCGTGTTTCCTGTTACCTGGTGCTTTCCATTTCACTATCACCATACTTTTTTATCCACACCTGGTACTCTGCCGGCGACATGCTGTTCATTTTATTCAGCATGAAAGCCGTAATTGCCCATATATTTGCATCGGTATGAGTTGATCCAAACGCTGGCATACTGGTCATCCTGATACCATTTTTAATTATCCAGAATGACTCTTCAGGATGCGGCATATCGTCCGATTTATAGAATCGCGGCGGTTCAGGATAAAGCCCTTTTGCCAATTCAGATGGTTCAATGCCGGGAGCACCGTGACATACCACGCACATCTCATTATAATGCATGAAACCCTGTGATAACATTGTTGTGTCGGTCAGGGGAGGTGCCAGTATGCCTTTCATTCTTTTTTCGAATGAATGACGCATTGTAGTGCTTATCATCCACATTGTGATTGGTTTATGCCGAGCCATCTGGCTTGGATCTAATGTACCAGACCACATGAAAACCAAAATTGAAAAGATCAGTACAACAAGGGTGAGAATAATGGTAAGGAAAACCTTTTTCATTGCTAAAGTATTTAATGATTACTCCTGTAGAATCTCAAAATTACAATGTAAATCGGGAAATCATACTATAACAAATACTAAATATTAACGCTGTCAGAAGTCTGAGAGGAAGGTTTTTTCAGAATTAATTATAAAAGGTGTGGATTGTGAAATCCGGTTTTACATTTTATTTTTAAGAGAAAGCTTTCTGAGCGGCTTATTTACTTTAATAGTTGTAAAGACAACTGCAAGCGTCATAATGCCGCCAAAAACCACAGAAGGCACCAAACCCATAAGTTTTGCTGCAACACCCGATTCGAAAGCTCCCAGTTCATTCGACGATCCGATGAATATGCTATTTACCGAGGCAACCCTTCCACGCATGTCATCAGGCGTATAGAGCTGAAGGATCGTTCCCCGTATCACTACGCTGACATTATCGAAGGAACCGCTTAAGATTAACAACACCCCTGACAATAGAAAACTCTTTGATAGTCCAAAGCCGATCATACAGAGTCCGAACCCAATAACACAAATGAAAAGTATCTTCCCTGTTTCCTTCACAGGTGGACGGAACATGAGAACAAATGCCATAATCGTTGCTCCTATGGCAGGACAGGCTCTAAGCAGACCCAGTCCTTGTGGCCCTATACGAAGGATATCAGACGCGAACACAGGGAGCATCGCTACGGCTCCTCCGAACAGAACAGCAAACATATCGAGGGTAAAGGCTCCAAGTAATTCCGGTGTTTTGAATACAAAACCTATACCGCTTCGAATACGTGAAAACACTCCTTCCTCAGTTTGAATAACGTCGTGTTTCTCCGCTTTTATCAGCATTATCATAAAAAACGACAATGTATACAAACAAAAAACCAATGAATAGGCAGGAATTATTCCCCAGAACCCATAGACCATTCCACCGATTGCAGGTCCCATTACGGCTGCAACCTGCCAGTTAGCACTGTTCCAGGTGGCGGCATTTGCATATAAATTCCTGGGTACCAGCTGACCTAACAGTGCAACCTGGGCCGGACCTAATATCCCACGTGCCAGTCCGGTTAAAAAGATAGTGGCGAAAACCGGGATGATGCCGAATTTTGCGGAAAAATACGCTGTATCTGAACTATATATCAACAGGATCACCGATCCCAGAATAAGCAAAAGAGTGGTATACCTGATAATCTTCTTCCTGTTCCATAAATCAATATAATGTCCTGCAAAAAGAGAAATACTAACTTGCGGAATTACTTCAGCCAGGCCTATAAATCCCAGCCAGAGCACATTATGTGATAGATCATATATCTGCCAGCCTACAATGACAGATTGCATAAGAGAAGCCATCGTCAAAAATATGCGATACGACAGATAGAAACGGAAGTTCTTAATATGTATTACTGCAAAAGCTTCACCGGAAAACCAAGACTTCATATCAAAATATTATCGCCATTTACCTGACCATTACAACTTTATCTCCTTTTTTTATTCCGGTTTCGTTAAAAGCATCTATAGTGAAATAGTACTCCTGCAGCCTGTTCAGATTCCTGATTGTCAGTGTATCAACTCCAAGAACCTGCCAGGTATGATACAATTTATCGGGTTGTGACCCGTAGTGTATATTATAACCAACATCTTCCGGTTTTTTGGTCCACTTAAGTTTGACTTCGCGCTTATCATTCTGATTACGTGTTATACTGAAATTTTCTACAGTTGCAGGCAAATTTCCCTGTGATCTGCCAAAGATGCGCAGGTCGGCCAGACTGAATGTACCGTCGGGAATATAGTAGTTTGTAAGTCTTATATAACGTCCTTTAACAGGTTTTGATAGCTGAAGGTAATCATGTGGGACGTCAGTATTATTTAATCTTTTATCTGCCAGTGTTTTCCACGATTTATTATCGTCAGAATACTCCAAAAGGTATCTGTAAAATATTTTAGGATCGCGTCCAAGTATCTTTGTGTTGTTTTCGGCGAAGTTTATCTGTACGGCATTGAGGGTACATTGTTTTTCGAGGTCAATGATTATCCATTCGCCTTTATTTCCGGTTTGAGCACTCCAGTATGAGCGGACATCTTCATCGTTTGCTAAACCTTTGGAGTGACCTGTCAATTCAGATGAAACTTCAACAGGTTTGTTATATGACAGTAGCATCCATTGCGGGAACAGTTCCTCGGGAGAGGATATTTTTTTCTGAGGTATTATTATAGGGAAATCGCCAAAAGCAGTATAGGTGTAAAGTATCCCATCGTTGTCAAAAAATGTCGGGAATAAGCCCAAACGACGCTCAAACATATGCTTCTGAGAGATAGTGAGGGTTGAGATGTGCCAGTAATTTCCATATCTGTCCTTGAAAGTACTACTGTGACCTGCTCCATCAATAAATCCCTCAGGTTTTGATGAGAATGGATTATTCGTTGCCAGCTTGTATGGACCCAGAGGTTTATCCGCCACATACACTCCATCGCAATAGCTTTTAAATTGTGTACCCGGAATTGCGTACTGAAGATAGTATCTGTCTTTGTACTTAGTCATCCACGAACCCTCTATCCACGGATTTTCAGTCAGATTGTTATAATCTCCTGTCTGCTCCCAACCATAATCTGTTTTATTGCTATTAAAACATTCCACGGGTTTTCCTATAGGATTAAAATTCTTTGAATCGAGTTCAACTCCGTAAATCGGTTTAATATTGGAGCAACCATAGTAAAAGAAAAGACGGCCATCATCATCGAGAAATAAGCAGGGATCGATCATACTAATCGGAAAGTCTGACTTTGCTACAATCCATTTACCCGATTTGGGATTTGAAGTTTTATATATTTTGATAGGAGCATTTGCAGATGCCATAAAAAACAAACTATCCCTCATCTCCACGACAGTCGGTGCGTAGTCTTCCAGAGGCAGCTCTGCAGAAATAATGAAATCCCAGTTTATTAAATCGGTTGAATGCCAGTATCCTCCTGATTTTGAGGCAAACAAATAGTACTCATCTTTGAACATTACAATTGTAGGGTCGGCAGCTTCACGCCGTGATGGATTGTCAAGACAAAAGCGATAACTCAGGTTCAAAGGGTTACAAATTGTATTTTGTTTTGAATTGTTGGAGTATACACTTCCCGACTGACCGAATGTCACTGCAACAGCTGCTAAAAATAAAATACTCAACAATAACTTTTTCATACCTTACAATTTAAAATAATATGACCTGTTTCTCCCAGGCAATGTAAGAAAAAGAGTTGTAAATTTGTTTATCTCAGTCCGATAACACAATAGCCCTGCTAAAAAATACCTTTGGCCTGTCGACAATTTTAAATCCGGTTCTGATTAATCTGTCACTCATCTTTTGAAATGCCGAACGGCTGACATGAAATTTCGGTTCGATGATATATAGCATCCCCCCGGGTTTCAGTATTGATTGTAATTCTCCAAAAAGTCTGTCATGATCCGGCACTTCATGAACCATCCAGAATGCAAGGATGAAATCCATTTTTCCGATAAAACCAATGCTGTTCTCCTGACATTTATGCAATATTACTCTTTGCTCAAATGTAGTTCCTTTAATTTTCCCGCCAACTATTTCAAGCATGCCATCCTGGAGATCAGCTGCAACAACTTTCCCTGCTTCTCCCACCAGTTTTGCAATTTCGACAGTGAATACACCCGGACCACAACCCAGATCAAGAACAGACATTCCCTGTTTAATATAAGGTTTGAGTATTTTTTGAGGGTTATGTAACCATCTTCTGAAAGAGTTATCCAGACTTCCTGCAAATTCTGCAGGACAAACATATGGAGTTTCTTCGTTTTTCATTTTGTTTACTTCATTTCAGTTAAATAATATCCTATATCAAATCTAATTGGAATAAAATTATTCTCAATACAGAATAATAAATAAGTAATTGGGACTTGGTAATTTCTCCCATTCACCCTTTCCCCCTCACTCCCCTTCAAAATAAAACCGGCCTGAGCCGGTTCTTTTTTACACTTGTTCAGGAGCAGCTGAACTTTCCTCGTGCCTGCAGCCCGATCTGTATTTGTCGTGGTATCTTCTTCTCCATTCTCGCTTGCCACCGTTATGCGGCCCTGGAGCAATACCGGTAAGGAGAATTTTCGACAGAAGAAACAACCCGGCTGTCTGCCAGAATGTGAGGACAGGTCCATGGAACAAAAGCGGAATCAGTGAATTCCAGAGGTTCATTACGACAAATATTGTCAGTATGATAAAACCTACACCAAGGATTCCAAAACCAACGTACTTTAAAATTTTTAATGCTTTCATACTAGTTATTTTTTAGAAGATTATATAATTCAGCTAATTTCTGCCTGAGGGCAAGTACAGCATATCGCTTCCGTGAGATGAGAGTATTGATTCCAACACCGGTTTTTTCAGATATCTCTTTGAAACTCAAATCCTCAAATTCATTTGCCACGAATATGTCTCTCTGCTCTTCAGGCAATTCTGCCAGAGTCTCTTCAATGGTCTCCCAGATAAGTTCTTTTATTTCTTCCTCTTCGGGTGTTGATCCGAGCGCAGGGAGTATCTCTTCAAGTGATAATGGACCATCGTCATCATCCTTAGCATTATCGCTGTAACTTATTCTGAAGGGTTTCTTTTTTCGAAAGAGATCGGTGATACGATTATCGGTCACTTTATAGAGCCAGGCAGTCAGTGTTTCAATCCTTCTGATATCCCTGAAGCCAATAGTCAGCTGGTAAAAGACATCCTGCAGAATATCCTCAGCTTCCACTTTGTCGGGGATCCTGTTTCTTATATAGCCGAGAAGGCGTTGTCTCTCGTCTTTATAAACTGCTCCGATTTTTTCTGACTCTTTAGGACTCATTAAACAGATTGTTTAGTCCATAGACGAATTAGAGGCAGATATATTTTAAATATTTACCTTTAATTCTATAAATAATTGATCTAGTGAATGAAAGGGAGACTCCTCTTCTCCAAGTCTCTACTTCCCTCCGGGAGGACAATTCTTCTTCAGATAACTGGTATAAAGCGTTGCCAGATGAACAAAGGTACCTTCACCTTCCGAAAGACCATGAGTACGGTTCGGATATGGCATGAACTGAAATTGCTTATTGTATTTAACTAGTTCATTTATCAGCATCTCTGCATTCTGGTAATGCACATTATCATCACCTGTACCGTGAATATATAAAAGGTTCCCTTTTAAATTTTTTGCATAGGTAACGGGCGAACCTTTGACAAAATCATCCATATTTTCCTGCGGCAGACCCATGTATCGTTCCTGGTAAATATTATCATAAGTGAGCTCATTGGCAACAGCGGCAATTGCAATTCCGGTCTTGTAGATTTCGGGATACTGGAACATGAGGTTCAAAGTAGCAGAGCCTCCACCGCTCCATCCCCATACTGCTATTCTCTCAGGATCAACAAAATCCCATTTCAGAATTTCTTTTGCAGCCATTGCCTGATCGTGAATATTGATCTGACCTATCTTTTTGTAGATTGATTTTCTCCATTCTGCTCCCTTGGGCGCCGGGGTACCTCTGTTATCAAGTGAAATGTAGATATAGCCGTCTTTTGCCATATCTCCCAGGTACAGGAAGTCTCTGCTTCTGCCATACGCATCTTTAACAGTAGCTTCTGCAGGTTCTGTGTATACATAAAAAACAACAGGATATTTTTTTGCAGGATCAAAATTCACAGGTTTCACCATCCATCCGTCCATCTCGATACTATCGACAGTCCTGATTTTAAAGAATTCCGTGGTCTGCTTAACTTTCAAAGAATCCTGCCTGGCCATAATACTCTCTTTTTCATTCAATGGTTTTTGATTGGAAACAGTTATAAACTCACGTGATGGACGGGTAAAACTATTTGAGAAAGTATGCAGGGCAAATTTTCCGTTTGGAGAGAAAGTATAGCTATGTGTTCCCTTTAATGAGGCCGGGCTGATCAATTCTGCAGTACCCTTTCCATCAAGCCTGGTACGGTATAAATAATTCTGTGTGGCATCAGACGGTGATGCCATGAAATATAGATATCCTTTTTTATTGTCAAGATAAGTGATATCAATAAAATCGTACTTGCCATTTGTTACCGATACTTCTGGTTTACCTTCCAGGGAGACCTTGTAGAGATGTCTCCAGCCATCTTTTTCTGAATTCCACAGAATGCTTTTTCCTTCATTCATCCAGATAAACTTGTTCGTAAAGTCGATGGTATAAGGATTGTCTGGTGCATATATATCAACCCAGGCAGAATCGGTTTCTTCCTGTATAACTTTGGAGTTGCCTGTTGATGCTTCAGTAAGATATAACTTACTGGAATTTTGTTTACGGTTAAGCTGCTGGGTTAGCAGATTATCAGAACCAGGAATAAACTCCAGCCTGACAATATAGTTTTGAGAAGGGTCACCGGGAATATTCATCCATGTTGTTTTAGCATCGGAGATATTTACAACCCCTATCTTACAGGATGATGGTTTTTGTCCGACCTTAGGATATTCAATAGGAATGACCCTTGAGTAGATGGAATCGGTGTTGTTAATCAGATAATACTTTTTTATGCTGCTCGCATCAATCTGCCAGTAAGCAATTTTTTTACTGTCGGGGCTCCATCGAAACCCATCTCGACAATAAAATTCTTCTTCATAGGCCCAGTCAAACGTACCATTGATAATCGTTACGGAACCATCGGTCGTAAGGGCTTTTACCTGAGAAGTTGCAAGATCTTCAACATAAATATTATTCCAACTTACAAAGGCTATAGAATTTCCATCCGGTGAAAACTTTGCAAACATTAATGAAGATGCCGGAAAGTTTTTGCCTATTTGGGTCAATGAACCTGATTTTCTGTCAAGCATCCAGTAATCACCTTTCGTATTAAGCCTCCAGACTCTTTTTGTATTGGTGAACAACAATACTTTTTGCTGATCGGAGGAGAAATTGTAATAGCTGAAATGAAGTGGATCTGAACTGCCAGAAGGGGTAAGCTGCTGTTTCGACAGAATTACGACCGGCTTATTCTCAGGCAGAGTATACTGGACAAGCTCATTTTTCTCAATCTGATAATAGGAATTACCGTCAGATGACCACTTTAACTCTCCCGACTGAGAGCTGCCAATCAGTGAAACAAAAAATACCAATAGGGCAATTGAAACTAATCTCAATCTGTTTCTTTTTCTAATGTCAGTTATAAACATAAATATAATGTATTGAAATGCAAACACTTAATTCCTCAGATTCTTACCCACACGGTAATTATCAGCGCTGGAATTAACTTTTTAAAGTTACTGAATTGTTAACATTAAGCAATCACACCGATGTCGAGGTACTATGATGTCTAAATTATTCCCTTGATTTCAATTGAATTTTTTCTATATATCAATTGAAATCCTTTAACGTCAAAGATCGCAAAGTTGTCGCAAAGAACTCAAAGAATTATTTATCACTACAAACTCTAAGAATTTGTACAACCCGACTCTTTTATTTACTTTGCACTTACAAATTTTTAATTAAAATCAGATTTTTGCTTTAAAACATCTTAAATATAGTACTGATGACAAATTTTTCTCTTGATAAAAGTAAGATCAAAGTTCTTTTGCTAGAAGGAATACATGAGAATGCCTGCGCCTACTTCAGGGAAAACGGCTATACCGATGTTGAATGTCATAATAGTGCATTATCGGGGGCTGAACTGGAAAATAAATTAAAGAATACGCATATAATAGGTATCAGAAGCAGGACAGAACTCAGAAAAGACATGCTTCTGAAAACACCTAAATTATTTGCAATCGGTTGTTTCAGCATCGGTACAAACCAGGTGGACATTCAGACGGCCAAAATGGAAGGAATACCTGTATTCAATGCACCCTTCTCCAATACGCGCTCGGTAGCTGAACTGGTCATAGCTGAGATTATCATGCTGATGCGGGGTATTCCTGAAAAAAATGCCCTTGCACATAAAAAAATATGGATGAAATCATTCAATAACTCGGTGGAAATAAGAGGCAAAACTCTTGGAATCATTGGTTATGGACATATAGGTACCCAGGTTTCCATTCTTGCTGAGAGCCTGGGGATGAATATTATCTATTATGATATTGAAAAGAAGCTTAGTCTGGGCAATTCCAAACCTGTTTCAAGTCTGAATGATCTGTTGAAAATCTCGGATACAATTACTGTTCATGTTCCTCTTACGGAGTTAACGAGGAATATGATATCAGGGGACCAGATAGCTCTTATGAAAAAGGGAGCGTGCCTTATTAACGCCTCACGTGGAGATGTAGTTGATTATAAGGCTATTGCTGAAGGGCTTGGTTCCAAGCAACTGGCAGGGGTGGCAGCTGATGTATTTCCTGAAGAGCCATCATCAAATGATAAACCTTTCGAGAACGATCTCCAGGATTTCAATAATGTGATTCTTACTCCTCATATTGCAGGAAGTACGCTGGAAGCCCTCGCCAACATAGGAACAGAGGTGGCTGAAAAACTGGTAAGATACAGCGATACGGGTTCCACTATAGGAGCAGTAAACTTCGTCGAGATAGCACTTCAGGCCAACTCCTCTAAACAGCGTTTCCTGCACATTCATAAGAACGTACCGGGTGTATTGGGCGAAATTAACCACTATTTTTCTTCAAGAGGCATCAATATTTCTGCCGAATACCTTCAGACAGATGCAGACCTGGGTTATGTTATCCTTGAAACGGAGAGTGAGCTTGACGCATCGGTGATTAAAGACCTGAGGAATATACCTCATACGATACGTGTAAGAATACTTTACTAAAAGGCTTTTTCAGGAGTACTTCCTGTTATGCGATTTTACATTTTCTCTTTGAAGCGGATGTTGTGGAGCAATAATTGAAAGCTCGCCCTTAAGAACATTAAAGAGCTGCGGAAGCTGATCAAGACCCGATTTAAGAAGAAACCTTCCGAATTTTGTGACACGAGGATCACCTTCATTTACAGACCACTGTCCATTCATTTTAGATTCATTATAGTAACTTATTCTTTCAGAATTCGAATACATCGTCCTGAACCTGTAAACTTTTATCTGGCGGCCTCTCCATCCGATTTTTGAGATTTTACTAATTATAGTCCCGCGTGATGTAATCTTAACAAGAATCCCTAAAAATATTAATAATGGAGACAAGACAACAATCAGGAGAAGAGCAATATTGATATCTGTTGTCTTCCTGAATGACAGCGCGTATGAATTGTTAGGAATGTTAATAAAGCTAAGAAATTTACGATCTGCAATGTCAGTCTTCACAGCACTTGAGAGACTTGGTTTAGGAACAGAAGATTTTAACCTGAATGTGACGCCCATATCTTCACATGTGGTTATTATCTCTCTTATATCTGCAGCATCATGATTTTCTTTCAAATAGAGAACCTCATCAACAAAATCCACTTCAATAAGATCGCCGATAATTCCTGAAAATTTTTCGGGTAATATAATGGAACCATTCTCGTACTTGGTCTTGACTTTAGCCGACTCTGTAAATATAACGACTGCCTTGTACCCAAATTTTCTTTCTGATAACAGATTATCGATAAAAGGAATGGAAGATTCATCGGCTATGAGGATTGCAATTATATGGTTATGATCCTTTTCACCAAACCTTGTTAGAACTTTATAGATCAATATCCGCCCAAAAAAGAAATAAATAAACCCAAAAAATGGAAGTTCAGGCAGAAAAAGACCCTGAACAGGGTTTAACCTGAAGAAATAATAAAAAAGGACAAGCAACAAAAAAATCGCGGTGGAGGATTGAAAGTACAATAGAGACAGAACCTTATAACGTTTGGTCGGTATGCCTGTACTTCTGATCAGGTAAAGCATAAGGAGCCAGAAAGGTAAAATTGCAATAAACAGGATTAATATATTTCCCTCCGTATAAAAGAAATTTCCTTGCTCAAAATAATTGATGAAATAGGCAGTCTGGAAGGCTAAGAGGATTGCAAGAAGATCAATGAAACTCAATATATATTTCAGGAGATTCCGTCTCTTCACGCCGGGTTCTTTATGAAGCCGATAATAATTAGTAAAAACATCCATAGACCAGAATGCTTCGTTTCAGGTATTTTGCGTTTTCCTTTTAAATTTCTAAAAACGCTGTGAATGTAATAATTATTCTTCGGACGGATTGTCCTTTTGGGTGCAAAAATAAGTAAGCCCGTTAAATTCTGTCATATCAAGAATTTTCAGACCTGTATCTTCGAGGTAAACTTTAACTCCTTTTTCAGTCAAATATCTGTTTGTTTTAGAATCAATTATACCGTAGAGCAAATTTAAAAATGAATTCCAGGGACCGGGATCGGATTCAGAATTAAAATCTTCTCCGTCTATACTACTGGTAGATTTTTTTGAGGGGAAAAACCCGTTATGCTTTTTATTATCAGTGAAACTACCAATAAAATAACATTTATGAGGGAGAACATTAAAAATGCCCTGAAGAAAATCTTTTATACTTTTTATATTGTTTAATTTATTCAGATTTACTACTGTCTTTATACTTTTAAGATCTTCAACTTCGAAATAATAATGATGCGATGAGGTAAGAATCAATAAATGATGACTTTTCGCAAGACCTAACCAATCGAGGTAATTATAGAAGTCTTCATGTCCTTCTTCAACAAGTTCTTTGTAAACAGGACTTACAGCGGGCTTTTTGATTAAAGCACCACTTTTAAGAGATGAGTCTTTATCTCGTTGATTATCATTCACTTTATTTGTTTTTGTTGTTGTCTTACTTTTCATAAATTGTTTAACTTTCCTTAAAATAAAATTATAAAAGAAGTATGATTTGTTCTATCATTTAAAATAGGGTTTTGATAAACATAGAGATAATACAGATTGATTTTCATTTCAAAAGGAATGATCATCCCAAAAACTTATCTGTTAATGGATAAAAAGCAGGGATTGGTAAAAATCAGATATTTCCTGAAAGTAATTTCTGGTAAAAATGAGACTATCTGTTACTAAAAAAGCTCTTTATGTTATTAGAATTCAGTATCATACATGAATTATAACTTTACTTAGGTACCTAAAGTGCTCTTTAGTGCAGTTTGACCAGTGTATGAAAAAATTTGATTAAACAACTTTCCGGGAGGATCGGTCATTTTAAGATCAATATTTAAGCTCTCCGGGATATAAATTGAACTTAAAATACATTTTGTTTGTACTTATATAATGAATTCAGGGATTATTCAAATTTGAAACATAATTTTGCACAATAAAAAAACAGGAAGGAACAATGCCAATAAACATTCCAAATAATCTGCCTGCAATTACCATACTTAAAAATGAGAACATTTTTATTATGGATGAACAGCGAGCCGCTCACCAGGATATTCGTCCTTTGCATATTGCCTTATGTAACCTTATGCCGCTTAAAATTATAACTGAAACTGACTTTATCAGGATCCTGTCGAATACTCCATTGCAGATTGAACTTGATTTTTTCTACATGGATAAACATGATTCAAAAAATACATCCAAAGAGCATCTGAATATCTTTTACAAGACATTCGACCAGATCAGACACAAACGCTACGATGGACTCATTATTACCGGAGCTCCTGTAGAAAATCTTGAATTTGAGCAAGTTGACTACTGGAAAGATATCTCAGAGGTTATGAACTGGAGTAAGACAAATGTAACCAACACTTTGCACATCTGCTGGGGGGCACAGGCCGGATTATATCATCATTACGGGATTCAAAAATATCCTCTCGGTAAAAAATTATTCGGAGTATTTGAACACCGGATCACTGATAATAAGATCCCACTTTTCCGGGGTTTCGATGATATCTTTCCTACACCTCATTCGCGTTATACAGAAAACCGGATATCAGATATTCAAAACCATCCGGGATTAACACTTGCTGCCTGGTCAGAAGAGGCAGGTGTGCATGTTGTTGTATCAAAAAACAGTCGTCAGATTTTCGTGACGGGCCATTTTGAATATAACTCGAATACCCTGAAAGATGAATATGAGCGCGATAAGTCAATAGGTCTGGATACTGATATTCCGGAAAACTACTATCCGAAAAATAATCCAAAATCAAAGCCTGTTGTGAAATGGCGTGCAAATTCGAATCTGTTTTTTGTAAACTGGCTCAATTATTATGTTTACCAGGAAACACCTTATGACTGGATCTGAAAAGGAATAATAAAGACACATTCTGCCAACAAACTCACAATATATTTGTTTTTACTTTTAGAGTATATGAATGAGGATATATTCATCATTAAAATCATTAAAAACTTAAAATTATGATCTCGGGAAAAGTAGTTATAGGCGCACTGGCTGGCATAGCTGCCGGTGCATTGATCGGGGTCTTGTTTGCTCCCGATAAAGGTTCAGACACGCGAAGTAAAATAATTAAGGAGGGAGAAGATTATCTCGATTCCGTAAAGGGGAAATTTAATTCACTTCTTGATAGTATGTCGGGGAAATTTAATGGTGGAAAAGCAGATCTCTCTGATGCTGGCGATTCAAGAAAGAAAGAAGCTAAAAGAGATATGCAACCAACCGCTGGTTAAAACCAACCAAAGTGTTTTATCAGAGATTCATTAATAATCAGACTACATTTTAGTAAAAAAAGCCCGGCACTTTCGTTCCGGGCTTTACATTTGCAAAAATAGTATATATAAACAGGGAGAACATCTTCGTAAAAAGTTCTTCCTGGAATGTTATTACAAAGTTATAATGATACTGAGTAGTTCCTTCATGGATTTTCCAAGCTTGGTTCCTACTTTTTCAATCATCTCTTTTTCATTGCCCTCATTAAAATTCAAATCTTTATCAGAAAGATTATTAAATTTCTTAAGGAGCTTACTTTTTTTGTCTTCCCAGTATCCCACTCTACTAATTCTCATAACAGATATATATTAGTCCAACAGAGTTTTATGCTTTTATTAAATAAACTATCAAAGGTTGTGCCAAAATTGACTGACACATATGAGCAATTGAGCACCGATCAATAATCTTCAGATTGTCAGTCACTTTTGAAAACATTTTACATTGTAATTAGAATTTATTTAATTGCATCATTCTCAAATTGAGAAAAATTTATTTATTTGAAAAGCGCATCAGCCTGTTTCGGGTTATTAACTACATATTGCCATGCATCCCATTCTCGTTGTCTGTCTTCTGGATGAAAAGGTGTATTCCAACCATGACCATAACTTTCTTCAAGCGTAAGTCCTGTGTAATCCACCCAATGTTGATTAAAATAAGTATTCCAGCCATCAGCACGGGTAGTCCAGACAATCTGCGGCATTAATAGGCTGCATCTATACTTTCCAAGGTTTTGAATTCGATTATGTTGGAGTGATTTTTGGAAACGATTTAAGATTTAACCTTAATAATTCAATTTGGGAAGGTTATCCCGAAGAATCGTATGACACTCAAGT
>Ga0208079_1000971_pt1 | contig 15532 bp, 20 predicted proteins | sample NGESurdeep092012_5_FD_184474 | JGI IMG/M metagenome (GOLD analysis project Ga0208079, IMG submission 184474) | Arctic peat soil microbial communities from Barrow, Alaska - NGEE Surface sample 210-2 deep-092012 (SPAdes) | ecosystem: Environmental > Terrestrial > Soil > Wetlands > Peat ... | reverse complement strand
TGCCGCCAGTTTTCGCGCCCCTCGCGGAAGGAGCGCGCTGAGGCGCTCGCCCTTAGCGCGATTGCCCACCTGATCGTGGTTTTGCAAGCTGATGACATTTGCCGGCAGCGGGACATCCTTCGCGCTGGTACCGCGTGGAGCATTCCAGAAAAGATAATGCTGCCCTTGGAAAACGTATCCTTCGCGTAGTGCGCGAGCGATCTGCTCGGCCTCACCAAAGCCCTGGTAATACCCCTGTCGCTCACCGGTGAAGTATGCATGCACCGCATGATGAAAGTCGTCGCTCCACACCGCGTTCAATCCATAGCCGCCATCTTCCGGCGCTCTCGTGTAGCGGGAATCGTTTTCGTCGGTCTCGGCGATCACGTTGACCGTGCGCCCCAATTCGCGGGCCTGCGCCTGCACGCGCTCCTGGATCTCCGCGAGAATGTGTTTTGGCGAATCGTCTTTGATGGTCTGCACCGCATCCAGCCGTAAGCCGTCGAGATGATACTCGCGAATCCAGTACAGCGCGTTCTCCACGACGTAGCGACGCACATGCTCGCAGCCTGCCGTGTCGTAGTTCACAGCCTCGCCCCATGGCGTGGTGTGGTGCGCTGTGAAGTAGGGCCCGAACTTGCGCAGGTAATTACCTTCTGGCCCGAGATGGTTGTAAACCACGTCGAGAATTACCGCCAGCCCGTGCCGATGAGCGGCATCGATGAATCGCTTAAACCCGTCGGGATCTCCGTAGCCCGCCTGCACGGCATAGGGCGACACGCCGTCGTATCCCCAATCGCGCACGCCTGGGAAAGCCGATACCGGCATCACCTCGACCACCGTAATCCCCAACTGCTTCAGGTATTCGAGCTTCGCGATGGCGGCGTCGAACGTGCCTTCCGGCGTGAAGCTCCCAATGTGCAGTTCATAAATGACGTAATCGCGGAGGGCGAGCCCGCGCCATCCATCGTCGTTCCAGTGGAACGCCGCAGGGTCGACGATCTCGGATGGGCCATGCACACCCTCGGGCAGAAAGCGTGAAACAGGATCGGGAATCGGCAGGCTATCCCCGAGTACATAGGCGTACCGATCGCCAGCAGCCGCCGTAGCGACGGCAACGAAATCTTCACCATCGCGCCGCATCGGAATGTCTTGCGGCTCTGCGCCGACGCGCGTCAGGCGAAGCGTGATCTCGTTTGGGATAGGTGCCCACACGCGAAATTCGGCTTCCTCGCCGCGCCGCGTAGCGCCGTAGGAAAGAGTCTGATTTGCGGTGGTCACGCAATATCAGACGTGCGTAGGTGGCGATGGGATGCTTTCGATCGCGCTCGCTGGATAGAATCAGGATACATGCCTCTAATTCTGGCTTCCGCTTCGCCACGCCGCTCCGAGCTATTGCGGAATGCGGCGATCCCGTTCACGGTTGAGCCAGCCCACGTTTCCGAGCAGCCCGCTGCCCACGAGACGCCCGTGGACTATGCGCAGCGACTGGCCCGCGACAAGGCACGCGCCGTGTTCGCTCGTCATCCTGAAAGTACGGTGCTGGGCGCTGACACCGTCGTCGTTGTCGACCAACATCTGCTGGAGAAACCCAGCGACCAGGCTGATGCAGCGCGCATGTTGCGTCTGCTTTCCGGACGAACCCATCAGGTGATCACGGGTGTATGCCTGGTGGCGCCCGATTTCGAGCAAACCGAAGCCGAGATCACGCAGGTCGTCTTCAGCCCGCTCTCGGAGCGCGAGATCGCTGCCTACATCGACAGCGGCGAGCCCATGGACAAAGCGGGGGCCTACGCCATCCAGGGTATGGCTTCACGCTGGGTGGAACGCATCGAGGGGTGCTACTTCAACGTGGTGGGTCTTCCCGTGCCGCGGGTGTATCGCATGTTGCGCGCCGCCGAACAGGCTGCGGCAAAAGTCCTCTGAGCGGAAACTTCGGGTAGTACGGCGCTTCAGACCGGAGTCCCCGGTACACGTCGCTTTTGCGTGTGCGGGTGTGGCGCCGGGTCAATGAGCCGTAGAGAGAAAGGGCCTTTAGAGCGTGAGAACTCGCGTTGAGTTAGCAGAGTGGAACGATCGCGCAAAAACCAGCGCCACAGGCGCGAAACAGTTTAGCCCAGCACGCAGCCGCAGGCGGAGTGCTGGGTAAAGTGGAAAATGAGATCGAGTCCCGTAGGGACGGCAGAGGTCGTGACGAAGCCGGGCGCTACTCCGATGGACTTTGAGGGAACGAACGGGAGTGCGCGACGGGGGTGATTGAAAAATCCAGAGTTTCGCGCATATCGCGCGGAACCCTGCACAATTTCGTAACTACGACTTCTTCTCTTCCGTCGGGGGCGGGGGCGTCGTTGCCGTTGTCGAGTTATGCTCGCTCATCGACGACTTGAAGTTGCGAATGCCTTCGCCCAAGCCTTTGCCCAGTTCTCCCAGCTTTTTCGGACCGAAGATGAGCAGGGCAATCGCTACAATGACTAACAGCTCGGGCAAGCCAAGCTTTCCACCAAACATAAGTCCTCCGGTCAAACAGCCCTTTTTTGCGCCCAGGCAAATCGATAGCGGGCTTCTGCTCAGATTCTAGGCTTTCGCGCAAGTCGCGTCAAAACATCCCAGTCAGTCGTAGTGGGATCCTTTGAAACTATCAGCTGCCGGGTGCCAAGAAACAGTGACAAAAATCCCAGGCCGCCGCCAAACAAGCGTATGTGCCACTTTACTGGAGGTTTGGGATGGCGGAAGCAAGCAGAGAAGAACAACACTGCGCCCATCAGGATGGGCAGGCAGTTGACGAGCGCGTTGCTAACCAGGTAGATAAACCTGTCAATCGGGCCCACGCCGCTCTTTCCGCCCACCGCTCGTATGCTTCCCATAGAGCAACCAAGTCCGCCACATCCGAAATTCTAGCTTAATTGCCAAACCCTGGGTTATACTCGACGACGTTCTGAAGGCAAACGCTGGAGGAAAAAGTATGTTTCACTTAATCTGGTACATTCTCATTGGGCTAATCTCCGGAGTTATCGCGAAATCGGTGATGCACGTGCATATGACGATCTTCTGGACAGTCGTGCTCGGCATCATCGGATCGATCATCGGCGGCGGCGTTACCCACATGTTTTCGCGCCCGACGAACCAACGATATCATCCCGCCGGCCTCATTTTTTCCACACTGGGCGCGATCCTGATTCTCTTCATTTGCTATAAGCTGAAAATTCATTTTCCCCAAGTCAACCCGTTCTAGCTCATCAACGACTAACCTCGTATTCCGATAGGACGGCCACGTCTCGGGCTCATGGAGCTCTATGGCTCCAGAATTCTCAGTCGCTGGCTATTCGATGGCTTCAATCAACCCGGCCAGCAAGGCTGCCCGGCGCGGCAGTTCAGCAGCAACGATCGATTCATGGGTGGCGTGCGCGCCCTCGCCAACCCCGCCTAAGCCGTCGAGGGTTGGAATCCCTATTCCCCCGGTGAAGTTGCCGTCCGAGCCGCCGCCGACCGCAATCTCCGCCAGCGAGAAACCCAACTCGCGGGCAATCTTCCGCGCCAGCTCGTACAGCGCGACCACCTGTTTTGTCCGCTCCATGGGCGGACGATTGATGCCGCCCTCGATCTCGATCCTGCATTTCGGATTGACCGGCCGCAGCCCGCGTACCTTGCGCTCCATCACCGCGCCATCCGCTTTTCGGGCGATGCGAAGGTCCACTCCGGCCGTAGCTTCCGCAGCGATGACGTTGGTGCGCGTACCTCCGCGGACCACCCCAACGTTGAGCGTGACGCCCCGCCTCAGATCGGTCAGGCGCGAGATGGCCTGAATTTGATGCGCGAGCTCAAGAATCGCGCTCTGGCCTTTTTCAAAGTCGAGCCCGGAGTGCGCCGCCTGTCCCGTGATCTTCATGAGGAACGACCCAACACCTTTGCGCGCCGTCTTCAAGGCGCCCCCGGGGCCGGACGGTTCGCAAACCAGGACCGCGGAACATTGGCGCGCAATCTTCTCAGTCAGCGCACGCGAGCTCTCGCTGCCGCCTTCTTCGTCGGAAACCAGCAGCACCGTCACCGGGCGAGGCAAGCCGCCCTGGATTTCGCGCGATGCCCAGAGGGCAAACATCATCTGCGCAATGCCGCTCTTCATGTCGAAAACACCAGGCCCGTAGAGCCGGCCTTTCTCCTCGCGCCACGGCATGGTCTCAAGTGTCCCCATGTCGTACACGGTATCGAAGTGGCCAAGCAGCAGCACTGGTTCGCGGCCTTTGCCGCCGGTGAAATTCACTTGCAGGTGGTCTCCGGCTGAGCGTTGACGATGAATTCTGACGCGACCACCCAGGCACTCGAACTCTCCTGCCAGGTAGGAGCACAGCGCGTCACAGGCTGGCTTATTCTGCGTAGGCGACTCACGCCCGACCATCTCATGCACGCTGGCCACCATTTCGCGTTGGCGTTCCGTCAACCACCGCAGTATTTCACTTTGATCCACGTTCGGCTGGCTCTTCGGTTTCGCCATGTTCTTCTGTTGCTCCTATTCGCTGCTCTGCGCTCGCCGCTCCGGACCCGCTGCTCTGGAATGTATAATCGTAATTTTCACGGGACTAAGAATGAGTGAACCGGCCAAACCCGCGCCCGAGGGCGATGACAATCTTACGCTCGACATCCAGGACATACAGGGCATCCTGCCGCACCGCTTTCCGTTGCTGCTGGTTGACCGCATCACCCATATCACGCGCACCAAGCGTATCGTGGCAATCAAGAACGTTACCATCAACGAACCGTTCTTTGCAGGACACTTTCCCGGCCATCCCATCATGCCGGGCGTGCTGGTGGTGGAAGCCATGGCGCAGGCCGGGGCCGTGCTGCTGTTAATCGAGATTCCCAAGCGCGATGACAAGCTGTTGGTGTTCACCGGCATCGAGCGCGCCCGTTTCCGGCGGCCCGTGATACCCGGAGACCAGCTTCGCATCGAGGTGGACGTGCTGGCCTGGCGCGGGACCGCAGGCCGCATGCAAGGCAAGGCCTACGTCGGCGATAAGCTGGCTTGCGAAGCGATCGTAACCTGCCGTCTGCTGAATCGTCCTAAACCAGGGGAAGGCGCCCCAGAGCTCGCGCCCGTAACCGGGCAGTCGTAACTTCCAAATGAACATTCACCCGACGGCCATCGTCGATCGCTCCGCGAAGGTCCCCGCATCGTGCAGCATTGGGCCGTACTGCACGGTGGGTGCCGGCGTCGAGATAGGGGAGAACTGCCAGTTGGTCTCGCACGTGGTGCTGGAAGGCCCGGCTACCTTGGGCAGCGACAACAAGATTTATCCGTTCGCGGTCGTCGGCATGGATCCGCAGGACGTCAGCTTCGGCGGCGAGTTGACGCGGCTGGAGATGGGCGACCACAACGTCATCCGCGAGTACGTCACCATCAATCGCGGGACTGCGAAAGGGGGCGGAGTTACCCGCATTGGCAGCCATGCGTTGATCATGGCCTACACCCACATCGGGCACGATTGCTTCGTCGGCGATCATGCCATGCTGATCAACGCTGCTACACTGGCAGGCCACGTTACGGTCGAAGAGTGGGCCGTGGTGGGCGCGCTATGTCCGGTACACCAGTTCGTTCGAGTCGGTGCGCACGCCTACGTCGGTGGTGGAACCACCATCACGCGAGACGTGCTGCCCTACTCCATGACCAGCGCCGAGCGCGACACGCACGCCTATATGCTGAACAAAGTGGGTCTGCAGCGGCGCGGGTTTTCACGCGAGCGGATCGCCCGGCTGCATCACGCCTTCAAAGTGCTGCTGGCTTCCAGGCTCAATACGTCGCAGGCGTTGGAGAGGCTGCGGTCGGAAGGCGCACAGGGCGACGATGTGGAGTTGCTGTTGCGCTTTATCGAATCGTCGCAGCGCGGAATCATCAAGTGAGGCGGTGCCGTGCCGCCCCTGAAGGGGCTCGGAATTAGACGTGATGCATATACCCAGCGCTTCCGCGCTGGGCTAATTAGTTTCGCCCTCCGGGCTGTCGGCTTACAGGTGACTGATTCTTGCTCAGATCTGACATGACTGATCCTTCTCAAAAAATCGGACTCATCGCAGGCAACGGCAAGTTTCCGCTGCTGGTGCTGGACGCTGCTCGATCCAAGGGCATGCAGGTCGTCGTCGCGGCCATCAAGGAAGAGGCCTCGCCCGAAATCGAGCGGCGCGGCGCGACCGCCGTTTACTGGTTATCGTTAGGCGAGCTGTCGCGGCTAATCGACACCTTCAAACAAGAAGGCGTTACCCGGGCGATCATGGCTGGGCAGGTCAAGCATAAGCAGATCTTCAGCAACATCAAGCCGGACTGGAAGCTCGCCAAGCTTCTGCTTTCGCTGACCACGCGCAACACCGATTCGCTGATCGGGGCGATCGGCAAAGTTCTCGGAGAGGAAGGCATCACCCTGATGAATTCCACGGCGCTGCTTGAACCCATGCTCGCCAGCGAAGGAGTTTTGACCCGCCGCGGGCCGACCGACTCCGAGCAGACAAACATTACCTACGGCCGGGCAGTGGCGCACCATCTCTCGCGCTTCGACATAGGACAAACGGTGGTCATCGCCGAAGCCGCGTGCGTTGCCGTGGAAGCCATGGAGGGTACGGACGCAACCATCCTTCGTGCTGGTGAGATCATGAAATCGCCGTCGCTGGGCAAGGAGCCATCGATATTGAGCCGCGCCCTGACCGTGGTGAAGGTCGCCAAGCCGAACCAGGACATGCGCTTCGATGTGCCGGTCGTCGGCTTGAAGACGATTGCGACCATGAAGCAGGCCGGCGCAACCTGCCTGGCGCTCGACGCCGGCCGATGCCTGTTGCTGGATCGCGAAGCCCTGCTGTCGGCGGCGAATGAGGCGGGAATCTGTGTCGTCGCCGAGACCCCCGTCAGCCACATTCCTCACCACAGCATGTAGAGTTTTGCCTGAGGGCTCGCCGATAGGCGAGAATCCTAATATGCAGAGCACCAGCGACACCCTGCGCGTCGGAGTCGTCGGCGCCGGAGCCTTCGGCCGCAATCACGCGCGCGTCTATCGCGACCTTCAGGCCGACCCGTCGCAGAATGTCGAATTCGCCGGAATCGTGGACACCGACTTCCCGCGCGCACAAACACTCGCCAGCGAGTTCGGCGTCCACGCGTTTCGGTCAATCGACGAATTGATCGCCGCTGGGGTGCAGGCTTGCTCGGTTGCGGTGCCCACCGCTGCCCACCTCGAGGTTGCGCGGCAGTTAATGCAGAACGGCGTCGACGTCCTGATTGAAAAGCCCCTGGCGACTAACGTGGCCGAGGCGGATGAGCTAATTGCGATCGCGGAGCGGCATGGCCGGGTCGCACAAGCCGGCCACCTTGAGCGCTTCAATCCCGCGGTGCGCGCCACTTTCCCGTTGCTCACGCAGCCCATGTTTTTTGAAGTGCACCGCCTCAGCGTTTTCAGTCCGCGCTCGCTCGACGTGGACGTGGTCCTCGACTTGATGATCCACGATCTCGATATCGTGCTCGCGTTCGTGCAATCGCCGGTCAAGGAGGTACGCGCGGTTGGCTTGCCGATTCTCTCGCAGAAAGTGGACATCGCCAACGTGCGCATGGAGTTTGAGTCCGGCTGCGTGGCCAACTTCACCGCCAGCCGCGTCAGCACGGAGCGGGTTCGCAAGCTGCGCTTCTTTCAGCCGCGGCAATACGTCTCGCTCGACTACTCGAGGCAGGATGTACTGGTGCTGACGGTGGATGACTTATCGCCCGATCTGGCCGGCATGGACCCGTTTAATCCCGCGAGCATTGCTGCCAGCGCCCTTCCTGGCATCACACCGTTTAGGCCGGCGATTGAGCAGCGGGAACCGCTGCGGGCGGAGTTGGATAGCTTCCTGCGCGCAGTACGTAATCGCTCGACGCCGGAGGTAACGCTGGAAGATGGCCGTCGAGTCCTCGCCCTGGCAATGCAAGTAGTCGACGCCATTGCGGAACACAGCCGGCGGGTGCATTTAGCGGAATTGACTCGCGCGCCCGGCTAGCCTACGCTTCTCGAATCAGCGATGCCAGATGAACCGGTCACCATTGCGAAGTTTTTGACCCTTGGCGAAGCCAAACTGGCGCAGGGCAAGCTGATCTCCGCCGGGATCTCAGCCTTCGTGTGCGACGAGAACATGCATGCCATGAACTGGCACATGGGCATGGCCCTGGGTGGCATCCGCCTGCAGGTGCCGGACAGCCAGGTAGTGCGCGCGCTGGAAGTCCTTGACGATTTCGAGCCAGAAGAAGCCGACGAAGGGGAAGTAGAAGCGGAAGCCGGCGACGAAGATCTGGAAGAGGTCGCGTGCTGCCCGGAATGTGAATCGCTGGAGATTCGCGAAGTAGCCGGCGCGAATCCGCGTCAGATCGCTCTCTGGTCGGCGGCCATCCCCTTCCCCGAGCCCCCGGCACAGGAGACGCATCGCTGGAAATGCTTGTCCTGCGGCTACCAGTGGCGCGAAGCCGAGGAGTAGGGCAGATTCCTGCCCGTTGCGGGCGATGGGTTACCCAATCCAAGATTATCCTGTTGACAAAAGTTGGGCTGGGGGTGAGAGTTGATCCCTAAGCCGCTGCCATTCATTGTCCCAAAAGCTCCGAGGAATACACAATCCTTTGAGCCGAAACCCAAACAGCGGCCTCCAGAAAGGAAGCGCATGAGTTTGGTTTCGATTTTGTTGGGGGCAAACTGCGGCGTGATGTTGGCTGATTCGCAGGAGACTATATCTGGGTACGCCAAGAAATCAGTGAATAAACTTTCAAGTAAGGGCATCCCTGCCCCAGCACAGGTTCAATATGCTATCGGCGGCGCTGCTGACAGTGGCCCCTATCTGGATAGCTTCAACTGGGCGTTGGAAGTGGCCCTCCATAAACTAGGATCTCCAAATATCTATGAGGCGCAAGAACTAATTGAAAAAGCGGCCTTGACGTTTCACAAGCGGCATATCTGGCCTCAAGGCAACAATCATCCAAGGCTAGAGACGCTGATAATGATGCAGCCGACGACTCCAAATAGCGACGGCAGAGCGCCGATACCAAGAACGATTTACGTTGATCAAACTGCTGTGAATATTATTGAGAGCGGCAACAAGAGCGTAGGGATCGGTAGCTATCTAGCCGATTACTTGGCCGAAACATTGAATATGGCCGGAGGAGATGAATCACAATTGCTGGCGGCTGCCGTCTACATTCTGAAACAGGCCAAACGCCACGTTGACGGTGTCGGGTTAAACGGAAACATTTTACTTTTCGGAAGTGATTTTAGACAGGATGGATACGAACAGGAAGACATCGAACCACTTGAACAGATTATGACTGAATTCGACGCCGTGATGGGACTCACATTTAGCGGCATGATGGAGCGCATAGGAGAAGAACGGCTGGTGTCGATTGTGGGGGAAATGCAAAGTATTAAAGGCCGTTATCAGAAAGCAGTTGCCGAAATGCCGCTAGAACGCAAGCGACGGCTCAATGAATGGATGGAAAGAAAAAGGCGTTTAGGCTAAATACGTAGAACCTCCGTAATGCTATAACGCTGAGCTGGACCGGGTGATAGCTGATGACCATTTGGACATAAGCCGGAGAAAAATGCACGCTTTAATTTATCGCGTAACTCGTCGTAGGATTTTTGGCTTCGATCTTAGAGCATTGTATGGAATTGTATTAGAGATGCGCAGCTTTTCCGCTCGCATTCGGTTTTTACGAGAACGCAAACTGTATCGCTATGGAACGTTCCTTGGCCCAACATGGGAGCGTCTATCCAATCAACGTATTCGGCGGTGTACGCGTACAATTGCCCGCATGAAGGACATGCAATGGTTGGTGTCCATGTATCCGGGGGCCACGCTGGTAGATCGCCACCTATTTTTGGAAGGTTGGAATAAGGGAGAACAATTTCACGCCCAGTTTCTGGACAATCATTGTTGCCGCAGCGAATGCAAGGCTGAATGTACATGGGGGTCTAAGCAACAAGCTCTTGAAACGTCAGAGGGTCAGCAGTAACCATATGACGCAAGGTATCTATAAACAAGTCGGAACGCTTACGTCGGTCGAAGCGGAACGTCATCTCGTCCAAGTAGGCTTGCAGGTGCTTAGCGCTGACTTTATGCCAACTTCCGACTATCCCGCGCTTGAGGAGCGAAAATGCGGATTCTATAGAATTCGAGTGAATATCAGTTCCGAACCTAACGTACTCTTTGGCGCTATGGTTAACGGTCTCATGCTTGAGCCCGCCAACGGCCTTTGGATATGCAGACCATTCGTCCGTCACGAGCACATCAACGTCGGTGCTGATGTTCTCCTGAATGTACCTCGCCAGCGTGCCGCTCTTGGCATCAGCGGCATGGAAAAAGCGCAGATCACCGCCGCGCTGCCGAATACCGATCACAACTTCCTTATGGCACTTTCTCCCTTGCCAGTGGCGCCCCTTTTTCTTGCCGCCGACATAGGTTTCGTCCATCTCAACAGTACCGTCAAGCAAGGGCTGTTCAACCTGTTTCATGGCGCGACGTATGCGATGGCAGAGATACCACGCGGTCTGGTAGGAACCTTTGTCGTTGCCCCACAAGGTGCGCTTAAGCTGCATGGCGCTCATGCCCTTCTTGGCTTCACATATCAACACAGTAGCCACGAACCACTTGAGCAACGGTAGGTGGGAATCATGGAAGATCGTCCCGGCGGTAACGCTGAATTGATAGTCGCACTCTCTGCAATAGAGCAGTTTCGCGGTGAGCCGCGCCAGCTCGCGAGTCTGGCAACGTGGGCACTCCGGGCCAAGAGGCCAGCGAAGCCGCTCCAGCAGTTCCCGGCAACGGTCATCGGAATCAAAATTGGCGACAATATCCAACAGGGTCATAGGAGTCCCCAAGATGGATGAGAAACAGAAGAAAGAGCAACTGAAACGTATCCCGACGCGGAAGCTACTTGCTTCGATAAAGCAGGATATTCGCCGCGTTCTGAGGGCATCTCCTGCGGCGAAACCAAAGAAGGGAAAGTAGCTTGCGTCATCATGGAAATACAATGACATACCCTCTAACTTTTGTCAACAGGATAATCTTGCCCAATCCGTTGTAATTCGCTCCAGATTCGCTCCACCTGCCGCTCAGCGTCTTCGGCGGAACCGGAGTTGTTTACGATGTAATCCCCGCGCCGCGCCTTCTCTTCGTCGGAGAACTGCGCGGCACTGCGGCGTTCGACTTCGGCGCGTGCAACCGGGAGCGGGACATTCGTTCGCCGGGCAAAGCGCTCGACTTTCTGCTCGAAGTCGCAGGTCACGACAATGACTTTGTCGAAGTCCTGGTCAGCCCCCGCCTCGATAAGCAGAGCGGCCTCGACCACTGCAATGCCATGCGGATCGCTCCGCTCGACCTCCGCCATCCAGCTATTCTGGCGCTTCACGACCTCAGGATGCACGATGGCGTTCAGCTCACCAATGCGTCCGGGAAAGACCAGGTCCGCCAGCTTGCTGCGATTGATGGTGCCATCTTCATTGAGGATTTCGCGGCCGAAGCTGCCAACAACTTTGTCATAGGTGACGGTCCCAGGCGCATAAAGCTGATGGGCGAGCCCGTCCGCCTGGAGAAAATGCGCGCCACGTTTCACCAGCATGGCCGCAATGGAGGACTTGCCGCAGGCGATGCCGCCAGTCAGTCCTACGCGCAGCATTGTGCCCCACACATTTGCGGAAAGTGAGAATGCGCCAGAATTTTCCTACCTCGGTCAAGCCTGATGCAGTATATACATTTAGAATTCATCGGCGACACACGACCCCGGCCTGCTGGCCGCATTGAGGTATCCCATGACCGAAGCCATTCAACAATCGGTAGAGTTTCGCGTTGCTCCCGACGTTCTTTACGAGATGTACATGGACTCGAAGAAGCACTCCCAGGCGACCGGCGCTCCAGCCAAGCTGGGACGCCGGGCCGGCGCGGCGTTCACCGCGTTCGGTGGAGAGTTGCTCGGCAAGAACCTATTGATCCTCCCCAAGAAAATGATCGTGCAGTCCTGGCGGGCGGCGCATTGGAAGAAGAGCGACCCCGACTCCATCCTGGTGCTCACCTTCAGCAAGACGAAGTCGGGCGGGCGCGTCGACTTGGTGCACGTCAATGTTCCCGAGCATGACCACCAGGGCGTCACCCAAGGCTGGGAAACTTATTATTGGAAACCCTGGCGCGCCTATCTTGCGCGTGGGTGAGCCCGGACAGCCGCTGCGGGGACGTCCTTGTCTACCGTGCCGCCACTACACTCACCTGGCGCCCCGGCGCAGCTTGGCCGCTTTCACGGTATTGCTCATCAGCATGGCTATGGTGAGGGGGCCTACGCCGCCCGGTACAGGGGTAATCGCTCCCGCAACCTCGGTAACTTTAGGATGAACATCGCCGATCAGAGTTGAGCCCTTCGCCGCGAAATCCCGTTCCCGCTTCTCATTTCCGGCGAAGAACTGCTTGAACTCGATGGGGTCGGTAACCGTGTTCATGCCGACATCAATCACGGTCGCGCCCGGTTTCACGAAATCAGGCGTAATCATTCCAGCCTTGCCGATGGCAGCCACCAGAATGTCGGCGCGCCGGCAGACCGCCAGCAGGTTCCGCGTCCTGGAATGGCAGACCGTGACCGTGGCATTGCCGTTGAGCAGCAGCATCGCGACTGGCTTGCCGACGATGTCGCTGCGCCCCACTACGACGGCTTCGGCGCCTGCGATGGGAATGCCGCTGCGTTTCAGAAGTTCGACGATGCCGGCGGGCGTACACGGCACCAGTCCCGACCGTTGCGTCGAGAGGTAGCCGACGTTCATGGGATGAAATCCGTCTACGTCCTTCTCCGGCGAGACCGCGAGCAGCACCTTCTTGGCATCCACCTGCGGAGGCAGAGGCAATTGCACCAGGATGCCGTCGATCTCGTCGCGGCGGTTCAGGTCCTCGACCAGCGCTAATAGCTCCTCGGTGGTGACATGGTCTGGCGGGGTGTGCTTCTCGCTGTAGATGCCAAGCTGCTCACAACTCTTCACCTTGTTGCGAACGTAGATTTCCGACGCCGGGTTGTGGCCCGCCAGCACGACCGCCAAACCGGGACGAAGTCCGGCAGCCGTCAGCGCCTTCACCTCTTCGCCAACTTCGCTTTTGATCTGCGCTGCGGTCCGGGTGCCGTCGAGAATAATGGCCGACATTCGCTCCTCCATCTGGTAGAGATTTATCTTATCGCGGGCAGGGCGGAAGCCTGAGCTTACGACGTGTCGGGTAGTGGGTCAGTTTCGTTTTCCACAGGCTCGCTTTAGCATGGCGAACGTGGCATCCTGAGGACATGACAATCGGCAAGGGAAAAAGGCCCCGCGACCCCAACCAACTCGCCAAGTGGATCGTAGATCAGTCAACCTCCGAAGCGCCGCCCTCTGAGTCGGAAACCAGTCTACAGGGTGGCAACGTCCCTACCGACATCTCCGAGTACATGGCCAAGATCGGTCGCAAGGGCGGCCAAATCGGCGGCAAGCGTCGCTTGGATACTATGAGCAAGACGAAACGGCGCAAGATCGCGCAAAAGGCAGCCAACGCTAGATGGGCAAAACAAAAGAAAACTTCCGAGTAGTTCGGGGCTTCTTTCACGTCGCCATCAACGCCACGAAGTATTGAAAGAGCGGCACGAAGTCCCCCTGCCGCATTGCGGCCCTATACGCTTGTGGGTAATCCGCCCCGGACGGTCTATCAATAAAAAATGGCATTCGGAACCCATAACGATCAAAAAAGAAGTTGGCTGTGAATCGCGCCATACGTCCGTTACCGTTCAGGAATGGATGAATCTGAATAATCGTCCCCGCCGCAAGCGCGGCAATCTGAGCAGCGGCTTTAAGTCTAACCTCTGGGCTTTTTTGAGTTTCAACAAAATCATCCGTGTCTGTAGTCACCGATTCCAATGTCATCGAAAATCTCGCCATTCTCGTTGCGACCTCTTGAAAGGGAGCACCAGGTACACCGTCAACCTCATTATCGACGTTAAGGCAGGGATGCCGCGATTCAGCCGACCTGTAGTTGCCAGCATAGTACGGGACGGGCACCACGTCCTTTAGTAGCTTTTGGTGCCACATTTTCAGATGCCCATGGTTAAGCAGCTGCTTCTTTTGGTTCTGTTTTTGTATTGAGGCAAAGATTGCGGCGGCTGCCATTCCAACGGCAGGGAGTTTGTTGCGTGGTTCCTGTTGGTTCGTCCACTCTGGACACGGTAGCCGATGCAAAGTGCATTACGCCTTACGCCGAGTTAGCTTTCGAATTTCGTTTTCGGTCAAACGAGGAGCGTCTTCGGACAGCGTCTCATGCTGCGCAGTATGGATAAAATTGAAGAAGTCTTGCTCGTCCGTCGAAGATGCTGACTTCTTCACCCCTTCGGCCAATAGACCGGCCTCTTTTTCTCGGGTCCACTGGTCGTTAAATCTCCCCCCAAACAGCGCCTCCAACGGCGGACGACTCGCGTCGACGTTTCCAGCAGTATGGACAGCTGGATGAGATACGGTCAAGACCTTAGCATTGCCGCAGACAACAACACTGTAGGAGATTGTCGCGACTGCAGCCACTAGCATAACCGTCTCGACCGATGAACTCCGATGTGACCCGGACGCAACTGACCTCTTTTGCGGTGCGGTCGCACGATGCACCGAAAGTACTGGCGTCTCAAACTCGTCGAAGCTACTTAGATTCCATCGCGGCATTGTCGTTCTCCTCAAATTCGATGCCTAGCCGTTCAATCAATTCCTGTGCCACTTTGTCGCATTCGCGCAACAGGCCAAGAACAAATGCTCCCGAGGCGATGACTCGCACTAATGCTTCGATTCCAATAGGCTCATTCTTGGGCGGTCTCAGCCACAACTCTTTTGCTGAAATGTAAAAAAAATCCATCATGCAGTGCCCCGCACTGAGTACCATCAGGACATTGTTCGAGTGGAGCGTCTGCACTTTGTCGGCTTGCGCAGATACAGTACCAGGACCGATTGCTTGCGTATGGCTATGCTCGACATAGCTCTCCAGTGTCTTTTCAAAGTCCCGACTGCCCTTCCATAGCTGACGAACAAACATTTCAGCCGGGAAATAGATCTCAATCTTGTTGCGCAACTTCTCCACATTCGGGTGATCTAATTTTCCAAAGATCAACAAAACAGCCAAGTCTTGAGAAACAACCTGATAAAAGTCGGCAACGTAGTAATTGGCCGGAACTGGGGCTTCCTCGTAGGCGACCGCTAGACTTATGACTGAAGCCTTTCCCTCAATCTCTTGCACGGTGTAGCGGACCGGGCCACTCCGGTTGTAGTTCTGTTCTGCTTTTGCAAGTTGCTGTTTCAAAGAAGAAAACTCCCGTTACCCCTCAAGGCACACACAGGCCTGCCCTCAGTCTACCCGAACTAACATGTACGACAACTTTATTTTGCAAAAACCACTCGACATGCTAAAGCGGCTTTGGTATAAGAGTCAGTATGAAGTGCCGACGGACGGGTATTCTCCGGCGGCAGGTATTCAACATACGGCTGACGGCCAAAGCCGCCCGCTGACGTTGCTTCGTTAGTGGAAGAGGGTC
>Ga0208079_1000968_pt1 | contig 15560 bp, 13 predicted proteins | sample NGESurdeep092012_5_FD_184474 | JGI IMG/M metagenome (GOLD analysis project Ga0208079, IMG submission 184474) | Arctic peat soil microbial communities from Barrow, Alaska - NGEE Surface sample 210-2 deep-092012 (SPAdes) | ecosystem: Environmental > Terrestrial > Soil > Wetlands > Peat ... | reverse complement strand
GGGCGCGCGAAGCGGGCATCGCGAGCGTGAGCATCGACCTCCTCTATGACGTCCCCGGCCAGACGCTCGCGAGCTGGACCGAGACGCTGGAGGCGGCCCTCGAGCTCGGGCCGGACCACGTGTCCGCCTACGCGCTGACGCTCGACGACCCGGAAGCTGAGGGCCTCACGGGCCCATCCGGCGACCATCTCCTGACGCCGCCGGGTGCGCGCCGGTGGCGCGAGGCGGCGCGCGCGGCCCAGGACGAGGACCGGGCCGCCGGCGCATATGGGCTCGCCGACGCGATGCTCGAGGCCAGCGGCTACCCCTGGTACGAGCTCTCGAACTGGGCGCGCCCGGGTCACGAGAGCCGCCACAACCTCGTCTACTGGGAGCGGCGCCCATACGCCGCCGTGGGTCCGGGGGCGCACTCCTTCGACGGCGCGATGCGGCAATGGAACGCCGCGCGCCTCGACGCGTGGATGGCCGCGCTGGTGTCGGTGTCCGGCGGTGTCGCGCCGAAGTTGCCGCCCGGTGGCTCGGAGTCGCTGGACGCGGCCACGGCGGAGACCGAAGCCCTCTTCCTTGGTCTCCGGCTCGCTCGCGGCGTTCCGCGCAACGCCGCGCTCAGCCGGATCGATGCGTTCGGTTGGGCCGCCGAGCACGGCCTGATCGAGGACGGCCCGGGGGAGCGGGTGCGCCTCACGCTCCGCGGACGGCTCCTCTCGAACGAGCTCTTCGCCCGCCTCGTCTGAGGTCGCGCGGAGCCGACGCCGATTCGCGGCGAGGCCGGGCACGTGCTGCAGGCGGCCCGATTGACACTCCCGTGCACCTCCTGCTACGATCGCCGCGAATGGTTAGCACTCTCTTGATGAGAGTGCTAACGAGAACTGGCACTCGCAACATACGAGTGCCAGCAGGAGCGAGAAACCCGTGGCACGTGGCATTCGACGCAGCGCCGGCCCCCTGGACCATCGGGCCCAGGCGATCCTGCGCGTCGTGATCGAGGACTACATCACGAGCGCGGCCCCGGTCGGCTCGCAGACGCTCGTGGACCGCTACCGCCTGCAGGTGAGCTCCGCCACCGTTCGGACCATCCTCGCGGAGCTCGAGATGGAGGGACTCCTCTCCCACCCGCACACCTCGGCCGGCCGCGTGCCGACCGACGCCGGCTATCGCTTCTACGTCGAGAGCCTGATGGGCGAGGTCCCGCTCTCGCCGATCGAGCAGCTCACGATCCGGCACCAGTTCGGTCAGGTGGAGTTCGCCACCGACCAGTGGTTCCGGCTCGCGGCCACCACGCTCGCCGCCGCCACGCGCTCGGCCGGAATCGCCACGCCGGCCAAGCCGCGCGCCGCCCAGATCCGGCGCTTCGAGCTGGTTCCGATCGGCGACCGGATGGCCAGCCTCATCATCGTCCTGAACGAGGGGACCCTGAAGCAAACCTTGTTCACGCTCGACGCGGGGACCACCCAGGAGGATCTCGAGGAGACGGTCCGTCGCCTCAACGCCTCGTGCGCCGGACGAAGCGCCGCGGACGTGGCCGAGCATCTCCGCTGGTTCGACCAGGCGCCAGCCGACGACGCGACCTTCGCGCTGGTCCGCCGCGCCGGCGATCGAGCGCTTCGACTCCTGCGCGAGTTCGACGCGGCCACCGTGGAGCAGCTGTTCAGCGACGGTCTCCTCAACGTGATGGCGGCGCCCGAGTTCGCCAGCTCGCAGAAGCTGCGCCGCGTCTTCGAGGCGCTCGAGAACCGGACGTACTTCGCCGAGCTGTTCGAGGCCGTGACCGTCGACGGAGGCCTGCGCGTGTACATCGGCCGCGAGAACCGACCTGACGAGATGGCCGACGTGAGCCTGGTCCTGGCGCCCTACGGGCGGCCCGGCGCCGCCGTGGGCTTCGTCGGCGTGCTCGGGCCCACCCGCCTCCGGTACCCGCAGGCGATCGGGACGGTGCGCTTCGTGTCCAGCCTCATGAACGATCTCGTGGACCACCTCTACTCCTGAAGCTCGGGGACGCCGCATGCCGAACCATCCTGACCAGCCCACGCCGCACCGCCGGACGCGAGCCGACGACCGGATCGCGGAGCTCGACACGAGACCGACGGCGCTCCTCGCCCAGATCGAGGCGCTGACCGCCGAACGCGAAGCGGCGCTCGCGAAGGCCGACGAGAACCTTGTGACGGCCCAGCGGGCCGCGGCCGACTACGCGAACCTCAAGCGCCGGTCGGAGGCCGACCGGGAGCGCGACCTCGACCGCGCCCGCGAGGCCCTGCTCACGAGGGTCGTGGAGCTGGCCGACGACTTCGACCTGGCCCTCGAGCACCTCCCGCCAGAGGCGCGCGACAACCCGTGGCTCGAGGGGATCGTCGCGATCGACCGCAAGCTCGGGGCGCTCCTCGAGCGCGAGGGCGTGACCCCGATCGAGGCGCTCGGGCTGCCCTTCGACCCAAATGAGCACGAGGCGCTGAGTCACGTCTCCGGGAGCGGGGCCCCGGAGGGCGAGATCGTGCTGGAGATCCGGCGCGGCTACCGCCTTCGGGACCGCGTGCTGCGTCCGGCCCTCGTTGCCGTCAGCGACGGAAGCCCGCGGCTGAACTGACCATCGAACCACTCCAACCCCACCCTCGACACCAGGAGAACTGCACGCAATGGGCAAGATCATCGGCATCGACCTCGGTACGACGAACTCGGTCGTCGCGGTCATGGAGGGCGGCGAGCCGACCGTCATCGCGTCCGCCGAGGGCGGTCGGACCGTCCCGTCCGTCGTTGCTTTCACGAAGACCGGCGAGCGCCTCGTCGGCCAGCTGGCGAAGCGCCAGGCGGTCACGAACCCGGCCAACACCGTCTACTCGATCAAGCGCTTCATGGGTCGTCGCTGGGACGACCCGGAGGTGAAGCACTCGCGGGCGCTCGTCCCGTACACCGTGGAGAAGGACCCCGCGTCCGACGGGCTCCGGGTGGCGCTCGCCGACGGACGGAACTACACGCCGCCCGAGATCTCCGCGATGATCCTCCAGAAGCTCAAGGCGGACGCGGAGGCCTACCTTGGCGAGAAGGTGACCGAGGCCGTCATCACGGTGCCGGCCTACTTCGACGACACGCAGCGCCAGGCGACCAAGGACGCCGGCCGAATCGCCGGCCTGGACGTCAAGCGGATCATCAACGAGCCCACCGCGTCGTCGCTCGCCTATGGCCTCGACAAGCAGAAGGACGAGAAGATCGCCGTCTACGACCTGGGCGGCGGCACGTTCGATATCTCGATCCTGGAGCTGGGCGAGGGCGTCTTCGAGGTCAAGTCGACGAACGGCGACACGCACCTCGGTGGCGACGATTTCGACATCCGGGTGATGGACTGGCTCCTCGCGGAGTTCAAGAAGGACCAGGGGATCGACCTGCACTCCGATCCGCAGGCGCTCCAGCGCCTCAAGGAAGCGGCCGAGAAGGCGAAGATCGAGCTGTCGTCGTCGATCTCCACGGAGATCAACCTGCCCTACGTCACCGCGGACGCCGCCGGCCCGAAGCATCTGGTCGTGACGCTCACCCGCGCCAAGCTCGAGGACCTGGTTGGCGACCTTGTCGAGAAGACGAGGGGCCCCGTCAGCCAGGCGATCAAGGACGCGGGCCTCACCGCGGCCGAGATCGACGAGGTCGTCCTCGTTGGCGGCATGACCCGGATGCCTGCGGTCATCGAGGCCGTCAAGGCGATGTTCGGGGGCAAGGAGCCCAACCGGGGCGTCAACCCGGACGAGGTCGTCGCGGTCGGCGCCGCGATCCAGGCCGGCGTCCTGGCGGGCGACGTCAAGGACGTCCTCCTGCTGGACGTCACTCCGCTCTCCCTCGGCATCGAGACGCTCGGCGGCGTCATGACGAAGCTCATCGAGCGGAACACGACGATCCCGACCTCGAAGAGCCAGGTCTTCTCCACCGCGTCGGACAACCAGCCGCAGGTCGAGATCCACGTGCTCCAGGGCGAACGCGACTTCGCGGCCGACAACAAGACCCTGGGCCGGTTCATCCTGGACGGGATCCCCTCCGCCCCGCGCGGCGTACCCCAGGTCGAGGTGACGTTCGACATCGACGCGAACGGCATCGTGGAGGTTCGGGCGAAGGACCGCGCCACCGGCAAGGAACAGAAAGTCCAGATCACTGCCTCGTCCATGCTGGACAAGAAGGACGTGGACCGGATGGTCCGCGAGGCAACCGAACATGCGGCCGAAGACCAGAAGCGCCGCGAGGAAGTCGAGACCCGGAACCAGGCGGAGGCGCTCACGTTCCAGGCGGAGCGCACGCTCAAGGATCTCGGCGAGAAGGTCTCGCCCGAGGACCGGGCCGCCGTGGAGGGGAAGGTCTCCGACGTCCGCAACGCGCTCAAGACCGAATCGGCCGACGTGGTCCAGGCGCGCGCGACCGAGCTCGCCGAGCTGCTCCAGAAGGTCGGCACGGCGGCCTACGCGGCGGCCAGCACGCCCCCGGGCGACGGGACCGGCGCGCCTGCCGGCGACGCAGGCGGCGAACCCGCGGCAACCCCGGAGGCCGACGACGAGACGGTCGAGGGCGAGTTCAAGGAAGTCTAGGGTCCGCCGCGGGCATGTCCCGCGCGCACCATCCGATCGAGGCCCGGGCCGGCGCCCGGGCCTCCCCGATCTCGCGCCGGCGCCCCGGCCTCCCGATTCTCGCGGCGGGTGCGCCGGCCGCCGGGCCTCCGGATTCCCGCGGCGGCGCCTGCCTGGCCGCCGGGCGCCGGGCAGGCGCGCTACCGCCGGGCAAGTGATGCCAGGTGTCCGCCACACGGGCAGGCGTCAAAGCCGCCCCGCCAGGTCCTGCCATACGGGCACGACGCGGGCGTTCGTCCCGCCGCTGTTGTCATGCGCGCCTCAGGCGGTCACCTGACGAGTCTTGCACTTGGCGCCGCGGTCTCCCGGACCCGGCTCCCGCGTTGCCCGACCACGACTCCCGGCGAGCGAACCGAGACGCGATGACGTGCGCCCGCGTGGGGTGCACCTGGCAGGAATATCAGGCCAGAGAACGGGGTTCGATCGCCGGAGGCGGCCGGTCGACCGGCGGGGATCTCGCCGCGCCCGCCTCGGGCGGGAGCTTGAAGCCATCTTCGGACCGCCCAGCCGCGCGCCGGGAATGCACCGGCGAAGGTGGCGGCGTGCGCCGAGACCCGCCGACGTGCGGTTCGGTCTTCGCGCACCACGAGGAGCCGTCCAAGCCCTGCCGGCCGCCATCCGCGCCCGCGCGCGATCTCGCTCGCCAGCCGCGTCTTCCGGTCGAGCGTGACGAAGGTAGCCTGGACGTCCGGGACCACCGACTTCACCTCGACGACGAGCAGCGTCGCCGTCGCCGGGTGGAACGCGAGGACGTCAATCGAGCCGCGTTCGCCTCGGATCGAGAACGAGACTTCGGTCGCGACCTCCCAGCCGAGGGATGTGAGCCACAGCACGACCGTCTCCACGAGCGCGGCGTGCGACTCGTCCAGCAGTCGGTCGAGCGCCTCGCCGTTCCAGAGCAGCCGGCAGTCGAGCCGTGCGCCGAGTGCATCGACGAGCGTGCGGAGCATCCGGATCGTCAGCCGATCTGCCCTGCCTCGTTCGACGCGGGAGATGGCCGTCCGGGAGACGCCCGCGTGCCCCGCGAGGTCGACCTGTCGCCACCCGCGTCGCCGCCGCAGCGCCCGAACCGAGAGTCCGAACCGAACCGTATCCATAGCGGCGAAGGATGGCCCGACGTCCTTCACCCGGACTCATCGGGGACATCACGGCGCCGCCGCTGCTCGTCGCAGTCGAGGGGCCGCGAGCCCGCCGCGCGGGCCCGCCGCGCCGACCCGCCGCGCCGGCCCGCCGCGCCGGCCCGCCGCGCCGGCCCGCCGCGTGCGAGGGTCCGGACCGGCCTCCCCCGGGTCGACCCGATACACTCCCCGTTCATGGCCGACTCGTCGACACCGCCCCTCATCCGTGCCCGCGCGCTGACGAAGCGCTTCGGGGCGTTCACTGCGGTGGACGCGATCGACTTCGACGTGGCGCCCGGCGAGAGCTTCGGCTTCCTGGGCCCGAACGGCGCCGGCAAGACCAGCACGATGCGGATGATCGCGTGCGTCTCGCCGGTCTCCGGCGGGGAGCTGTCCGTCCTGGGGATGGACCCGCGCGCCGACGGGCCGCGGATTCGCGCCCGACTGGGGGTCGTGCCCCAGCAGGACACGCTCGACCAGGAGCTGACGGTCTCGGAGAACCTGGCGATCTACGGCCGCTACTTCGACCTCCCGCGGAGCGTCATCCGGCAGCGGGTGGCCGAGCTGCTGGACTTCGTCCAGCTCTCGGAGCGGGCGCGTGACCAGGTCGAGCCGCTCTCCGGGGGGATGAAGCGGCGACTGACGATCGCCCGGAGCCTGATCAACGAGCCTGACCTGCTCCTGCTCGACGAGCCGACTACGGGCCTGGACCCGCAGGCCCGGCACCTGCTCTGGGACCGGCTCTACCGCCTCAAACAGAAGGGCGTGACGCTGGTCCTCACCACGCACTATATGGACGAGGCGGAGCAGCTCTGCGACCGACTCGTGGTGATGGACAAGGCGAAGATCGTGGCCCAGGGCTCGCCGCGCCAGCTGATCGAGCAGCACAGCAGCCGCGAGGTCCTGGAGATGCGCTTTCCGGTGGGCGTCCAGGAGACGCTCGACGGGTCGCTCGAAGGGCTGGGCGATCGCGTGGAGCGGCTCCCCGACCGCGTGCTCGTTTACGCGGCCGATGGCGACGCAGCTGCGACCGCTGCCCACGAGCGCGGCCTGCGGCCGGAGATGAGCCTGGTCCGGCGCTCCTCGCTCGAGGATGTCTTCCTGCGGCTGACCGGCCACAGCCTGGTCGACTGAGGCAACCGCCGTGGCCACTCCGGCTTCGATCCGGGTCTTCGAGCACGAGTTGCTGAAGTACCGACGCGCGTTCCGCGGCACGCTCGTGAGCTCGTTCCTCAACCCGGTCCTGTACCTGGCGGCGATGGGCGTCGGGCTCGGCGGGTACGTCGCCGCGGGCAAGGGCGGCGCGGCGGCGTCCGCGGCGCTCCTCGGCGGCGTGAGCTACCTCGCGTTCCTGGCACCCGGGCTCCTCGCCTCGACCGCGATGCAGACCGCGGCCGGTGAATCGACGTTCCCGATCATGGGCGGCATCCTGTGGGACAGGACGTTCCTCGGGATGCTCGCGACGCCGATCGGCGTGGTCGACATCCTGGTCGGCAAGCTGCTCTACATCTGCCTGCGCCTGACGCTGGTGACGTGCATCTTCTTCGGCGTGATGATCGTCTTCGGCGCGGCTACCGGCCCGCAGGCGTTCTTCGCCATCCCGGCGGCGATCCTCACGGGCCTCGCCTTCGCGGCACCGATCATCGGGTTCTCGGCGAGCCAGAAGGATCCGAGCGGGTTCAATAGTCTCTTTCGTTTCGGGGTGATCCCGCTCTTCCTCTTCTCGGGGACGTTCTTCCCGGTCAGCCAGCTGCCCGGGTTCCTGCAGCCGGTGGCGTTCGTCACGCCTCTCTGGCACGGCGTCGACCTCTGCCGAACGCTCGCCCTCGGGACGGCGACCCCGATCGGCGTGCTGGTCCACGTTGCCTACCTCGTCGGGGTGGCAGCCCTGGGGCTCGTCGTGGCATCCATCGCGCTGCGGCGCCGGCTGCGCCAATGACGCTCCTTGCGCGACTCGCGCCCCCCGCTCGGTTCGGTGGCCGCCGGGCCGGCCTCCTGATCGAGCGCAACCTCCTCGTCTACCGGCGCACGTGGATGGTCATCGTGTCCGGTTTCTTCGAGCCACTCTTCTACCTCCTGTCGATCGGCCTCGGCCTCGGCGCACTCATCGGCGCGGTGCCGTTCGGTGGCCAGGAGGTGCCGTACACGGCGTTCGTCGCCCCTGCCCTCATGGCGTCATCGGCGATGAACGGAGCGATCTACGACTCGACGATGAACGTCTTCTACAAGCTGCGCGAAGCGAGGACCTACGACGCGATCCTCGCCACGCCGATCGGCGCAGGCGACGTGGCGCTCGGCGAGATCGGCTGGGCGCTGATCCGCGGCGCGATCTACGCGACGATGTTCCTGCTCGTGATGTTCGTCCTCGGGTTCGTCCGGAGCCCCCTCGCGATCCTGGCGCTGCCGGCGGCGATCCTGATCGGCTTCGCGTTCGCCGGGGTTGGGATGGCGGCGACCACCTTCATGCGGACGTGGCAGGACATGGACATGGTCCAGATGGTGATCCTGCCGCTCTTCCTGTTCTCGGCGACGTTCTATCCGCTCGAGACCTACCCCGACGCCGTGCGCGTTCTCGTCCAGCTCACGCCGCTCTATCACGGCGTCGACCTGATCAGGAGCCTCACGACGGGGATCGTGGGCCCGGGCATCCTCGTCCACGTTGCCTACCTTGCGATCATGGGCCTCGTCGGGCTCGCGATCACGTCGCGGCGGTTGGAGCGGCTCCTCCTGAAGTAGCCGCGAGGCAGCTCCGGAGGCGGCAGCCCGGGCCCGGCTGTCCGGCCGGTCCACGGGTGTCCACGGGTCGTCCGGGCCGCCGGCAGGCGGCCCGTCGGCGCCGACGAGGCTGAGCGCCGCGGCCCGCGCAGGGTGCCGAGCAGATCGGTGGCACCGGGCGTATCCTGCGACGCCATGAGTCCCCGACCGAAGCGCCCCGCCCCTGCCGCCCCCCGGACCGCGATCGGCATCGACGTCGGTGGGACCGGCGTCAAGGCCGCGGTCGTGAATCTCGTCACCGGTGAGCTCGCCTCGCCGCGGCTCCGGGTCAAGACGCCGCAGCCGGCGACACCGGAGGCCGTCATCGCGGCGATCGGTGGGATCGTGGACCAGCTCGTCGCCGACGGGCACGTCACGCCTGGCATGCCGGCCGGAGCGGGCCTGCCCGGCGTCGTGAAGGCGGGCCGGCTGATGACCGCGGCGAACATCGATACGTCCTGGATCGAGGCGCCCGCCGAGGCCATGCTCTCCGCCCGGCTCGGCCGGCCCGTTCGGCTCGTCAACGATGCCGATGCCGCCGGGCTCGCGGAGGCGACGTTCGGCGCCGCGAAGGGCGTTCAGGGGACGGTGCTCCTGCTCACGATCGGGACCGGGATCGGCAGCGCGCTCTTCATCGACGGCCACCTCCTGGACTCGACCGAGTTCGGGCACGTGACCTACCGCGGGAAGGACGCCGAGACGCTCATCTCCGGCGCCGCCCGCGAGCGCCGCGGGCTGGGCTGGAAGAAATGGGGCAGGGAGTTCAGCGAGTACATGGCGCTGCTCGAGCGCTGGTTCTGGCCGGACCTCATCATCCTGGGCGGCGGCGTCAGCAAGGAATACGCCAAGTACTCGAAGTTCCTGACCGCGCGTGCTCCAATCGTCACCGCCCAGTACCTGAACACGTCGGGGATCGTTGGGGCGGCGCTCGCCGCGTCCGGCGCCGGGATCGCCGCGGCGGTGCTCGCACGCGAGGATGCGACCGCCCCCGGGACGGCCGACCCGCGTCAGGCGGGTTCTCACGGCGGCCCTGCCTCCCGCGCCGCGGCGCACGCTGCCGATGTCGCAGCGTCGCTCGTCATCGAGGACCAGCCCCCTCGCTGACCCGGCCGCGTCGGTCCCGCCACGCCGGCACCGGTCGCGGTCCGGCGGGACGCCCCACTGCGCCCCTCCCGTAGACTTGCGGGCGAATGGCGACCGAACGCGACTACTACACGATTCTCGGCGTGCCCCGCACCGCGAGCGACGCGGAGGTCAAGCGCGCCTTCCGCAAGCTGGCCCAGCAGTGGCACCCCGACGTCAACCGCGACTCCGGGGCCGACGAGCGCTTCAAGGAGATCAACGAGGCGTACCAGGTCCTCTCCGATCCACAGCGCCGCCAGGCCTATGACATGTTCGGGGCGGCCGGAGTGAACGGGTCCGGTGGCTTCGCCGGTTCCCAGCAGGGATTCGGCGGCTTCTCCGACCTCTTCGACGCCTTCTTCGGCGGCACAGCCGCGGGCGGCGGTGGGGCGCGGCGCGGGCGGGCGGTCGTCGGCTCCGACCTCCGCTACGACCTGCGCGTCAGCTTCGAGGAATCGATCCGGGGCACCGAGAAGGAGATCGAGTTCCCCGTCCTCGACCGCTGCGCCACCTGCTCCGGGAGCGGCGCGAAGCCCGGCTCGTCGGCCATCACCTGCCAGCAGTGCCAGGGTCGCGGCGAGATCCGGCACGTCCGCCAGACGATGCTGGGCCAGATGGTGAACGTGGTCACCTGCCCGCGCTGCCGCGGGGAGGGCAAGGTGGTGGAGGCGCCGTGCGAGGATTGCGGCGGCGACGGCCGGCGCGACCGCACGAAACGGCTCCGCGTCAGCGTGCCCGCAGGCATCGACGACGGCCACCAGATCCGCCTCTCCGCCGAGGGCGAAGTGGGGCCCCGGGGCGGCCCGCCGGGCAGCCTCTACGTGGCGATCCACGTCACGCCGCACCCGTCGCTCAAGCGCGAGGGCACGGAGCTCTTCCATGACCTCTCGCTCTCGGTCGCCCAGGCGACGCTGGGGACGAGCGTCCGGGTGCCGACGGCGGACGGCGAGGAGGACCTCGAGATCAAGCCCGGGACGCAGCCGGGCACGGAGATCCGGCTCCGCGGGCGCGGCGCTCCCCAGCTGCGGCGGGCGGGCGCGCGCGGCGACCTGCACGTCCTCATCGACGTCAAGATCCCCACGAAGCTCACGAAGGAGCAGCGCGAGGCGCTCGAGGCGTTCGCCGCCGCCTCCGGCGAGACCGGCCTGGGCACCGGCAAAGCCGGGGTCCTGGACCGGATCAAGGACGCGCTGGGGTGATTCGCGCGCACGTCGCCGATCCTGCGGGAGACGGGCTCGTGGGCGACGACACCTGGCTGGAGCTGGCGGTCACCTGCGACCCGGAGGCTGTCGAAGCCGTCAGCGAGATTCTCTCGCGGGTGGCGCCCGGAGGCGTGAGCGTCGAACCCGGGTTCAGGCTGACCGACGAGGGGCTGGGCGCGGTCGCGGACCCGTCGCAGCCGGCCACCGTCCGGGCCTACCTGCCGGCACGGGACCCGCGGGCCGCCCGCGAGGCGGTCGCCACGGCCGACCGAGCGCTGGGGCATCTCGGGGCCTTCGGCCTGCGCGAGATCGGCGAGCTCGCCACGACCGTTGTCCATGAATCCGATTGGGCAACCGCGTGGAAGCGGCACGTGCGCGTGATGCGGATCGGGCGTCGGATCGTGATCCGACCGACCTGGCGGCGCCACCGCCGAGCGCCCGATGACGTCGTGATCGCCATGGATCCCGGGATGGCGTTCGGGACGGGCCTCCATCCCACGACGCGTCTCTGCCTCGCCGGGATCGAGCGCTGGGCGGACGACGGCCTCCTGGCGCACGGCGCCGCGAGGGACGGGCGCGCCCGGCTCCTCGACGTCGGCTGCGGGTCGGGGGTGCTGGCGGTGGCGGCGGGCCTCCTCGGCGCCGGCGAGCTGATCGGCCTGGACACGGATCCGCTCGCGATCGAGGCCACGCTCGCGAACGCCCGGCGAAACCGGCTCGCCCGGCGGGTCCGCGCGTGGCAGGGATCCGTGCCGTCGGGCGCCGGCCCGTTCGACCTCGTGGCGGCGAACCTCATCGCATCCGTGCTCATCAGCCTTGCGTCGGGGCTGCGAGACGAGCTTCGGCCGGGCGGTCGGCTGCTCGCGTCGGGCATCTTCGTGGACCGTGAGGGCGACGTCCGGTCCGCGTTCGTCGCCGCCGGCCTCGTGATCGTGCACCGCGAGGCCGAGGGCGACTGGGTCGCGCTGGACGTGGAGCGTCCGGTGCTCTGGTGAGCCGGCGATGGCCGACGGCGCGCTGACGGCGCACCATGGCCGGCCGATCCGGCGCGCGTCGATCACGAACCTCGGCTGCAAGGTCAACCAGGCCGAGATGGAGGCGGTGGCGCGGCTCCTGCGCGGCCGTGGCGTCCAGCTGGTCGATGACGGCGCCCCGGTCGAGCTCCACGTCGTGAACACGTGCACCGTGACCGCGGTGGCAGACGACAAGTCGCGCAAGGCGGCCCGGCGCGCCCGCCGCACGAGCCCGGACGCGACTGTCATCGTCACCGGCTGCTCGGTGGCCGTGAACCCGACCGGTTTCGCCGGCGACGACCTGCGCACGCTGCTCGCGGACAACGCGGCCAAGGACGGGCTCCTCGCGGAGGTGGAGCGGCTGATCGGCGGGGCGGGGAGCGGCGGGGATCCCGACCGGGCCGGTGCGGCACGCTCGCTCGACGGGCCGCTCCCGACCCTCGCCGGCGTCGAGATCGAGGGGATCGCGGACGGGCGGGCCCGGATCGACCGGACGCGCGCCTTCGTGAAGGTGCAGGACGGCTGCTCGTTCCACTGCACCTACTGCATCATCCCGCGGGCACGCGGCGCCGAGCGTTCGCTGGCACCCGAGGCAGTGCTCGCCGACGTGCGCCGCGCGCTCGCCGCCGGTCACCGCGAGATCGTCCTGACGGGGATCAACATCGGCACGTACGACGGCGGCTGGTCCGAGCGGGGCGCTCGCGGCGCGCACGCCCGGAGCGCGTTGACACTGGCCGGCCTCGTCCGGCGGATCCTCGTCGAGACCGACGTCGAGCGAATCCGGCTCTCGTCGATCGAGCCGCAGCACGTGGACGACGACCTGCTCGAGGCCTGGACGGCCGATGGGGCCGGGCGCTGCCTGCCCCACCTCCACCTGCCACTCCAGTCGGGCGACGACGGCGTGCTCCGCCGGATGGGCCGTCGCTACAACACGGCGTACTACGCGGGAGTCGTGGCGCGCATCCGGGCCGCCGCCCCGGAAGCAGCCGTCCACGCCGACATGATCGCCGGCTTCCCGACCGAGGACGACGCGGCCTGGGCCCGCTCGCTCGCGTTCGTCCGGTCGCTGGACCTCGCGGGGATCCACGTCTTCCGCTATTCGGAACGACCCGGCACGCCTGCCACGCGGATGGCCGGCCACGTGCCGGAGCTCGCGCGACGGGCGCGGGCGGCCGAGCTCCTGGCGCTCGCTGCCTCGGCGCACCGGCACTTCGCCGCTCGCGCGGTCGGGGCCGAGCGCCGTGTGCTCTTCGAGCAGCCCGACCCGGCGGGCGGCTGGATCGGGCACGCGGAGGATCACGTCCTCGTGCGCGCGGAGGCGGGCGCGCCATCATTCGCCGGATTCGCTCGCCCGGGCTTCCTCGCCGGCGAGCTGGCGCGCGTCGAGATCGTCGGCATCGATCCGGTCGACCCGGGGCGCGTCGTGGGCCGGCTGCTCGGGCTCGTCCCGCGTCCGCCCGGAACGCTCCCTGGCCGCCCGATCGAGGACGCCGTCGTACGCTTCGGTCCCGGGGCAGGCGCGCCGGCCGGCTTCCCCCCGTCCAGCGGAGGTCCCGCGTGAGCACCGACTGCCTCTTCTGCCGGATCGTCGCCGGCGAGATCCCGGCCGCGAAGGTCCACGAAGACGAGCTGATCGTCGCGATCCGGGACCTCCACCCGGTGGCGCCGGTTCACCTGCTGCTCATGCCGCGGGCGCACATCGAATCTGCGCTCGACCTCACGGAGGTCGACGCGCCCATCGCCGGGCGACTGCTGGCGGCCGCGGCGGTGCTGGCGCGCTCCGAGGGGATCGCCGACGGCGGCTACCGGCTCGTCGTCAACGCGGGCGCCGACGGCGGGCAGACCGTTGGCCACCTCCACGTGCACCTGCTGGGCGGCCGGGCGATGCAGTGGCCGCCGGGGTGACGGGTCCTCGGCTGCTCGGCGGCGCGCACACGGCGGGCCGGGCGCTGGTCGCGGTCTCCATTGCCACGGGTGGCCTCCTGGCCGCGTGCGGCGCCGCGGCCCCGGCCGATCGCACGTCCGAGCCGCTCCCGACCGCGCGGCCGACCGCGTCCACGGCCGTTCAGATGACGCTCGTGCAGCTGGATGGCGCCCTCCGTGCCAACGGGCTGGTGCTCGAATCGACGCTCACCGCGATCCGTCCGGCCGAGCCCCCGTCGTTCGCTGGGGTCGCGCGCTGGCCGTTCCACGCCGTGCTCCCGGTCGACCCGGCCGGCGGCTACTTCGTGATCTACGAGTTCCCGGACCTTGCCCTCGCGGCGGACGGCGGTCGCGACCTTGCCGCCTACATCACGAGCGGCCCGGGGCGGGTCCAGTTCCCGCCCGACGTCCGCTTCGTTTTGCGCCAGGTGGGCTCCACGCTCGTCTTCTACCCGTGGTCGCCGGCCTCGTCGCCGGACCCGAAGACGCCGGACGTCGCCGCCGCTCTGGCGTCGGTGGGGTCGGAGGTGCCGATCCCGCGCGGGTGAGGTGCGCGGTCGGCCACTCGCCTCGGCAACCCCGGGCTACGACCCCTCCGTGACCGGGAGCGGCGCGGACACGGCCGCCCAGGCGCGGACCTGGTCGCGCTTCACCTTGAGCGTGAGCGTGCGTGGGAAGTCGACATCCGGCCAGAACCGCCACGCGGCGATCCTCGCCTGGACCGCGAGCGTCGCGTTCGCGGCCTTCACTGCGGCGTCGACCTCGGCCCGGATGCGCGTGATGTCGCTGTCGTCGCCGAACGCCCCGGTCGGTTGCGCGGCGACGCCGCCCTCCGCGACCCGCTGCGCGGCGACCGGCGCGAGGATGATCGCCTCGATCCGTCCAGGCTCCGTCTCGAGGGCGATCGAGTCGCGGATGCCGGCGACGCGGAGCGCGTTCTCGATGTCCTCGGGGAAGACATTCAGGCCGCTGGGCAACACGATGATGTCCCGCTTCCGACCGTGGAGGACGAGCCGGCCCTGTCCGTCGAGCCGGCCCAGGTCGCCCGACCGGTAGAAGCCGTCGTCGGTGAACGCAGCCGCGGTTGCCGCCGCGTCCTCCCAGTATCCCCGGGTCACGCTGGGACCCCGGAACAGGACCTCGCCGTCCTCGGCGATGCGCATCTCCATCCCGGGGACGGGGCGACCAACCGTGCCCAGGGGATGATCCCGCCAGGTCGTGCACGACCCGGAGCCGGTCTCGGTTGCGCCGTACCCCTGCATGACGACGACCCCGATGTCCTCCCATCCCTGCTGAAGGGCCGGCGGGAGAAAGGCTCCCGCCGACACGAGGAGCCGGAGGTCGCCGCCGAGCTGCCGGTGGATCCGACGGAATATCCAGCGCCGGGCCCCCATCGGCAGCCGGCGGGCGACTGCCCGGGCGCGCTGGAACGAGGCGGCCTGGCCCTGCTTCTCGACCTCCCGCTCCAGGGCGGACCAGAAGAGCTCCAGGATCTGCGGGACGAGGATCATCGCCGTGGTCCGATGGTCACGGATCGACTCGAACACCACCCGCGGGTTGCGCGTCCGGACGTAGAGGATCTGGGCGCCGAGATCGAGGATGAAGTACAGCCCGATCGCCTGCTCGAAGAGGTGGGCCAGCGGGAGCACGGACACGACGCGGTATTCCATGGCCGGGACGATCTGGTGGAACCCGTCGACTCCCGCCATCGTGTTCTCGTGGGCCAGGACGACTCCCTTGGGCGTGCCGGTCGTGCCCGAAGTGAAGACGAGCAGGTAGGGATCTTCCGGGGCGGGGCGCGTCCAGGAGCCCAGCGTGGTCTCCCAGTCGGCG
>Ga0208079_1000967_pt1 | contig 15577 bp, 16 predicted proteins | sample NGESurdeep092012_5_FD_184474 | JGI IMG/M metagenome (GOLD analysis project Ga0208079, IMG submission 184474) | Arctic peat soil microbial communities from Barrow, Alaska - NGEE Surface sample 210-2 deep-092012 (SPAdes) | ecosystem: Environmental > Terrestrial > Soil > Wetlands > Peat ... | reverse complement strand
CTAATTAAACATAAATTAGGCTAAAAAGTTCAAATCAGGAAAGATTGATAATGGCTGATTTTTTATCGTTTGAAAACCAGCTTCAATCCATGAGTCAAGGCGACCGGATAGACAGAAATATGGGTTTCCCCTTTAAATATCTGTTGTGTAAATTTAAGACCTTCGTATTTGTGCATCTCCATGATTTTGATAAGTTCAATTGTGGGATTTATTACCCAGTCATTATTATCCAAAGATCCGTAAGCCATAAATACAGTTTTATTCAGCACCTTATGTTTTCTGAAATAATCAGCTTCTGTTATTAAGATGCTATTATTATTCCAAAATAATGAAGGAGAGATAATGATGTAGCTTTTAAACATATCGGGCTGTGTAAAGAGAACATATGAGCCAAGCAAGGCTCCGAAAGATAACCCCATGATTGCATTTGAGTCCGGAATTGTACGATAGTTTTTATTTACAACCGGAAACAACTCATTTTTTATAAAGTTGAGGAAGTTATCTGCTCCTCCCGCATTTGGATAGTAATAATACACAGTATCTTTATATTGAGTATAATCTCTGGCTCTTTTCTCCCACCAGATGTTTGTGCCCTTCCCATAGCTTATTCCAACTACAATAATATTCCTGATCTCATTTGTAAACGTCAGCCAGTCTGTAATTTCTTTTGTCATCCCAAAGGATTTATCTCCGTCAAGTACATAAAGGACAGGGTAAGATTTATCTGATTTGGCGTATCCATTTGGCAAGCCGACCTGGACTACATAATTTTCATTATTAACATATTTTGATTTAATGGTAAACTGTAGAGTGTTTTCAAGCGAAACCTGTTTTAACTGTGTTTCTATTGACTGAGCCCTTAATTCAGAAATGGGTATGTAAAGAAATGCAGCAACTATAATAGATAAATAATAACTTTTCATGTGAATTAATTTGGATATGTAAGTTTTTTTGTCTTCGTAAAACAATATTTTCTATCGGTAAATTTGTTTTCTTTCATGCTCCTTCAAAATTAATCAGGAGCAATTAGTTATTTTTTAGTTTTGGAGGCAAAGTTGTAACATATTCTGTTACAAAAAAAAATTAATTCAAATTATATAATGACTTAATTGTACAACCGTTTAGGGGTAGAGATCATACTGTATTGACTTTTTCAGTTTGCTTTAAATTTAAATTTACTTCATTTTAGAGCAAGATTAAATCATAATCTTAATTATCTTACTCCTCAAAAATTTTAATAAATTTCAATCTAACCTTTGAGGTAAGATTACGACCTCTGATTTAATCTGGACGGAAAAATTTTCAGGAGGATGAGAATGCTTCGGAGGGAGAGTATTTAAAAATTTTAAAAGAACTGATAGATGGATATTGCTAAGAATGGAGTGAAACTTAAGAGTCAGCTTGGTCTTTTTCCGGCTACAAACATTGTTGTAGCAAACATGGTTGGTGCCGGGATATTTACAACATCAGGTCTGCTTATGGCAGGCTTGCATAATCCCATTCTGATGATGGTATTATGGGTAATAGGAGGAATCATCGCCATTTGCGGCGCTCTTTCATATGGGGAACTTGGAGCTGCTATGCCTGAAGCAGGAGGGGAGTATCTGTTTCTCTCAAAGCTATATAGTCCCCTGTTTGGATTCTTAAGCGGATGTGTATCTTTCATTGTCGGGTTCTCAGCGCCCATTGCGGCATCCGCCCTCGGGTTCAGTGAATATTTCTGCAGGGCGGTTCCCGGTTTGCCGGCTTCATTGGAAAAGGCCGGTATAATGAATGCGATGTGGACCGGGAAAATGCTTGCAGTAGGCGTCATATTGATATTTACCTTTATACATTACCGGGGGATTAAATATGGAGCAAGAATACAGAACGTACTAACAGTTCTTAAGGTTACTCTGATAATAATACTTTTAATTGCAGGGTTCAGTTCAGGAAAAGGAGATATGAGTAATTTCACACGAGGCGGCAGTATTGCTCCTGGTATTGCCGGTTGGAAGACCATAGGACTGTCGCTCATGTGGATTATGTTTGCATACAGCGGTTGGAATGCTTCAACATATCTTGGGGCCGAGATAAAGAACCCTTCAAAAGTACTTCCCCGATCACTCCTTTTTGGTACATTCATTGTGATCGTACTATATCTTGGACTCAACACATTATATATTTACGGGATTAATCCCGAGAAAATGAAAGGTGTAATTTCAGTAGGTGGGCTTGCAATGGGAAATCTTTTCGGAAGATCAGCTGATATACTCTTTTCATTGCTGATAGCATTTGCTCTTTTTTCCTCTCTTAGTGCCTTTATAATAATCGGGCCCCGTGTTTATTATTCGATGGCCAAAGATGGATTGTTTTTCAAAGCAGCAGGAAGAATCCACCCAAAATTTCAGGTGCCGTCCAATTCAATTGTTTTCCAATGCATAATTGCAATCATTATGGTTCTTTCAGGGACCTTTGAGCAGGTTCTGACATATATGGGGTTTGCTCTGGGTGTATTTCCGATATTGACTGTTTTTGGTGTAGCAATCCTGAGAAGAAATAAACCTGAAGCATTAAGATTGCCTGGTTATCCGATAGCACAGATAATATTTATCATATCAGGGTTGCTTATTCTTGGACTCTCATACGCTGAACGACCTATAGAGTCTTCAATAGCAGCATTAACAGTTATTGCTGGAATTCCGGCTTATTATATTTTTAAAAAAATGAATGGATCTTCCGCTGAAACAAAGATCTAAACTTAATCAGGTACTCTGAATTCTTATTTTTTTATTGCATACAGCAAGTTTGAATGACCGGTTCTCCAGTTATATCCCAAACTGTAGGTTAATGGTCTGTAAACAGATTTTTTGTATGCCTTCTCCAGATCTGGTTCACTGATATATGAGAATTCATCTTTGGGCTTAAAATATGTTCCGTACAATCTGATATCCCAATTATGTTTATCGAAATATTTGTAAGCAATCCCTGAATCATCCTGGAGGATTGTCGAACTTATATCGAATATTACAGAACGGATTGTTCTAAAGTTATCAGAATGCATCAGGTATGATGCTGCTTTTAAATATGAATAGGATTGAGGTAGTTCAGACAGATAAATTCTGAAGCCTTTGTTTTTTGCCAACCCCTTATCTGAGATATCAGTTCTGAAATAAAAGACCGACTGCACTTTTTTAGTTGACGGAGAAAGAAAATCAACCTTAATTCCTGAGACAATATTCTTTTTATTCTTTAAGCTATCTGTAAATTGCCACTTACCTAATGAATCTACCCCTATACGTTGTACAGAAACTATCTGATGACCTGTTCGTTTAACGAAAAGTGATATCAGCGGGAGAGTACCATTTACTTTGGTTTTCCTGAGGTCATTATTCATTTCCTTTGTAATAAAATAGCTGCGTTTGAAAATATCTTTCAATGAATTGTTGATCTTATTCAAATAGCTTTTAACAGAGTCGGGTCGCATGTTACAGATATCGGGTAAAGATCCTATCGGCTCCTGGGCTATCATAATATATTGGTCAGCATCGGGATAGAAGATATGTGCATTTAAAAAGTCAGGACCTGAAAATGGATAAAACACGGTTTTTACATTTTGATTTCTTATTAACGCACTGTCTGCCCATGTCTCCATTTTTTTTAACCGTTGAGTAGTGGAATGAGAGAACATTTTATCCATATCACTTGCATAGCGTTTCCATCTTACTATCGAATCGAGCTTTGAAAGGCACTCATTTTTATCATAAGGCATTCCTGAAATGAATGAAGCCATATCATCTGTAATCTTGTCTATGGCGATTACTGCCTGGCTCTCTGTTACTGTTTTAACCTCTTTAACCTCCTTTGGCTTCGGATTGCGGTCGCATGAAAGGATGAATACAATCATCAGAAAAAATGCAGAGAAATTTAATTTATATGCCATGTTTTTAAATTTTATACAAAATAAGACAAAAATCAAATTTATTAATAACGTTTCACCAGATTCATACTTCTTGTTTCATTGTCAGATGATATTATGTTTGATGACCCTTAATGGGAAAACAACAAAAGTCATCACATAATGCCCTGATATCAAGAAGATATATGCTTTTCTTTTTCCCATTTAAATGCATGAAATGTTTTGCAGATCAGTTTACAAATAAACATAAAAAACTGACATTTATTACTTCAAATACTAAATTATTCCTCAGGTTAATAGCTGTCTCAATTAAAAGGGACCGACGTTCTGTCTTCTTATGCACCATACGATCTATATCCCTTAAGCGGGTAGAGATCAATTAATTCGTTTAACTTAATTAGAACAAATACAACACTAAGTGCTTGAAAAGGTGTGAATAATGTAAATTATTTATAAAAATGTGTAACACGCGAGTAATATAAAAGGCATATAATTGTATTACAAAAAACCATTGGAAATCTTAAATTCAAAAATCATGAATACAACAGAATTTAAAGGGAACTGGAATGAGCAAAAAGCCAGACTCAAACAAAAATTTGCAATCCTTACAGACAATGATCTGATGTTTGAAGAAGGCAAAAAAGAGGAGATGTTGGGAAAACTTCAAATCAAACTTGGCAAAACCAAAGAAGAATTACATAAGATTATTGGAAGTCTTTAATTATCCTATTTGTTAAAAAAATCAAATAGTTTTTACAGTTTTTAAACCAAATAATTTATTAGTTATGAAAAAAGTATTAATTGTTCTTGTGTTTATACTGGCAGTGATGGCAGTCAATGCACAGACCACCACCAAAACAACTGTCACAAAAGAAAAACCGCTTCGTGCAGTTGTACTGGTAGCTGATCTTCAAAAACCAATTGCAGACAATGTTGCCAAAGACTATGCTGGTTATACTATTAAAGAAGCAGCAAGCCTTACTGCCAATAATGTTGTTACTTATGAGGTAGTTGTTGTTAAAGATATGACAACAGAGACACTTGTTTATGACAAAGACGGGAATTTTGTTAAAAAACTTCCGCCGCCTCCAGTGAAAAAGTAATACAAACAGGGGTTTAGTTTCTTCATTTAAGTTTTACGTACTTATGCCATCCATCCAGATTAAACCCTGTGTGGATGGCTTTATTTTATGAATGAATGAATGACTCAATCACCTGTCAGTCAGGCATGAGAGGCCTGGCAAAGGTTTCTATTCTTGAATTGCATAATAAAGTCTTTCCGAGCACGTTTAATATCTGATATTCAGGGAATAAATAACATTTACCAGCAATTTTAAGGGAGGTAGATATGGAAAAGGCAAAAAAAATTACCACTATAACCGGTGTTTTTATACTTTTATTTTCATATGGTATTTTGTCAGCCAATAGCAGCAGTCCAAATGGATCAGATTCAGAACCTGAAGTTTTAAAATCTGTTCAGACACAAACAAAATCCACGCAGGCTACTACAAAAGCTGTTCAGACAAAGACAAAGTCTACACAATCCACCACAAAATCTGCACAGACAAAATCAAAAACCACTCCGAAAAGTTCAAAAACCGAACCTGTTAAGAAGGTCAAAGAACCCGGAACTCTCATTATCGGTAATCAAACCTGGGCAGAAGCGAACCTGAATGTAAGCACATTCCGGAATGGCGATACAATACCTGAAGCAAAAACAAATAAAGAATGGGTAGCAGCCGGTGAATCGGGGAAACCCGCATGGTGTTACTTTAATAACGACCCTGCAATTGGTAAGAAATACGGGAAACTATACAATTGGTTTGCATTGAACGATCCGAGAGGGTTAGCTCCAGCGGGCTGGACCTTATCGAGTGATGCAGATTGGACAAGGTTGGTAAATTATTTAGGAGGACCCGGAACCGCCGGCAGCAAACTGAAAAGCACAAGTGGATGGAATGAAGGCAGCATAGGAACAAATGATACAGGCTTCTCAGGTTTTCCGGGAGGTTATCGTGTTGAAAACGGAATATTTCAAAATATTGGCAGTATCGGAATATGGTGGAGTATCACGGAAAACAATCCTCTTAGCGCCTTTGACCACTATCTTGCTCAGAGTAACAGTTTAGCGAGAAGCAATAGTCCCAAGCAGCGAGGGGAATCGGTCCGCTGCATAAAACAGTAGCCTTTTACTTTCACGGATAATAAAGATACCTGCGTTTAATCAGACTTACATTTGCTAAGTCTTTAGCTTAAAACTTGTAAACCAAACCAAGTTTCAGATTAAGAAAAGACTCCCTTACAGTGCCATCTACCTGTGAAAGGATGCCGGCTCCAAGATTAAGCGCTATTCCTCTGCTAAGAGTATACCTTGCTCCGACGCCAGGATTTATAAACATATTTGGTTTCTTTTTGTTTTAAAATAAAGGGATTGCGAAATCTGCTTAACAAAACCGTAACAAAAATCGAAATTTCCCGTAAAAACATATTTTCCCGGATGATCATAAATAAATTGCATACCAAATGTTCACTTTATTAAACTAAAAATAAGATAATGAGCACTGTAAAGAATTTTCGAATTTTAATTTTGTTACCATTTCTTCTTTTAACTTCGGTTCTGGCCAACGCCCAAGCGGATAAAAAACAGGCAGAATTAAAGAAACTTGAAACCAGCCTTTCTTTAGCAAAAGCTAAAGTGGCTCTGAATGAACAGCAGTTAGCTAAGTCAGATTCTCTGATTACTCTGGGAACTCAGATGACAGCTGAGGCAAAAACAGAAAACAAGGCCATTGAAGCAGATCGAAAGAAACTTGACAGAGACAATTCTACAAACCAAAAATCCCTTACTAAGCTTTCAACCTCAAAGGATAAGGATGAATCCAGCAAGGCCAGAGCAGATCTAAAAGCGCTTAATGTGCAATATAATTCTGATTCCAAAGCACTGAGCAATCGTCTAAAGGATGCAACGAAAAAGATGTCCACTGGGAATGCAAACCTGACCAGAGGGAAAGCAGGTAAAAAAAATGCACAGGATGCACTCAAAGTTTCCCGGAAGACACTTGATATAGCCCAGGAGAAATATGATAATGCCAATGATTCAGGGGTAAGCACTACTTCAAAAGAGAAGAAAAAGAAATAGCCATGGAACTTCAATATCTGATACTCATCAGGTAATAGTGTGGTCCAAAATTTAAAGCCGTCCTGAGCATAGTCGAAGGGCGGCTTATTGTTGTCCCCCCAATCCTTGAATATTAATTGCTTTGTGACTTTTTGTTTGTGTAATTTTGGATATTTTCCTCTAATTTTAATAATTCTTCCTGATAAAATCTTAACATATTTGCAATATTATCCATGGATGGATTTTCCCTTAATTGTTTCTTTAAAATTATATAAGAATCATCAAATCTTTGAAGTTCAATATTAAAATCAGCCTTCTCTTCTAAATTATTAATATAATTATAAGTAAGTCGGGTATTGCGATGAATCTGATATCTGTAATCATGTTCTACTTTCCAGTATTTTAAAGAAACTCGTGTAAGGGGAGGACAGATCCAGGTTCTCCAGATAAGAAAGGATGAAATAAATATAAGTATTGTTGCTAATCCGACTTTTACCAGATAAGGCACAATATTGATTACTTCTTTAAATTTATTTATTAATTTATTTAAGAAATGTTGATTATGATCTGATTCAGGTTCATATATATCGAACCTATCTTTATTATCTCTGATAAATTTTTCTAATTCTTCTTCATCCAGGTTTTTCATGTCATTGTATTTTTTCGAACCAAAGTGAACCATTTAAGGTTATAATTCAAAGTGCAGGCATGTAAAGATATTTCAAATTCTCTTTAATTCAATTCTGGATTATTAATGATAGAATAGTTGCTTCTTTTTTAAGTGTGTTTTGTCATTTTCAACATAGACTTCTGAATAAGGGTGCATTATCTATAATTGGCAGGTCTGGTTTTACGCGCCATAAATAGCTAAATAATAACCATTTAACACCGACTTTTGTAGGTCAGTATATTCAGGCAAATGGTATTCATTGCCACTGGCTTTTCAACCTTATGATGTCATAGTTATGATGCTCTCAGTTTCATTCAAATCTGATATTGCAATTACCGGGAAGATTAAGGAAGAAGGTAATATTACAGATCTTCAACATCTACTATCAGACTTTATATTACTGAGGAGAAATGTGATTCCTGTCTCCATATTCCCTGGAATCTTGTTGATGTCTTTGATGCCTGCTACCTTGATCTCTATTCCCCTGATTTCTATATCCACTTTGGTTAAGCGGGTAACAGGAAAAAGTGGCCAATGACAAGATTATAAGTAGAAGGAATATTTTTAATTTCTTTTTCATTTTTTTTAATTTTAATTATTGTTTTTTCCTTATCTCAGGACAAGTCTAAACTATTGTTTGATTGATTTTTCGTTGATTTAATACCTGTCAAAGGTATATCCCGCAATCATGAATAGCGTTACATAAAATAAGAATTAAGTTATATTATTCACATTTATTCGCAGGGCAAGTTAAGGCAGGAAACTTCCGGATGCTTAGAAAATATAACTGATTCCGAATTTGCCTTCTGAAAATGCATTCCCACCACCGACTTCAAGATTCAACGCAAACCTATCGTTTATATAATATCTTCCCCCTATCTGAGCACCCAGACCAAGACCCGAAGAACCGCTACCGGGATAATTTGACGGTGTAGACCAGAAGTAGTATCCAAGATTTAATCCTGCATAGAAATCCCAGTTTTTCGGAATTTCCAGAATCCTGTTAAAGTGATAGTTCACATTTCCAGATAACCCGATAATTGAACTATTATATCTTGATCCGGTATAGTTTTGATTAAAGGATCTGAAGGAACCCTCAATACCAAAAGAAACGTCTCTGTGAATACCAAAATCCAATCCGGCATACACTGGAACACCCCACCCTGATAAGCCGATACCTGCATTTAACTGGTTCCTGTTTTCATGCGGATTTTGAGAATTGACTGTTAAAAGAGTAATGAACGATAAAAAAATAATTGTAATAAATTTTTTCATTTTTTGTTAATTTAGATAAAATGGTTGTGAGTTAATAGTTTTCACAAAGGTGGGATAACTGCTGATTGAAGTGTTATATAACTTTAGAAAAAAGTTACATCATTCACAGCGTGTTTCAAGAGTTAAGAGACAACCGGACAAGTATGCTCAATATCATAGAACTGATGGATAAATGTTTATTTTGCGGTTGATTTTTAAAGTGTTGAAGAAATAGTATTTTTATTTTAGTTTAGGGTCAAATTATATCATATAACAAATCTGAAGAAATTTTTAATGTAATATTAGAAATATGAAAACTAAGCTTTTTATTTGCACGATTGCATTCTTTTGGGTAATAAATTCAATTGCCATCATCCCTTCAAAAACAGATGAGTTTAAATTGGGTATTGTTAATGGATCATCTGACAAAGATTTTCCGGGTACGGAGTTTGTTTCATTGAGAGATGATATCCCGACCGGAGAAAATTCTTTTGTTCAGAATAAAGACTTCATAAGCCTCTTCAACGGTAAAGATTTAACTGGCTGGGGTTATCGTATTGAGACACAAAAGGGAGTCATTTTTGAATCTTTTGAGGGCAACACCGAATCAAAAGATAAACGATTTATTGTGAAAGGAGGGATCCTTACGGCCAATCCTTATAAAGAAGGGGATGTGGAACGTTACCGCAACCTTTGGACAATAATAGAGTTTCCGCAGGACTTCGCACTTATACTGGAATTCCGTGCATCGAGGAATGCTGACAGCGGAATTTTTATCCGTGGAACACAATTGCAATGTCGAGATTATCCGCTTGCAGGTCCGTATAAGAATTTAAAGAACTATAAAGCGCAGGATTGGAATAAAATTGAAGTTGTTGTAAAAAATAATGTAGCACATTGCACATGTAATGGGGAGTTGCTTGAAGAAGCACTAAAGATACCATCTAAGGGTCCGATTGGTCTCGAATCCGATCAGGGTCAAATGGAGTATCGGAACATTCAGCTTAAAGAACTGGAATAAGTTACTCATCAATAAATATAATAAACATGCCTTATCACATTGATTATTAAACCTATTGTATAAAGACAAAATCATCACATTTCCATTATTTAATACCTGTTATCCCCAAAATCTGGCAAGAAACCAGGCAAGATTGTAATAGGATCAGGCTGACTGGATTTATCAATTATTTCTAAATCTTTAAGTCTCCAAAAACTAGCAGCTCCTGCTCTGAAATCATCTATGGCATCATACTGACATTCAATATTTTCATCAAATAGTTTTTCATATAGTTCGTCAAGCTTTGGATATTTATTCCCTTTATATCCACCTGAAACATAAAATTCCGACGTTGGTTTCATTTTGCATCAACTTGAAACTTCTTTGATTAAACTTTATCCTCAAAATTTTATCTAAGTAGAAAATATACCAATGAATAGCACAATGGAATCTACCGATGTTCATCATTTGCTGTCTCGTGCCGGTTTTGGGTTCTCGCCACAAAATGGGTTACTCGTTAGCGGTAAAGACAAAAAGAAAGTATTAAAACATATTTTCGACGAATCCCAGAAGCTTCAACTTTTTACTGAGATACCTCCTCCCAAAGAGCCTGTCAGAATCATGGATAAAACTGAAATGACTCCCGACGAAGTCAGGAAGATGAATCAGGAGAAACAGAAACAAATGCGTCAGGAGATTGACGGTTTGAATATCCAATGGCTAAAACATATGCAGGAGAGCGTTTTTGGCTTGCGCGAAAAGATGACCTTATTTTGGCATGGTCTTTTCGCTTGCAGGGTACCGAACTCGTACTTTATGCAACAATATTATAACGATTTAAATACTCATGCCCTTGGTAATTTTGGAGAGTTATTATTTGCAGTATCTAAAAGTCCGGCTATGCTTCAGTATCTCAACAATCAGCAAAACCGTAAAGCGCATCCAAACGAGAATTTTGCCCGTGAAGTGATGGAACTTTTCACTTTAGGCCGTGGTCAATATACCGAACAGGATATTAAGGAGGGGGCACGCGCATTTACCGGATGGGGTGCCAACCCTAAAGGAGAATTCGAATCTCGCGAAAAGCAACACGACGATGGAGTAAAAATATTCCTTGGCAAAACGGGTAATTTCAAAGGCGACGACACATTAAACATCATTTTACAGCAACCACAAACAGCTATTATGAGTACGCCGCAATATCAGTTGGGATAGTAATAGCTTCAGATTGCAAACATGAAGACATAAACTTTCATTTAATTAAAAACATCATGACAACACGTCGTCAATTTATAGAGATTTCATCATTAGCGTCGGCTGCATTATTCTTGCCACGCTTTTTAAAGGCACAATCCAATACAGAGTTGTTGAAAGGTAGTATTGAGGGACGGAAGATGATCGTAGTTCAGCTTAGTGGGGGCAACGATGGTCTTAATACTGTTGTTCCTTATCGCAATGATGTCTATTACCGTATGCGCCCGGTGATTGGGATGAAACCCGACAGCTTGCTTGCCATTAATGATGAGTTAGCGCTCAATAAAGCTCTTGAGGGGTTTAAAAATATTTACGACGAAGGCGGGATGTGCATCCTTAACAATGTTGGTTATCCTAACCCCGATCGTTCCCATTTTCGTTCCATGGACATCTGGCAAACCGCCAGTAATAGCGATGAAGTGCTTACCAACGGATGGATAGGCCGCTATTTAGACTCTAATTGTCCGCAATGCGATAAAGCTTCGATGGCTATTGAGGTTGATGACACGTTAAGTCTTGCTTTAAAGGGCGACAAGGTGAAAGGTATGGCGGTAAAAGATCCGCAGAGACTGTTCTCGTTGGCAACGGAGCCTTATTTTAAATCAATGACGCAGTCATCTGGTGATACCAACGAAAGCTTAAATTATCTCATTAATACCATGACCGAAACAATAGATAATGCACAATACATCTATCAGCGATCCAAAATATACAAGAGCACTATTGAATATCCTGACACAGCCATTGGCAAGAAGATCAAAACTATTGCCGAACTTATCATTTTGGGGATAGATACAAAGGTCTTCTATATATCGCATGGCTCTTTCGATACCCATGTTAACGAGATTGACCAACAGGGGCGGTTATTACGCGAGCTTGGCGATGCAGTGGCCGCTCTTGTAAAAGATCTGAAAATGAATAATCGTTTCAACGATGTTATGCTGATGACTTTTTCGGAATTTGGCCGAAGGGTTGCTGAAAATGCCAGTGGTGGAACCGATCATGGCACTGCGAACAATGTTTTTGTAATGGGAGGATCCTTACATAAAAAAGGTATCTATAACAAAGCACCTGATTTGACTTTTTTACAAGATGGTGATTTAAAACACGATATAGATTTCCGACAGGTTTATACTACTTTATTAACAAATTGGATGGGAGTTAACGGAGATAAAATTTTGGGTAGAAAATTTGAAACATTGGGATTTGCGTAAGCAGAATATCTTTAGCTCCGGATTTTGGTGGTCAATTTATTCCTGCCAAAGATGGTCAAGGACGGTGGTTTTTAGTTGCTTAATAAACTCTGATAAATACTGATGAGTTTTTTTCTTATAATGTCTTTATCAAACTGTCTTAGCATCTGTTCCGATATTTTCAGACCTTCGTTATAAAATTGGGTGTCTTCAATCATTCTTTTAGTAAGAGCGATGAATTCCTCTATGCTTCCTGCCTTAATATAGGGATTCTCATATAATGATCTATATTCTTCTATATCTCTATAGATCACTGGCATTCCGCAGGCAGCAGCTTCAATTGGCGCCAGAGGACAGTTTTCCTGGTATGAAGGGAAAAGCATAAGGTCTGCGGCTGCATAGATAAGAGGCATATCTTCAAGGTTAATTTGACCGGTATTGATAACATTCTTTCCAGCTTTGGTAAGTTTTTTATTTATCCTTTTAATGCCTTCCGTAAATCCCTTAAAAGGTCTGCCTCCCACCCAAACAAATTTTATATCGGGTATAGCTTTGGCTATATCAAGAAAATCCTCAACACCCTTTCTCCCGGTTAATTGTCCAACACCAAGAACAATGAATTCGTTTGCAGTTAATTTAAGCATCTGCCTTCCTTTTTTTCGATTTTCTTCCGTCCTCTTCCATCTATCAATATGAACGGGATTATATATCTTCACTATCCTTGTTTTAGCACCGGTAGCGATTATTGCTTTTTCAACCATAGGAGAGATAGCGATACATATATCAGCATAAGAATAGACTATCTTTAAACCCAACCTGATAAAAGGCATAAAGAGCCACCAAAGAGGCAAAGATCCTTTTATTGAATCAGGTATCACATGAGCAGTAAATACTCTTCTTCCTTTATATTTTCTTCCCTTCCAAAGATAATAAAGTCCGTATGTATGACCATGAAATATATCACCTGTGCCTTCATCATTTACCACAACTTCAATATCATTTTTCTCCTTTAATAACTCAATATGATCCATAAAAGCAGTATGAACTCCTGTTGCTTTCATAATAAACTGAGTTTCTGAGATCACGTGAATTTTCATACAGCTAATTAGGATTCAAAGGTACACAATGTAATTTCAGAAGTTTCAGGAATTATTAACAGGCGCTTTTGCTTTATGTTTCCCTCTTTTTCTATAAAAATAAACGAGGAGAACCGTAAAGCATACAGTGACAAGTACTGCAAGCATAATATATTTGAAACTTCCTATATCCTTAGTAAACATATTCCAGGAAGGGCCAATAATATAGCCGATTACAACATAAATTGTTGCCCAGGTTGACGCGGAAATTAATGCTATAGGCAAGAATATTCCGGGTTTAATGCGGAGCAAACCAGTTATAACAGATGTATATCCTCTGGTAAATGGAGTAACCCGGAAAATATAAATATTTAACTTTCCGCCTTCTGAGATTTTCCTTGTGAGCCGCTCTATCATTGTGGCAGAAAGAGGAACCCATTTTGGTTTTTTCTGCATAATATATTTACCGGCATTATAAAATATAACATAAAGTATGTTAGTTCCTATAAAATCGGCAGATATAACTGTAAGTATTACAAAAGGAAGATACAGCAGTCCTTTGAATGATAAATAACCTGAAAACATAAGTACAAGCTCATTGGGAATTGGATTCGGCATACCTATTTCCTGGAGAAAAACCAGAATAAATATAGCCATATAGCCATATCTTGTTATGAAATTAACTACTTCTTCAGGCACACTCTATAATAAATGTCTAAGTAATACTTTTTAAAATACTTAACTTAAATATCAAATCTGAACTGAATTAGGAATCCACTCCTTGTGATATAAGGATTATTCCGGTAAGTAAAGCGTTTAACCAGGTCCACTCTGAATATTTTCAGAATATTTGAAACTCCGATGCCTGCCTCAACATATGGTTGACTACCAAGTGCATTAGTCAGTGGTGTGGCATTTACATCAGTTGGAAATTTAAACAGATCATTCTGATAATCAGGGTTATTAGTTTTACTTAACCCTCCGTATAAAACCTTGCATGTGACCAATTCTCTCAGTTTGAGCTTTTTTACCAGAGGGACTTTATTTAAAATAAATCCGTTAAAACAATACTCTACATTAACTGAAGCATATTGATCACTGACAAATTCCAGGAAATTCATCATGCTGAAGGAATTCTTCTGATATGAATAAGTCTGATTTGCCCTGTGTATAAACAAGAGTGGATAAGGTACCCTTCCGAATATTTTGCCAGCTTCAAATGTAATATCCCCATATCCTAATATTGAAGCAAAAAATCTTTTACTAACACTCAACTGAAGTCGCAAATAATTGAAATCGTTATTAATCAATTTTGATCCAACTGTACCTTTTAACTGAATAACAGGGTATTTGTTACGAATGGGATATCTGTATAATTTCCCTTGATAAAATGTTTCATTTGGAGCCCAACGCAGATTAAGATAAAATTCAGATATATTTATATTATTGATTTCATTTGTCAATGACATGTAATCGACCGTATTGAAATGAAGATTACCATATGGCGATTGCCTGGTATAGCTAAACCCCGCTAGGTAAGAAAAATGATTTTCAAATTCATTAAGGAATTCGGTTTTAAAAGTTCTGTTTAAAAAGAATTTGTCGTTTACCCCTCTTTTTAAGGATAAAAGTATGTTATCATCTTCGGATAACTGGAGTTCCTGACCCGGAATTCTGACTTCTTTCTGGTAACTAATCCTGATTGATTTAACAGGGAAAACGTAAATTGACCGTGGTGTTAATGAATAGGTGAAACCTAAATTATACTTGAGCATTTTGTCAGTCAGGCCGTAAGCAAGATAACCATCAATATTAAATTTTTTACTGAATTCAGGTGTAGTTCTTCCTCCAGGCCTGAACCTGGATCCTTCCACTGGATTATAGCTGTAAAAACTATCAAAAGGGCCTAATTCTACTTTATTCAGATTCAGAAAATCGGTAGTTATTAACAGCAGTAACTTCATCCTTCTTTGAAATGCGGGAATCTTTTTTATGCTGTCAATCGTTGAATAGATTTTGTTTTCTGATTTTGTCAGAGGCACATATCTGTTTGATTCCCAAAATTCTGCTCCGCTTGCAAATGGTTCAAGCCTCTCAACAGTCTCCGGACCTCA
>Ga0208079_1000965_pt1 | contig 15618 bp, 15 predicted proteins | sample NGESurdeep092012_5_FD_184474 | JGI IMG/M metagenome (GOLD analysis project Ga0208079, IMG submission 184474) | Arctic peat soil microbial communities from Barrow, Alaska - NGEE Surface sample 210-2 deep-092012 (SPAdes) | ecosystem: Environmental > Terrestrial > Soil > Wetlands > Peat ... | reverse complement strand
ACACCATGACGACCCCCAGTCCGGCCCGAACGTGCACCCGCGGGCTCTTTACGTCGTCACCGAAAGTGACGCCTTCATCATCATCTGGCGCGGCCGTCAACACCAACAGAGGAACTACTGGCCTCACCTGTTACGTCAGCGGCAAAGTCGGGGTTCTCTTTTGGGGTGACCCAGGAGATGAGGACGGGCGCCCAGCGATCCCCGTACCTCTGGGGCTGATACGGCGGGCGTTGGCGCGAGGGAGCCTCGGATGTTGTGCCGTCGGAGAGGAAGCGCAGACCTGTCGCCTGCGAGACACGCAAGATCGCATCGCTGACTATCTGGTCGCCACCTGCAGGTTCACCCTGTTGTCGAATCACGTAGTGGATCGGACGGCACGGGTCATAGGCCACCGGAGTTGTCCCATCCGCCTGGTGGGCGAGAAAGCGGTAAGAAGCGTTGCCAGCGACCAGCGGGGCTGGCACGCCCAGAGGGTGATCGGACTCCCCACCCCCCGCCGTCGGCCAGTTCGCCGGACGCGATGCCAACGCGTCACTGGCTCTTGGCTTCAGGGTGCCGCCGGCCTTCAACCACGCAGCGGCACCGACGATGGACAGGACAACGAACGCCCAGATGAAACCCTTTGACCACCGCCGCCGTAGGTGACGCCGGGACTGCTCGGTTTGGCCCGAACGGTAGGCCCCCCGCCGTGGCACTTCGTGTTGCGAAGGACGGCCCTGCGCCTCATCAATGACCCACTGAGGCACTCGACCGGAGCGGGAACGAGGCACATCATCGAGCGGCCTCTTTGATCCAAAGCCATCCTTCGTGTCAGGCCTTGTCCCTCTCGCAGCGCCGCGAGGACTTGCGGGTCGTGCGAATGGTCTTCCGTCTGGTTGGGGAGGATTGTCTGCACGTGGCGGTGGTCGAGGCGCTGGGGGTGGCGGTGGTCGACGGTCAGTGGAGCCAGACGCTGTCGTCTTCGCACCCTGACGCAGAGTGGCGTCGTACCGTGCCCTTTGAGAGGGGTCCTTGAGGGTGTCGTAGGCCTCGTTCACGAGGTCCAGAAGGGCCGCCGATCCACCCATGTCCGGGTGGGCCTGACGAAGAAGCCGCCGGTGTGCGGTCTTCAGCTCCTGGGCGGAAGCGGTCGCCGATACCCCGAGGATCTCGTAGTGCGTGCTGATGCCTCTCAACTTGCCCCCTCCCGGGTCGATATCGGCAACCTGAACCGAGCTCGGGAACTGACCGGACCACTGCGTCTCGGAGCGCCACTAAGACCGTAGTTGGCTCACGCCGTGGGAGTCTGCCGAATCGTATAGAACCGACCGAATGGACTACTTGGACAACCGGTTCGATGTCGACGGCTGCCGTCCCGATAGCGGAGGATGACCGGACGCATCGGAGCCAATCTGTGTCCGCAGGACGATCGGCACTGGTCAATGAGGCCCACGCCTCGCCCGCGATCGATGCCTTCCGCGCAGCGTCAGCCCCGTGGTGGGAGCGGGACTCGAACAGGCTCTGCTAACTGATCGCACTCGACCGTGACATCACCTGGCACGGGGTCGCCCCAAGAGCCGCGGATTACGAATAGTGCTGTCGAAGCCAGCGGGGGCAGCTCGACATCGTCAGGAAGGGCACGCGTGCTCCCGGCTGGGAAATCTGGGAGGTTCAAGGTGACCCCGGTAGCAAGCGAGTCGCCAACATTGCGGAGGCGGTACGAGTGATCGGACACGAACTCGACGGTGAACGCCGGCCTTGGCGGGGCAGAGAGAGCCTCCGCATGGACACGGAGCGTCTGACCCTTCTGCATGATGTCCGCGATCCGCTGAAGTGACACCTCCAAGCTCGCCGTGCCCGCCATAGCCTCGCGGGCTCGCCTGCCTGCCCACCAAGCTCTGAGACCAGCCGCGATCGAGATCGCGATCGCAACCCACGCTGGAACATCCCCCCATCGCCACTCCATAGATCGAGTGTGCCGCAAGCATCGAACGTCTGCCGATTGTCCCCGCGGCACGCGGTCTCCGGAAGAACCTTGGGGAGGCCCAGTTCCCGTATGACCCGCCCGCAGCATTCACCGGGACATTAGGGGCGTCAAACGGAGACGTCGAGGTGTCTCACTTCCTTGGAAGTGAGACGCCGACCGAGGCCACGTCGACCTCGATCACGGACACCCAGGTCGGCACGTCCCAGAAGCTAGACCCGAAACGTCATACCGCATCAGCCGTAGCTGGGCCAGCTGGCCGGTTTACGTGCTCTGCCAAGCGGCTGCCAGTCTCATGTTGGAATCGGCGGGCCAATACCGGGCCACCGGGATTACCGCAAGCCTCTGACCTGCGCAAACGCGCCGATTCAGACGTTGAAGCGGAACTCCACGGCATTCGACTCAGCCGCTCGGCTCCTCAGTGAAGGCCGCGTTCTTGTGCAAGCACCGGACCTCGTTCATCCGGACAGAGAACTCCGACAGCATGTCGATCTTCTCTTTCAGCCAGTCCTCTGTGATCGGAAAGGCAAGGTGCGGACCGCGCTTATCGCTCAGTTTCCAACGGTTCAAGCAGGTCTTCCCATCAACGGTTGCCGGGCGAGCATGAAGGACGTCGTTCCTGATCAAACTGGCCTCTGACAGAACGCGACCAGCGACATCGATGTATGCCCGAACATCTCCGTCGTCGATGAACGCCACAGCAGCGGTGAGGGCTCCGGCGATCTGACCAGTCGTCTTCCCTGCCAGCCCACCAGCATTCAATCCTTCAGGCAAGTAGGCAGCCATACCTGGGAGATCAAAGACGATGAGACCTTCGATGGAAGACACCATGTAGGCCAGCTGTCCGACGAGCAGAAGGTATTCGTCCTCGGGCAAGTGCGTTCTGGTCTGCCGCGTCAATGCCCTATGCCTTCCCTGAACCTGATGTTACTTGGAAGCGGAAGTCCGCGACGTCGCCGGTCAACGAGAGTCGTCTGCCGAACGAGCAGACAGACGACGTCTGACCACTCCGCTCGTTAAGGATGCCGCAGCCAGTAGCGTCCACCCGACGGCCAAGCCCTTTTCTGGCAGATCGCTACCGCCCTTCGCCACCCCGACCCAGCCGACAAGAGCCACTGCGGCCGCGCATCCCCCCATCCAAAACGCCTGAGCTTCGGTCTTTGTGACGTACCACCAAGGTTGCTTCACACGCTTGACGTTCCTGCCCATGGCCCTATGCCTTCCCGGACCCTGACGTTACTTGGAAGCGGAACTCGACCACGTCGCCGTCGGCCATCACGTAGTCCTTGCCTTCGATGCGGACCTTGCCGCCTGCCTTCGCCGCAGCCATGGACCCTGCCGCGATGAGGTCGTCGAAAGAGACGATCTCAGCCTTGATGAAACCCCGCTGGAAGTCGGTGTGGATAACGCCGGCCGCCTGAGGAGCCGTCCAGCCCTTGTGGATCGTCCAGGCTCGAGTTTCCTTCGGGCCCGCGGTCAGGTAAGTCTGCAGCCCGAGAGTCGAAAAGCCAACTCGCGCCAGCTGATTCATACCAGTCTCCGCAACGCCCACAGACTCCAACAGCTCGGCCGCGTCCTCGGGCTCGAGCTCCGCCAGATCCATCTCGAGCTTGGCGTCCAGATAGATGGCATCGGCGGGAGCGACCAGTGCGGACAACGTCGACTTCAGTGAGGCGTCGCTCAGCTGGTCCTCGTCGAGGTTGAAGACATAGAGGAACGGTTTGGTGGTCAGCAGGGACAGCTCGCGGATCGCCTCGAGGTCCACCCCTGCAGCGGCACCTACGGCGTACAGCGTGTCCCCGGCCTCAAGCACCTTCCGGGCGGCAACCGCGTTGTCCAGCGCGCCCTTCCTGTTCTTGTTGACCCGAGCGTCCTTCTCCATCCTCGGCACTGCCTTCTCGAGGGTCTGCAGGTCGGCGAGAATCAGTTCGGTGTTGATCGTCTCGATGTCGTCCTTGGGACTGACCTTGCCCTCCACGTGCACGACATCGTCGTCGACGAACACCCGGATGACCTGGCAGATGGCATCGGCCTCACGGATGTTGGCCAGGAACTTGTTACCCAGACCTTCACCCTCGGAGGCGCCACGAACAATGCCGGCGATGTCCACGAAGGACACCGTTGCCGGCTGCACGCGCTTGCTGGCGAAGAGGTCGGACAGCACCTCAAGCCGGGGGTCAGGCAACGCAACCACACCGATGTTCGGCTCGATCGTGGCGAAGGGGTAGTTCGCTGCGAGCACGTCGTTCTTGGTCAGGACGTTGAAAAGGGTGCTCTTGCCGACGTTGGGCATGCCGACGATGCCAATAGTGAGTGCCACAAACACAAGAGTTTAGTGGGTACCGGGGGCCTCTGGTGCCACTCACCTCGCCTTCGCGGTGCTTCGACGTGTCGCACGACCACTGTCGGTGCCGTCTGTCACGGTGGATACATGGACATCATCATTGCCGCATTGGCCGGAGCTCTCGTTGGTGGCGTCGTGGCGTGGCTCGTGTCCCGGGTGTTGTTCATCGGACGCTCCGCAGCCCTGTCCACGGAGCGGGACCTGATGCGTGAGCGGGTGATCGACCTTGAGGCTTCCATCAGCGACGACGCCCAGACCGCCACCATGCTGGCACCTCTGCGCGACGCGCTGGTGCGGGTCGAACGCCAGGTTGGGACCTTGGAGCGAGATCGCGTCGAGCAGTTCTCCCAGGTCAGCCTGCAGTTGGCTGATGTCACGACCTCCACCAACGCGCTACGCTCCCAGACCGCCTCCCTGGTGGGGTCCCTCAACGCCTCCACGATCCGGGGGAACTGGGGCGAGGTCCAACTCCGTCGGGTCCTGGAGCACGCGGGCATGCTGGCTCGCTGCGACTTCGATGAGCAGGTCAGCGCAGTGAGCAGTCACGAACGGGGGGTGCGTCCCGACGTGGTGGTCCACCTCCCGGGCGACAAGTGCCTGGTCGTCGACGCCAAGGCTCCGTTGACCGCCTTTCTCGGTGCCCAGGCTGACGGCATCGATGCGGCAGGGCGCTCGCGACTGTTGGCTGCGCACGCGACGTCTTTGCGCGGACACGTGGATTCCCTTGCGACCAAGGCGTACTGGTCGGCCTTCACCAACACTCCCGAGATGGTGGTCTGTTTCATCCCGGGCGACGCCATCCTCGCTGCGGCTCTAGCCTCCGATCCGGCCCTGTTTGACTACGCGCAGGCCCGCCGGGTGGTTCTGGCCTCCCCCGGCACACTGCTCGCGCTGCTGCGCACGGTCGCCTTCACCTGGCAGCAGGACGCCCTGACCGCCAACGCGCAGTTGCTGCTCAAGCTGGGCAGTGAGCTGTACTCACGGCTGGGCACCTTGGGGTCGCACGCGACCAGGATGGGGTCGTGCTTGCAGAAGTCCGTCGAGAGCTACAACGCACTCGTGGGCGCGCTGGAGTCTCGGGTGATGGTGACGGCTCGCAAGATGCATGAGCTCGGCCTGGCCCAGACGCCGCTGCCCGAAACCGGGCCCGTCGAGGCCGCTCCCCGACCGCTGACTGCCACCGAGCTGATCGCAGCTCTGGATTCTGACGTGGCCCGGCCCGAGCTGGACCTCGGTCAGGTGCGTGAGCTGGAACCAAGGGCGTCCGGGCGGCATACGGCTTAGGGCTGAAAGGTCCGGTGAATCGACTACCCGGCCCTGAATGGCCAGCCTGGCTGCTCTCAAACGCATCCGGTCGATGCCTGGCAATGGCTAGTGCAGTGATCCCGCGTCGTGGCGAAGGCTGCTGGCGTCGATCCCGGACTTGGCCTTGAGATCCCGGCGCAGTTCGCGCGGCAGCGAGAACAACACGCTCTCCTCGGCGGCCGCCACCGGCTGCACATCCTCATAGCCATGCTCGGCCAAGAACTCCAGGACTGCCCGCACCAGCACCTCGGGAACGCTGGCGCCACTTGTGACGCCAACCGTACCGACCCCCTGCAGCCAGGACGGGTCGATCTCGTCGGCAAAGTCCACCAGGTGGCCCGCCCCCGCGCCGTGCTCCAGGGCAACCTCGACCAGCCGCACCGAGTTCGAAGAGTTGCGCGATCCGACCACGATCATCAGGTCGGTTTCAGGCGCCATCTGCTTGACAGCCAGCTGGCGGTTCTGTGTGGCGTAGCAGATGTCGTCGCTGGGGGGATCCTGAAGCAGCGGGAACTTCTCCCGCAGCCTGCTCACCGTCTCCATGGTCTCGTCCACCGACAAGGTGGTCTGCGACAGCCAGACCACCTTGGACGGGTTACGGACCACGACCTTGGCTACGTCGTCAGGGCCTTCCACCACCGTCACGTTGTCCGGCGCCTCCCCAGCAGTGCCGACGACCTCCTCGTGTCCCTCGTGACCGATCAGCAGGATGTCGTAGTCCTCATCGGCGAAACGCACGGCTTCGTGGTGAACCTTGGTCACCAGCGGGCAGGTGGCATCAATCGTCTTCAGTGACAGCGCCCGCGCCTGGTCGTACACGGCCGGCGCCACGCCATGCGCAGAGAAGATGACCGTCGCACCCTCGGGCACCTCCTGGGTCTCGTCGACGAAGATCGCGCCCCGCTTCTGCAACGTGGTGACCACGTGTTTGTTGTGCACAATCTCCTTGCGCACGTAGACCGGCGGCCCGTAGAGCTCCAGTGCCTCCTCGACCGTCACCACGGCCCGGTCGACCCCGGCGCAGTACCCGCGCGGAGCGGCCAGCAACACTCGTCTTGCGGTAGCAGTCACCCCACCATCCTAGGACGCCTCCTAGAGTGAGTCGGTGAGCAGCCCAAAGCCCCTGCCTGAACGAGCCGGCGACACGACCGCAGCCGATCCGTGGCCGGTTCGGCTGCTCAGCTTGAAGATTGCGGACTACGTCGACAGGATGTCAGCCCTGTGGGTCGAAGGGCAGGTTGTCCAGGTCAGCCGCCGCCCCGGACAGTCCACGGCATACCTCACACTGCGGGACCCGGACGTGGACATGTCGCTCAACGTCACGATCCGCACCACCATTCTGGACGCGTCGGCCCCGCTGGCCGAGGGCGCACGCGTGGTCGTCCACGCCAAACCCACGTTCTGGACCAAACGCGGCACCCTGCAGCTGTCCGCGCGCCAGGTGCGACCGGTCGGAGTTGGCGAGCTGCTCGCCAGGCTCGAGCACCTCAAACGCATCCTCACGTCCGAGGGGTTGTTCGACCGGGACCGAAAACGCCCGCTACCCTTCCTGCCCCACAAGATCGGGCTCATCTGCGGCCGGGCCAGCGCGGCCGAGAAGGATGTCGTCGAGAACGCACGGCGGCGCTGGCCCGCGGTCCAGTTCGAGATCCGGACGGTCTCTGTCCAGGGACCCAACACGGTGCCCGAGGTCAGCGCCGCCCTCAGCGAGCTCGACGCCGATCGCAGTGTGGATGTCATCGTGATCACCCGCGGCGGCGGCTCATTCGAGGACCTGCTCCCTTTCAGCAACGAAGCCCTGATCAGAGCTGTGGCTCGAGCCGTCACTCCGGTGGTCAGTGCCATCGGCCACGACGTCGACACTCCCTTGCTGGACTTCGTCGCCGACCTTCGCGCCTCGACCCCGACCGACGCGGCCAAACGGATTGTCCCCGACGTCACAGAGCAGCGGGCCTCGATCGAGCAGACGCGCCAGCGCGTATGGCGCGGCCTCTCTTCGCGGGTACACACCGAACGTCGCCTGCTGATCGCCCTGCGGTCGCGGCCGGTCATGGCCGATCCACGTGCCATGATCACCGCCCGGCGGCAGGAGCTGGACGCGCTCACGGACCGGGCCACGCGGCGCGTCCGCACGAACATCCATCGCGGCGGGGACCAGATCGACCATCTGCGCGCGCAGGTGCGGGCACTGTCACCGCTGGCCACCCTGGAACGGGGTTACGCCGTCGTCCAGCATGCCGACGGCCGGATCGTGATGGACCGAGCGGACGTTGAGGCCGACGAGCTCTTGAGGGTGCGCGTGGCGCGGGGCGACTTCGCAGTACGCCCTGTCAGCGACCTCCAATCGTGAGCGAACGGCCATACAGTGTTCGGGTGGCAGCCAAGGACAGCGAGACGACCTCGCAGACAGCCGACTTCCCCGACATCAGGAACCTGAGCTACGAGCAGGCTCGCGACGAGCTGATCTCGATCGTTGCCCAGCTCGAAGGCGGCCAGATCGGGCTTGAGGACAGCATGACGCTCTGGCAGCGAGGGGAGGCTCTGGCAACCCACTGCAACACGTGGCTGGATGGGGCCGAGGCCAAGCTGACCGCCGGCGCCGAGGCCCAGCCCGCCGAGGGCGACTGAGCCGCTCTGAGCGGGTTCGATTCAGCTCGCAGGAACTGGCTTCAGCGCTTCGGCGAACTGGGCCAGCTGGGCGTATGGAGCCGTCCCGCTCAGCACGGTCGTCAGGTCATGCGCCGAGAAGCCCTTCAGGACCAGGCTGCGCTGGAGGATGTCCGGGGAGCTGAGCTTGTGCCATGTCCGTCCGGCTGCGAACAGCGTCCCCTCGGCCTGCCCGCGAGAAGTCCGGGCCGACGTCCAGCTGTCGGTGGCTCCGCTGAGCTCGGTCTGGTCGATCGAGACATATTGGCCGTCCGGTGCGAGGTAGCCCGCGTGCCAGGTCTGGACCCCGTCTGCGCCCAGGTCAAGGCGTGCGTTGGTGGCCTTCCAACCGGCCGGCAGCTGCGGCTGAGAAATCGCCCACCCGGTCTCCTGACGCACCTGCACAGCTACCGAGGTGACATCGACCGCTGGTTGGCTGATCTCACGGACCCGCGGGACCATCGCCACCCAGGCAAGGACCGCGGCTGTGATGAACACCATGGAGATGACCATGCTGGGCAGGGTGCCCAAACCACGCCGCGTCCCGGGCGGCGGCAACGACGCAGCGGCCGTGGTGTCGGGGGCACGAGACATAGTCACGCTGCCCATCCTGGCTGACTGCCAGCGGTATGGCGAGCATTGTCGGGTTCTTTGCGGCCGGTACCGCCGATAGGGTCGTCTGGCCCCCACCCACCACTGAGCCGCAGGAGCCCCACATGCGCACGCTGGTTATCGGCGAGTCGTTGATCGATATCGTTCATCGTCCTGACGGCTCCGCCCAGGAGCATGTCGGCGGCAGCCCGGCCAACGTAGCCGTCGGTCTGGCCCGCTTAGGCCACGACGTCACGTTGGCGACCAAGATCGGCGACGACCAACGAGGTGCCAGGATCGCCGCTCACCTTGACCACGAAGGGGTTGCTCTCACCGTGGGCAGCATCGGAGGGCAGCCGACATCGGTGGCCACCTCGACCCTGGACACGACAGGCGCGGCGGCGTACACGTTCGACCTGACCTGGGAGCTCAGTGGCGATCAACGCCTCCAAGGGCTGGCGCACGTCCACACCGGCTCCATCGCTGCCACCCTGGAGCCAGGCGCCTCCGCCGTCCTGAGCACGCTGCAGCGGGCACGCCCCAGTGCCACCATCTCCTACGACCCGAATATGCGTCCCTCCCTGATGGGTGACGTCCATGAGGTCCGCGCCAAGATGGAGCAGCTCATCGGGCTCAGCGACGTAGTCAAGGCCAGCGACGAGGACATCGCCTGGCTGTACCACGAAGCACCGCTCCCGGATATCTTGCGGCTGTGGGGGCTGCTGGGTCCCACCCTGGTGGTCGTCACCCGTGGTGACAAGGGCGCCGTGATCGGGCTCACCACCACCGGTGATCTCACCAGCGTTGACGCGCCCTCTGTCGACGTCGTAGACACCGTGGGCGCCGGAGACTCCTTCATGGCAGGCCTGCTGTCCGGGCTCGTGCAGGCCGGGCTCCTGGGCGGCGTCCAAGCACGTGAGCGACTCAGATCGGCCTCTTTGGCCGATGTCCGGCCCGCAGTGGACCGCGCCCTGGCCTGCGCGGCGATCACCGTCTCGCGGGCCGGCGCCACCCCGCCGTTCCTGGCCGACCTGGCCACGTCCTGAGGACGCGGATCAACCCGACCTCCACGGGGGCACTCCACTGGTTCATCGCTCATGTCACCATGACCGATGAACCCTTGCCGAGGGTCCCTTGCCGGTCCCGGTGAAGGGTGTGACGCGCGCCACCAGTGACCAGGTCCTAGGCTGGCACGGTCCGCAGGCCAGGGCTGACCTTGGCAGGTCGCGGCATTCAGGTGCGTTGTCGTCAAAGGAGCCACGATGCCCGAGTTCGAGTACGAAGACCTGCTTGCGCTGGGAGCCGACCACACGAGCTACCGGCTGTTGACCAGTGAAGGTGTGCGCACGGTCGAAGGCCCTGATGGGCGTGACTTCCTTCAGGTGGCCCCCGAAGCGCTTCGCCTGCTGACCGAGACGGCGATGCATGACATCGCGCACTACCTGCGCCCTGCGCACCTGGCCCAGCTGCGCGCCATCATGGACGACCCGGAGGCCAGCAACAACGACAAGTTCGTCGCGCACGATCTGCTCAAGAACGCCAACGTCGCCGCCGGCGGGGTCCTGCCGATGTGCCAGGACACCGGCACCGCGATCGTGATGGGCAAACGCGGCCAACGGGTGCTCACCGACAACGACGACGGCTCTGACGAGTCCTCCATCGCCCGGGGAGTGTATGACGCCTACACGCGGCTCAACTTCCGTTACTCCCAGATGGCGCCGATCACGACCTGGGAGGAGAAGAACACCGGTTCCAACCTCCCCGCCCAGATCGAGCTGTATGCCGACACCGAAGCCGGCCACGAGACGACCTACAAGTTCCTGTTCATGGCCAAGGGTGGCGGGTCGGCGAACAAGTCCTACCTCTACCAGGAGACCAAGGCCGTCCTGAACCCCGACTCCATGATGGCCTTCCTCGACGAGAAGCTGCGCTCCCTGGGCACAGCGGCGTGCCCTCCCTACCACCTGGCCATTGTCATCGGTGGCACCAGCGCCGAGTTCGCCTTGAAGACAGCGAAGTACGCCAGCGCGAAGTACCTCGACGAGCTACCTCGCGCAGGATCGACAACGGCTCGGGGATTCAGGGACGTTGAGCTCGAGGCAAAGGTGCTCGAGCTCACCCGCAACTTCGGCATCGGCGCCCAGTTCGGCGGCAAGTACTTCTGCCACGACGTTCGGGTGATCCGACTCCCCCGCCATGGCGCATCGCTGCCGGTGGCGATCGCCGTCTCCTGCTCGGCCGACCGTCAGGCGCTGGGCAAGATCACCTCGGAGGGTGTGTTCATCGAGGCCCTCGAGACCGACCCCGCACGGTTCCTGCCGGAGACGACCGCGGCACACCTCACCGCGGCGGCTGCGACCGCGGTCGACGACGTGGTGAAGATCGACCTCACCCGACCGATGGACGAGATTCGCGCCGAGCTGTCCAAACACCCGGTGATGACAAGGCTTTCGCTGACCGGACCCCTCGTGGTGGCCCGCGACCTCGCCCACGCCAAGATCAAGGTCCTGCTCGACGCGGGAGAGCCCATGCCGCAGTACCTCAAGGACCACGCCGTGTACTACGCCGGTCCGGCCAAGACGCCCGAGGGCTACCCGAGTGGCTCCTTCGGCCCCACGACAGCGGGCAGGATGGACTCCTACGTCGAACAGTTCCAGGCCGCAGGTGGTTCGATGATCATGCTGGCCAAGGGCAACCGGTCCGGTGCGGTGACCGCCGCGTGCGCGGCAAACGGAGGGTTCTACCTCGGTTCCATCGGCGGCCCGGCCGCCCGGCTCGCTCAGGACTGCATCAAGTCCGTTGAGGTCCTGGAGTACCCAGAACTCGGCATGGAGGCGATCTGGAGGATCGATGTCCAGGACTTCCCCGCGTTCATCGTCGTGGATGACAAGGGCAACGACTTCTACGCCGAGGTGGCCAAGCCGGTGGCGATGAGCATCACCAGGCGACCGGGGCTGTGAACGAGGTCGGCAGCGGAACGTTCTCAGGTCCCTGGACCCCGGCTGCAGCCTGGGCCAAGCTGGCACGCGGCAATGAGCGGTTCGTCGCCGGCGAGCACCGGCACCCGAACCAGGACGCAGCCCGGCGGGACAGCCTGACCCAGGGCCAGACGCCGTTCGCCGTCTTCTTCGGCTGTGCGGACTCGCGGGTGGCTGCCGAGATCATCTTCGACCGCGGTCTGGGTGACCTCTTCGTCGTCCGAACCGCCGGCCATGTCATTGACCCGGGTGTGCTCGGCTCCGTCGAGTTCGGTGTCGCCATGCTGGACATCCCGCTCGTGGTCATCCTCGGCCATGACCGCTGTGGCGCTGTCTCGGCGACAGTGGACGCGGTCCGCGACGGCGTGCTGCCGGGGGGCTACATTCGCGACATCGTGGAGCGTGTCACCCCCAGCGTCTTGGCGGCGCAGCAGGCGGGTATGTCGACGGCGGAGGAGATCGAGGCGGAGCACGTACGGCATACGCTGCGCCTGCTGACCGAACGCTCCCGCCTGATGGCGGACCGCGTCGCCAGCGGCCAGCTGGGCGTCGTCGGCGCCGTGTACAACCTCGGGGATGGCCGCGCACGCATCGTGGACTCGGTGGGCCTCGACCTCACCCCATAGCGCAGAACCAGGAGGCGTAAGTCAGAAGACGAGGTCCGATGGCTGTCATGGGGGTCCTGGCGAAACGTTCGCGATGATGTTCTGCTGAAGCCCGCGCCGATCCCGCGCCCAGAGCACAGACACAGACAAGCTGGTACCAAGAAGACAATGTCATCTCGGTACCAGCGACGTAGATCTTGGCGCTCAGAACCGTTCCGATCGGGACCAAGGTCCCCCACGATTCGCAAAATGACAAGATTAGCAACTATTCAGGCTATTCGGCAGCCCAGAGTTTGATGCCTGGCAGCGCCGGGTTCCTTGCCAGGACACCGGCCGAGCCGCTGGGCCGCGGCCGGGGCGCGGGCAGCATCGCCGGGCAGCAACCCTGACTCGCCGACGACTGGTGCCTGAGGTTGGACCGGGGCTCCCGACAAACCATCGAGCCCACGGTCGCCGGGGGTCACGAGCCGAACGTAGGCGCCAGCACTGCTTCGGGCGGCCCACACGCCGTCGTGGCACCAAGAATCGCTGGGAATCGCCGCTCACAGGGTGGCTGGTCCTGATGGGAGCCCTGCGCTTGCAATCAGGCGTCTGGCATGACCGGCTGATGCCTCACAGCGCCAGGTTGTTCGCCACAACCTCGGCCAGCCGAGCAGCCACGGCCTGGGCGCAGGCAGCGTCGCCAGCCTCGACCATGACCCGCACCAGGGGCTCGGTCCCAGACTTGCGCAGGAGCACCCGACCAACCCCGTCGAGCTCGGCCTGAGCCTCACGAACCGCGGCCTGCACGACCTCGTTGCCCTCGACCTGGCTCTTGTCCACGCCCTTGACGTTGATCAGTACCTGCGGCAGCCGCCTCATCACGGCAGCCAGGTCCTCCAGCGAGCGGCCGGTCTGAGCAAGTCGCGAGACGAGCATCAGCCCGGTCATCGTGCCGTCGCCGGTGGTTCCGTGGTCCAGGAAGATGACGTGCCCGGACTGCTCACCCCCGAGCGAGAACGCACCGGCCTTCATCTCCTCCAGGACGTAACGGTCGCCGACCGCGGTCTGCCGAACCGCAACACCCTCATGCTCGAGCGCCTGCAGCATGCCCAGGTTGCTCATGACGGTGGCGACCACCGTGTCGTGGGCCAGCACGCCCCGCTCGCGCATCGCCAGCGACAGGATCGCCATGATCTGGTCGCCATCGACGTCCATGCCACGGGCGTCCACAGCCAGACAACGGTCGGCATCGCCGTCGAGGGCGATGCCGCAGTCCGCTCCGGCCTCCACGACGGCCTTCTGGAGCTTCTCCAGGTGGGTGGAGCCATAACCGTCGTTGATGTTCAGGCCGTCGGGCTCGCAGCCGATGACTGTCACCGTGGCGCCAGCCTGGCGGAAGGCTTCCGGAGCAACCACGCTGGCAGCGCCGTGGGCGGCGTCCATGACAACGTGCAGGCCGTCCAGACGGTGCGGAAGAACGGCCAGCAGATGGGCGATGTACCGGGCAGGACCGTCCGTCAGCGGACGCACCCGGCCCACGTCGGCCCCGGTGGGCCGATCCCAGGGCTCGTTCAGGCGCGCCTCGATCGCGTCCTCGAGCTCGTCGGCCAGCTTGTGCCCGCCCCGGGCGAAGATCTTGATGCCGTTGTCAGGCATGGCGTTGTGAGATGCCGAGAGCATGACGCCCAGGTCAGCACCACTGTCGGCAATCAAGAAGGCGATGGCCGGAGTCGGCATCACACCCGCATCCAGGACGTCGACCCCTGCGGATGCCAGTCCTGCAATAGTCGCCGCGGTGAGGAACTCCCCCGAGGCACGAGGGTCGCGGCCCACGACTGCCTGCGGCCGATGACCCTTGAAAGCCCCGACCTCACCCAGCACGTGGGCAGCGGCCACCGACAGGTCCAGAGCGAGCTCGGCGGTCAGCTCCTTGTTAGCCAGACCACGAACGCCATCGGTACCAAAGAGTCGAGCAGCCATGCGGGGTGAGCCTTTCGGTAGTTCAGCGTGTGCCGGTCAGTGCACGGCACGGGGATGCACGTTGCGGATGATATCGGAGGGGACCAGGCCTCGCATGTCCACGCATACAGCTGTGGCGGCCTCGAGACGAGGGCATAGCCCGATTCGAGGCCGCCACCGGCGGATGATGTCGCTCAGCGCTTGCTGTACTGGGGCGCCTTGCGGGCCTTCTTCAGACCAGCCTTCTTGCGCTCGGGGACGCGAGCGTCCCGGGTCAGGAAGCCGGCCTTCTTCAGTGCAGGACGGTTCAGCTCTTCGTCAACACCGTTCAGCGAACGGGCAACACCCAGACGGACCGCACCGGCCTGACCGGAGGGGCCCCCGCCGTGCACGCGAACGAGCACGTCGTAGGAGCCATCGAGCTCGAGCACCTTGAAGGGCTCGTTCACGATCTGCTGGTGCACCTTGTTCGGGAAGTACTCGTCCAGGGTGCGGTTGTTGATCTTCCACTGACCGCTGCCCGGGACGATGCGCACGCGGGCGATGGCCTGCTTGCGACGTCCGGTCGCGGCACCCGGGCCAGAAGCCGCGGGCTTGCGGGCCTCGACCACCGGGGTCTCGGACTCACTGGTGTACTCGGTGAGCTCTTGCTCTTCGCCCTGGACAACGTCGGTGTCGACGGCGGAAGTGGTGTCAGCCACGGTTCTCCTCGTTAGCTCTGTCTATTCTGATGATTCAGCCTGCACTCACGTTGATTCAGCCTTGTCGGGCCGAGGTACTACTGCGCGACCTGTGAGATCTCGAAGGGCACCGGCTTCTGCGACTGGTGCGGATGCACATCTCCGGCGTAGACCTTCAGCTTGGTCAGCTGTTGGCGGGCCAGGCTGCCCTTGGGAAGCATGCCGCGAACGGCCTTCTCAACAGCCTTCGCCGGCTGCTTGGCCAGCAGCTCCTGGTAGGAGGTTGCCTTGAGGCCGCCCGGGAAACCCGAGTGGTGGTAGGCCTTCTTCTGCACCAGCTTGCTGCCGGTCAGGGCAACCTTGTCGGCGTTGATGATGATGACGAAGTCACCGCCGTCAACATGTGGTGCGTAGGTGGGCTTGTGCTTGCCCCGTAGGAGGATCGCGGTCTGGCTGGCCAGACGACCGAGGACGACGTCAGTGGCGTCGATGACGAGCCACTGGCGCTCAACCTCGCCGGGCTTGGGGGTGTACGTACGCACGGATTAAGCCTCGTTCTCTCGTG
>Ga0208079_1000963_pt1 | contig 15632 bp, 15 predicted proteins | sample NGESurdeep092012_5_FD_184474 | JGI IMG/M metagenome (GOLD analysis project Ga0208079, IMG submission 184474) | Arctic peat soil microbial communities from Barrow, Alaska - NGEE Surface sample 210-2 deep-092012 (SPAdes) | ecosystem: Environmental > Terrestrial > Soil > Wetlands > Peat ... | reverse complement strand
TCCGCGGCGAGATTCCGCCGAGAGCGCCCAATTTCAACGCCTGTGAAACGCAGCCACTGTTAACCGCTCGCCCGGATGGGCAGGCTGAAGCCTAATGCCGCATACTTTTTGCCAAAGCTGCGAATCCCGCCGAAATTGTGGGGCGGACCCCCTGGTCCGCGCGGGTCCCCCTGGACCCGCTTTTCGCCAATGAAATCAGCATCATCCACACTGCGGCGAGCCGACGGGGGCGTCGGCTGCGGACCGGGGGGTCCGCCCCACAATCAATGCAGACTGTGCGGTACTGGGAAAAGTATGCGGCATTAGGCGAAAGCGCCTGCCCCACCTTTTGCTTTAGCACCCCCACCCCGAGGTGCTTTCGGTTAAGCTGGGGGTGTTCAGGAATTGTAGCGACTATGCAGCTCGCAGAGAGAATGTCCCGCATCGGCGTCGAATCGGCTTTCGACGTTCTGGTGCGCGCCCGTGCGCTGGAAGCGCAAGGTCGCAGCGTGATTCACCTGGAAATCGGCGAGCCCGATTTCCCGACTCCTCCCCATGTGGTCGAAGCCGCCAAGCAGGCGCTCGACGACGGTTGGACTCACTATGGACCCACGCAGGGCCAGCCCGAATTGCGCGAAGCCATCGCCGCGCACATTTCGCGCACGCGCGGCATTCAGGTGGGCCCGCGGCACGTCTCGGTAGTACCCGGCGGCAAGCCGATCATCTTCTTCCCCATGCTGGCGCTGCTCGAACCGGGCGACGAAGTCGTCTATCCCAACCCGGGATTTCCCATCTACGAATCGATGATCCGCTTTTGCGGCGCCACCCCCGTGCCCATGCCTCTGGAAGAGAGCCGCGGCTTCTGTTTCGACTTGAACCTCTTCGAGCACCTGTTGACGGAGCGTACCAAGATGGTGGTGCTCAACTCGCCGCAAAATCCCACTGGCGGCGTGATCCCGCGCGCAGACCTCAAGGCGATCGCGGACCTGCTGCGCGAGCGCGATGTGATGGTGCTGAGCGACGAAATCTACTCGGAGATTTACTACGGCGAGCCGCCGGCGTCGATCACCGAGTTCCCGGGAATGCTGGAGAAGACGATCATCCTCGACGGCTTCTCCAAGACCTACGCCATGACCGGATGGCGCATGGGCTACGGCGTGATGCCGGAGTGGCTGGTGGACGCGGTCAACAAGCTGATGGTGAACTCCAATTCGTGCACCGCGAGTTTCACGCAGCGCGCAGGCCTCGCGGCGCTCACCGGGCCGCGCGATTGCATCGACGCCATGGTGGCCGAGTTCCACCGGCGCCGCGACATCATTGTCGCCGGGCTGAACCAGATTCCCGGATTCCGTTGCGCTCTGCCGGGCGGAGCGTTTTACGCCTTTGCCAATGTGACGGGCACGGGCGTCAGTTCCCGGGAACTCGCCGATTACCTGCTGTATGAGGCCGGCGTCGCCGGGCTCAACGGAGGATGCTTCGGCGAGTACGGCGATGGCTACATCCGCTTCAGCTACGCCAATTCCCAGGAGAAGCTGAAGGAAGCCGTGGCCAGAATTCAGAAAGTCTCCGCGCGTTGGGAAGCGGGCGTGCCTGCGCGCTGAACGCGGAACATGATCGCAGGCGGAAAACCGCCGGCAGAGTAAATAGCGGCTCTGCGACTGTCAACGAACCGCTATCGTCACCCCGGCCTGACGGGTCACATTCCCAACTTGCAGAACGACGGGAACCGCATTCCCGGTCTGAATTCCGCTCGGAATCACGGCATTGATCTGCATCACACCCGCAATCTCACCGGGAGGACCGCCGAAGTATTGGAGTTGTGTCAGTTGCCCACCAATGGTGACGCTGACCGGCAAGTTTGGTAGTGGGGTCTTTTCGATTTCCACAGAATATTGGGGTAAAACAGAAGTTTGCGAAGTTATCGCTTCGCGGAACCTACCCCAAGGAGTCACCCAAATGGTTACAGACAAAAAAAGGATAGCCGCAAAACGCCCGTAAAGCAAGGCCCCCAAGACGCTGCGCCCGAACCCAATAAAATCAATGCTTCCACGCCCTATGACTTCAATGGTAAGAATCTGACTCCCTACGGCGGACTGCTGCCGGTGATCACTGTGCCCGCAGTGTGGCAAAGGAATCGTCAGCCGACTGCAATTCTTCCCGCCGTGTCACGGCCCAGTTCCGCTCCGCCTGGACAGCTCATGACGTCTTCTGGTCCGAATCGACCGGGCGAATGGGCCCCGTAATCCTGGTTCGAGCTGCCTGCTGGGTGAAGTTGCCCTCCAAGCCCTCCATCTTCCAAGATCCCGAAAGCGTTTCAGCACCCCAAGTGATGGGACGCCGCGCGCGTGGCGGTCGAGTCGTGCTATAAATCGCCTGTTGAGCCACACCAGCGTCACTTCGCGGGACAGGTTGCGCACTGCCCTGGAACACCGCCAGCCGGATCGGATTCCGCTGGATTTTGGGAGCACCTCGGTAACCGGCATTCACGTCAGTTGCGTGGCGGCGTTGCGCCACCACTACGGGCTGGCCCCGGGGCCGGTGAAGGTGCACGAGCCCTACCAGATGCTGGGCCTGGTGGAGGACGATCTGCGCGCGGCGATGGGACTCGACGTCACCGGCGTGTTCCCGCGCAAGACGATGTTCGGCTTTCCCGCCGCGGCCTGGAAAGAGTGGAATTTCCGCGGCCTGGATGTGCTGGTGCCCGGCGATTTCCGGACCAGGACGGAGCCGAACGGCGACATCCTGATCTATCCCGAGGGCGATCGAACGGCGGCGCCGAGCGGGCGCATGCCCCTGGGCAGCGCCTTCTTCGACAGCATCGTCCGGCAGCCCGAGATCGACGACGAGAAGCTCGACCCGGCGGACAACCTGGAAGAGTTCGCCCCCGTTTCCGAAGCGGACCTGGACCATATCGAGTGCTCCGTGCGCACGGCGTGCGGGGGCGGCTACGGTGTGGCGGCGACGTTCGGCGGCACGGCTTTCGGCGACATCGCGCTGGTGCCCGCGCCGTTTCTGAAAAACCCGAAAGGCATCCGCGACGTCACGGAGTGGTACATGTCGACGCGCACGCGGCGCGGCTACATCCACCGCATCTTCGAGCGCCAGTGCGAAATCGGCATGGAGAACCTGGCGCGCATCCACGCCCGCATCGGCGACGCGGTGGACTGCATGTTCGTCTGCGGCACCGATTTCGGCACGCAGACTTCGGCGTTCTGCTCCGTTCCGACCTTTCGCGAACTGTGGTTCCCCTACTACCAGCGCGTCAACGGCTGGGTGCACGCCAATACCGCCTGGAAGTGTTTCAAACATTCCTGTGGCAGCGTGGAGCGGTTCTTTGAGAGCTTCATCGAGGCCGGGTTCGATATCGTCAACCCGGTGCAGTGTTCGGCGGCGGGTATGGAGCCGGCCGAATTGAAGCGCAAGTATGGTTCGCGCCTGGTGTTCTGGGGCGGAGGCGTGGATACCCAAAAGACCCTGCCTTTCGGTACGCCGCAAGAGGTGCGGGAGGAAGTGTTGCGCCGCTGCCAGATCTTCGCGCCCGGCGGCGGGTTCGTGTTCAATTCGATCCACAACCTGCAGGCCGGCACTCCGGTGGAGAACATCGTCGCCATGCTGCGTGCCGTGCATGAATTCAATGGAGTTGCGCATGCCTGATCTGGAGAAGCTGCACGCAGCCGTAATCGAGGGAGACTGGAAGGCGGCGGCCGCCGTGACGCACGCCGCCATCGCCAGAGGGGTGGCGCCGCTCACCATCGTCGGATGCCTCGTCCCCGCCATGGACGAGGTGGGCCGGCTCTTCGAGTGCGAGGAGTACTTCGTGCCCGAGATGCTGCTTTCGGCGCGCGCCATGAAGGCCTCGATGGAGATCGTCCGCCCGTTGCTGGCGGCGGCGGGCACGGAGCCGGTGGGGCGCGTGGTGATTGGGACGGTGAAGGGCGATCTGCACGACATCGGGAAGAACCTGGTGGCGTCGATGCTGGAAGGCGGCGGCTTCGAGGTGATCGACCTGGGCGCGGACGTGGCGCCGGAGCGCTTCATCGAGGCGGCCACCGCGCGCCATGCCAACCTGGTGGCGCTCTCGGCGCTGCTCACGGTGACCATGCCGTCGATGAAAACTACCGTCGACGCCTTCCAGGCCGCGGGATTGCGCGAGCAGGTGAAGATCATGGTGGGCGGTGCGCCGGTAACGCAGCAGTACGCCGACGCGATCGGCGCCGACGGTTACAGCGAAAGCGCCGCGGGCGCGGTAGCGCTGGCGCGCAAACTGGTGGTTGTATGAGGGTGGTTGCGTGAGTGCCCAATGCGCCTCAAGCTGATCGGTTGCGAAGTTCTGTTCCGCGAAATGTGCCATGCTTGCGCGCATTCGCCGCACCAGGTGGACGTGGAGTTTCTGCCCAAGGGACTGCACGACCTGGGCGGTAAGCCGATGGCGGCGAAGATTCAGGAAGCGGTGGACCGCACGCCCGAAGGCGTGTACCAGGCGATTCTGCTGGGTTACGGGCTGTGCGGCAACGGGCTCGAGGGGTTGACCGCGCGGCATACGCGCCTGGTGCTGCCACGCGCGCACGATTGCATCGCCCTGCTGCTGGGCAGCCACGAGCGCTATCAGGCCTACTTTGCGGACAACCCCGGCACCTTCTACCGGTCCACCGGCTGGCTGGAGCGCGGCCAAGGCTTGCAGCAGTTGACCCACCACACGACGGGGTTCGACGAATCGCTGGAAACGCTGATCGGCAAATACGGCGAGGATAACGGACGCTACCTCTACGAAGAGATGACGCGCTACCGCGCGCAGTACCGCAAGCTCACGTTCATCGAGACGGGCCTCGAGGCCGACGGAAAGTTCATCGCCGAGGCAGCCGCCGAAGCCAAGGAGAAGGGCTGGAGTTTCGAGCGGATGCCGGGCGACCTGGCGTGGATCGGGCGCATGGTGGAGGGCGAGTGGACGGAAGCTGAGTTCGTGGTCGCCGAACCCGGCCAGCGCATTGCGGCCAGCTATGACAACCGGGTCGTGAAGGTGCGGACATGACGGGCAAGCAGCGCATTCTCGCGAAACTGCGCGGCGAACCGACCGATTCGCTGCCGCTGATGCCGATTACGATGATGTTCGCCGCGGAGGGGAGCGGCGTGCGCTACGGCGACTACGCGCGCGACTATCGCGTCCTGGCCGATGCGCAGGTGGCGGTGGCGGACCGCTTCGGCTTCGACTACGTATCGGCGATTTCCGACCCGGCGCGCGAAGCCACCGACCTCGGCGCCACGGTGGAGTGGTTCGACAACCAGCCGCCCGCGATTGTGGAGAGCCGCGCGCTGCTCGGTGACACCCGCCAACTGGCGGGCCTGAAACTGCCCGACCCGGCAGCGCCCGGACGCATGCGCGACCGCGTCGAAGCAGTGCGGCTGCTAGCGGCACTCACCGGCGCCACGCGGATCGTCGAAGGGTGGGTGGAAGGGCCGTGCGCCATGAGCGCCGATCTGCGCGGGCTCAACACGCTGATGCTGGATTTCTTCGACGACCCGCCCTTTGTGGCAGCGCTCTTCGACTTCACGGTGCGCATGGAAGTGGAGTTCGCGCGGGCCCAGGTGGCGGCGGGCGCGACCCTCATCGGCGTGGGCGACGCGGCGGCTTCGCTGGTGGGGCCCAAGCTGTATACGCAGTTTGTCCTGCCCTATGAGCAGCGCCTGATCGCCGCCATCCGCACGCTCGGCGTGCCGGTGCGGCTGCACATCTGCGGCAACACCAAACGCATCGTGGAAGGCATGGGGCAGACGGGCGCCGACATCATCGACCTGGATTTTCCGACGCCGCTCGGCCACGCGCGCCGCGCCATGCGCGAAACGCAGGTGCTGCTCGGCAATATCGACCCGGTGCGCGACTTGCGCGACGGCACGCCTGAGTCGGTGGAAGCGGCGCTGGCGGAGTGCTACCGGCAGGCGGGCGCGGCTTACATTTGCGGCGCCGGCTGCGAGGTGCCGCGCGGCACGCCGCACGCCAACGTGGAAGCCATGGCGCGGTTCGCGCGCAGCCGCCGGTGAAGCTCCAACTCCATCCCCGCGCGCCAGAGACGCTGGCCGATCGGCTCTTTGAGGCGGGCGTCGAATTCCCCTGTGGCGGCGAGAGCGCCTGCGGCGGCTGCAAGGTGCGTGTGTTGGAAGGCGAGGTGCCGGTCACTCTGGCGATGCGCGACGCGCTCAGCGAGCCGGAGATCCGCGACGGCTGGCGCCTGGCCTGCTGCGCGTCCGCTTCGGGACGCGTGGTGGTCGAAGTGGAGCAGTGGTCGCTGCCCGTGCTCACCGACGAAGCGCGCGTGGCGCCCTTAGAACCCATCGAGCCGCGCGCGGGACGGGGCGCGGTGATCGACCTGGGGACCACCACGCTGGTGGTCCAGGTGGTGGATCTCGCCAGCGGCGAAGTCGTGGGCGTGGAGACCGCGCTCAACCCGCAGGCGCGCTACGGGGCCGACGTGATGAGCCGCCTGCAATACGACCTGCGCCAGCCGGGCGAGCTGGGCCGCGTCATCCGTCAGGCGCTCGGGCCGATGCTGGGCGGCGAGCCGCTCCGCGAGGTGCTGCTGGCGGGCAATACGGCGATGCACCATCTCTTCTGCGGCCTCGATGTGGAGCCGCTGACGCACGCGCCGTTCGTCTCGCCCACGCTGGGCGGCTACCGCTTCGCGGATGGGGAGTTGGCGTGGCCCGGGCCGGCCGAATTCCTGCCCTGCCTGGGCGGATTCGTAGGCAGCGACTTGCTCTGCGGCATCGTGGCCACGCGCCTGGACGAGCAACCGCGGCCGCGCGCGCTCTTCGACATCGGCACCAACGGTGAGGTGGCGGTGGGGTCGGCGCAGGGGATGGTGTGTGCCTCGACGGCGGCCGGCCCGGCGTTTGAAGGCGGGCGCATTGGCGCGGGGATGCGGGCGGGCACGGGCGCCATCGATAGTGTGCACGTGCGCGACGGCGGGCTCCACTGCCACGTCATCGGCGGCGGCGCGGCGCGCGGTGTCTGCGGCAGCGGCCTGGTGGACGCGGCGGCGTGCGGCCTCGAGCTGGGCCTGATCGGCGCCAACGGCCGCCTCACCGGCGCGGACAAGCGCTTGCCGCTAGCCGGCGGCGTCTCTCTCGCGCAGAGCGACATCCGCGAGCTGCAACTGGCTAAGGGCGCGATGGCGGCGGGCCTGCGCATGCTCGCCGGCGGAGGCGTCGAGAAGCTCGGGCTCGCGGGCGCGTTCGGCAACTACATCCGTCAGGCCAGCGCGCGCACCATCGGACTGCTGCCCGAGGACTTGCCGGTGGAGCCGGTGGGCAACAGCGCGCTGCGCGGCGCGCGCACCTTGCTGCTCGCGCCCGGGACGCGCCAGGCGCGGTTAAAGAAGATTCGGGCGATGACGCGGCATGTCGAGCTCGCCAGAGACCCTGATTTCCAATACCTGTTCGGCGAGATGATGGCGCTCTCCCGCTACCGTCTGAGTGGATGCTGATACCACCCCGCTGTACACGCTGGGAGGAACGGCCTATACTTGGAATCGTTTACCGGAGAACGGATATGAGGATCTCAATTTCTGGCTTCTGCCTGTTGATGGCCGCGGCGGCGTGCCTCACCGGATGCGGCAAGCAGGAGCGCAACGAAGCGGTTCAACTGGCCAAGGCGCTGACTGCGAAAAAAGCCGACTATGCCAGTTCCAACGCGATTGAAAAAGACTTCGTGAGCAGCGCCCGCGCCTGGTGCGCCGGCATCACGACGAACGGAGCGGGCCGCGGGGCGGAACTGGATCAGAACGCTTCGGTGGCCACGCAAATCGCACAATCCGCCGTGGCGGTGAGCGCGCAATTGGGTCAGGTGCGCCAGGCAGTGGACGACCAACCGCTCAAGGCAGAGTATCCGCGGGATGTCCGCAACGCCCTGATCACCCAGTTGACGCAACGCCAGCGGTTGCTGCAGGATATGCGGGCGCTGCTGGAGCAGGCGGCCCCGCAGTTCCTGGAATACAAGAAGGTTAAGACGTACGCGGGCGACACGTACCCGGACGGGATTGGCAAGCTGAACACGATGCTGGGCACGTACCAGGAACCGGAGGATGCCATCGCCACCGCGCTAGGGGCGTTGAAAGCGAAATACGGATTGAGCGATAGCGAGCTCTGACGTTTTTGCCCACGACCGTTGGAGAGCGTATTATGCGAGCCTCGGGAGCCTAGCAATCTGTGGGCTCGGCCACCGCATTTGACGCGTGGTACGAGCTGCGCACCAGCGGGCCGGACTCCACATGCGCGAAGCCCATTTCGTTCCCCGCGATGCGGAATTCCTCGAATTCGCGTGGCGTCACGTAGCGGACGATGGGCAGATGCTTGGGCGAAGGCCGCAGATACTGCCCCAGGGTGAGGATGCCGACCTGGTGGAGGCGCAGATCGCGCATCACTTGCAGCACCTCCTCGGCCGTCTCTCCCAGGCCGAGCATCAGGCCGGATTTCGTCGGGGTCTCCGGCTGCACGCGGCGGGCATGCTGCAGCACCTCGAGCGAGCGCTCGTAGCGCGCCCCCAGACGCACCTGGCGGTAGAGCCGCGGCACGGTTTCGGTGTTGTGGTTGAGCACGTCGGGGCGCGCTTCCATGACGGTCTCCACGGCCTGGAGATTGCCCTGGAAATCCGGGATCAGCACCTCGACGCCGCACGCCGGAACGCGCTGGCGGATGGCGCGGATCACCATGGCGAACAACTCCGCGCCGCCATCCGGGCGATCGTCCCGGTTGACGCTGGTGATCACGGCGAACTTCAGCCCCATGAGCGCGACCGCCGTAGCGATGCGCGCGGGCTCGTCGTAATCCACCGGCAGCGGCGCGCCTTTTTGCACCGCGCAGAATCCACAGCGGCGGGTACACACGTTGCCCAGCATCATGAAGGTGGCGGTGCGCCGATTCCAGCACTCGCCGACGTTGGGGCAGGCCGCGCTTTCGCAGACGGTGTGCAGGCGCAGGCGCTCGATGAGGCCCTTCAGATCGCGATAGTTTTCGCCGGCGGGCGCGGGTGCACGCAGCCACTTGGGGCGTTCGAGCTTAGGGGAAATGGAAACCAGCACTGCCTTTATTGTACCGGGATGGCCGGGACGTTGACCTTGGCCGCGGCTTTCAGCAGCAAGTCCCAGTTGCCGGAGGCGATGGGCAAGCCTTTCACGCGGCGCTCCGCCTCCATGCGCCACTCCGGGTCGCCGGCCACCAGCACCTCGTGGAAGCCCGGGGCGGCGGGCGTGGACTTCATGAGATGGACGAGCTGCGTGACGCGCGCCGTGAACTCTTCTACCGGCATGAAGCGCGCCACGTCGATGGCCAGGTACATCTGGCTGGTGCGCACCGTCTTGCCGCGGAAGCGGATGCCGCCCACTTCATTGCACATGGCGCCGCCAGAGAGCACCGAACAGAGAATCTCCACCATCATGGCGAGGCCGCTGCCCTTGTAGCCGCCCAAGGGCATCAGCATGCCGTGGTAGGCGGCTTGGGTGTTGGTAGTGGGCACGCCTTCGGAATCGAACGCCCAGCCCGCGGGGATTTCGGGCTGCCCGTTGAGAAACGCCCTGAACACTTTGCCGGCCGCGACGGTGGTGGTGGCCATATCGAGCAGCCAGGGGCCGGGCACGGACATGCAGATGGGGTTGGTGCCCAACCGCCCTTTCTTGCCCTGCCACGGCGGCACGATGGGGGAAGCGTTGCACATCACGATGCCGATCTGCCCGGCGGCGCGCATTTTCTGCGCCCACCAGGCGGCGGCGCCGAAGTGGTTGGATTCCTTGGCCACGACGAGCGCCACGCCGTGCTGCCGCGCGATGCGCACGGCGTGCCCGCAGCAGGTTTCCGCCACCCATTGGCCGAGCGCATTCCGCCCGTCGAAATGCAGGCAACAGCCGAGTTCGGAAATCACGCGGCCATCCGCAAGCGGGTCCATCTCGCCGGCCAGCAACTGATCGATGTAGAACGGCAGCAGTTGGATGCCGTGGGAATCGACCCCGCGCAGGTTGGCGGAAATCAGGCAGGCGGCGGCGACTTCGGCTTTGTGGCGTGGCACTCCGGCGCCTTGCAGAATGGCTTCGCAGAAATGTGTCAGTTCGGTGACCGGTACAGTAGGCATGTAGTTCCAGGGTAACGCGGCGGCGGGCAGCGCGCAGCTTCAGAGGCTGCTACCCTGAAAGCGATGGAAGTACAACTCACCCCAGACCAGAAGGCTTTCGTCCGCCACGCTATCGAGAGCGGCCGACTCCACCGGGAGGAAGAAGCGGTGCAGGAGGCTCTCGCCATGTGGGAAGAACGCGAGCGTACCCGCGTAGAAATTCTCACCGCCATCGATACGGCCGAGGCTTCGCTAGCTCGTGGTGAAGGCCGCAACATTACGGAGCAGTCCATGCGCGAGCTCGCCGACGAAGTGAAGAAATGCGGACGCGCACGTCTGGCAGCAGAGCACCCTCCTACTCACTGATGGCGCGCCGTATTGCACCAGAAGCGGAAGCCGAGCTTGACGACATCTGGTATTACATGGCCAAGGAGAGCGGCAGCATCGAGATTGCCGACCGCGTGATTGATTCCGTCACCGACCGGTTTCGACTGCTGGCCCGCTTTCCCCAAATGGGACGCCGCCGCGACGAAGATTTGGGCCCTGGCTTGCGGAGTTTTGTTGCCGGGGAGTACATCGTCATCTATCGCGTTGCAGACGAGGACGTTTTGATTCTCCATTTGATACGCGGCAGCCGCGACCTAAGAGCGCTGTTCAGGCATTGATCGAGGCTACTTAGCCGCCGAGGGTGTACTCCCAGACAGCGGACGGAATGTTGCTCCAGAAGGCTTTATCGTTGAGATAGACATCGTAGGTGGCAGCGCCGGACCGAGCGACGGCCTTGCCTTTGCCGGGCATGGTGACGCCGCCCTTGCCGCCATGTCCCCACCCGGCGGTGAGATCGAGATCGCCCGCGTTAGGATCGAGCGGACCGGAGACGGCGGTGAGCACGCCGATGACGCGCAGTTCCGGACGAATGGGCGATACGTTCACGCCTGGAACGGAATGCTCGATATCGAGCAGCGCGGCGACCTGACGTCCGAGCGCGGCGGAGGAATGGAGCGCGGCGGCGCCGACAAAAGCGGCGGCATCGCGGAAACCACCGGCCTGAATCTCCTGTTCGATGAGGCGCTGTGTTTCCGCGCTCGATGTCAAGGCTCATGGGCGGCCTCGCTGATTCCATGTTACCAAGCAGATTCTGTGCGCACGACGTTGCGATCCGCGTTCATGCAACGCGGTGGCTGGAAAGCCAGAGGAGTCCGAGCTTGTCTCGGACTGAACCGTGCAGGGTGTGCGGTTCCCAGCTTTCTCCTTGTTGAAAACAAAGGGATACGGTCGTACAAACCGAACATCTGTTACGGTTTTGATTACCACGCTCAAGAAATCCCTTCCCGGAGAGCGTTCGCCGCGCCCGTTTTCAGCGGTGCGCATGCGGCAGGTCAGGCTGGCCATTCAGCACGCGTTTGACCCGGACTCGCCACCTCGTAAAGCGTAACGATCTGTCTCTGGCGCCCCCGCAACGCGGCATGAGACAGATCCTGCATCGCGGAATTGAGGGATGCGGATTACCAATCCGCCGGACCCAGAGGGTGCCCCTGACAATCTGCCCCACAAAGGCTCGCTGTGTTACCATTCAGGTGGACCTGTCTCCGGGGCTGGAGGCACGTCCCTTCCGAACCGAATCACCTTTATTTCGATGAATTTACGCTCTTTATTCAGTCTGTTTTCTTCGGACCTCGCGATTGACCTGGGAACGGCCAATACGCTGGTCTTTGCCAAAGGTAAGGGAATCGTTGTCAACGAACCCTCCATCGTCGCCATCAACAAGAATACTGGCGAGGTGGAGGCGGTTGGCAAGGAGGCGAAAGAGATGCTGGGGCGCACCCCCGGCAACATCGTCGCCATCAAACCCATGAAGGACGGTGTGATCGCCGACTTCAAAGTCACCGAGCGCATGCTGAACTACTTCATTCAGAAGGCGCACGGCAGAAAAATGCTGGTGCATCCGCGCATCGTAATCGGCGTGCCCAGCGAAATCACCCAGGTGGAAAAGCGCGCCGTCATGGATTCGGCCTATCGCGCCAAGGCGAGCGAGGTGCACCTGGTGGAACAGGCGATGGTGGCGGCCATCGGCGCCGGCCTGCCCATCACCGAACCCTCGGGCAACATGATTGTGGATATCGGGGGCGGCACCACCGACGTGGCCGTCATCTCGCTTTCCGGCATCGTGTACTCGCGCAGTGTGCGCGTGGCGGGCAACGAAATGGACGACGCCGTCATGCAGTTTATGAAGCGTAAGTACAACCTGCTGATTGGCGAGCGCACCGCCGAAGCTGTCAAAATGGAAGTCGGCTCGGCCTATCCGCTGGACAAGCCGCTCACCATGGACATCAAGGGGCGCAATTTGATTGAAGGCGTGCCGCGCACGATTTCCATCAACGACAGCGAAATCCGCGAGGCCCTGGGCGAATGCGTCGCCACCATCATCAACGCCATCCGCGTCGCTCTGGAGCGGACCCCGCCCGAGTTGAGCGCCGACATCAGCGACCGGGGCATCGTGCTCACCGGCGGAGGCGCGCTGCTCAAGAATCTGGATAAACGCATTCGGGAAGAGACCGGCTTGCCTGTGTCGATTGCCGACGATCCGCTGGCATCGGTGGTGCTCGGCACCGGCCGCATGCTCAGCGATTTCCGTCTGCTGCGTAAGATTTCGATAGACTACAGTTAAAGAAGGCGCCCGTGGAGTCGTTGCTCAACCGGTACCGCAATATCACTGTGCTGCTGCTGGTCATCATGGCGCAGTTGGTGCTGCTTGCGGTTTCCGCGAAAAATCCCGACGACGTGCGCTTCATCCGCATCTGGACGGTAACCGCCGTCACCCCGGTGGCCCGCATCATCGAAGGGCTGCGCGGCGGCAGCACCGGTTTCCTGCACAACTACATCGTGCTGCACGATACCAACCAGGAAAACCAGCGGCTGCGTTCCGAACTGGACCGCATGAAGATGGAGAACGTCTTCCTCAAGAACGAGCTGAACACGTCCGACCGCGCCAAGGCGATCCAGGTATTCCAGCAGCACACCCCGTCGAAGACCGTGGCGGCCACCATCATCTTCACCGGCGCCGGGTCGAACTCGAAAGTGGTATTCGTAGACCGAGGCACCATGTCGGGCGTGCAGCGCGGCATGGCGGTGGTCACGCCCGATGGCATCGTGGGCAAGGTGATCGCGGCTTACCCCACCGCGAGCCAGGTTCTGTTGATTACGGACCCCGATTTCGCCGCCGGCGTGGTCACCGAAAAGTCCCAGGTGCACGGCACGCTCAAAGGACAAGGCACGCCGCAGTGCAAGGTGGACTACGTCGCGTTTGAGGAGAAAGTGGAGCCGGGCGAATGGGTGTACACGTCCGGTGACGACCGGATTTTCCCGCGCGGCTTCCGGGTTGGCGTCGTCAAGGCGGTGCGCCCAGGGCAGTCCTTCAAGGAGATCCTGGTGGAGCCCAGCGGCATGCAGCGCGGCCTGGTGGAAGATGTGCTGATTCTGATTGAAGGCGTCCATCAGCGGATTCCGGACGCGCCATCGGGGATGCAGCCCATCTACATCGCGGCCCCACCGCCGGGCAACGAGTCCAAGCCTGCCGGCGCGGCGGTGCCGGCTCCCGTGGGGACCGAGGCCGACCGCCTACGCTCACAGTACCAAGCGCTCGGCGAGGAACAGAAGCACACGTACGGCGAGAATCCGCCGGGCGCCAAGCCCCCCGACTTCACCAGGCTGGCGAACCCGGGAGCCGCGGGCCAGGGGGCGTACCCTCTGGGTCCGGCCGGGAAGAATACGGCTTCCCCCGCAGGCACGCCGCCAAACCCGGGAGCCGTGGGCCAGGGGGGGTACCCTCTGGGTCCGCCTGGCAAGAGCGCGCCACCACCCGCGGGCAAGCCGCCAAATCCGGAGGCCGGAAAGAATTCACCTCCGGCGCCGGGCGCGCCGCCCGCTGGGCCGCCCGCCGCATCTCCCGCCGCGCCGGCGAAAACCGGAACCGGGGGCCAGGGGGGGTACCCTCTGGGTCCGCCTGGCAAGAGCGCGCCGCCACCCGCGGGCACGCCAGCCAAGAACCCTCCCGATGCCGCGCGGCGCTTGAATCCGTCCGCCGGCACACCCGCGGGAGGGCAGATTCGCCGATGACCTACTCGGGCGAGCGGATCCTCCTCAGCAGCCAGCGCGAAGGCCAGGTTTCGCGGTTTCGTAAGTGGGTATTCCTGGTAGTGCCGCTGGTGGCCATCCTGTTCCAGGTCTACGTCCCCATGTTTTTCCCGTTCCTGAGTTTTCTGGAGATGCCGCTGCTGGTGGTGGTCTATTTCGCCATCATGCGGCGCAGTCAGATCAGCGGGCTGATGGTGGGCGCGCTGGTCGGCCTGGCGCAGGATTCGCTTTCCAAGAATCCGCTGGGCATGTTCGGCATCGTGAAAACCCTGGTGGGATACTTCGCCGCATCCGTCGGCGTGCGCCTGGACGTGGAGCACGGATTGATCCGCCTGCTGCTGGGGTTCTTCTTTTTCGTGTTTCACCAGTTCCTTTACTGGGTGATGTCGCGCGCCCTGTTGGGCCAGCAGATGACCTTCGACTGGCCGCACACCGCCATGCTGGCCGCGCTTAATGCCGTGGTCGGCGTGGCCCTGTTTCACTTCCTGGACAAGTTGAAGGAGAGAGCATGAACACACCTCGCCGCCTGGGTTCCACCGGGCCCGCCGTATTTCCGCTGGCGCTGGGTTGCATGGGGATGTCCGGCATGTACGGGCCGTCCGACGCGAAGACCGCCACCGCCACGATTCACGCGGCCCTGGAGAGCGGCGTCACCCTGTTCGATACCGGCGATTTCTATGGCATGGGACACAACGAAATCCTCCTCGGCCGGGCGCTCGAGGGGCGCCGCGACCGGGCGCTGATTTCGGTCAAGTTCGGCGCCATGCGCGGTCCGGATGGAAGCTGGCTGGGTTTCGACGCGCGTCCCGCGGCGGTCAAGAACTTCCTGGCCTACAGCCTGAAACGGCTCGGCGTGGATCACATCGATATTTACCGCCCGTCGCGGCGCGATCCCGGCGTCCCCATCGAAGACACCATCGGCGCCATCGGCGATCTGGTAAAAGCCGGCTACGTCCGCGCCATCGGCCTGTCCGAAGTGGGCCCGGAGACCATCCGCCGCGCGCATGCCGTGCATCCCATCGCCGATCTTCAGATTGAGTATTCGCTGGTCAGCCGCGGTCCCGAGGCGCGCATCTTCCCCGTGCTGGCCGAACTGGGCATCGGCGTGACCGCGTACGGCGTGCTCTCGCGCGGCCTGCTGAGCGGCTCCACCCCATCCGGGCCGGGCGATTCGCGCCGGCATTTTCCGCGCTTCACCCCCGATAATCTGGCCCACAACCGGCGCCTCGTGGCGACCCTGGAGGCCTTGGCCGCCGAAAAGGGCGTCAGCGCCCCGCAACTGGCGATTGCTTGGGTGCTGGCCAAAGGGGAGAGCATCGTCCCCGTGGTTGGCGCGCGCACGCCGGCGCAACTCGCGGAGTCTCTGGCCGCTCTCTCGATCTCCTTGTCGCCCGCCGAGTTGACGCGCATGGAAGAGACGATCCCC
>Ga0208079_1000960_pt1 | contig 15647 bp, 16 predicted proteins | sample NGESurdeep092012_5_FD_184474 | JGI IMG/M metagenome (GOLD analysis project Ga0208079, IMG submission 184474) | Arctic peat soil microbial communities from Barrow, Alaska - NGEE Surface sample 210-2 deep-092012 (SPAdes) | ecosystem: Environmental > Terrestrial > Soil > Wetlands > Peat ... | reverse complement strand
TCCGATACACGCGTGGTCATGATCTGCACGAACTCCTCCGCCGGCCCTGGTGATCCTGTCGTAGTGTCGGTCGCGTGAGCAACCTTGATCGCGCGCCGCGCCTGACGCTGTGCGGTGGGCGCGCCGGAGTCCTCGCCGAGCCCACGCACCAGCTGTTCGACGGCAAGGAGGTCACGCTCGGCGAGAGCACCAACGTGCGCCGGCTGTTGCCCAACCTCGGCCGCCGACTGGTCGGCGCGTGGTGCTTCGTCGACCACTACGGACCCGACGACATCGCCGCAAGCGCCGGTATGAAGGTACCGCCGCACCCGCACACCGGGCTACAGACGGTAAGTTGGCTGCTCGACGGACAGGTGCACCATCGCGACAGTCTCGGCAGCGATCAGGTCATCCAGCCCGGCGAACTCGGCCTCATGACCTCGGGCCACGGAGTCACCCACGCCGAATACTCTCCGACGCCGCACCCGCGACTGCTGCACGGCGTCCAGCTGTGGGTCGCCCTGCCTGCAGCGTTCCGCGACACCGACCCCGCATGGACGCACCATGCGGGCCTGCCAACCCTGTCCGACGGCGGTGTCAGCGTGACGGTGATCATCGGTTCGGTGGCCGAGGCCGGCTCGCCCGGGCACGCGTACACCCCTCTGGTCGGCGCCGAGGTCACCGTCAGCGCCGGTGCGGACGCCTCGATACCGCTGGAGTTCGACTTCGAACACGCGGTTCTCGTGATGTCGGGATGGGCCGAAGTCGACGGGGTGGCCGTCGCACCGGGCAGCATGCTCTACCTCGGCTGCTCCCGAAGCGAGCTCCGCATGCGATCGGACCCCGGCGCCCGGCTGCTCCTGCTCGGGGGCGAGCCGTTCGACGAGCAGATCGTCATGTGGTGGAACTTCGTCGCCCGATCGAGCGAAGAGATCGTCCAGGCGCGCAACGACTGGACGGTCGGGACCCGCTTCGGCGCCGTCAGAGGCGCCGGCGAACCGTTGGCCGCTCCCCCGCCGCCGCCGGGCCGGCTGAGGCCCGGCGGCAGCGTACGGAGCTGATCTGCCGCACGGCGACCGATCGATCGCTCACGCGGCCACGACTGCGTCACCCGCGACGGCATCCGAAACCGGCTCCAGCGCGGCCGCGACGATGTCCGCGACATCACCGACGACGCGCACGTCGAGCGCCGCCAGGACCTCTGCAGGCACGTCGTCGAGGTCCGGCTCGTTGCGCTCGGGCAGGAAGACGGTCTTGAGGCCGGCACGTTGGGCAGCGAGCAGTTTCTGCTTCACACCCCCGATCGGCAGCACGCGCCCGTTGAGCGTCACCTCGCCGGTCATCCCCACATCAGCCCGAACAGGCCGGCCGGTCGCCAACGACGCCAGGGCGGTCACCATGGTCACGCCCGCGGACGGACCATCCTTCGGCACTGCCCCCGCAGGGACGTGCAGGTGCACCGAGCGGTCGAGCGCGGCCGCGTCGATCCCCAGCTGCGCACCGTGCGAGCGCAGGTAGGACAGCGCGATGTGCGCCGACTCCTTCATCACGTCGCCCAGCTGCCCGGTGAGAGTCAGCCCCGGCTTGCCGTCCATGGCGGTGGCTTCTATGAACAGCACGTCGCCTCCCGCGCCGGTGACGGCCAGGCCGGTGGCCACGCCCGGAACCGACGTGCGTTCGGCCGACTCGGGTGTGAACCTGGGCCGCCCGAGGTACTCGCGCAGCTGGTCCACGCCGATCCGCAGGGGTGACGCGGTCGCGTCACCGAGCTTCGTCGCGACCTTGCGCAGCACGCGGGCCAGCGAGCGTTCGAGCTGGCGCACGCCGGCCTCACGCGTGTAACTCGACGCGATCTCACGCAGCGCGGCGTCGTCGATCAGGACGTCGTCCGCACCGAGCGCAGCACGGGTCAACTGGCGCGGCAGCAGGTGCTGGCGGGCGACCGCCACCTTGTCGTCCTCGGTGTATCCGTCGAGGGTCACGACCTCCATGCGAATCGAGCAACGCCGACGGGATGGTGTCGATGACGTTCGCCGTCGCCAGGAAGAGCACGTCCGACAGGTCCAGCTCGACCTCCAGGTAGTGATCTCGGAACGTGTGGTTCTGCGCCGGGTCGAGCACCTCGAGCAGCGCGGCAGCGGGATCGCCGCGGAAGTCCGAGCCCACCTTGTCGATCTCGTCGAGCAGGACGACCGGGTTCATCGAACCGGCCTCACTGATCGCGCGGACGATCCGACCCGGCAGGGCACCGACGTAGGTGCGGCGGTGGCCGCGGATCTCGGCCTCGTCACGCACACCACCGAGCGAGACGCGGACGAACTTGCGGCCGAGCGCACGCGCGACACTCTCGCCGAGGGACGTCTTGCCGACACCCGGCGGACCGACGAGCGCGAGCACCGCGCCGGAGCCTCGGCCCCCGACGATCTGCAGACCACGCTCGGCTCTGCGGGCGCGGACAGCCAGGTACTCGACGATGCGGTCCTTCACGTCGTCGAGGCCGTGGTGATCGGCGTCCAGCACGTCGCGCGCCGCGTTGATGTCGGAGTTGTCGACCGTGCGCTCGGCCCAAGGCAGCTCGAGGACGGTGTCGAGCCAGGTGCGGATCCAGCCGGACTCCGGGCTCTGTTCACTGGCCCGCTCGAGCTTGCCGACCTCGCGCAGGGCAGCCTCGCGCACGTTGTCCGGCAGCTGGGCCTCAGTGACCCGAGCGCGGTAGTCGTCGGCACCGTCCGGCTCGTCCTCGCCCAGCTCCTTGCGGATGGCGGCGAGCTGCTGGCGCAGCAGGAAGTCGCGCTGGCTCTTCTCCATCCCGTCGCGGACGTCGTCACGGATCTGCTCGGTGACCTCGAGTTCGGCGAGGTGATCGCGGGCCCACCCGATCACTGCCGTCAGTCGTGCCTCGACGTCTGGCGTCTCGAGCAGTTCACGCTTCTGCTCGTCCGACAGGTACGGCGCGTACCCGGCTGTGTCGGCGAGTTCGGACGGGTCCGCGATTCGTTGGACGGAGTCGATGACCTGCCACGCATTGCGGCGCTGCAGGATGGCGACCACGAGGCGCTTGTACTCGGCGGACAACCCGATCACGTGCTCGGACGGTTCGGGCTCGTCGACAGGTTCGGCCTCGACCCACAGCGCAGCGCCGGGTCCCGTGACGCCCGAGCCGATGCGCGCCCGTGGCCCGGCGCGCAGGACCGCCGCGGGGGCGCCACCGGGGAGGCGTCCGATCTGCTCGATCGTCGCCACGACGCCGTAGACGGGGTATCGGTCCGGGAGGCGGGGTGTGAGCAGCAGTTGCCCGTTCGCGCCCGCGCGGGCCGCGTCGACTGCCGCACGGGATGTCTCGCCGAGCTCTACCGGGACGACCATTCCAGGAAGAACGACCAAGTCCGGCAGGGACAGGACGGGCAGGTTCACGTGTTCGGCCATGAGGGCACCCTTCGGTGGTTGAGCGATATCGACTCAAGTCCGGCGCGAGGTCGGTTGTTCCGCGGAGACGTGCCGTACGCCGTGAGCGAACGCGGCTCGGCGGGAACAGACCTCGACCCGCGGATGCTGCATTGAACGCAGGCCCACTGATCATGGAAGGGTTACGGCATGACGCTGTTCGGCAAGGAGCACATCGACCGGTACGTGGCCACGGACGGCGAAGACGGCTACCAGTGGCTCAACGGCACCACGATCCTGATCCTCACGGCCAACGGCCGTAAGTCCGGCAAGCCCCACAGCCACGCGCTGATCTTTCGCGAGTACGGAGACGACTACCTGGTCGTCGCGTCCAAAGGCGGGGCCGACGACCCGCCGGACTGGTACCTGAACGTGCAGGCCGACCCGCAAGTCCAGGTCCAGATCAAGGGCGAGCGTTTCGCCGCCCGGGCACGCACCGCCACCGCCGCCGAGAAGCCGGACATGTGGGCTCGGATGACCGAGGTCTGGCCGGACTACGACACGTACCAGAAGAAGACCTCACGCGAGATCCCCGTCGTCGTCCTCAAACGCGCGTGAGCCGACCGCCGTTGGCGCGCACGGCCGCACGTGCGAGGCTGGAGTCATGAGTACGGCGGACAAGAACGAGGCAACCAACCCCGACCCGAAGGCCAAGTTCCGTGAGGCGCTCGAGCGCAAGCGGGGCAGCCAGGCCGAACGAGCCGCGGCAGCCGAAGCCCACGGCGACTCGAAGGTCCACGGCGAGCACGGTGCCGCGGGCGGAAAGCGCACATTCCGCCGCAAGAGCGGCTGACGCGACTCCGGCGGCAGGCGGCGCCCTGCCTTTCCCCAGTGCGGCGGTCCGGATCCGTGCCCCCGGTCGGATTCGAACCGACACTGCGACCCTTTTAAGAGGTCTGCCTCTGCCTGTTGGGCTACGGGGGCGGGGGCGTAGCGGGCTACGGTAAGCGCCGGCGTTCGGCCGCCTGCTCGAACTCGCTTCGCGGCTGCTGCAGTTGCCCGAGCGACACGACTTCCCGCCGAAACAGCAACGCACCGGTCCAGTCGGCCACCACCCGAACCTTGCGATTGAACGTCGGCATTCTCGAGACGTGGTACGTACGGTGCATCCACCACGCCGGGAACCCGCGCAGCTTGACGCCGTAGATCTCGGCGACCCCCCGGTAGAGCCCCAGCGAGGCCACCGACCCCGCATACGCGTGCCGGTAGTCGCGCAACGTGCCGCCGTGGACGGTCGAAACGATGTTCGCGATCAGCGTCTTGGACTGCCTGACCGCATGCTGCGCGCTGGGGCCGCACAGCGCGTTCGGGTCGTCCTTGGTCAGATCCGGAACGGCGGCGCAGTCGCCGGCAGCGAACACGCCCATGACGCCCTTGACGGTCAGATTCGCCGCGCAGCACAACCTGCCGGCGTCATCGAGTGGCAGGTCGGTCTTCCGCAGCAAGGGGTTGGCCTTGACGCCTGCCGTCCACACCAGCGTGCCGGCGTCGAACGCGTCACCGTCGGACAGGACGATCCGCCCGCCCACCGCCGACTCGAGGCGGGTGGTCAACCGCACGTCGATGTCACGCTCGGTCAGTCGGTCGATCGTGTAGGCCGACAGGCGCACCGAGACCTCGGGCATGATCCGGCTGGCCGCCTCGACCAGCACCCACCGCATGTCGCCCGGCTCGACGCCCGGGATGTAGCGGGTGGCATACCGCGCCATGTCCTCGAGCTCGGCAAGCGCCTCCACCCCCGCGTACCCGCCACCGACGAAGACGAACGTCAGGGCCTTGCGCCTGCGCTCGGCGTCGTTCGTGGACGCGGCCAGGTCAAGGCACGACAGCACGTGGTTGCGCAGGAAGATCGCCTCGCCGATCGTCTTGAAACCGATGCCCTGCTCGCTCAGACCCGGGATCGGCAGCAAGCGAGAGACCGAGCCTGGGCAGAGCACGAGCAGGTCATAGGAGGCCTCGTACTCGTCACCCTCCGCGGGCTGGATGAGCACGACCTTGCGAGCGTGCTCGATGCGGCTGACGGCCGCCGTGACGACGTTGCATCCACGCAGCACCTTGCGCAGCGGCACGACCACGTGCCGCGGTTCGACGCTGCCGGCCGCAGCCTCCGGAAGGAACGGTTGGTAGGTCATGTTCGACTGTGGCTCGACGACCGTGATCTCCGCCGCCCCACGAGAGAGCCGGCGTTGCAGGCCGAGCGCGGTGTACATGCCGACGTAACCGCCGCCGACGATCAGGATCCGTACGGGCTGATTGACGACTGCCATGCCCCGACGCTAGCGAACCGCGCGCGGCAGGGGCAGGGCGCGCCGCCCGTCCGCGACAGATGTCACGCTTCGGCCGCCGCGCGGGTCATCCTTGACGCCGTCAGCACGGCGGCCGTGCTGGTGAGTTCGGCTCGGTGACACGTCCAGCCTGGGTATCGGGTCGATCAGAGCGAGTGCGGATTGGGCAGCTCAATCGACCACCTCGACACGCACCCCGATCATTTCGTACGTCGCCTTTGCTCGCGCGTCGCGCGTTGCCAGCACGCAGTCGTTCGCAGCTGCAGCCAACGCCACCAGGGCGTCGTAGACCGCCCCTCCCGCAATTCCAGCGCCGCTCAGAATGTCAGGCAGCCGGGCAGCCGTGTCCGACCCGAGGAGCAACGGCGGCGCAAAGCGCTCGTTGAGCAGGCGTGCTGCATTCTCAGGTGCCACGCGGATGTCGCCGGGCAGCCTGGTGAGCACGGAATAGGTTTCCGCGAGAGCGGGCCCGCTCAATGCGAGCGGTCGGCCCCGCCACCACGCCACCACCGAGGAGTGTGCGCGGTGCGTTTGTATCAAGAGCGGCACCGCGACGCTGGTGTCGACCGCCACGGGAGAGATCAACGGCGTCCGGAGTCGATGAGTGCGAACACGTCGTCGTCATCGATGGTCGTCTCGCCGGTGGCGACGAGCGCGCCGGCCTCATGGACGAGCCGCGCCGTTCGGCCGACAGGAATGAGTTGAAGACCGGCTCCGTAACGGGAGATGTCCACGGTTGCACCTGCTCGAAGGCCAAGCGCATCACGCAAGGCCTTAGGAACGACGATGCGTCCGACGGAGTCGAGGGTCACTTCCATAGGGATTACGTTACCACCATGTTCCCAGCACCCTCCGACCTCGCGGTCAGCGACCGTCAAGACCCGCAAGCCACGCCCCACGCCGCATGACGGCGTCGAGCATGGGCTCGGTCAACCGGCCGGTCTGGGTATTCTGCTGGCTCACGTGATAGCACCCCAGCACCGTGCGGCCGTCCACCTCGACCTCGACACCGTGACCGAACTGCGGCAGCGGAGCCGGCACCGCGACGCCGGCGCCCCGCAACACCGGCCAGAGGGCAGCCCAGCCGAACCCGCCCAGGACGACTACGGCGCGCAGGCTCGGCCACATGATCTCGACCTCCCTGGTGAGCCACGGCCGGCACGCATCGCGCTCCCGCATCGTCGGCTTGTTGGCCGGTGGCGCGCACCGGACCGGAGCCGTGACCCGGACGCCGCGCAGCTGCAGACCGTCGGCTGCTGAGACCGACGTGGGCTGATCGGCGAGGCCGACGCGATACAGCGACGCGTACAACCAGTCACCGCTGCGATCGCCGGTGAACATCCGGCCCGTGCGGTTGGCGCCGTGAGCAGCCGGTGCGAGCCCGATCACGGCGATGCGCGGACGCTCGGCGCCGAATCCGGGCACGGGCCGGCCCCAGTACTCCTCGCCCGCGAAGGCCCGGCGCTTCTCGTCGGCGACCTGCTCGCGCCAGTCGACGAGGCGAGGGCACGCTCGGCATACGGAGCTGCGCGCCGAGAGTTCCATCAGCGTCCGGGACGACCGAGCGAGCGCCTCGGCATCGGTCGGCGTCCGGGCTACCGGCGTTGCGGCCGTGGCGAGATCACCCGGCCAATCAGCACCGGGACGAGCCGCCATGTGCAGAGCTTCGCACGAGGCGCAGGTGCGCCGTCGAGCGTGGGTAGGGTTTGCGATGAGTGTCCCTGCCCCACCCGCGACGAACGGAGACGCGATGGCCAACATCGCCGCCAGGATCGGCATGAAGGTGACGACGATCATCGTGGGCATCCCCGTCGGCATCATCACCAAGAAGGTCGTCGAACGCGCATGGGCGATGGCCCGTCCCGACGACCCGCCGCGCAAGCCGTCCGAAGCCGGGGTCCGGTGGGGCGACGCGATCTCGTGGGCGGCACTGTCCGCGGCGGGCGTCGTGGTCGCTGACCTGATGACCCGCAAGGGCGCCGAATCGGCGTGGCGCAACGTGATCGGCATCGAACCACCGGCTCCCAAGCCCGGCAAGGCCCGCAAGAGCCCGAAGCCGGTTGAAGGCGACCTCAGTCGAGCAGGCTGAGCGCGATGCCGTCGAGGATGTCGTGCTCGCTGACGATGACCTCGTCGGCACCGGTCGCCTCGACGAGCGTTCGCAGCACCAGCGCTCCCCCGCCGATCACGTCGACCCGACCAGGATGCATGACCGGTAACGCGGCACGCTCGTGGTGCGTCATCGACAGCAGGCGGTCAGTCACGGCGCGCACCTGCGCGGCGCTGATCACCGACCCGTGGATCGCCGCGGCGTCGTAGGCGTCCAGCCCCAAGACGATGCCGGCAATCGTGGTGACCGTTCCGGCGACGCCGACGAAGGTGGCTGCGGTGTCGAGGGGGACATCGCGTGCGGCCGAGGCGATGGCGGCGCGCAGGTCATCGACGGTCGCCGCCACCTGCTGTGGCGTCGGCGGATCGTCGTGCAGGTGGCGCTCGGTCATCCGTACGCAACCGACGTCCATGCTGTGCGAACGCAGCGCTCCGTTGCCGAGGACGAGCTCGGTGGACCCGCCACCGATGTCGGCGACGAGCAGCGGCCGGGCAACGTCCGGAAGGCCACCGGTCGCTCCTGTGAAGGACAGCTCGGCCTCTTCGGCGCCGGTGATGACCTCCGGATCGGCGCCCAGCTCGTGGCGCACCATCTCGACGAACTCCTGGCGGTTGGCGGCGTCCCGGGTAGCGCTGGTGGCGACCATTCGCACCCGCTCGGCTCCGTCGCGGCGGATGGCGGACGCGTAGTCAGCGAGGGCGACTCGCGTTCGTTCGATCGCCTCCGGAGCAAGCCGGCCGGTACGGTCGACGCCCTGCCCGAGGCGCACGATCCGCATCTCTCGGACGACGTCGACCAATCCGCCGGACGGTGCCGCATCTGCGATCAGCAGTCGGATCGAGTTGGTCCCGCAGTCGATGCCCGCGACCCTCATTCGACCTGCCTCAGCACGCATGGGCCATCGGCCCACCACTTCGGCAGCAGGGCAAGCGCTTCGTCCCCCAGCGGATTGACGCCGGGCCCGACGGCCAAGGCATGGGCGACGAGAACGTGCAGGCACTTCACCCGGTTCGGCATGCCTCCCGCGCTGATGCCGGCGATCTCGTCGACGTGGGCGAGCTGCTCACGACGCGCAAGGTAGGAGTCGTGAGCAGCCCGATAGGCGCCGGCGAGATCGGCGTCCGTCTTGAGGCGTTCGGTCATCTGGCGCATAAGTCCCGACGCTTCGAACGTGCCGATCGAAGCGCTCGCACGGGGGCAGGTGAGGTAGTAGAGCGTCGGGAACGGCGTGCCGTCGGGCAGGCGCGGCGAGGTCTCGATGACGTCCGGATTGCCGCACTCGCAGCGGTGCGCGACCTCACGGATCGCTCTCGGTGACCGACCGAGCTGCGCTTCGACGGCCACCCGGTCGGCAGGCGCGAGAGTCAAGATCCTGCGGTCAGCACGCTGTGCCACAGCCGCTGATTCCAGGTGCCATCCGACTTTGCCACCGCGCCCGTCGCCGACTTCTCGATGTCGGACTTCTGCCCCGGCGTGACGACGACGTAGACGGTGTCGCCCGGCATCGCGTACATGAGCCGCTCACGTGCCTGCTGCTGCACGTATCCGGGATCAGACCACTGGCGCTGCTCGTCCTGCAGGACGCCGAGCTGCGTCTGATCAGCGTGCAGTTGCGCGGCCGCCCGGCCGACGTCGCTGCGGCTGCCGAAGTAGCGATGCAGCGGCGAGGCGAGCAACACCAGCAACAACACCACGATCGTGCCGAGCACGAGTGCGCGACCGGTGACGGCGCGGCGCGGGCGGGGCGCGGCGGGCACCGGACTAACCCTGGTCTACGGCGAACTCGGTGGCCTCATAGCGCGGGAAGGCAGCAGCCCCGGCGTAGCGCGCCGCGTCGTCGAGTTCCTCCTCGATGCGCATCAGCTGGTTGTACTTGGCCACCCGCTCGCTGCGTGCCGGCGCGCCGCTCTTGATCTGGCCGCAGTTCATCGCGACGGCCAGGTCGGCGATCGTCGTGTCTTCGGTTTCGCCGGAGCGGTGGCTGATCATGCAGCGATAGCCGTGACGGTGGGCGAGCTCGACGGCGTCGAAAGTCTCGGTCAGCGTGCCGATCTGGTTCACCTTCACGAGCAGCGCGTTGGCGGCTCCGCTCTCGATGCCCCGGCCGATCCTGGTGGGGTTGGTGACGAAGATGTCGTCGCCGACGATCTGCACCTTGTCGTCGAGTTCGCCGGTGAGCGCGACCCAGCCGGACCAGTCCTCCTCGTCGAGCGGATCCTCGAGCGAGACGATCGGGTAGCTGTCGACGAGGTCGGCGTAGAACGCGATCATCTCCTCGGCGGTGCGCGCCGAACCTTCGAACTGGTAGGCGCCGTCCCTGAAGAACTCGGAGGCCGCTGCGTCGATCGCGAGCGCAACGTCGACCCCGACGGTCAGGCCGGTGGTGGCGATAGCCTCGACGATCAGGTCGAGCGCCGCGCGGGTGGAGTCGAGGCTGGGTGCGAACCCGCCCTCGTCCCCGAGACCCGTCGCCAGGCCCTTCTTCTTCAGGACGCTCTTGAGTGCGTGGTAGACCTCGGCGTCGTAGCGCACGGCTTCGGCGAAGGTCGGCGCGCCGATCGGCGCGATCATGAACTCCTGCACGTCGACGTTCGAATCCGCGTGCGCGCCACCGTTGAGGATGTTCATCGTCGGGACCGGCAACAGGTGCGCGTTGGGCCCGCCGAGGTAGCGGAACAGCGGCAGGTCAGCGGACTCGGCGGCGGCCTTCGCGACGGCCAGTGACACGCCGAGGATGGCGTTGGCGCCGAGTCGGCTCTTGTCGGGGGTGGCGTCGAGGTCGATCAACGCGCCGTCGATCAACCGCTGCTCGCTGGCTTCGATGCCCACGAGCTCCGGACCGATGGTGTCGAGAACCGCGTTCACGGCCTTGCGCACGCCCTTGCCGCCGTAGCGCTCGCCGCCGTCGCGTAGTTCGACGGCCTCGAAGGCGCCGGTCGACGCCCCGCTGGGCACTGCGGCGCGGCTCAGGGTGCCGTCGTCGAGGGCGATCTCGACCTCGACGGTTGGATTGCCCCGGGAGTCCAGGATCTCGCGAGCCCCGACGGCCTCGATGCTGGCCACAAGTGGTCCTTTCGGCAGATCTACGCGGTCAAGCCAACCCTAGCCGCCGCCACGCACCGCCTTTGGGCGCCCCGCCGGGTGGATCAGTCGCCGGTGACGCCGTCGATGCGCTCGCGCAGCAGGTCGGCGTGACCGCAGTGCCGGGCGTACTCCTCGATCATGTGGACGAGCACCCAGCGCATCGAGAACGTGTGCCCGTCGCGCCCTCGGGTGAACGTGGCGTCCAGGTCGGCGGCGGCCACGACCTCACGCGCGTGCTCGATCTCGGCCTGCCAGAAGGCGAAGGCGTCGGCCACCTGCGCTGGTTCGGGCGCCGCGTTGTCGAAGTCGCCGTCCGGCTCGTCCTTGCTGTAGTAGCGCGGATGGCTGGTCTCGCCGGCAAAGCCGCGAAACCACCCGCGCTCGACCTCGGCCATGTGCCGGACGAGGCCGAGCAACGACAGCGAGGACGGCGGCACCCGGCGATCCGCCAGTTGATCAGGCGTCAGCCCGTCGCACTTGACGGCGAGCGTCGCACGGTAGTAGACGAGGAAGCCGTTCAGCGTTGCGCGCTCGTCCGCCGCCAGCGGCGGCTCAGGTCGTTCGACAGTCATTCCGCAATCATTGCCGGTCGGCCCGTTCGGCCGCGAGTATGGCGGCCCGGAAGGCGCGGGCAGTTTCGCGCAGGGCTGACTCCGGATCGTCGCCCTGCTCGACCGCGTCGCGCACCAGCGCAAAGAGCCTCTGGCCCAGGTCGGACGACGACGGCGGCGCCGAGGAGTCGATGCCGGCTCGCTTCGCCCGCGCGATCAGCTTGGCCGTCAGGGCAAGCGCCGGCTGGGCCAGCGGCACGCCGTCGGTGGCCGAGGTGCGTCCCTTCTCGGCGACCTTCAACCGCTCCCAGGTCTCGTTGAGCTGCTCGGCCGAGCCTGGGTCGGCGTCGGCGAAGACGTGCGGGTGACGGCGGACCAGCTTGTCGACAAGGTCGGCCGCGACGTCCTCGATCCCGAACGCGTCCGGAGGTGCCAGCTCCTGGGTCAACCTGGCGTGGAACAGCACCTGCAGGAGCAGATCCCCGAGTTCTTCGCGCAGCAGCACGAGATCGCCCGTCTCGATCGCTTCGAGCAGCTCGTACGTCTCTTCCACCAGGTACTTGGCCAGCGAGGCGTGGGTCTGCGACGCATCCCATGGGCAGCCACCCGGCGAGCGCAGCTGATCCATCACCTCGACCGCACGCTGCAACTGCGACACGGAACTCAGCCGGCGGGAGTGACCGCGGTCGACTTCAGGGTGAGGAAGTCCGGCACCTTCGAGCCAGGCGCGGCGACCCCGTAGGTCGCCGCATTCCACGAGCCGTACGCGGGATTGACGCTCACCGAGATGTGTTGCGCGGCGATCGCCTTGGCGACATCGGCGGCGGATGTGGCCTTCGTCCGCACGATCAGCGCGTACTCGAGATCGACGTTGCGGATCACGAGCGGCAGAAGCTTCTGGCGCAGGCCTTCACCGCCAAGGCTCGCGGCGACCTCGGCGTCGAACTGAGCACCTGTGATGGATCCCCCGGTCAACGTCTGCGCGGCCTGGTCGTGCGCCGCGTGTAGTTCGGCGTCGGACGGCAGGCCGCCGGGCATGCCGGTCAGCGTGGCGGCGTACACCCGACTTTGGACGACGGTGTTGAGCGCGATCGATTTCGGGTACAGCGGCTGGTTGTTCTGGGCTGCCTGCGCCACAGCCGCCGCGGTCGGGCCTTCGGGAGTCAAGTACGTCTGAACCTCGGACTCGGTGATGCGGTGACCGCCGACAACGGCGGCCGCCCCGACGTTGGTCCGGCAAGCACTCAGGCCGGTGACGGCCAGCGCCACGACGGCAGCTGCGCTCAGCGTGCGAACTCTCACGAGAATCGGGTCTCCCGGTACGCGATGTGACGTTCAGAATGTCATGGGCCTCGGCCGGAGCGATGTCATGGGCCCCGGCAGGGCCCGCGGGCAACCTCGGCGTGCAAGCTCAGGCCGGCGCCGGCACGCCGGTGACCTGCGCCATGACGTCCGCGCACCAGGTGAGCAGGGCGACGTCGCGCAGTGGCTCACCGCCCAAGCGAGCCACCGCGAACGAGCCGTCCGGCTTGACCACGCCCTTCGGGCGCGGCACCGAGACGGTCGACACCGTGTGCTTGTATAGCGCCTTGTCGTAGAGGCGGGTGAGTCGAAGCTGCGCCGACTCGGGCAGCTCCAGCGGGGTGAACCGCACGGACTGCCCTTGCAGCGACACCTCGGACACCCCGTAGCGCCGGCAGACGACCTTGAATCGGGCGACGGCCAGAAGATTCTCGACCGGCTGCGGAATCGGCCCGAACCGGTCGATCAGCTCCGCGCGCACCGCGTCGACAGCGTCGTCCGTCGTGGCCGACGCCAGCGCCCGGTACGCCTCGAGGCGAAGCCGCTCACCGGGCAGGTACTCGACGGGCAGGTTGGCGTCGACGGGCAGATCGACCTTGACGTCGGCGTACTCGGGTGCGGCCACGCCGTCGGGGCTGCGGAAATCGGCCACCGCTTCGCCGACGAGCCGCACGTACAGGTCGAACCCGACGCCGGCGATGTGCCCGGACTGCTCGCCACCGAGCAGGTTGCCCGCGCCGCGGATCTCGAGGTCCTTCATGGCGACGGCCATGCCCGCGCCCATCTCGGTGTGTTGCGCGATCGTGGCGAGTCGGTCGTAGGCGGTCTCGGTGAGCGGACGCTCGGTCGGGTAGGTGAAGTACGCGTACCCGCGCTCGCGTCCGCGCCCGACCCGGCCACGCAGCTGATGCAGCTGCGACAGCCCGAACATGTCCGCGCGGTCGACGATCAGGGTGTTGGCGTTGGGAATGTCGAGGCCGGACTCGACGATCGTCGTAGCTACGAGCACGTCGTAGGACTTCTCCCAAAACCCCAGCATGATCTGCTCGAGCGCGCCCTCACCCATCTGCCCGTGTGCGACCGCGATGCGCGCCTCAGGGACGAGTTCGGCCAGCTTCGCCGCAGCCCGATTGATCGACTCGACCCGGTTGTGGATGTAGAACACCTGGCCTTCGCGAAGCAGCTCGCGCCGGATCGCCGCGGCGATCTGCCGCTTGTCGTACGCGCCGACGAAGGTGAGGATCGGGTGCCGCTCCTCGGGTGGCGTGAGGATGGTCGTCATCTCACGGATGCCCGTGAGCGACATCTCGAGCGTTCGAGGGATCGGCGTGGCCGACATCGTGAGCACGTCGACCGCGGTGCGCAGCGACTTCAGGTACTCCTTGTGCTCGACGCCGAACCGCTGCTCCTCGTCGATGATCACGAGGCCCAGGTCTTTGAACCTGACGGTCTGTTGCAGCAGCCGGTGGGTGCCGATGACGATGTCGACGCTTCCGTCGACGATGCCGGCCAGAGTCGACTCGACGTCGGAGGCGGCGGTGAATCGCGACAGCTCACGGATCACCACCGGGAACTGCGCCATGCGTTCGGAGAAGGTCTGGACGTGCTGGTGGCCGAGCAGCGTCGTCGGCACGAGCACGGCCACCTGCTTGCCGTCCTGTACCGCCTTGAACGCGGCGCGGACGGCGACCTCGGTCTTGCCGTATCCGACGTCGCCGCAGATCACGCGGTCCATCGGCAGCGGTTTCTCCATGTCGGCCTTGACCTCCTCGATCGCCGCCAGCTGGTCCGGCGTCTCGACGTAGGCGAAGGCGTCCTCGAGTTCGTGCTGCCACGGGGTGTCCGGACCGAACGCGTGGCCCTTGGTGGCCATGCGGGCGCTGTAGAGCCTGATGAGCTGAGCAGCGATCTCTTTGACGGCCTTGCGGGCGCGACCCTTGGTCTTGGCCCAGTCGGAGCCGCCGAGACGGTTCAGCGTCGGTGCTTCGCCCCCGACGTACTTCGTCACCTGATCGAGCGCGTCGGTGGGGACGAAGAGCCGATCGCCGGGTTGGCCCCGCTTGGCCGGCGCGTACTCGATGATCAGGTACTCGCGCTCGCCGCCGTTGATCGTCCGGCGGACCATCTCGACGTACCGGCCGACACCGTGCTGCTCGTGCACCACATAGTCGCCGGACTTGAGCTGGATGGGGTCGATCGCGTTTCGGCGACGCGTCGGCAGACGGCTGGCGTCCTTGGTCAGGGTGCCGCGCTGCCCCGTGAGATCGGCCTCGGTGAGGAGGGCGATCTTGAGCGCGGGCGCCACGAGGCTGCCCTCGAGCCGGCCGGTCGTCAAGTCGACGACGCCTGGTGACAGGTCGGCCTGCTCGATCAGTCGAGCCGGGACCTCGGCGACGCCGAGACGCTCGAGCGCGCGCTGAGCCGAGCCGTGGCCGTCGAAGACGAGAGCCACGCGCCAGCCTGCCCGCGCCCATCGGCGCATGTCGGCCATCGCGGCATCGGTGTCGCCGCGATAGGTGGGTGCCGCCTCGAACGCACTCGACAGGGTGGCGCCGTCCAGCTCGGAGTCCGAGCGCAGTTGGGTGATGCCCCACCACGGCAAGCCCATCTCGACGGCCTCGGCCCGGACGTCCTCCAGATGCCGGAGCGACGCGGAGGCCAGGTCGACCGGCGCCTTGCCACCACCGGCCGCGACGGCCCACGACGCGTCCAGGAACTCCTGCGAGGTGCGCACCAGGTCGGCTGCACGCGCCGTGACCCGCTCCGGGTCGCACAGGACGACATGCGCTCCGACGGGCAGCTCGTACAGGACGAGTTGCAGCGAGTCGACGAGGACGGGCGCGAGCGCCTCCATGCCTTCGACGGCCTCGCCACGGCTGATGGGGTCGAGCA
>Ga0208079_1000958_pt1 | contig 15660 bp, 15 predicted proteins | sample NGESurdeep092012_5_FD_184474 | JGI IMG/M metagenome (GOLD analysis project Ga0208079, IMG submission 184474) | Arctic peat soil microbial communities from Barrow, Alaska - NGEE Surface sample 210-2 deep-092012 (SPAdes) | ecosystem: Environmental > Terrestrial > Soil > Wetlands > Peat ... | reverse complement strand
TGTGTCGCGACAGCAATCAGAGCCAGGCCGCGCGACCTGTCCGCGGGACAGGTCGCATCAAGACGCGCCCTCCGACGTCACTCCAGAAGAGCCACACCCGAATGAAACTGCCGAATGTCTCGATGCTGGTGGTCTTGTCCGCCTTGAGCAGTGGCGTGCCCGTGAACCCGATGGACATCGCACCGGGCAGGAGCTTCTTCATGGCGGTGTGCATTTTGCCGGACTGGGTGCGGTGGGCCTCGTCGACGAAGACGAAGATGTTGCCCTTCGCATGGAAGTCCTTTGGAATTCTTGAGCTCAGCTCCTTGATGAAGTCGCCCAGGTCGTTAGCTCGGGCGGAGTCATCATCCGGGCCGCGGAACTTGTGGACGAGCGAGCAGATAAGCCATTGGTCGGACGTGTTCAATGTGGCCAGCATGTCGGCCCCGCTCTTGGTCCGGTAGATCGACTCATTGACGCCGTTGAACACCCCCTCGATCTGGTCATCGAGCTCGGTGCGGTCGGTGATCAGTACGACCCTCGCGTCTGGCTGGTGTTCACGTAGCCACTTGGCCAGCCACACCATTGTCAGAGACTTGCCCGAGCCTTGGGTGTGCCAAATGATGCCGCCCTCGCGCTTGACGATGCGCGCTTGGGCGGCCTTGACGCCGAAGTACTGGTTTTGACGGCAGGTTTTCTTCACGCCTGCGTCGAACACCATGAAGTCGTGGATCCGCTCCAGCAGTCGGTCTTTGGAGCACATCTGGGAGAGCGCCCGGTCCAAGGGGTCGGCAATGGCGGACGGCTCACGCCACGATAGCCAGTATTTCTCCGCGGTATCGATGACTCCGTAACGAAGCCCCTCCACATCGTTGCCGGCCATCACCAGCTGGACAGTCGTGAAGAACGGTCGGATGAACTCCGCCTTCTGGTTCCCAATGGTCTGCCGGATTCCTTCGGAGACGGCGACCTTCGAGCGCTTGAGCTCGAGAGTGACCAGGGCGATCCCGTTGACGTAGAGCACCACGTCGGGCCGTTTGGTGTGTTGGCCGAGGACCGTGACTTCCTCAGCCAATGCGAAGCTATTGGTCTCCGGATGCGCCCAGTCAATGAGCCACACAGTCTCCGTCTGCTCGCCAATGCCGGACTTCACCTTCACGCCGTAGCGCAGCAGGCCATAGACATCCCGGTTCGCTTCGTAGAGGTCACGGCCACCTCCTAGCGAAGCGTCGCTCTTGAGCTTCTCGATGGCCTTGTTGATCAGGATGTCGTCGTAGCCGCGGGCGCGGAGGTTCTGCGTCAGCAGTCTCACCTCAAGATTGGAGTTTTCCTCACGCTTCTCCCAGTTGCCCTTGTACTGGTAACCCAGTGAGTCACGGAATAGCGCGACGACCCGGTCCTGGGTCTTGCGCTCAATTTGACCGACATTACTCATGCTGTGCCCTTCTTGACAGGGAGCCGAGTGTGACCTGTCAGGAGTTCCTGCATCATTCCCTGTTTGATGGCTTTGGCTTTGGCCAGACGGGAATGCAATACGTCAACCTGATCGTTCACATCGATCAGCATGGCCGCAATTGCGTCCTGTTCGTCTTGTGGAGGAAGGTTCACCACTATATCGCTCAAGGCGCGGCTGCTCAGGTGGACGATCGCGTCCCCTTGGCCCCTCCTAGCCTTTTGTGCAGCAATGGCTGGAGTGTTGGTCAACGAGGCAAGATAGGAAGGATTGAAAGTCGTTCCTCGCAACACAACGATGTCACCGCCCGCCACAGCGGGACCAGTGCCCGTGAACGCGACGCACTTGCCGATCTCTGCGTGAGTCTCACCAGATCCGGCGAACAGCAGATCACCAGCGCGGATTGGAAGTGCCTGTTTTGCGACGACGTGGTCCACAAAAGAGGCGGTCGACGACGTGTAGTCAGCGAAGATCGTGTAGATCTCTCCGTATCTGATGCAAGGCACGCCCGTCCGTCGCACGTCGTCTCGCTTGATGCCCCTGCCCTTGAGGAAGGTGCCAAGCTCGCCCAGTCGGAAGGTGCACCACTCAGCAGTGAAGCCTGGCAGACGCGTCTTTCCCCCGAGGAATTGCTGCATCATGCCCTGCTTGATCGCCAGCTTCTTGGCGATCAGATGCTCCATTGTGGCGATTTGATCATCGGACGAAGCCAGGGCCACTGCGATCTTTCGTTGCTCCTCGACCGGCGGGAGAGGAACTACAAGATTGTTGATCTTCGCGAGGGTGAGACGAGTGATCGCGTTCCCAGATACAGCATCCGCAATCTGACGGTGACCTGGCGCCGACAGTATGTACTGAAGCAGATACGCCCCCAGCGCTGAGCGCCGATCGGTTCGAATGAAGGCGACACTCGAAAGCAGGCTGACTTCCTCACGGAAAGTGCTGAGCGCTGCATTTCCCGTGTTGGCGCCATCCTTTGTGAGCAAGATATCACCCGCCCGAACATCGCAACGACGGTATATTTTGCGATGTTCCGTTTCGGATATCAATTCGACCGAGTCGAGCTTCAGAATACCGAGCCCAATGTTCTTTGAAGTAATGTACTTGTACTCAGAACCGCCGAGCAGGGGCGAAAAGTGTGTCCCGTCCTGGATCTTGACTGAGACGTCGCGGAGAGTGCGCCCGGTCCAGCCCTCAGGTAAATCGCTCTGAGCAGTCATAGTTTGGCTGCTCATTTGATCCCCATACTTGCCAGGTGTGCAGTAACTCGGCCGTCCAATTTCACCAGTTCGTCGTCGAGGTCTTCAAGGGTCCGCGCATACCGCGTGCCAAGTTCCTGGATACGATCGACTAGTGCAAGCGTGAGCGCATCGACCTCGTCGGCCACGCGCGTCCCTATGGTGGCGTGCCATTTATCGTCGAGCACGAACTGCTTGACGTCCGGCTCAGTCATGTCACCGTACTTCTTGAGCGTGGCGACATCGAGCACCGCCTGCGCGTCCCTAGTGGCCTTCTTCGCTGCGGATTCGTTCGTGTAAAGACTGATGAGGTGCTGAAGAGCCTTGAGTTCGTCGGGGTACCCGTCTCGCCTAGTTTCCTTCAGGCGGGCGGTAGCGAGTGCCTTGGTGATCTTGCCGTCGTCCATTGCCTCGGCGAGCGGGCCTTCGTCAACGGCGTGCTCTTCGGTGTATTCCTCGACGGCTCGCGCCGCCTCGTCGGCGGCTAGGCTCAACTCGTCGACTTTGACTTGCGCGTCGACCAGATGGCGGGCAACGACGAGACTTGGTGGTATGAGGTCAGTCTTGTACTTTGTGGCGCCGCGGCCTGAGCCCACGACGAGGTCTGGATTTTCGGAAAGTTTGCGCTCCTTGTTCTCCATAGTCTTACGAGGCTTGGCTGCGTTCATCCAGCCCTCGTTCATGATGAGAAACACATCGTCATGCATGAGTCCGTGCCAGTAGGTCATGAGCTGCTCGTAAACGTCGTACTGATCGAGCAGTGGGGTGTCCTTGAATCGGCCCAGCAAATCGTCGCCGAGTCGGCTGACCAGCTCCTGCGGGAGCGTTTGCTCGTTGAGCCCCTGCAGTATTGGTCGGTGGAAAGCGAACCACTCGTCAACCTGGCCGCTGACCGCACCGGCGAAGTCCTTGAACTCGTGGGAGTTCAGGATCGTCTGCTGGACCTCGGGCACGTCGACAGCCAAGTCGCTGTAGCCAGGTCGGTTCGGCTTGAAGAGACTCTCACGCAGAGTTGGGAAGGCGTCCCAGTATTGACTTAGTGCGTCGAGGTCACGGTCTGGGATGCCGCCGTGCAAGTGGGCGTGGAGGTCCTGGATGTCCTCGGCCTCGGATGAGTCGATATAGCGCGGTATGTTGAGGTTGTAGTCGTTTCGCGGGTCGGCGATTTCAGCGAGAGGCACCATGCGCGAGTACCGCGCGGTTTGGGTCTGCTTGTTGAAGACGTCGACGATCTTGTGGATGTCCTGCGAGCGGAGGCGGTTCTTCGGCCCGTCCTTAATGAAGCCCTTGGAGGCGTCGATCATGAAGACACCGGTGCGCGCCTGAGCGTCCTCCTTATCGAGGATCACGATGCAGGCTGGAATTCCGGTGCCGTAGAAGAGGTTGGCAGGCAGACTGATGATTCCTTTGATGTAGCCACGCATGAGGAGCTGCTTGCGGATGTTGGCCTCTGCGTGACCGCGGAAGAGCACACCGTGCGGGAGGATGATGGCTCCCTTGCCGGTGCTCTTGAGCGACTTGAGGATGTGGAGGAGGAAGGCGTAATCGCCGTTCTTCTCGGGCGGTGTGCCGAGTTCGAAGCGGCCGTAGTCCTGCTCCAAGCCGTTGTTCCACGCTTTGACGGAGAACGGCGGGTTTGCCACAGCAAAGTCGAAGGTTCGCAGCTCGCCACCCGTAGTGAATTGCGGGTTCGTGATCGTGTCGCCCTTTTCGATGTCCGCGTCCTCGTTGCTGTGCAGGATCATGTTCATCTTGGACAGTGCCCAGGTGGCATTGTCCTTCTCTTGCCCGTAGATGCTGATGCCGCGCGGGGCTTCGTCAGCCACCTTGAGCAGTAGGGATCCGGACCCACAGGTGGGGTCGTAGACGGTGTCGTCTTGGCGGGTGTGAGGGCCGATGCCCACGACCTTGGCTATCACCCGGGAGACTTCGGCTGGCGTGTAGAACTGTCCCTTCGACTTGCCAGACTCGGTGGCGAAGTGCCGCATCAAGTACTCGTAGGCGTCCCCGAGCAGGTCGTCCCCTTCGGCTCGTGAGCCGCGGAAGTCGAGGTCAGCGAAAATCGTCACCAGTCTGGAGAGACGGTCCTGCATCTCCTTGCCCTTGCCGAGTTTCTCCTCGTCGTTGAAGTCGGCGAGGTCGATGACCTTCTCCAGACCGTTGGCCTCGGCAAGCTTGCCAATGATCTTATTGACCTTGTCGCCGATCTCCTTGTCGCCCTTGAGCGAGACCATATCGTCGAAGGATCCACCGGCCGGCACGTCGATCAGGCTGTGCGGGTCAGTGGCCTTGTCCGTCACGTACTTCACGAAGAGCAGAGTCAGGATGTAGTCCTTGTACTGCGAGGCGTCCATGCCACCGCGCAACTCGTCACAACTTGCCCAAAGCGAGCTGTAAAGGTCCGACTTCTTGATTGCCACTACCGCGCCACCGCCTTCACGACGGTGAGCGACCAAGTGGCAGGAGTGATGCCGAGTTGGAGTGACTGGAGGGCAGGCAGCAAGCTCATAGATCGACAGTCCTTCGCGCGTCGGGCGCCGTGGCTAGCCTGATCTGGCGTCACCAACGTGCGCTGAGAGCAAACTTAGTGGCCGCCAAGGCACAACAGCGCAGGGGCTCGTGTCGGCGGCCGTCAGCCCCATACATGCAAGGCTGCACCATCACAACGGGGCTGCTCCCGCGTGTTGGTGCCCAAGATCTGCCGAGGGCGCCCCGGACTCGTTCATGTTCTCTTCTTGGGCGTCCTCAATCTCGGCATAACTGAGACGGTGGGGAGCGGCCGCATCGGACGTGTCGAGATCCGTGCCTAGAACTAGTGTTCGATAGGCTTTGTCTCGTGATTGACCAGCGTCGCTTTGCGCAACGTGAGCCCAGGAGCCTCCAACCTGAGCAGTTGGTAGACCTGCCGGTTACCTCCGCCACTGCGCCGCAGGAGGTGAGGGCGTGGATCGTCTGGGAGGACGGGGTCGAAGAACTCGTCGGAGCCTTTGCGATCGCGTGGACGAAACGCGCTGTCCTTGTTCGGTTTGGCATCCCTGGGCACATGCATGAGGTCTGGGTGTGGGCCGGCGCCGTTGAGAGAGCCTGATTGCCTCGTCCTACCGGGGAAGCCGGACGTGTGTGCGAGTGCTTGAGTGTAGGCCACTGGAAATGAAAAGAGGTCTCAAACTCGCAAAATCGATGGATAACTCACACGCCACACCCTAGATTGTATCTAGATGGCGAAGCACCGGTCATCACCAAGCAAAGGGACGCAAATGAACGCTTTGAGCACGGTATTTGTCGCAGCCGCCACCACGGGTGGTCTCCAAGCATGGATTCGGTCAAATGTGATCCCGCTGCTCCTGCTGGTCATCGCGGTGATGCTCTTCGTGGTGGCCCAACGAGGGGACAACGCCAAGGCCATGAAGGTCGTGGCCGGCGTGATCATCGCGCTTGGTGTGTTGGGTCTGGCCACAAGCGGGAAGGCCGAGGGCGTCGGAACCTGGATGGCCAGCCTGGTCACCGGCTGATCCGGTGAGGCTGCCCGTTGATGACGAGATCTACAACGTTGACGCTGTCTGGCTCGGTCCTCCGCGTAACACCCTGCCGTGGCGTGCCCGTTATGTCGCCTACGGCGTGGGCCTGGTCGTGTTCGTGCTTCTCCAGGCCATCGAGCGACGGCTCGGAATCGGCCTGGGTTTCTTCTCGATGGCATACAGCGTGCTGGCAACGGTGGGTCTGACCCGGCTGATCCTCAGCGTTGTAGATCACGACCGCCCGCTTGGTTCGGTTCTCGCTGCCTTCGCCCACGAGGTCGGCGCGCCAAGGGAGTCCACGAAGGGAACCGACCACACGTACCGCCCGGCTCGGGTGTCCGCTGTCCCCGTATGCCTGAGCCGGGCTCAACGTCGCGTCATGCGCAAAGAGGAGATGACACGATGAGCTCAAAGTCCGGCTTGGCGCTGCGCCGCATCAGCGGCCACTGCACCGTAACCGCGGAGAAGATCCACGCGTGGTATCTCCTGGACCCTCAAGGCTGGTCGTTCCGACCCGAAGCCATTCGTGAGCAGCTCATCATCGACGTCGCTGACGTCTACGCCCAGCTGGTCCGGCGCAACATCCATGTCCGGGTCACCACACGGCCTTACCCCGTGAGCTCATGGGCGGCGAATCATGACGCGAACGCACCGGCCCCGTTGCCCGGCTGGCGCGACTACCTGCTGAAGGACCAGCGCCACCTCGCCGGGCGCAGCATGGCAGACAAGGAGGTCTACGTCGGTGTCGAAATCACGGCCCGCAACGGCCTGTACAAAGCCTTGGGCGGCCTGGCTGGCTCGATCTCAGACCGCGAGGTCGCGTCCCTGTCCAACGCCATCCGCGAGACCGACGAGATCATGGCCAGCCCCGGCATGGAAGGGGCGCCAGCCACCCCGCGCCAGCTCGAATGGCTGCTGCACCGGTCATGCTCTCTCGGCCTGCCCGCACCGCTGACCCTCGGAAACGTCGACAGCCCCGAGTGGGACAGCGAGGACCTCCACGAGTTCACCGACAGTGTCCAGTGGTTCGCGACCCCTTACGGCCGCACCATCCGCGTCGTCGGCGAGAACGACCAACAACGCATCGAACGTCACGTCTGCGTCCTGTCGGTCGGCAGGATGACCGACCTCGAGATCCCCTCCGGTGTTCCGTGGATGCAGCGCACCGACCAGTTGGGCTTCCCAGTCGAGTGGTCTGGTCGTGTCCAGATCGAGGACTCGGCGAAGGTCGGTGCTGCGATGCGCCGCAACATCCAGAAGATCCGTGCGCAGAAGGACCACTACGAGGTGGAGCATCAGGAGCCCGCCCCGGGTGCTTTGGATCGCCAGGCTGAAAAGGCGCTAGCGGTGGAGGACGATATCTCGATGGGCCTGTCCGGGCTCAGCACTCGTACTCGCGGCTGGTTCCGTCTTGCGGTGTCCGCCCCGACCCAGGCGGAGGCACTCGACCGGGCCAGCGCGGTTCGTAAGCTCTTCGCGCCGCAGATCACCATCACCCGACCCGCGGACCAGTACGCCGTGGCACGCGAGTTCATCCCCGGTGAGAAGCTGGGCACCACCGCATACAAGCGACGCATGCCTGTCACCACCCTCGCCGCTGCCGTCCCGGCCGCGACCGCGAAGGTTGGCGACAGGCTCGGCATCCACCTCGGCGAGACCTCGGGGACCTCTACGCGCGTGGTCACGTGGGAACCCTGGGAGATGACGGAGCGAGGCGAAGAGTCCGGTCTTGCGGTCCTGTGTGCCGGTCTGGGTGGCGGGAAGTCCACCGCCGGCGGCAACATCATCTACCGCTCGCTGATGCAGGGCGTTCCCTGGACGGTCCTTGACCCGTCCGGTCGCCTGACCGCGTTGTGTCGCCTGCCCGACCTGGCCGGCCGGGCCGAGGCGATTGACTTGCTCGAAGCACCTCCCGGGGTGCTCAACACCTATCGCGTCATTGCCGAGCCGGTGTTTGAGCATTACGCCAGCGAGCTCGAGTGGACCGTGGCCAGGGAGCACGCGGCTGAGACACGTCGCATGCTGACCTCGAACGTGCTGCGCTCGATGCTGCCGCGGCAGATGCAGGACCACGTCCTCACAGAGGTCGCACTGCTTCGTGCAGTTGGCAAGGTTCACGCCGCTCACACGTCATCCACGACGTACGTGGTCGACGAGCTTGCCTCTCTTGAGGGCGATCCCGAGCTTTGTCGGCACGCAGGCTACATGGCCGACTTTCTTCGGGAAGCGGCAAAGACCAGTCACGGCCGGCTGATCTTCCCCTCGGGCTACTACCTCGACAAGCACGCGGAAACGCCGCTGCTGACGGTCTACAGCCTGCGCGGCCTGGCCCTGCCGGACGAGTCGACACCGTACTCAGACGACCTCGATGAACGGTTGAGTATGTGCGTGCTCTACCTGGCCGCCTGGCTAACCCAACGGGCCATGTACTCCGGAGACGTACACGGCCGCAAAGGCATCTTCCTTGACGAGGCGTGGGCACTGTCGACGTTTGGAAGCGGACGTCGCTTCATCGACCGGGCCTCCAGAGACAGCCGCAAACACAACACCCGCGTCCTGCTGGCCAGCCAAAACCCCTCCGACCTACTGAAGCTGGACCTGGCAAACCTCGTCTCTGCGGCCTTCATCGGCAGGCTCACCGATGAGGAGGCGCAGCGCGACGCATTGCGGTTCCTGCCTGGGGTGCCCGAGGGCGTGGGCTATGAGGCCATCTTCGGGACCCTTTCCCGGCCGTCACGTGAGGGGAAGCGCGGAGCTCGCGAGTTCGTGTTCAGCGACGGAACCGGAGCCATCGAGCGGATCCGGATGGACATGTCGGCTCACCCCGACCTCTTGGAAGCCCTCAGCACCACGGCTGACCCGGAGAAGGCTCGCAACCGCGTCGCCCGTCAGCGAGAGGAGGCGGCCGCCCGCTCTAATCCTGTGTCGGTCTCAGACGAGCCATGCCTCGACGAGATCGAGAAGAGTGCGTGATGGGTGTGCGCCGCAACCTGATTCGCCTGAGCAGCATGGTGCTGTTGTTGCTTGGCTTCCTGCTTGTCCTTGCCACTCCCGCTTCAGCCTCGCCCATGATTCCCGGTGTCCCGGACTGCAAGGACGCCCCGATGGCACAGCTTCCAGGTGATGGCCTCACCGGATTCCTTGATAGCAAGCCGAACCCCCTTCCCCCGCAGGGAGATCCGTTCGCCAAGAACCCGGCGACGAGCGTCTATGAGCAGTACGGGTATGCCGGGCTGACCTGGCATACCTACGACTTGGGCTGCGGCGGGGACATACGCGACATCAACGCATCCTCCGACACCATGATTGGCAACGCGACTTTGGCCTTCGCGACCTGGGGCGTGGCCGCGACCAACGGCCTTCACAACAAGATCGCTCACCCCGCCGACTACATGGCCCCACTAGACGACGTCGTGTCCACTGTCAGTGCTCGGATCAAGGACGCCATCTGGGGTCCATGGGGCGGAGCCGCGCTGCTGGGCGTGGTCGTCTTGCTGCTCTGGTACTCCTCGGCAGGCCGGTTGTCGGACGTGACCAAGGCAGCCGCCTGGGCACTTCTCGTCCTTGGGGTGATGTCGGGAGTCGCTCAGTACCCCGCCCGCATCTCTGCCTTCTTCGATCAGACCGTCACCGGCTCAATCAGTCAGATCAACTCTGCAACGGCCGGGCTCTCGAGCGTCCCGGCGACATCGGACCCCGCCCGCGCCCAGGGCGGACTGCTGGTGGATCGGCTGTTGTACGACTCCTGGCTGCGCGGCGAGTTCGGTTCCTCTGACTCAGCAGCAGCCAAGCGCTGGGGTCCGGCCCTGTTCAAGGCCAGCGCATACACCTGGGCTGAAGCCGAACAGGCACAGGCTCCGGACCAGGCCACGAAGCTGGCCGAAGACAAGGCCAACGCCTGGAAGGGCGTCGCAGCCGACATCCAGGACAAGGACCCCAACGCCTACCTGGCGATTCAGGGCAAGGCCGGCAACCGAGCAGGCGTAGGCGTCATGGCCGTCTTCGGTGTCGCCTTCACAAGCATCTTCCGGATCGTCGCGGACCTGTTCATGTTCGCTGGCCTGGTCATGCTCCGCTTTCTGGTGATGTTCTTCCCGGCAATCGCTGTGCTCGGTGTCATGGCGCCGATGTCCGCGATCGTCCACCGCGTGGCCAACATGGCCGGCGCCTCAGTGGTCAACGTCATCGCGTTCGCCGCAGGGGCAGCGGTGCATACGACGGTCATCTCTGCGCTGCTGTCCCGCGCACAGCTTGGCGGCATGAACCTCCTGGTCCTGGTTCTGTGCCTGGTGACGACACTCGCAGCATTCGTCTTCCTGTTCCCACTGCTGTCGCTGACCAACATCGTCGGCATGTCTGCTGGTGGCCGCGGAGTCCATGCCCTACGAAACGCCGGGCGGCTCGCGGGCCGATACGGGATGACCAAGAAGGCGGTTGAGGACGGGGCGCGAGATGCCGACCTCGTTGGATCCTCATCGGCAGACGAGAAACCCGGCGGCGTCGCAGGCCCCATCTCCGGAAGAACAGCGAATCACCGGCTGCGCAGGATCAATCTGCCCGCGGAAAGCTTCGGTCGCCCAGAAGTTCGGCCGGAGCCAAGATTGGTCCCGGTCGCGGCCGGAACGTCTATCGGAGGCGGGCGGGTTCCGTTCGCGGCACTGTCAGCTGGCCCCTCGAGGAGAGAGGACTCCAGCCACGACGTCCACTCCCTCGCCGGACAAGGTCCCTCGACTCGCAGCCTGCATGAGCCGGGTGACCTTCGCCGCAGGCCGCGCCCTCGGCCGTCGAAAGGTGAAGCCCTGACCCGCGATCTCGTGCCGCTCGAGGGTGTGGTCATCCATCACCCCCCGAGCCACATGCCGGAGGCGACCGTTGTTCACGACTCCGAGACCATCATTGCTTCGGACGGCGTGGGTCCCCGTCTGTTTGATCCAGCCACGAAGTCGAGCGTACGAATTGATAGTCACGGCAACGTGATTGACGAAGGCGGGAAGCCATGACGGGCCGTGCAAGCAAGGTCCTGCGGTGGCCCCTGTGGTCCTGGCGGAACCTTTCGGTGACGACCGCGGCTGTTCTGCTCGTGTTCTACGGGATGGGCCGTGTCGTCGAACCAGCCAAGATCAGCATCTCCGCGTTTCACGCGCCAGCGGTGACTTCGAGTCCGACTGCCTCGTCGCCGTCGCCAGTGGAACCCTCGGCGGCCGCATCATCGCCCGGCCCGGCAGCGCTACCGAGCACGCCGTCGTCAACGGTTTTGAGCGCTTCGGGGAACGAGTCCGTTACGCGGGTGGCAACCGCATTCGCCCAGGCTTGGAGCTCCTCGGGCAGATCTCAACAAGAGTGGAAAAGCGGGATACAAGCGTTCGTCACCCCCGCTCTGGCAGCCGGACTTGCTCAGACGGACCCTGCCCGCGTGCCGGCCACAAGCGTGACGGGTGAGGCACTCCTGCTGACGGCGTCGGCGACGTTCGCCCGGGTCAGGGTGCCTACCGACGGTGGCAGCATGGTGGTGACGTTAACCCGGGCCGCCTCCAGACCCTGGCAGGTCTCTGATGTTGCCCCGGTTGGTCAGCCTTCAGGTGCGCCAACACCGAACCTGCACCCAGCCCCAACCCCGACACGGGGCTAACCATGGTCGCCCCGTTGATCGCCGTCGCGACGCAGGTCGCCAAGCGAAAGTTGATCAGACGAGTTGTGCGTGTGCTGTTGTTGACCACTCCACTGGTGATTGCTGGCCTTGCGTGCGTTGGTCTGCTCTTCGTCATGCTGTTCGCTAGCGGCCCGGCCAACAATGTCGCGGACTCGGGTGGCAACGGGTGTATCTCCGTTCTTCCCGCCTCTCTTTCCGGGCTCGACCGGCAGCAGCTGGTAAATGCTCAGACCATCGTGGCAGTCGGAAGACAGACGAAGGTCCCGGCATACGGGTGGGTCGTTGCTGTTGCCACGGCGATGCAGGAGTCGGGCCTGCGCAACCTCGATCACGGCGACCTCGACAGCCTCGGCCTCTTCCAACAGCGCGCCGGCTGGGGTAGCGCTTCCCAACGCATGGATGCGGCCACAGCAGCCCGGATGTTCTACATCGGGGGCAAGAACGCTGAACCGGGACTCCTTCAGATCCAAGGGTGGCAGTCGATGCCGTTGACGCTGGCGGCCCAGGCAGTCCAACGCAGCGCCTTTCCGGATGCATATGCAAAGTGGCAATCGCTGGCTGTACAGGTGGTCGGTGACCCGAGTGTACTGTCGGCGGTATGCACGGGTGGTGCTGGGTTCGTCGGTGATGGATCGCAAGGTGCTGGCGTGTTTGCTGCAGCGCTGGCGTACTTGGGAACGCCATACAGCTGGGGTGGCGGAGGACCGAACGGTCCCGGCCCGGGATTCGGCAGCGGCGCGAACACCGTTGGCTTCGACTGCTCCTCGCTCGCGCAGTACGCCTGGCAGCAAGGAGCCGGTCTCAAGTTGCCTCGAACCACCGATGCGCAAGCCGCGGCTACAGCGCATCTTTCGCCCGGAGCTCCACTTCGTGCCGGTGACCTGCTCTTCTTCCATGACCCGGCCGATTCACCTGGGACCTATCACCATGTGGGCATCTATGACGGCAGCGGGAACATGGTGGACGCGCCGACGACTGGTAAGACCGTCGAAGTGGTGCAAGACGTTTTCGGCGACCCCTACTACGCGGCACAGTTTGCCCTGGCCACACGCCCGGGCGGAGCCTCAGTCGTGGCTATCGGAGCGAACAAATGAGTAACCAAGAATCCAACCGTGATCCATGGGAGGGCCCTCCTCGTGCCAACGGCATGTCGGGAGAAGACCCGACCCTGTTTGCCGGCTGGGAGGCGCCGCAGTACAGGCCACCTTCGACGGTGTGTATTCGCTCGGTCGATTTCCGCGAGTCTCTGGTCGGTCGCCGTGCCCGGTTCTGGTTGACCAGCTTCGACCATACCGGCGAACTCATCGCCCTAGGCTGGCGAGACGGATTGCGAATCGTCTCGGAGGTGCAGGACCTGCGCGGCCAGGTTGACCGAGTCGTGGAGCCAACGGTGAGGGTGCAAGAAGAGGGTGACTACTACCGGGCGTTGTCAGGGGTGCCGGGCATGCCTCGTCTCGCCGCCGGGGTGTCTCGGATCTGGGTTGAGCAGTACGTCAGCCATCGGGAGCGGCATCAGAACATGAACGAAGATATCGACCCGCAGTTGAATCCCAATGCATGGCTCGCAGAGGTGACCGAGGATCAAGGCCAACCTCGCGTATTCCGTCCCGTTCCCGCTCGGACCGTGCACGCGCTTACTGGCCGTCGGGTGATCCACCTGGCATCTGGCGGCGAGATCACGACCGATCTTCGAGCTGTTGGGGAGTCCGCGTGGACCAACGACGGGACAATCGTCGTGCCGGTGGTCGACGAACCCGACTGGTACGTCTGGGCGAGCCGCTCCAACAACGAGCGGCATCCGTCCCTTCGGGCTGTGGAGATCTCGTCTCTCTGGGTCGAGTCGTGACTGAGGGTTACGGCGAGGTGTGGCTCAAACTAACTGGGGTCGATGAGGTTGACTCCATCGTGGGCCCGGCTCGCAGCTGCTGGGCTGAAAGCGTCGTGGACGCGGGTGGCATACGCCGGACTCATCAAGGCATCGATCTGATCTCTGTCGACCCATCGAACCGATGTCGTTTCGCTGGAAGTCCGGAAGTCCTCGGATTGCCAGCCGCGATTGAGCAGCGATACACGAGTGCCACGATTCCGCGGTTCATGTTCTTGTAGACGCCGGTCAGTCCGTTGACGGTGACCTGGACTCCGGTCTCTTCCATCACCTCACGCTGAACCCCCTGTTCTAGGGTCTCGCCCAGCTCGAGAATGCCCCCCGGGGGCTCCCAGTGGCCGTTGTCGCGTCGCTGGATCACGAGCACGCGCCCGTCGGCGTCGATAACGACTCCGGCGACGCTAACTGAGTGTGTTGGTGTTTCCTTCGTCATTTATCTGCCTCCTATGACAGGCTAGAGCACAACTAGAGAACTGGAGGAGCCGCTGTGCATGAACTCGGCTCTGTCGATCGGATGGCGGACGCCCCGCCGTACCGACAGATTGCGGACCAGCTGCGCCGAGCGATCCAACGTGGGGACCTTGAGCCGGGTGGTCGTGTGCCTTCCGAGGCGGAGCTCATGGAGCACTACGGGGTGGCTCGGATGACCGTGCGACAGGCTGTCGCGGAGCTCAAGGCGGAAGGGCTGGTAATCGCAGAGCATGGTCGAGGCGTATTCGTGCGCAATCGACCAACGGTTCGGCGGCTTGCCTCCGACCGCTTTGCGCGCCGTCACCGTGAAGCAGGCAAGGCCGCCTTCCTGGCCGAGACTGAGTCTCTCGGGACTCCGGGTGTTGATCAACTGGAAGTTGGCCAAGTGATGGCGGGCGAGCGAGTAGCCCAGCGACTCAAAGTGAGGAAGACGGCCAAAGTGGTTCGCCGGGATCGTCGCTACCTCATCGACGAAGTCCCCGTGGAGCTGGCGACGACATACGTGCCGCTGACGATTGCCCGAGGGACACTGATTACTTCGCAGGACACCGGTCCCGGCGGCGTGTACGCGCGCATTGAAGAAGCCGGCATCCAGCTTGGCTCGTTTACCGAGGAGGTAGGTGCTCGCATGCCGACCCCCGAGGAGCGTCGTCGTCTGTCCCTCCCGGAGGGCACACCGGTCATAACAGTGACGCGCGTCGCTTACGACGTGGAGAGGCGACCGGTCGAGATGACCGATACCGTGAAGTCAGCGCCAAGCTACGTCCTCGAGTACTCGTTCCCCGCCATCTGAACTCCTTCGGGGTGCATCCCGATTTCGGCCCGGCTGCAAAAGTGAGACGCGCCGATATCGAGGAGTTAGGTCCTCATTCTCCTGACTTAGCCAAGTTCCGCCGCCGACAAGGACCCACCGCTAAAGGACCGCGGCTTCCTCATCGACTTGGTCGTCCGCTGGTTCTTCTGTTTCCGCTTTGTTGGGGTCTACGCCCAACGCCTTCACAAGTCGGTCCCGCATGAGGTTGCGCCGAGCGATGAAGAACCTTGGAAAACCCAGGATGTCATCAGGTAGGTCTACCGCGTCGTACCTGAATTTCCACTCGCTCCGCTGTTCCTTTTCTGCGAAGTGGGTGCGTAGCCAATCAGCTGGTAGGGCCGCCTGCTTGGCAATGTTCGCTGCACCCCCGAGCAGTTGCAGATTCGGAACCCGCTTGGAAGATTCTTCGTAGTCGGCGACGTCACTCGGGTCGACCCCTATCTTGACGAGTTTTGCCTTCGTGAATCGACTCTTGGGGAAAATATGGTCAATGTGGAATTGCTGCGTAGTGTCGATCCCGGGGTAGAGCAGCGCCAACAAGCTAAAGATGCGTTAGGGCTATCCATCTGAGCCGACTTCGCTTCGTCAGGGCGGGTCGCGCCAGGGTCGTCTGGCGCGGGGGCGGTCCAAGCTAGGCGGGTGGCCTCGGTTT